>Ga0065715_10000534_pt1 | contig 12285 bp, 12 predicted proteins | sample MisBulReplicate1_FD_59102 | JGI IMG/M metagenome (GOLD analysis project Ga0065715, IMG submission 59102) | Miscanthus rhizosphere microbial communities from Kellogg Biological Station, MSU, sample Bulk Soil Replicate 1 : eDNA_1 v2 (version 2) | ecosystem: Host-associated > Plants > Roots >...
TGACGGCCGTGCCGCGCGAAGCCCTGACGATGGGCATCGCGACGCTGCTCGAAGCGGCTGCCATCGTCCTGGTGGCCACCGGCAAGTCGAAGGCGCAGGCCGTGCGGTCGATGTTCACGGGGCAGATCACTACGGCGCGGCCGGCGTCGATGCTGCAGCTGCACAAGAATGTGAAAGTGATTCTGGATTTAGCGGCGGCCGAGAAGAGCTTTCCTCACTGAGTCGCCGGACGCGCGAAGCCGCGCCAGCGCCTTCGCGCGAGGCAGCTCGGCTTTCTGCATCACGATCGCCGCCTTCACGTTCCAATGGGCCTCCGCCAGCAGCACGTCCGCCTGATGGTAATCCAACTCCGTCGCCGTCACGATGATCCTGCGCGCGCGGTCGCGCAGCTTCTCGTTGGACGCTCGGACATCGACCATCAAGTTGCCGTAGGTCTTTCCCATTCGGATCATCGCGGCGGTCGTCAAGATGTTCAGCGCGATTTTTGTGGCGGTACCGGCTTTCATCCTGGTCGAGCCGCTAATCACTTCCGGTCCGACCACGAGCGTGATCATCACATCGGCGACCTTCTTCAGGCCGGACCGCCGATCGCACGTGATGCCGACGATGCCCGAACGCGCGGCTTTCGCGCGCTCAACGGCGCCGCGCACGAATGGTGTGATGCCGCTCGCCGAGATTCCCACGACGACATCGTTCTGTTTCGGCCGGAGCCGTCCAATAGCGCGTGCGCCTTCGACGGCGTCGTCCTCGGCGCCCTCTTTGGCTCGAAAGATGGCGGACGGTCCCCCGGCCATCACCGCCTGCACCGTGTCTGGTGAGACGCCGAAGGTCGGCGGCATCTCGGCCGCCTCCAGAAAGCCGAGTCTTCCGCTGGTCCCCGCACCCACCAGAATCAGGCGGCCACCCTTCGGCAGCGAGCGCGCAAGCATGCCGGCCGCTTTCGCGATGTGCGCTTTCTCGCGCTCGACGGCCCGGAGCACGCTGCGGTGATCGCGGACCATGACGTCGACGATCTCGCCAAGCGCGAGAGTATCGATCTCGCGGCTGGCAGGATTCACGGCTTCTGTCGACAGGTGTTGCCATTTCGACAAGGACATCGCCCGAACGTTACCTGAAATACATTTTCTCGGCTAGATTTAAGGAATGTTTCTAACGGGGCTCGGAACAGCGACGCCGCCCACGCGCTATACGCAGCCTGAGTGTTGGGATGCGCTCACGTCTTCGGCCTACCTGTCGCGGCTGAATTCGCGCTCTCGCGCCATTCTGAAAAAAGTGCTGCTGGGAAAGAACGGGATTTGCAGCCGATTTCTTGCGTTCGACTACCTAGCGCAGGCGTTCGACTTGAATCCCGACGCGCTCGACGCCCGATTCGCCAAGCATGCTCCTGCGGTTGCCGCCCGCGCCGCCGAGCGCGCCATGGCCGAAGCCCGTGTTGACGCCAACGACATCGACGGCGTGATTATCAGCACGTGCACTGGTTACCTGTGTCCGGGACTCAGCAGCTACGTCAGCGAGCGGCTCGGTCTTCGCCGAGACGTAATCGCGATCGACCTGGTCGGACAGGGATGCGGCGCTGCTCTGCCCAACATGCGCACGGGCGAAGCGCTGATTGCGTCGGGGCGTGCGCGCCATGTCCTGTCGATTTGCGTCGAAATCTGCAGCGCGGCTTTCTATCTGGACGACGATCCTGGTGTGCTGATCAGCGCGTGTCTGTTCGGCGACGGCGCCGGAGCCGCGGTTCTGTCGGCCGAACCCCTTGCCGGCCGCCGGACGATTGAATGGAAGCAGGCCACGACGTTGTTGAGCCCTGTGGATCGCGACGAGCTCCGCTTCGAGAGACGCGGCGGGATGCTCCGCAACATTCTGACGCCGGCGGTGCCCGCCATCGCCGGCCGCCATGTCGAGACCGTACTCACTGATGCGCTCGCCCGCGCGAATCTGAAGCGCGACGACATCAGCGCGTGGATCTTTCATGCTGGTGGCCGCGAAATCCTTTCGGCGATCTGCCAACACACTGAGCTGACTGAGGAAGACGTCCGCTGGAGCACGGAGGTGTTGCACGATTACGGCAACGTGAGCAGCCCGTGCGTGTACTTTGTGCTTCAGTTGGCGTTGCGCGACCGCGCTGCAGAGGGTTACTGGTGGATGTCGTCGTTCGGCGCCGGGTTCAGCTGCCATGGCACATTGCTGCACGTGACGGGATTACCGGCGCCAGTGTGATGCGCAGAGCAATCGAGCCCGAGCTGCTGGACGAGCTGCCCGCGACCGACGCTCGAGCGCGTCATTCCCGGCGCGACTTACGCACCATCAACAGGATCATGCAGAACGCGCGAATCGTAGCGCGCGCGTTGCGGGCGCGACCCGAGCAGCGGCCGCTGACGTCGCTCGTTGAGCTGGGTGCGGGCGATGGGACATTTGCTCTTGCGGTGCTCCTGCGGCTGGGCCATTCGACGGTCCGGCGTCGCGTCATCCTCGTCGATCGCCAGCCGTGCGTCCATGACCAGACGCGAGCAGCATTCGAAGCGCTGTCGTGGGATGTAGAGGTCGTTCAAAGTGACGTGTTCGAATGGTTCGCGCGCGGCTCGCTTTATGCAGCGGACGTAATGCTTGCGAACCTCTTTCTTCATCACTTCGACGATCGCCGCCTCTCCGCCCTGCTTCGCGGCGCGGCCGGTCGCACCAGATGTTTTCTTGCGTGCGAGCCGTTGCGATCGTACACAGCGCTTTCCGCGGCCACCATGCTTCCGCTGATTGGCTGCAACCTGGTGACGCTGCACGACGCACGGATCAGCGTACGCGCCGGCTTTCGCGACCGCGAGCTCTCGTCGTTGTGGCCCGCCGGTAACGGGTGGCGTCTGATCGAACGCCGTGTCGGATTGTTTACACACAACTTCGTGGCACAGCATGTCTGAATCGGTCGATGTGCTGATCATCGGCGGTGGACCCGGCGGCGCAACTGCCGGGCTGCTGCTCGCCCGCGCCGGGTGGTCTGTTGCGATCGTGGAGAAGGACACATTTCCGCGCGGGAAGGTATGCGGCGAATTCCTCTCCGCCTCAAATCTCCCGCTCCTCCGGCAGCTGCACCTCGACGATGCATTCCGCCAGCTTGCAGGACCGGAGGTACGCAGAGTTGCGGTCTTCTCGCAAGGTGACGTCGTTGCCGCCGACATGCCGGGCCTCAGCGGCGACGCGGCAGGTTGGGGCAGAGCGCTCGGGCGAGAACAGCTCGACGCCATTCTTCTATCGAACGCCGCGGCTGAAGGCGCGGCAGTCTGGCAACCGTGGTCTGCCGTTGCACTGCGTAGGGATGGCGGCCGCTTCGAGTGCAACCTCGTCAGCCGAAGCGACGACCGCACCCGGACAGTTTCCAGCCGCCTGGTGATTGCGGCGCACGGTTCGTGGCTCCGCGGCACGCTGCCGACGCAATCTGCACGGCACGCCGCACGCGGGTCCGATCTCTTCGGCTTCAAAACGCATTTTTTGAATGCGGATCTTGCCGAGGACCTCATGCCTCTGCTCACGTTTCCCGGCGGATACGGGGGAATGGTTCACACCGATGGCGGGCGCATCAGCCTTTCGTGCTGCATCCGGCGCGACGTGTTGATGCGCTGTCGCCGCCATTTCAGCGGAAACGCCGGAGAGGCCGTGTGCCGCTACATCTCGTCAGAGTGCTTGCCGGTGAGAAATGTGCTCCGACAGGCGGTGCTCGATGGCTCCTGGCAGTCGACCGGACCGATCCGGCCCGGCATCCGCGTGGGTCGTGTGAACGACGGCATCTTCCTGGTGGGTAACGCGGCGGGCGAAGCACACCCGGTCGTCGCCGAAGGCATCGGCATGGCCATGCAGTCTGGCTGGCTGGTCGCCGACACGCTGATTCACCGGCCGCAGCTCGCCGCCGGCGCAGGAATCGACATCGGCATCGACATCGCTGCGGCCAGCGCTTCTTATCGCAGGCGTTGGCGGCGGAATTTCGCGCCGCGCATCTTCGCCGCGGGCGTCATCGCACAGTGGGCAATGCGGCCCTCAATGGTCCGCCGGACGCTGCCTCTGCTGCGCGTGCTGCCCGCTCTGCTGACCCAGGCTGCCAGGACCACAGGCAAGGTGACCCCCATTTGCTCGCCATCATTCTGAACACCGCGAGCGGCACGGCAAGCAAACCAGAAACGGCGGCGCGTGTCACAGAGCTTTTCAAAGCAGCCGGCGTCCCCACGCGCCTGCATCTGCTTTCCTCGCCGGAGGCGCTTCCGGCGCTCGTCGAACGCGAGCTCGCCGCCGGAGCCGATGCAGTGGTTGCTGGGGGTGGCGATGGCACCGTGAACACGATCGCCTCGATCCTCGCCGGCGGGCCCACGCCCCTGGGCGTGCTGCCGCTCGGGACGCTGAATCATTTCGCGAAGGTGTTTCAGATTCCGATGGACCTGGACAAGGCAGTCGGCATCATCGCCAAAGGGCACGTCGCGCGCGTCGACGTAGGGCGAGTGAACGACCGCGTCTTTGTGAACAACTGCTCGATTGGTATCTATCCGAATATCGTCGAGCGCCGCGAGCGGCTGCGCGCCGAGGGAATTCGAAAGTGGCCGGCATTTTTCCGCGCGGTTCAGGAGGTATTACGCCGCGAGGAAGAGGTGTCTGTTCGCCTCGATGTCGACGGCCGCCAGATCGTGTCGCGGACGCCGTTCGTCTTCGTCGGAAATAATGAGTACCAAGTGGAAGGCATCCATCTCGGCGCGCGCTCGCAGCTCGACGCGGGGCGGCTGTTCGCCTATCTGGCTCCCCGCGTCCACACGCGCGATTTGCCGAAGCTCCTCACGCACGCCCTGCTTGGCCGCGCCAGACAGGACGGGCAGCTGCAGGTCGTCCCGGCTGTCGAGCTGTGGATAGAAACGTTGTACGCGCGCGAGATCAAGGTCGCCTGCGACGGCGAGCTGTTGAAGCTGAAAACGCCGCTGCACTTCCGGTCGTGGCCCCGCGCGCTCGGCGTGATGGTGTCTCCATGAGAACGATTGTTCATCTTTCGGATTTGCATTTCGGCCGCGTCGACGAGCGGATTGTGACGCCGATCATTCAGCGTGTGCGCGCCGTCAATCCCGATCTGGTTGCGGTCTCAGGAGACTTCACGCAGCGCGCGCGGCGCGGCCAGTTCATCCAGGCGAAGATGTTTCTCGACGCCCTTCCCTTTCGGAAGCTGGTCGTCCCCGGAAATCACGACGTGCCGCTCTACGACGTGGCCGCGCGGCTGTTGAATCCATTCGGCGGGTATCGCCGCTACATTGCCGAAGATCTGGAACCGGCGTTTGTCGACGACGAGGTCGCGATCGTCGGGTTGAACAGTGCGAGAGCGCTCGCCATGGAAGGCCGGGGCCGCCTGAGTGAACTGCAGGTGAAGCGCGCCGCAGAACGGCTGCGCCCTCTCTCTGCGCGCCTCATCAAGATCGTCGTCACGCATCACCCGTTCGATCTTCCGGAAGGATTTCACGAACAAAATCTCGTAGGCAGAGCCGCGATGGCGATGTCGCAACTCGCCGGGGCCGGGGCCGATCTGTTTCTGGCCGGTCACCTGCACGTCAGCCACATCGGGCACACGGCGGAGCGTTACAAGATCCAAGGACATTCCGCGCTCGTCATCCAGGCCGGTACGATGTCGACTCGCGGCCGGGGTGAATTGAACACATTCAATGTGCTGCGGCTGGCGCGCCCCGACATCTCCGTCGAGCGCTATACCTGGAATGTCGCAAACCAGACATTCGCCCAATCGTTCGAGGGCAAGTTCCGTCATGGGGCCGACGGATGGGAAAGGGGGAGCTAGTAAATTTGGTGATTGGGTGATTGGTGATTGGGTGATTGATTGGCGACTGACGATTGGTGATTGGTGATTGGTGATTGGTGATTGATTGGCGACTGCCGACTGACGAAACTACCGTATGTGTTGTCGAACGATACATCTTTACTTTTCGGTTCATTGACAGCCAATTCCGGCATACCCGTTGCTACTCCTCCTACGGAGGATTTATGCGCTGGACAACTGGTGATCGCGGCAATGTGCAGGACATGCGGGGAGCCCGCGGGGGAATGGGCATTCCGCTGGGAATCGGCGGCGTCCTCGTCCTGCTCGTTGGTTCGTGGCTCACCGGTGTCAACCTGTTCGATGTCGTGGGTTCTGGCACCAGCGCCGGCGTGAGCGATACAGCCGTGTCGCGGCCAGCGTCGTCCACGCCGCAGGAAGAAAAGATGGTCGATTTCGTCGACGCGGTCATGGGCGACATTCAGAAGACATGGACGCAAGTGCTGCCCAATTACCAGCGAACGCAGGTCGTCCTGTTCCGCAATTCCATTCAGTCGGCATGCGGCCTGGCTGGAGCGGCGAGCGGTCCGTTTTACTGCCCCGGCGATCGCAAGGTGTATCTGGACCTCAGCTTCTTCGACGAATTGCAGCGGCGGTTCCAGGCGCCGGGCGACTTTGCGCAGGCCTACGTGATTGCGCACGAAGTCGGTCACCACGTGCAGAACCTTACCGGTGTGCTCGAGCGCGAGCCTTTTAACGGCAGCGCGAACGAGCGGTCGGTCCGCGTGGAACTGCAGGCCGACTGCTATGCGGGAGTGTGGGGGCATCAGGCCGCGCAGCCCGGCAGGTATTCGGCCGGAGGTGTGGAGCTCGATCCCGGCGATGTGGAAGAAGCGCTGAACGCAGCTGCCGCCATCGGCGACGATCAGCTGCAGAAGCGATCCACCGGACGTGTCGTGCCCGAGTCATTCACTCACGGCAGCTCGGCCCAACGAGTCAGCTGGTTCAAGCGCGGCATGGAACGCGGCGACCCGCGAGCTTGCGATACCTTCGCCAATCCTCAATAATTCGCGATGTTTGCTGCGCAAGTTCGTCGATAACTCCGGCCTGCTCGTACTCGGCACGGGCGCGGCCCTGGTCTGGGCCAATCTCTCCCACGATAGCTACGAACAGCTCACTCTTCCCCTTCATTTCGTCGTCAACGATATCGGCATGGCGTTCTTCTTTGCACTTGCCGCCAAAGAAGTCGTCGAGGCTACGGCGCCGGACGGTGCGCTGTATTCGCCCCGCCGGGCCTCACTGCCGCTCATCGCCGCCATCGGCGGCATGGCAGGCCCGGCGGTGATCTACCTGACGCTCGCACACGCGCTGGGTCTTCCGGAGCTCTTGCGCGGCTGGGCCATTCCTTCGGCTACTGACATCGCGTTCAGCTACCTTGTCGCCCGGTGGATTCTCGGCGGCAGACATCCGGTAATTCCGTTTCTCCTGCTGCTCGCGATTGCAGACGACGCGATCGGGTTGATCATCATCGCGGTCTTCTACCCGGCTGGTCCGGTCCGGCCGGTCGAGTTCGTGGCGATCCTGGCAATTGCACTCGGTATCGCGTGGCAATTGCGGCGCCGGCGAACACAAAATTTCTGGCCGTATGTCGTTGGGGCGGGGCTCGTGTCGTGGTTTGCATTCCACAGAGGCGGGCTGCATCCAGCGCTCGCGCTCGTGCCCATCATGCCGTTTTTACCGCACGCCGCGCGTGATGCCGGTTTGCTCGTCGAGCGCGAGGACAGTCACGACACGCTCAACGAGTTCGAGCATCACTGGAAACTGCCTGTGCAGATCATTCTCTTCTTCTTCGGTCTGGTGAATGCCGGCGTCGCCGTGACCAGCGTCGGGCCGGGCGCCTGGATCGTCCTCGCCGCGTTTGTGTGTGGAAAACCTCTCGGGATTCTCGCCGCTGCGGCGATCAGTGTGAGGGCTGGCCTTCACAAGCCATCTGGCGTCACATGGGCCGACATGGTCGTGGCCGGCCTCGTCGCCGGCGTAGGCTTTACCGTGGCCCTGTTTTTCGCGACCGCATCGTTTCCGCCAGGACCGCTGCTCGATCAAACCAAAATGGGAGCATTGCTCAGCTTCTCCTCTGCGGGTCTCGCGTGGATTGCGGCGCGCCTTCTTCGAACCCGGCGGCTGCCGGCGAAGCCGCAGCCTACGACAACCAGGTGAGCAGCTTGCTCTCGAGATAGATCAACACGGTGATGACGATGAGCATCTCGACGATCACCGGGGTCATCTGCCGAATCCACTGTACCGGCGTGTAGTGTTCATCCACATCGCGCTGGATGAAGGCGTATGCCACCACCGACTGTGCGCACCCGATGTGGGTCCAGCATCCGCCAAGCGCGTAGCCGGCGATTTGCGCCATGGCGAACAGGTGCAACGTCGACAGGTCGAGATTGCGCAGACCTCGCGACGCGAAATCGGCCACGATGTTGTTGTCGAGAATGGCAGAGAGAATCGTCGAGCCCATGAACTGCGACCACGCCACTGGATAGTGCCCGAGCGTCTGGAGCCCGTAATGTATGAGGGTCTCGATACGATCGAAGAAGCCGGCTACGGTCAGCAGCGTGATGGCGAGAAACAGCGGAAAGAGGAAGTAGTACTCCGCGTATTCGTGCCAGGCCTCGCGCAGCGCGAGGGCGCGCATTCGGGGAATACGCGCGATGCCGGTGATCGCCACCGCAAATCCGGCGAACGACGCGAGAAATAGCGGCACTTCGTTATTCATGCCGTGAATGATGAGCATGATGACGAACGGAATCAGCGCCAGCCCGCCAATCATCTGCGCACGCCGGCGTAGCTGCGCCGAGGCCGCCAGGGTGTCGTCAACCCACTGCTCGGCCCGCATCGCGCCCTCGTCGTCGCCTTCCTGGTCGAGTACGTAATGTCGATCGAGCGAATCGGCCAGTTCCTCGCTGACGTAATGCCCCAGCAACTCCTGCCGAATCTCCAGCGGGACTTTCTCCATCACGAGCGCCGTACCAAGCGCGGTTCCGGCGCGCAGCCGCTCGACGACGCGCTGCGCTTTTTCGGCGAGGTACGGTGCGTGCCCCTCAATCAACTCCACCGGCGTCAAGACTTCGCCGTGTCGTGTCGCCTGTAGAAAGCGGACGTCTTCGGCGTTTGCGTCGAGCACGTCCATCTTGTCGAGATCGATACGCTGTCCCGCGAGTGCCGCTCTGAGGTGCCGGACGACCACGAGGTAGGTGGCGATGGCAATCGGCCCGCAATATCGAAGAAAGAAAGTGCCGCCAAGATACGGGTGAAGGTTCGCCTTCATGATGAGGTTTGGCGGCTCTCCATACGCGAGCCACACGCCGCAGACCGTCGTCACCGTGGTGCAGATCATGACGGCGAACAGGATGGCGCTTCGCGGAGCAGCGGCCAGCATGAGGATGATGACGAGCGTTCGAATGGTGAGGCCAATCATCGAGACACCGTCGAGAATGCCCGAGGCAAACGCCACCACGGCAGTGACGGACACAACGGTCGGCAGAATCGCGCCGCCGTTCCGGCGCAGCACGAAGAACGTAATGCCCTCGAGCATGCGCGTCTGCGCGATCACCGACACGAAGAACGTGAGCCCGAGGATGAACAGCATCGTGTCGGCGTGAATCAGATTGTCGAGCCCGCGGAACGACAACAGATGCTCGCGTAACCATGTCGACCAGCCGCCGCCCGCAATCTGCGTGTGCCACTCGGAGGTCGGCAGACCGCAGAAGGTCGCCACGATCACCAGCAGCATCCCGTAGGTCAGCGCGTTCTTGTGAAGTTGATATGTGAAAGAGCCGAGCAGAAACAATCCGAGGATGGTCGCGAAGACTTCGGCGGCGAGCAGCGACACGGGGAACGACACGGCGCGGCCGGCTGCCAGCACCAGACACGCAAGCAGAAGGCAACCGAGGACGAACTTCCGCCCGGACAACATCACGACCGCGGGCGCGGACGGCATCGACCTAACGGTCCTTAGGCATCTTCGAGGCGCCGCCACCTCCGAGCGGCAATTTCCAATTGATCACGGCCGCGAGCGCAATGCCTCCAATCAAGTCGGGCAAAGGCGCGTATGGGCCAAGCAGTCCGACAGCAAGAATCGACGCGCCGATAAACCACTTCCATCGATGCGCGACCATGCCGTTCACCCCCACATCATGACCACAAATGTCAGCAGCACCATCGCCGACAAAACGAGCGCCGGCGGCATCAGCGGCTTTGTCCACGCGACGTCCCGCGCGCTCTCACGGCGCAGCCTGCGGACTTCGAGCAGCTGCTTGCGCGCGATCGCGAGTTCGATGGGATTGCGCGCCAGATTCAATGCTCTTGACGTTTCGGCCTCTGCGCGGCTTAGCGCCCTGAGCCGATAATAGAGCTCCGCGTACTTCATTTGCGCCCAGAAATGGTCAGGTTCGATGACCGTTGCAATCTTCAGCGCGTCCATGGACTTGTAGACGTCGTAATTCACCGCGTACGCCATGCCGAGGCGGGTGCGGAGATCTGCCGAGCGAGGCTGCGCAAGGCACGCGAGCTCGAGCTGATCGATGTAGGCCGTCAGCTCGCTCGTCGGCACAGTGTGCGGATCTCGCCATGGAAGCGCCGGTAGCGGTCGAATCTCAAGTGCCGTCGAAGACGGCGGCATCAACATGGTGGTCATGGTTAGTCTTTCGGGCCCGTATGAAGCACGAATTCTGGATAACACAGCGCGCCCATTTCAGGTATGTCCAAGCCCTCCAGCTCGTTCTTCGCGGAAACGCGCTGGCCCACAGTCCAGTCCACCAACACCGCGAACGCAAAACTCAGGGTGAAGACAAATCCGATCAGCGTCGCGCACCCCAGGAGCTGTGCGACCAGCTGGCCACCGTCTCCATAAAACAGTCCCGTGACTGAACCGCTCACCCCGTTCCACGAGCCACCGTAATTGCTTTTACCATCGGCAAACAGGCCTACCGCGATGACACCCCACAGTCCGTTGACGCCGTGAACCGAGATTGCCCCGACCGGATCGTCCACTTTCACCACCCGATCGATGAACTCCACAGCCAGGCACACGAGAACACCCGCAATAAGGCCGATGAGAACTGATGCGACGGGATTCACGAAGCCGCTCGGCGCCGTGATCGCCACCAACCCCGCGAGCAATCCATTCCCGGACATTGACGCATCGGGTTTGCCGTATCGGATCCACATATAGAGCAGCGCTCCAAAACTTCCTGCCATGCCTGCCAGCATGGTGTTCACCGCGATGGACCCGATCCGCAGATTGCCGTTTCCCGACGCGCCCAGCGTCGATCCGGGGTTGAATCCAAACCATCCGAACGCGAGAATGAAGCAGCCGGTCAACACGATCATCAAGTCGTGGCCGGGTATGGCGTTCGCCCGTCCGTCACGCTCGTATTTGCCGATGCGCGGACCGATCAGAATACCCATCGCAAGCGCGGTGACACCGCCGACCGCATGAACCACGCCCGACCCCGCGAAATCGGCGTAGCCGTGGCCAATCCCGAAATTCGTTCCGAGGGTCGCCAGCCATCCCCCGCCCCACGCCCAATTAGCGAACAGCGGATAGGTGAACGCGCCCATTAGAAACGAAGAAACCATGAATGCGGCGTACTTCCAGCGTTCTGCGGCGGTGCCGGTCACAATCGTCAACGCCGTATCCATGAAGACCATCTGGAAGAGGAAAATCACCATCACGGCGACGTCGTAACTGCCTTTGTGGGTCAGCATGAAGCCGCCTGTTCCGAAAATCCCGACGTCCTTGCCGAAAAGGCTGAACATGTGCTCGCCGTTGAGCACCGGTGTGCCGCCGAGGTTCGCAACCGCGCCGACACCGCCCATCTGGATGGCAAAGCCAATGAGCCAATATGCGAGCATCCCGACCCCGTACACCATGAAGTTCATCATCATGGTGTGGTTCGCGTTCTTGGCTCGGGTGAGCCCGGTTTCTACGATGGCAAACCCCGCCTGCATGAACATGACGAGGAACCCGGCGACCAACGTCCACACGAAATTGATCGCAACCTTGTTCTGGCCGATCTGGTTCAGTACATCGGCGATGGTGAGGCCTTTTTCAGAATCCCCCACGGCGATGTCGGCCGAAGTGCCCGTCAGAGCGCCGTCGGGATCTCCGTTGGCGCGATCGGTCGGCGTCGTTTTGAAATCGGTCGACGTCACTGGAACCGACGCTGCCGCCGCCGGCGCTGCGGTCGGCGCTTGGCCTTGTGCCATACCTGTCGTCGATAGACACCCGAAGGTCGCAAGACAGAAGAGAATCTTGAGGGAGCACTTCGTCATCAGATGACCTCGTTCGAAAGTTTGGAGCGTTCTACTTCTTCCAGAGGGCGTTTTTCTGATAAGCGGGGTTGATCACGCCTATGATGCCTCCGAGACTGACCACAATTCCTACCAGCACGATTACAAGCCGCGTCGAATTGCTGCTTGAAAGCCCGAGGCTGGCG
>Ga0065715_10000795_pt1 | contig 12276 bp, 8 predicted proteins | sample MisBulReplicate1_FD_59102 | JGI IMG/M metagenome (GOLD analysis project Ga0065715, IMG submission 59102) | Miscanthus rhizosphere microbial communities from Kellogg Biological Station, MSU, sample Bulk Soil Replicate 1 : eDNA_1 v2 (version 2) | ecosystem: Host-associated > Plants > Roots >...
CGAGGATCGTCCAAAACGCCCCTGCCAGAATGGGAATGAGAATGCAGAGCACCAGCCAAATCCAGGAGCGATAACGATCCCAGAGTTCCTTTCGCTTTTCGGGAGTGGTTTTTGCCCCGCGCGTTGTGATGAAAATCAAAACTGGTGCCAGAACGAGCAGAACAACAGCGGTCAACGTCACAACAACCGTCACCGGCTGATCAAATGCGTGGCGGAATCCGAATAGCCGCTGCCAGGTCGTGTCGTTCATCTCAGAGCTCGCGTAGTTCGCCGTAGTCTTCGAACCACTGTGACCAGGCAACCGGCGATGATCACAGTGAGAGCCAGAGTCATGACGCCAACATCGAGATCATCCGAATGGAAAATCTGCCATGATCGTGGAACGACCATGGAATACAGGCACGTAACGGTAATGACCAGCATCCGATGTTGTTTGGCCATTGGCCCGCAAAACTCGTTAGGCGCGCCGGCGATTTTTCCTGCGGCGCGAACGTACGCAGTAAAGATCGCCAAAATCGTTGCGACATAACCGAGCGCAACGTTCCCGCCACAAGCGTAGCCTGCGCCGATGAACACCGCCGCATCCGAAACGCGATCGGGAACTTCATTGTAAAGTTCGCCTACCTTTGAATCGCGACCGGATGCGAGCGCGACCATCCCGTCGAGCATGTTTGCCGTCAACCGCAGTTGCGCGCCAATCGCGGCGATGAGCCACAGGACTCGATTGTATTCAACGGAAGTCAGGCCAAGCGCAAGGCCCGCCGCGATACACGCGCACATGCCGGCAATCGAAATTGTATTCGGCGACACATTTTGAGCAGCCAGCCACGTTGTTGCTGACTGTGCCCATTTTCGATTTCTCGTGGCGATTGGCCGGCGATCGATCGCTTTCACCGCTGATTCGTTCATCGCGGGCGCAATCCATAACAGGGTTAATGAAGGATGACCAGATAACAACGCGCAACCGCGCGCCACATTTGTGACAGGCAGCAGGATGGTTGGGTCACCTCGCCTTTTTTAGGGAGAGGCGGAGAGCGAGGATACAGTGGCCAGGTTGAAACTCTGGTGCTGAACTTCGGCGCCAGAGGATAATGCTCCCTTCTTGCATAGCGCGCATTCCTTCGAGATGATGCAGAGCCATGCCTGCGACGTTGGAACAAACCGGACCAAACGTAGTAACGCGGCGTTCTGTGTTCATTCTGCGATTCATCAGCACGGTCGCCTTATGGTCAGTCGCCTTGCTGATCATGTTCACCGGTTACGAGGTCCTGTTCTGGGTATTGATCAGCGTATTCGGAATGATTGGGCTTTGGGAATTTTACCGGATGCTCGATCACAAGGGCCTGCCGAATTTCAAAATCACCGGGATGATTTGTGGAGCGGTAATGCTCGCTGGGAGTTTTTATTATTTCTCCAAAATCGGACCGACGGGCTCTTACGATTTCGAAGTCGCGGTTCTGCTTTTCTTTCTGCTGACGGTATTCGGACGGCAAATGTTTGCGCGATTGCGGGACGACGAGCCGTTGCAGACGATGGCTTACACATTGTTCGGCCTGCTCTACGTGCTTTGGCTTTTCAATTTCGTCACCAAAATTGTGTATCTCACCCCGCGTTCGAGCAGCGGCCAGCTGACTGGGCAATTTTACGTGTTGTATTTGATCGCGGTCACGAAATTTTCGGACATGGGTGCGTATTTGACCGGCAGCGTGATTGGGCGGCATTTGATGGTGCCGCACATCAGCGCGAAGAAAACCTGGGAAGGTTTCTTCGGCGCAATTGTCTTGGCGTTGCTTTGCAGCCTTGCCCTTTACAAATTAATGCCGGGCCACTTGTCCGTACTGAACTGGACGCACGCGACCATCCTCGGTTTGCTTCTCGGCTTTGCCGCAGTCGTCGGCGATTTGGCCGAATCCATCATCAAGCGCAGCACCGACGTAAAGGACTCGGGCAATCTGCTTCCGGGAATTGGTGGCGCACTCGATCTCCTGGACAGCCTGCTTTTCACCGCGCCGCTTTTGTTTTTCTACATGCGCCTCGTGATCCACGTCGCGTAAACAGTTTGTTTTTCACACGAAGGGCACAAAGGATATTAAGATCGCCAAAGCAAGAACTTGCCGTCGTGTGCCGTTGTGATCGTTATGTGATGTTTTGTCCAAATGAATCGTAAACGTATCGTTGTTCTTGGTGCGACTGGGTCAATCGGCGAGAGCGCTTTGAAGGTCGCGCGGGATATTCCTGAGCGGATGGAAATCGTCGGGCTCGCAGCCAAAAGCAATGCACAAAAGCTGGCCGCCGCAGCGAATGAAGTCCGGCCGGAATCGGTTTGCCTGGTTGATGAAACGCAGATCGATGTGCTTCGGAAAGCACTTGCTTACAAGCCGCGGATTCTCTCCGGTGAAGCGGGTTTGCTCGAGATCGCCTGCCTTCCAAATGCCGACATGGTGCTCGTGGCCATCGTGGGTACTGGCGGTTTGCGTCCCGCGCTCGGAGCAATCAAAGCGGGCAAGGATCTCGCAGTGGCCAGCAAGGAAATTTTGGTCATGGCGGGCGAGATCGTAATACGCGAAGCGTGTGACAGGAGCGTCCACGTTTTGCCGGTCGACTCCGAGCACAACGCGATTTTTCAGTGCCTGGAAGGCAAATGCTCAACGCTCAACGCTCAACGCTCAACGTCCAATGCAGAAATTTCGGCGTTGGGCGTTGGGCGTTGGACGTTGGACGTTTCCGATGTTCGGCGCATTGTCCTCACCGCGTCTGGCGGTCCCTTCCGCGAAACACCACGAACAAAGTTCGATTCAATCACACCGGAGCAGGCATTAAGACATCCAACCTGGAATATGGGACCGAAGATCACCATCGATTCAGCGACATTGTTCAACAAAGGCCTGGAGATGATCGAGGCGCACTGGCTTTTTGGCGTGGAGATGAAACGTGTCGACGTCATTATTCATCCGCAAAGCATCGTCCATTCGATGGTCGAGTTCACAGATGGTTCTACGCTCGCTCAATTGAGTTATTCGAACATGTGCTTCCCGATCCAATACGCCGTGACGTGGCCGGATCGGGTCGCGAACTCGTTGCCGCCGCTCGATTTTTCGAAGCTATCCAAGTTGGAATTTTTTACTCCGCGCTATGATGACTTTCCCGCTTTGAATCTGGCGCGCAGCGCAGGCGAGATCGGCGGCACATTGCCCGCGGTGATGAATGCCGCGAACGAAATCGCGGTCGCAGCATTTTTAGATCGGAAAATTCGGTTTCCGGAAATCTGGCGAATTGTCGAAGATGTCATGAACAGGCATACGCCCGTTGCACACCCCGATCTCGATGCAATATTGGGAGCCGATCAGTGGGCGCGAGCGCAAGCGCAGGGGTGCCTGCANTCGGTAAAAGGTTAAAAGATTTACAACGNCAGACAGAATGGCGTGTCCAACGATTCACTAATCCCNTGCTGACCACATGATTCTGCATATCGCTCGCGTCATCTTCATCCTGCTCGAGGTCCTCATCCTGTTTAACCTGCTTATCGTGGTGCACGAGCTTGGTCATTTTCTCGCGGCACGGTGGCGGGGTCTCTACATCGAGAAATTCGGTGTCTGGTTTGGCAAACCGATTTGGAAAAAGACAATTAACGGCGTCCAATATTCGCTCGGGTCACTGCCGTTCGGAGGCTTTGTTGCCCTGCCGCAACTTGCGCCGATGGACATCATCGAGGGCAAAGCCGACCTGGACCGGGCGAAGCTGCCGAAGATTTCCGCGCTCGACAAGATCATTGTCGCCGTCGCCGGTCCGGTGTTCAGCNTGCTGCTGGCTTTGTTTTTTGCCGGAATCGTGTGGGCAGTTGGTCATCCGGTCAGCGAAGGCGATTCGACGACTGTAATTGGCTACGTTATGCCGGACTCGCCAGCNGAAAAGGCCGGCCTGCAACCGGGCGATAAAATCCTGTCCGTGGACGGCAAACTGGTCAGGCGCTTCATGGGAATGAACGACAGCGTCAGCTGGGACGTCGTGCGCAGCGAGGGTGATAAGATTGCGGTGAAATTCCAGCGAGACGGCGAGGTGCAAACAGTGTCGGTCGAACCTTACAAAGCGGAGACCCGCGGTTGGCGGAGGAAGAGTGTGCGGCAACTGCTGATCTACCCGGCAGAAACGCCAATCATCGACAAAGTGGAACCAAAAAGCCCGGCAGCGGCAGCCGGACTCCGTCCCCGAGACATCATCCGTGGGTTTAATCAAACACCCATCTACAATCCGATCGCGTTGCTGGAATACATCAGCAAACATCCAAATGAAGAGCTTGTGCTGCACGTCGAGCGCAACGGCTCGAAGCTGGATATTCCCGTAAAACCAACGCTCCTGCCCACGGCTGGCGAAATGAAGCCACGAATCGGAATTCAATGGGACACGAGCGGGATTGTGTCGATCCAGCATCCGAATCCAATTGAGCAAGTTTACAACAGCGTCACCAGCACCCTAAAGACCATTGGCGCCGTCGCATCGCCGAAGTCGGACGTAAAGTTGCAACATCTCAGCGGTCCTGTGGGAATCGGTCGTATCTACTATCTGCTTTTCCAAAGCGAACGCGGCTGGCAACTGGCGCTTTGGTTCAGCGTGATTCTCAACGTGAANCTGGCGATCCTGAATCTGCTGCCTATCCCGGTGCTCGATNGGGGGCACATCGTGCTGGCGCTCATTGAATCCGTCCGGCGCAAACCGGTGAATATGCGTGTACTGGAGGTCGTTCAGACCAGTTGCGCTGTTCTGATCATCGGTTACATGCTCTACATCACGTTCTTCGACGTGCAGGATTTGCCGTTTGTCCGCAAAAAGCTCGACCAGTTCGAAGCGCAATCGCCTGCGAAAAATTCGCAAACGCCATAGAACGCCAGCGATTGCGAGGTTACCCGAGTCCTCGTACATTTCGGTTCTCGTGAACTATTGCAGTAATCCCCTTCAGTACCATCGCCACGCCACGCGCGAGGTGAAGGTTGGAAACGTCGGCATCGGCGGGGACAACCCGATCCGTGTCCAGTCGATGATCACCTGCGATACGATGGACACCGACGCGTCGATCCAGCAAACAATCGAGCTGGCGGACGCCGGCTGTGAAATTGTCCGGATCACCGCTCCTACGGTAAAAGACGCGCGCAATCTCGAACACATCGTCAAAGGTTTGCGCGAGCGCGGCTTCAACGTGCCGATCGTCGCCGATATCCATTTCAAACCCGAGGCAGCAATGGAGGCGGCAAAATGGGTGGAGAAAGTGCGCATCAATCCCGGCAACTATGCCGACTCGAAAAAATTCCTGATCCGCGAATACACCGACGAACAATACACGGCGGAGTTGAATCGGATCCGTGAGCGGTTTTCGCCGCTTGTCGAGTTGTGCAAGACGCGCGGAATCGCCATGCGCATTGGCACAAATCACGGATCCCTTTCGGACCGTATCATGAATCGCTACGGCGATACACCTCTGGGCATGGTGGAGAGCGCGCTCGAGTTCGCGCGGATCGCTCGCGACCTCGATTATCACGATTTCGTTTTCTCGATGAAGGCGAGCAATCCGAAGGTGATGATTGCTGCTTATCGACTGCTCGTGGCGCGATTAAACGAACTGGGCCCGGACTGGAATTATCCGCTGCATCTGGGAGTAACTGAGGCCGGCGAAGGTGAAGATGCGCGCATCAAGAGCTCGATCGGAATCGGGTCGCTGCTGGCGGATGGTATTGGCGACACGATCCGCGTATCGCTCACTGAAGATAGCCCTCACGAAATTCCCGTTGCGAGAGCGCTCATTCAGAACATAAGCAAAACGTCCAACGCCCAACGCTCAACGCCCAACGTCCAACTTTCCTTTGATCCTTTCTCCTATCAGCGGCGGGCGTCGGAGAAGATCGAGCGCGACGGAGTGAAACTCGGCGGAGACGAATTGATGCGCGTCGTGGTGCTGCAGACAAACTTCGTGAAGATCGCGCACAAGATCGACCGGATGGGTGATTACAAACCGGAGATCGTTTATGAGGATGCAAACATCGTCGCGGTCGATCCTCGGGATGATAAAGCGATTGCGAAAATTAATGCGCAGCAAAGTGCGCAATTCGTCACCGTGACGGATGAAACAGATCTCTCGGTGATCGCAGCTTTCCGTTTGCTGGCAGCGAAGTTGCAGGCGCGCCATCCAATTTTGCTCAAAGATGTCTTCCGTCATTCCGAGCAAAGTCGAGGAATCCCGTCGGAAGACCTCAGAGCGAATCAACGGGATCCTTCGACTTCTCCCGCGTCTGCGGGATCCGCTCAGGATGACAGCAATAATTTCCTGACGACCCTTCTCACGGCATCCACCAATATCGGCTCGCTGTTATGCGACGGAATCGGCGACGCGATTTTGGTGCAGGGCGAGGAAGCGCCAGGACAGGCGCTCCGATTGTCTTACAACATCTTGCAGGCAGCCGGCTCGCGTATCTTCAAGACTGACTATGTCGCCTGCCCGTCCTGCGGACGAACGCTGTTCAATCTGCAAACCACGACTGCGAAAATCAAAACGGCCACCTCACACTTGAAGGGTGTGAAAATTGCCATCATGGGCTGCATTGTGAATGGCCCTGGTGAAATGGCAGACGCGGATTTTGGCTACGTCGGCGGCGCTCCCGGCAAAGTAAATCTCTACGTCGGCAAAACCGCAGTGAAATTCAATATTCCCGAAGCAGAAGCCGTCGATCGACTCAAAGATTTGATTCGCGAGCATGGGAAATGGGTTGATCCGGCGCCGCAGCCCACGCCTGTGGAAGCGGTTTCGTAAATCATTGCGTCACCAGCTCGACGCACCCGGAATTCGGTAAGCCGCCAAAGTTTGCGCGAACCTTCATGCTGCGGTTCTTTTTGAATCCGCAATCGGCAGTCCGCATTCCGCAATCATTAAAATGTCTCGTCAATACACGCTCCAACGCGCTCCGGTATCTGGGTCCGTCCACATTGATTACGCCGCTGAGTTGAACGAACAGCAGCTCGCGGCAGTGACCGCTCCGCCCGGACCGATCCTTGTGATCGCCGGCGCGGGCTCGGGCAAAACGCGCACCCTCACATACCGCGTCGCGTACCTGCTCGAAAACGGGATCGATCCGCGAAATATTCTGCTGCTCACGTTCACAAACAAAGCAGCACGCGAAATGCTGAATCGCGTCGCGAATTTGTTGCCAGTTGATGCAAGTGGACTCTGGGGCGGGACGTTCCATTCAGTTGGAAACCGAATTTTGCGCAGACATGGGCGCGCGCTCGGTTACTCGAGCGGCTTCACCATCATGGACCGTGAAGATCAAAAAGACTTGATTAATACGGTAGTGGCAAGCGCAGGAATTGATCCAAAGGAGATCCGGTTTCCGAAAGGCGATGTGCTCGCCGAAATCTTCAGCTTCGTCGTGAACACGGAGTTACCACTGGAAGGGTTGCTTGCCGAAAAGTTCCCTTACTTCCTGCCGTTGCTCGACAAAATCCAGGACGTTCGAGACCGATACGAAAAGAAGAAGAAGGCAACGAACTCGATGGATTTCGACGATCTGCTGCAAAAGACATTATTAATGTTTCAGCAGCACGAACGGATCGCGGAAATCTACCGGCGTCAGTTCCAATTTATTCTGGTCGATGAATACCAGGACACGAACAAGATCCAGGCCGACCTCGTGGACCTGCTCGCGCGCGACCATCGCAACCTGATGGTTGTAGGGGACGACGCGCAATCGATCTACTCCTGGCGCGGCGCCAACTTTCAAAACATTCTCGCATTCCCAGAACGCTATCCGGATGCGCAGGTGTTCAAGATCGAAATGAACTACCGCAGTGTGCCGGAAATTCTCGAGGTGGCGAACGCAGCCATCGCGGCAAATGTTCACCAATTCCGGAAACATTTAAGCGCAACCCGCGAATCGAAGACGCTTAGGCCGGCGTTGGTCGCGCTCAACGATGGCTCGGAACAAGCGCAGTTTGTTGCCCAGCGGATCCTCGAGTTGCGCGATGAAAACATCGATCTGAACGACATCGCGGTCCTTTACCGCGCGCATTATCACGCGCTCGAGCTGCAATTGGAGCTTTCGCGCCGGGGCATCCCGTACGTGATCACCAGCGGCATCCGGTTCTTCGAACAAGCGCACATCAAAGACGTAACGTCGTTCATCCGCTTCATCGCTAATCCGCGCGATGAAGTGGCCTTTAATCGCATGGTGAAATTGCTTCCCGGAATCGGCAACCGTACCGCCGAAAATCTCTGGCAGAAATGGGAAAGCGGTCTTGTAGCCGCGGGCGACTTGTCCGCCGTAGCCTTGGCGAAGGCGGACGACCGCGGTTTTGACGAAGCGGCTTCCTCTGCCACGGCTTCCTCGGCCGGGGTCGGCGCCCCCAACTACAGAAGCTACAGCTTTGGCGAACGCCTGCTTGCGATGAACGTCCCGGCAAAATCAAAGAAAATGTGGACGCAACTGGCGCATACCCTTGATGAGATTGCACCGCGCGGCGAACCAAATCCGCCATCGGAAATGATCACTTCGATTGTGGAAGCGATTTACGATGATTATGCGAAGGTGAATTTCGCGAATTACCAACTCCGCCGTGAAGACCTCGACCAGCTCGCGGCATTCGCTCGGCAATTCAAAGACCTGCACGAGTTTCTGTCACAGTTGGCGTTGATCAGCAATGTCGATGCGGAAGCCGCGCCGGNTCAGACAAACGAGAAAGAAGCGGTCAACCTCTCCAGCGTGCATCAGGCNAAAGGTCTNGAGTTTCATACGGTGTTCNTAATTTGGCTGACGGACGGAATGTTCCCGAGCAGCCGCTCACTCGATACNCGCGATGCNTTGGAGGAAGAACGCCGCTTGTTCTACGTAGCGATCACGCGCGCTCGCGACGAGCTTTATCTCACTTATCCGCACATGCGTTTGAGTGGCGGTTACGGCGATGTGTTTCAGCGGGCATCGCGCTTTCTGCAAGAAATTCCGAACGACCTCATCGAAGACTGGCAAGTGAAGCGGAGCTGAGCTCCGCAAATGACGAAGCTCGAATGACGAATGACGAAGGAATGACGAATGACCAAATGACGAATAAGCTGAGCGTCATTCCGAGCGAAGTCGAGGAATCCCGTAGCAGAATCTTAAGGCTATTTCGCGGGATCCTTCGACTCCGCTTCGCTTCGCTCAGGATGACAATCTGTTATTCGGATTTCGTCATTGTTTCGTCATTCGTCATTCGTCATTCGTCATTCTTTTGATGAATCTGGCGCCGGAAAAGAAGATTGCAGGAGTTCTCGTGCCGCTGTTCGCGTTGCGCGGGGAAAACGATCTGGGAATCGGCGACCTCGGCGCGTTGCGAGAGTTTATTGATTGGATTGCGGAAATCGGATTCACGCTTGTTCAGCTTCTGCCAATCAACGAGACCGGGGCCGATAACAGCCCATACAATGCCATTAGTGCGATGGCGATCGAGCCAACGACTCTGCATCTCGCGCCAGGTTCACCCGAGGAGTTAATGGGCGATGATTTCGCGGACGCACTCTCAGAGATCGACCTCTGGGGCCTCCACCGTGGCCGCGTAAAATATCGGACGGTCAAAGAACTAAAGCTGCGCATCCTCGAGAAAGCGTTTGCGAACTTTTCCACCCACGCCCGCGAAAAGCGACGATCAGAATTCGAACGATTCTGCGAAGAAGAATCGTCCTGGTTGCGCGAATACGCGTTATTCCGTGTTCTTATCGAGCAAAACAACGGCAGCGCCGCGTGGAACCGGTGGCCTCTGCAGCATCGGACGATCGAGAGTGCCCGAAATTGGTTCGGTGAACTCCCACAGGAGAAACATGCAGCTGTGACCCGCCGTCTGGATTTCTTCTGTTACGTACAATGGATCGCACACGAGCAATGGCGAGAGGTCAAAGCGCATGCCGAACAACGCGGCGTGGCGCTGATGGGTGATATTCCCTTCGGAGTAAGTTATTATAGCGCCGACGTTTTCTCGCGCCCGAATGAGTTTTTGCTCGACTGGTTCGGCGGCGCGCCTCCCGAACCCCTCTTCAAAGAGGACGCGTTCACTCAAAAATGGGGACAAAACTGGGGCGTTCCGCTCTATCGCTGGAGCGTCATGCGCGCCAACAATTTTCAATGGTGGCGGGAACGGGTGCGCGGCACTCGACGGATCTTTCATCTGTTTCGGATCGATCACGTCCAGGGATTTTATCGCGTCTACGCCTTCCCGTGGCGACCCGAGAGGAACCAGGAATTTCTTCCATTCGATCAACAGCAGATGCTGGAACGAACCGGCGGCCGCGCACCGCATTTTATTCCTCGCGATGACGACACTCCCGAAAACCGCGAGGCGAACAAGCGCGACGGTGAACAATATCTGCGCGTCGTCCTGGAAGAAGCAGGCGCAGCACGTGTGGCCGGGGAAGATCTTGGCGTCGTGCCCGAATATGTGCGGCCAAATTTGCAATCGCTTGGTATTGCTGGGTTCAAGATTCCACAGTGGGAAATCCGCGATGGAATGATCATTCCCGGCGAGATGTACCAGCGATTATCGGTCGCAACTTACGCAACTCACGATCACGAACCGATTCGCGCTTTATGGGATAACGCGATCGAGCATCCGACTTCTGAGGAGGGACAACAGGCGCGAGCAACATTAGAGAAGATCGCGCTTTTTGCCGGATGGAATTCCAAAATCGATCCGCCCGATTACGAGAAAGATTTTTATCCCGCGGTGATGGATGCGCTTTTCAGATGCAACTCATGGATTGCCATAGTCATGATCACCGATCTGCTCGCACGGAAATACCGCTTCAACGTCCCTGGGACGCGGGCGAATTTCAATTGGACGCGGCGAATACAGCGCTCGATTGCAATTCTCCGTTCCAGCCGAAAGGAGAGAAGGCGAATGCAGTTGATTCACGAACAGCTGCTGGGAACAGGACGCGTTTGACCTCAAGGAATGACGGCTTCTCAGCCGTCAACGGGAACACGACGGCTCGGAAGCCGTCGCTCCTTGCTACGATTTCTCGATCGGCGCACCAACCTTGTTTCCCCACTCGGTCCACGAACCGTCATAGTTTCGGACATTGTTGAGGCCTAACAAATAGGTGAGGACAAACCAGGTATGACTGGAGCGCTCACCGATTCGGCAATAGACGACTGTGTCTTTGTCGGGGTTGACGCTGCACTGCTCGAAATAGATCTTTGCCAACTCCGAGGCTGGCTTGAACGTGGCGTCATCGTTTGTGGCGGTCTTCCACGGCATACTCTTTGCCCCGGGAATATGGCCGCCGCGAAGCACGCCTTCCTGCGGATATTCGGGCATGTGCGTAATCTCACCTCGGTATTCGCCTGGGGAACGCACGTCGATTAGGGATTTACCGCTCTTGCTTTGAGCCAGCGCTTCATCGAAGAATGCGCGAATCTCCTTGTCGAAGCGTTTCTTCGGCACTGGATAACTTGTCTCCGCATATTTTGGAATCTCACGCGTCATCGGACGGCCTTCCGCTTTCCACTTATCGCGACCGCCGTTAAGAATTTTAACTTTTTCATGACCAAACAATCGGAACGCCCAAAGCGCATAGCACGCCCACCAGTTCGCCTTGTCACCGTAGAAGATGCAAGTGGTCTCCGGCGTAATACCGTGACGGCTACAGAGCCGCGAGAATTTCTCCGGTGAAATATAATCTCGAATCAACGGATCCTGAAGATCTGCGCGCCAATCGATATGCACCGCGCCGGGGATGTGACCGGTGTCGTAAAGCAGGATGTCCTCATTCGATTCGATGACCCGGATTCCGTCATCCTTAAGATGTTTCTCCAGCCAATCGGTCTCCACCAGCGCTTCTGGGTGCGCGTATTCAGTTGGATAAGTAGCCATAGGGAAATTTCCGCTGGCGCTCCAACCGAGCAAGGGATTTCACTTCGCTAGTCGTGATCGGCGAAACTCTGGGTAGCGCACGCATCTTGCGTGCTGGTTTCGGCGTCCCGCCGAAACGAACTTTTATGCCTGTGTGTTGTCGCGTCGAACTCGCGAAAACGGAACGAAAGTTCGCGATCGCGAGGACGCGCTCGCCAGCACGCGAGACGCGCGCGCTACCGTGAAGCGTCATTTCAGAATCGAATCAGCCGGATAAGGCACTCCGTTCTTGATTACGGTGTCGATGTCCGATGTGTTTTTGATGTCGTCCAATGGATTTGAATTGAGAATCACAAGATCGGCAAAACAGCCGTTCTCGAGCTTGCCGATATGCGCACCGGTTTCGCCACCGAAAAG
>Ga0065715_10000405_pt1 | contig 12260 bp, 12 predicted proteins | sample MisBulReplicate1_FD_59102 | JGI IMG/M metagenome (GOLD analysis project Ga0065715, IMG submission 59102) | Miscanthus rhizosphere microbial communities from Kellogg Biological Station, MSU, sample Bulk Soil Replicate 1 : eDNA_1 v2 (version 2) | ecosystem: Host-associated > Plants > Roots >...
CGTTTTTGAAATGGATATGGGGAAAGACATCGCCTACCATATACGTCGCGTTTCGGAAAAAGAAACGGCAATTTTCGCCACCAGAAAGAGCCTCCGATGTTCGCACTGACATGCCTGATTCGATCTACGCGCTGATCCTCGCCGGTGGCAGCGGCGAACGGTTCTGGCCGTTGAGCCGGCGGGCGCGGCCCAAACAATTGCTGCGCCTGGTCTCAGCCGAAACTCTACTCGAAGAAACTCTGGGGCGGCTTGAGGGCTTTATCCCGCGCGAGCGCATTTTGATCCTGACGAACACAGAACAGGAAAGCGCAGTTCGCAAACTGCTCGGGAATTTTCCAAAGGAGAATATTGTGGCCGAGCCGGCCAAACGCGATACGGCCGCTGCCGTCGCTCTCGGCACTGGCTGGGTGGCAGCTCGCGATCACGCAGCCATCATGCTCGTCCTACCCGCCGATCACCGAATTGCAAACCGAACAGCTTTTCAAGGAACGCTCGCTCTGGCTGCCGACGCAGCCGAGGAGACAAGCGAGCTTGTCACGATCGGCATCAAACCAACCTGGGCGTGTCCGGGGTTCGGTTACATCGAGCAGGGTAAGCCAATCCGTTTGCGCAATCGCGCCGATAACGATGCAATTCATCGGGTCATGCGCTTTCGAGAAAAACCCAACCTCGACCTAGCCGAATCATTTTTGCGAAAGGGAAATTTCCGGTGGAACGCAGGGATGTTCGTTTGGTCGGTGCCTACAGTGCTCCGCGAATTCAACCGTCACGCGCCGGAGCTGGCTGATTTCATCTCCCAGGTGCGGGCTCCGGAAAATTTCGAGAAAGCCTTGCGCGAGCGCTTCAGCAAACTGCCGCGTATCTCATTCGACTACGCGATCATGGAAAAAGCAGATCGCGTCCTTGTCGTCGAGGCCAGTTTCGACTGGGACGACATCGGAAGCTGGAGAGCAGTGGCGAATTACTTTGAGAAGGACAAGCAGGGAAATGCCGCGAATTGCGCCATCACTACACTCAAGTCCACCAACAACATTGTTTTCGAGGAAGACGGCACAACCATCGCTCTGCTTGGAGTTCATGACCTGATTGTCGTTCGGACGCAAGATGCGCTCTTGATTTGCCACCGACACGAAGCTGAAAGGATCAAAGACCTCATCGTCAAGATTCCGCCGGAATTCCAATAGAGTGACGCGCAATGAATCCAATTTTGGCTCTCGATTTTGGGCAGGCGCGCATCGGCGCGGCAATCTCCGATGAGTTACAGTTGCTGGCGCATCCGCTCGAGACCATTCCAGCGGATCAGCGGGCGCTATCCCGCATTGCGCAGATCGTCCAGGAAAGGAAAGTTGACCACGTCGTCGCCGGGTTACCGAAGCGGATGGATGGCCAGATGGGCACGGCTGCGACTGAAGTGTTGGAATTTGTCGAAAAGCTGCGCGCGATCCTGGCTTGCCCGGTTGTGACCTGGGATGAGCGGCTGACCACGGCTGCAGCGCACCGGGCGTTGCGTGACGCAGGTAAGAAAACGCGACAGACCCGTGACTATGTCGATCAAGTGGCAGCTCAAATGATTTTGCAAAGCTATTTAGACAGCCGCGCTGTGAACGCGGATGCAGAAAGTAATCGGTGATCTTGCTGCCGATCACTGTTCGCTGATCACTTAAATTGCCATGTCCCGAAGACTCAAAATGATCATCGCTTACGACGGCGCGCCGTTCGCAGGATGGCAAAGTCAATCTCATCGGAACACCGTCCAGGATCATCTGGAGCGCGCGTTTGAGTGCGTCATTGGCGAGCCTTTGCGTGTTCACGGGGCAGGACGAACAGACGCCGGTGTCCACGCACTCGCGCAAAACGCACACACCGACGTTACCAAACCTTTGGCACCAGCGCGTTGGGTCGAAGCGCTAAATGCGTTACTACCTCCGGCAATTCGCGTGCTCCGCTGCCGATATGTCTCGAACGATTTCCACGCGCGACTTTCGGCAAAAGGAAAAATCTATCGTTACAGAATTTGGTCAGGGCCTGTTTTGCCTCCATTTGAGTACGGTCGTGCATGGCATGTCCCGCGCCCGCTCGATCTGAAACTGCTAAAGTCGGCTGCCAAACATTTCGTCGGCACACATGATTTTGCCGGCTTCGCTGCCAATCGCGGGAAACCTGAAACAACCACGATCCGCACGATCTATTCTGTGCGCGTCTCGCAAAAAGGTCCTTGCGTGACAATTGAGTTCGATGGCGACGGTTTTCTCTACAAGATGGTCCGACTGATCGTCGGCTCCCTGGTAAAATGCGCACTCGTCAAAATGCGCGTCGAAGATGTCGCTATGCGGCTTGAATCTGGTCAGGCGGGCCCAGCCCGCTTTGCCGCGCCCGCCGAAGGATTATTTCTAGTCCGTGTGCGTTACTGAGGGCTCGAGTTTGGTAAGATTTTCCCGCTTACTTCGCCGAAGCCGACGCGGTAGCCGTCGCCTTGGCACCAGCCGGTGATGGCGAGGCCGTCGCCGTCTTCAAGCCATTTGCGGCTTTCGCCATTCGGGAGCTTTAACGGATTCGCGCCCCTCCACGTTAATTCCAGCATGCAGCCGCGCGATTCTTCAGTCGATCCGCTGATTGTTCCGCTCGCGAGCAAGTCGCCGGGCTGAAGGTTGCAACCGTTGACGGTGTGATGGGCCAGTTGCTGCGCGATGCTCCAGTAAAGATTTTGGAAATTTGTGCGGGTGATAATGTGCGGCGCCGCCATCGATGAAGTTTGCAAGCGTGCTTCAAGTTGAATGTCGAAGGTGCAATCATTTTTCGCTCGCAAATAAGAAAGCGGCTCAGGCTCCTGCGGTGGCAACGGTTTTCTGAATGGTTCGAGCGCTTCCAGAGTGACTACCCAAGGTGAAATGCTCGTACCAAAATTCTTCGCCAGAAACGGCCCGAGGGGCTGATATTCCCACGCCTGAATGTCTCGTGCACTCCAGTCGTTCATCAGAACAAGGCCGAAGATATGATCGAATGCACGGTCAATTTGCACCGGTTCGCCTAACGAATTGCCGGGCCCGATCAGGAAGGCCATTTCCAGCTCGAAATCGAGGCTTTTCGTCGGACCGAAGCTCGGGGACGCTGCATCCGGTGGTTTGGTCTGCCCGTTCGGGCGACGCATGTCAGTCCCGCTGACGACGACCGAGCTGGCGCGTCCATGATACGCGACCGGCAACCACTTCCAATTCGGCATCAGCGCGTTTTCCGGCCCGCGCAACATCGTCCCNACATTATGCGCGTGATGATANGATGAATAAAAATCGGTGTAGTTGCCGATGCGCGTNGGCAGCTTCATCACGACGTCTTTNTGCGCGTGAAAAACGCTGTCGCGGAGCCGGGCGTCATCACGCAGCGTTGGCGTTTCAACAGACAGAAGATGTTGAAGAATCTCGCGCGTCCTTCNCCAGGCAGCTCGTCCCAGCGAAAGAAACTGGTTGAGCGAATCTTGCGAGAAGATTTTTAGGTTTCGAGATTCCGGCGATTGAAAGTGACCGAGCTCTTCGAGCACGGAAAGATCGACAATAAAATCACCGATGGCCACGCCCACGCGCGGCCTGCCGTCTTTGGGTTGAAAAACTCCGAAGGGCAGGTTCTCCAGCGGAAAATGCGAATCGGCCGGAACATCTATGAATGAACGGAGAGGCATGCTTAGGATTTAACCACGAAGATCACAGAGGACACGAAGAGTTATTTGGATTTCCGTTTCAGACATTCATGATCTTCGTGGTGATCAAAAAAGTCCGAGAGCACGCAAATCCTCGCGGGGCTCATCGAAACTGCAGCTTCCAAATGACGCCACGAATTTCCGGCGATATTGCAGCCGTTCGATACTGATCTTCCAGTCACGCCACGCAAAAAAATCGTCGGTAAATGAAAACGAATCTGCATTTTCATCCTCGAGCATCATTGAGGTTTGATGCGCAGTCCATTGATGCTCTGCAGTGAGGACTGCCGCGCCGAGCACGTTCAGAAATCCGTGCATCTTTGTTTTTACTTCTTCCCGAAATTGCCGGACCGGGTGATGCAACCCAGCCGTAAACTTGATCGGGAGTTGATGCGTGGCGGGTGTGACAAGCGCACTGGCGATTTGCGCCGAGGTGGGAAATGCATCCGCTGTTACTCCGCCGGTGCGCAATTTGTAACCGAACGTTGCCGCGTCGGCATCGGAATTGTGTTCGGCCAGCAATGCGATCGTTTGCTGCGTTCTTTCGGGTGATGCTTCCCAGAAAGCTGGTAGATCACCGAGAATCGCTCTCGCTTCGTCGAGCAAGCCAAGATTCACATCGTGTGGCAAAAACATTTCAAGGTGACTGATCGAGACGAGGTCGACATTGCTCGACAACCAGCGAATCGCCGCGTCGGCCTTGTCCACTGCGTCAACAAACGCGTCCGCGTCTGCAGTCTTTGGGCCAAGGGCAGCGACGCGCAACGGATGTGAAGGACCGAACTCTGACAGCAGTGACCTGGCTGACTCGAATTTTTCAACGGGAAGAACGAACGCGCCGAGCATCCACGCATCCGGCAAACGCACATATTGCGCCTGATTTCGAAACGCTGATTCGAGATCGAGACTGCAAGGCGGGAACATTCCCGCATAGTCGATTGATTTTGCAAGCAGAGCCTGAAGTGAAGCGACTGGCATACTGTCAACTGAACGGTGCGATTGCGCTCATGGTCAAATCACCACCCAGTCCAGGAGGCGGAGTCAGGCTCGACTTTCTTCTTACAAGGATATAGAAAGCTCACTTGAATGCCCAGCACAGAATCAGTATCACATCGGGATCTGATCGTGTGCGCGTGCGGTGATCAGCAATATACGGCGCGCGACGCGATCGACGCGGTAATTTTCCGTGGCGAACTAGACGTAAAATGGAAAGAATTTCTCGAAACGGTCGAAGCTGCAAAGCGGTCCGAGGAACTAGACTTGGATTTGAATCGGGCCACGATTTCAAGTGCGACGGAAGCTTTTCGTTACGAATACGATTTGATCACCGCCGAGGAAGCAGAAGCATGGCTGGCGAACCGTGGCCTCACGGTTGATGATTTCACCGACTACTTTATCCGCCACTACCGGGCGAATGCGCTTCATGAAGAGATCCTTCCGATTGAAGTAGAATATCATTCCGCGTCGCCTAAGTTACGCGAGTTATTTCTATCGGAATTGATTCTCTCTGGAGAATTGGGCCGGATGACGACCCCGTTGATGTGGCGCCTGGCGGCGCGCTGTGCTGAAAAGAACCCAGATCCGGAGGCTATCGTAGTCGCAGAGCAAGAGTTTTTTGATCGCAACGAGATTGAACCGGAGCAACTTGCCGATTGGCTGGTAAGGCTGAGACGCGATTCCGAGTGGTTCAACACAATGCTGGTTATGGATGCAGTGTACCGCACCCGTCGCGATACCCTGCTTGTACCACAAGCCCGGCGACGCGAATTGGCAGCGTTGCGTTTGTCTCTGACGCGATTCGAAGGCGAAGTGATCGAGTTCGAATCACGCGACGCCGCCAGAGAAGCGCTGTTTTGTGTGTGCGAAGACGGCATGTCGATGGAGGAGGTTGCCACTGAGGGAAGATATCCTTTCCGACGAGTGAGTTTTCTGTTGGAAGACGTTCCCATCGATGCCCAACAACGATTCCTCTGCGTTTCGCCCGGACAGGTGCTCAAACCAATCGACCGAGGCGACGGATTCGCGCTGTACCGTATCTTAGAAAAGATCGAGCCGGACCCGGAAGACCCACGGGTAAAGACGCGAATCGACCAACGACTGCTCGATCGCCACTTCTCGGAACTCGTCAGCAAGTATGTCAAGCGATCGCTCGGAGCTCCTGTTTCGACACGATGAACGCAGAAGACAACGAAATTCTGCGGCGTTCATTGGTATTCTGCTTTCTTTTTGATGAGCATTTCGAGACCATTGAACCGCTTTTGCCGCCGTGGGTTGCCGCCAGTAATTGCGAAGCAGGCACGGGGGCGGATAAGCATTAATTACTGGAAACCGGTTCCATGATAGACGACCGGCTGAAGGCATCAGCTCAAAAAGCGGAACTCGAATGGCAGCAGCTATGCGACGCTTACCTGCCGATTAGAGCCAAACGGTCGATTTGGCGATGCAGCCGCGAGCGCAACGACGATGATCCGCTCCAGGGGTGGAAGCTTCATGTTTCGGGAACGATCCTGTCTGCGTGTCCTATTTTCCGCTTGATCGCTCCGTACCTGAAGCGGCGCGACATCTTGTTCAAAGCACCCAAGTCGCTTGCGGAGCTACACAAGCTTAATTCTGGCATCTATTACGGATTCTGTCAGATAGGCAAGTTTGTTACCGTCTACCCACAGTCGGTAGAAGCGGCAGCCGCCATTGGGTCCAAGCTTCACGCTCTTACTGCCAAGTTTCCTGCGCCAATGGTTCCCTACGACAACGCCTTCCGAAAGCGATCCTGCGTTTACTACAGATACGGCAGTTTTTCATTGCATCTGAAGACCACTTTTCGCAAAAAGCGAGTGCTTGCAATTGCGCGCCCGGACGGCAAGCTCGTCCCGGACTTACGGGAACCTCGCGCTGCGGTTCCACCCTGGTTGACTGATCCCTTTCAGCCAGTGCACTCCCAAGTCGCCTTCGAGCTAGCTACGCCATTAGAAACTGACTACACTAACTATGAGGCGCTCACCCAGAGAGGGCGAGGCGGAATTTACAAAGCCCGCGATGTTTCGTCTGCGCGAGCAAAACTCTGTGTCATTAAAGAAGGAAGGCGCCATGGAGAAACAGACTGGTCGGGTTACGACGGCTTCATTCGAATCAAACGCGAAGCGCAATTTCTAAGATCGACTGGTATCGCTGCTGTGCCTCGAGTCATGAAGACGTTTCGGGCAAACGGTTGTTACTATCTGGTAATGGAACGTATTTCCGGAAGATCACTGCAGCAGCTGCTCGCCAGCGGTCACCGAATGTCAACTCGACGGATGTTGAACTATTGCGCACAGATGGCACAGATCGTTGCGGACATTCATGCTGCCGGGTGGGCATGGCGTGATTGTAAACCCACTAACTTTCTAGTTGAGAAGAACCACAAATTGCGAGCGCTAGATTTCGAAGGCGCCTGCCGGCTTGATGAAACAGATCCACCCTGGGGAGCCACTCCCGGCTACACACCACCGAGGCGGTCATCAAAATCTGGCAGCCCGGAAGCTATGGACCTCTATGCGTTGGGCACTTCAATTATGCAGCTGATCGCGAGGAGGGAATCCCCAACCAATATGGCAGCGGCGTTTAGGCGAGAGGTTAAAAAACGAAACTTACCACTGCGCTTGATTAAAGCGATCCAAAGTCTGCGCAGTCCATCATCTAAAAAACGAACTCCGGCACGTGCAACTCACGAAGTTATAAGAGTTGCACGTGCGTTTGAAGCAGTTACAGCGTTAATTGCTTCTTGGCAGGCGGGGGGTTTAGTATAGGCGGAGTCGGCGCCCCACCGGGCGCTGCCCTACCACCGGGCGTTTCCCGCTTCGGTGCCAGGTCACTGAGCCTGGTCTTGTCTGACTTCGGCACTTTGTTTTTGTTTTTGTCGCTCATATTTTATTCTCTCTTTCTTGTTTTGTTCATCGTGCAACTCAACCAGTTATAGAGTTAATTGCCTCTTCACGCTTGTGGAAGGTGGCGGCATTATCGCAGGCGGCGTCGGCGCTGGCCCACCGGGCGCTGCCCTACCACCGGGCGCTTCCCGCTTCGGTGTCAGGTCACTGAGCCTGGTCTTGTCTGACTTCGGCACTTTGTTTTTGTTTTTGTCGCTCATATTTTATTCTCTCTTTCTTGTTTTGGTTTCTTCGGTGTTTTAATCACCTCACGTTCCTAGATGATCAGGATTCGTGCCAAACGGTTCGGAGTCAATGAAAAAACCTAAAAGAACAAGCTGCTTATGCAGAGATTCGTTACGCAAAACTTATGACTCATGGGCGGAGACAGAGTGAACGTCGGAGTTTAGTTTGAGACTGCTTCTGGCGTACTTTTGGAGCCGCGTGCTTCAGTTTTGAACACCCTTAGGAGATTCGGCCGGACGTGTGTGCGTCGGTTCCTGTGTGTTGCTCGTTTAATCGAAGTTTCGAACGATCAAATAATGCCGACAAATAAAACATGCGCGATTTGTGACGCTGCTCACGAGCAGATAAGAAGGATAACCATGTGTGTTTCGACGCAACCCCGAAACTCGGACCCGGGCTGGCATAGGCGCTGCCGCTCCGACGATGGCGGAAACGAATAAGGTTGCCATCAAAACAGCCGCCTTGGCATTTGATGGCCGGCCGAAGGCCAATCCAAAAGTCTGCGCGCAGTTCCTCGCCTAAGAGGCGACCTCCCGCACGTGCAACCCAAGCAATTAAAGAGTTGCACGTGCAACTCAAGCAGTTAAAACGGAGCAGAGTTATCCGCCTGGCTACGGAGCCGGCGGAGGTAGAATTATCCCCCTGGCAACGGAGCCGCCGGTGCGTTTCTTCTGGAAGAACGCGGGATCCGGACCGCCACCTCCCTCGGGTATCCTACCACCCCGCGCCTGCTTCTCCGGTGTCAGGTCGCTGAGCCGGCCCTTGTCTGACTTCGGCACTTTGTTTTTCTTTTTGTCGCTCATATCTTATTCTCTCTTTCTTGTTTTGTTTCTTCGGTGTTTTTAATCACCTCACGTTCCTGGATGATCAGGATTCGTGCCAAAGATTTCGAAGTCCAACGAAAAACTTTAAAAGAACTATCACTTGTTTAGGGTTAATCACCAGCGCTAATGCAGACGATTCGTTACCCAGAATTTATGACCTAGTGGTAGAAACCAAGTGAGCGTCTCAGTTCGGATTGGCACTGCTCTGGCTTCCTTTTGGAGCCCCCGTGCTTCGTTTTTGAACACCCTTTGGAGATTTCAACCGGATGTATGTGCGTCCGCTCCAGCGAGAGCTGTTGCGATGCGGACTTGGAATCGCCCGATGCAATCGTCTCATTTTGACGCTGCTTACCGAGCAGATAAGCAGGACAACCACGTGTTTCGACATGACGCCAAAACTCCGACCCAGGCTGGCATAGGCGGCTACCGAGCCCGCGGGCGGAACCTGATAAGCTTAGCATCAAACAGCCACCCTGGCATTTAAGGCCGGCCCCGGAAACCAATCCAAAGTAAGCGCGCAGCCCTCGCCTAAGAGGCGACCTTCCGGCACGTGCAACCCAAGCATCTACAGAGTTGCACGTGCAACTCAAGCAGTTATTGATTTACCTGAGCAACCCGGGGTTGCTGGCGAAAGCGTTTTTCTTGGGAGGCTGGAACAGCCCGGGCGGTGTCGCCGCTGGGCCACCACCTGCAGCAATGCCTCCGGGTAGCTTACCACCACGCGGGTGCTTCTGCGGTGTCAGGTCACTGAGCCTAGTCTTGGCTGACTTCGGCACTTTGCTTTTGTTTCTCATATCATCCTCTCTTTCTTGTTTTGTTCGTCGGTTGTATAATCACCTCACTCTTCTGGAGTTATCAGGATTCGTGCCAAGGTTTTGGAAGCCAAGTTAAAAGACTAACTCTGTTTAGGGTTACTCTCCAAGGCGCGTGCGCAGAGATTGGTTTACCCAAATTTATGACTACAGGCAGAGACAGAGTGAGCGGCAGAGCTCGAATTGAGACTGCTTTAGGCGTACTTTTGGTGCGCCGTGCTTCAGTTTTGAACACCCTTCGAAGATTCAGCGGGGAGTGCAGGACTGCACCGGTGGGAACATTGCCGCATAGTCAATCGATTTCGCGAGCAGAGCCTGACGTGATTCGGCTAACTTACTCTCAACTGAACCGCTCGTGGAATCACTCCCCCAGTCACCGGAAGGCGGAGGCATTGGCATACTTCCCGTTTTTCGAACGATTTACCGACAGGCTCGACTTTCTTCTCAAAAGGATGTAGAAAGCTCACTTTGATGCCCAGCACAGAGTCGGTTTTACATCGCGATCTGATCGTGTGCGCCTGCGGTGACCAGGAATATGCGGCGCGCGACGCAATCGACGCAGCCCTTTTCCGAGGTGAACTGGACGTAAAATGGAAGGAATTTCTCGATGAGGTCGAAGCAGAAAAACGCGCGGAGGAACTAGACTTGGATTTAGATGAGTCTTCAATCTCCAGTGCGGCAGAAGCTTTTCGTTATGAATACGATTTGATTACTACGGAGGAAACGCAAAGATGGCTGGCAAATCGAGGCCTGACGCTTGATGACTTCACAGACTATTTTGCCCGTCAATATTATGCCAACACTCTTGATGAAGAAGTTGTTCCGGATGAAATAGAATACAGTTCTGCGTCGGTCGAGTTACGCGAGTCGTTCCTGAAAGAGCTAATTCTGTCCGGAGAACTGGACCGAATGACCAATGATTTAATGTGGCGTCTGGCCGCACGCTGCGCGGGAAAAGAATCAACCCCCGATGCGATTCTGGCTGAGAAGCAAAATTTCTTGCATCGGAATGGCATTGAATCGGCGCAACTGGCGAATTGGCTGGAGCAACTGAACCGTGATTCGCAATGGTTAGATGAAATGCTCACGATCGAGGCAGCGTACCGACACCATTGCAATACGCTGCTCGTCCCTGAAGCGCGTCAACGCGAATTGATGGCGTTGCGATTGCCTTTGACGCGATTCGAAACTGAAGTAGTCGAACTGGAATCGCGCGACGCAATCCAAGAAGCGCTATTTTGTGTGCGTGAAGACGGCATGTCGATGGAGGAAGTTGCGGCTGAAGGACGTTATCCGTACCGACGCGTGGATTTTGTGTTGGAAGATCTTCCCGTTGATGCCCAACATAGATTCCTAAGCGTATCAGCGGGGGCGGTGCTCGAACCGATCGCGCGTGGGGACGGATTCGAACTATGTCGAATTATTAAAAAGATCGAGCCGCAGCCGGACGATACAAAGGTCAAATCGCGGATCGATCAGCGACTGTTAGATCGGCATTTCTCCGAGCTTACCAGCAAATACACCCGGCGACGGCTTGGGACTCCTATTCCAACAGAGTGAAGACACAAGACAGCGAGATTCTGCGGCGCTCGTCAGTATTTCGGTTTCTCTCTGACGAACATTTTACCGCAATTGAGCCGCTGTTACAGGAAGAACACTATGAGTTCGGCGACATTATCGTTAAGCAAGATGAGGCAGCTGACTCATTTTACGTCTTAACAAGAGGCCGCGCGCGCGCCGTTAAGACCAAACCTGATGGTGAAGAGATCCCGTTGGGTGTTCTAAAACCGGGCGACTCGTTCGGAGAAGCGGCATTGGCTGAAGGTGGAACCCGCAACGCGACAGTGCGCTGTAGTACGGCGGTCGATGTTCTGCGGATTGACCGCGATGACTTTCTGCAACTGGTTACACAGGAGCCTGATTTAAAGCAATCTATCGAGACGACTGGCCGTAATCGGGCTGTGCAGAGTTTTCTCTATCAGTTCAGCAATTTCGGCCGGCTTCCCACGCCGGTGCTACGCAGCATGATCGAGAAGTTCAAGCCGCTCAGCGTTCAAAAGGGTAATTTGATCATTCGCGAGGCGGACGGTGCGGGCCCTCTTTTCATCATTGAAAAGGGACGAGCACGTGCTTTCGCTGGTGTCGATGGGCACGTACGCAATCTCGCGTTTTATCGGGCAGGAGATTTCTTTGGTGAACTGTCGATCTTGAATGGATCGCCGCGCGCTGCATCGGTTGAAGCATTTTCGGACTGCCAACTGTTAGCGCTTGAACTCCAGTCGGTGCAGGATTTGCGGCGTCGATTTCCCGAATTCGACAAGCTGTTGAGCGAGCGGCTTGCGCTTTACCAGGCAAAAACAGAAGCGCGCATTCCACTGGATTTTACTACCGAATTGTTGCCGGCGGAAACGCAGGTGCAGAACAAAGTCGAGCTCGAGCGTCAACCGTCGTCCGCACCGCAAGACAAGGAAGAACCTTTCGCTGATGAAAAAGGCCTCTTCCGCAAACGCGGCAAACGCATACGCAAGATCGAGCACCTCACGCAAATCGACGAGATGGATTGTGGTGCGGCGAGCCTCGGAATGATCTGTCGCCATTTTGGTCGGAAGGTAAGCCTGGCGCGTATTCGGCAACTCTGTCACACGGCGACGGACGGCACGAGTCTGAAAGCGCTTTCTCGCGCGGCAAACGAGCTGGGCCTGGCAGCGCGCGCGCTAAAAATCTCGCTGCGCAATCTCCCGATGATGCCGCTGCCGGCGATAGTGCATTGGGAAGGCAATCATTGGAT
>Ga0065715_10002225_pt1 | contig 12258 bp, 15 predicted proteins | sample MisBulReplicate1_FD_59102 | JGI IMG/M metagenome (GOLD analysis project Ga0065715, IMG submission 59102) | Miscanthus rhizosphere microbial communities from Kellogg Biological Station, MSU, sample Bulk Soil Replicate 1 : eDNA_1 v2 (version 2) | ecosystem: Host-associated > Plants > Roots >...
AAATGGTGTCGATCCTGACCGAAACCAAAAACGCAATGGTCAAACAGTATACGAAACTGTTCTCGATGGAGGGAGTCCGTCTCACGCTGACCAAAGATGCATTGCGCGCTCTCGCCGCGCAGGCCGTCACAAAAGGTACAGGCGCGCGGGCGCTGCGTTCACTGCTCGAACGTATTATGCTCGACATCATGTACGATGTGCCGAGCCGCGAAGATATCGCCGAAGTAACGATCAATCGCGCGGTGGTGGAAGGCAAAAAGGTTCCCCTGATTCGCAAGAAACAGGACAAGACCGCGGCTTGATTTTTAAACCCTATCATTCTGAGCGGACGGAAGAATCTCAGATCCGAGATGTTTCGCTTCGCTCAACATGACAGGCTTTGTTTGGAACGTTGATCATTGTGTGGTCTTCGGTCCGAGTTGACTGTGCGAGCTGTCATGCGCGCCATCCTCATCAACACTGGCACCGAACTTTTGCTCGGTGACGTTCAGGATGCGCATCTTGCGTTTATAGCGCGCGAGATCCTTCCGTTAGGTCTACGAATCGACGAGCGGCGAACGCTTCCCGACAGCGATGTGATCCGCCGCACGCTTACTGAATTATTTTCGCATTGCGAAATTCTCTTTGTCACTGGCGGTCTCGGCCCAACAACCGACGATATCACCCGAGAGATGGTGGCTGAATCGTTGGGCTTGGAGCTGTATCAGGACCCGCAACTGCTGGCCTGGCTTCGAGAGAGATTGCAAGTCCGCGGCATCAAATGGACCGCCGGTATCGCGCGACAAGCGGATGTCCTTCCTGGCGCGCGTATCCTTCCGAACGAGAACGGAAGTGCCTCGGGTTTTTATTTGAAAGCGAACATCAATTCTCGTATTCCGTCGCCGCACGTTTTCGTTCTTCCGGGTCCGCCTCGCGAGCTTCAGCCCATGTTCAAGAAATTCGCGATGCCGATTTTGCAATCGATTGTGCAGGTGCCGTTCCCAGTCGAGCGGCGATCGTACAGCATTGCCGGCATAGGGGAATCGCTGGTTGAGAAAGCTATTGGCGAAAAAGTTTTAGCGATCCCGGGCATCGAACTCGGCTATTGCGCGCGTCCAGGCGAAGTCGAAGTGCGCATCATTGGGCAACCCGACGCAATTCAAACTGCTGATGCCATAATTCGCGACGAATTGGGTGTTTCGATTTTCTCCGACAGTGACCAAGCGCTGGAAGAAGTCGTGGTGAGGCTGCTGAAGCAACGCAATGAAACGTTGGCTGTTGCTGAATCGTGCACTGGCGGTTTGATCGCCAACAAAATCACCAATGTGTCCGGCGCATCGGAAGTTTTTCTCGCGGGATACGTCACATACGCAAACGCAGCAAAAAGCGACGTCTTGGGGATCGATCCGAAATTGATCGACAAGCATGGTGCGGTGAATGAAGCGATCGCGCGCGCAATGGCTGACGGCGCGCGCGCACGAGCAGCTTCCAAATACGGGCTCGCAACAACCGGCATAGCCGGACCAACGGGCGGCTTGGAAGACAAGCCGGTTGGAACAGTTTACATCGCGCTAGCTTCAGGAGATTCAGAGACTGTCGCCAGGAAATTCCTTTTCCCGACGGATCGCGAGACATTCAAACAATTAGCAGCCCAAGCGGCACTCGATCTTTTGCGACGGAGATTAGTCAAGNAGTGACGGCTTTCCTGCCGTCAGATTGAAACTNAACGGCCGCCCAAGTCGTCGCGTCTCGAAGAGGCAAAATTATCAGTCGGCTACTTTCACGGGCGTGCCGACTTTTACAATATCGTAAAATAACTTCGCTCCATCCGAAGACATTCGGATGCAGCCATGGGATGCGGGATATCCTGGCAGAATTCCGACGTGCATTCCGACCCCTTCGCCCGTTAACCGCATGAACCACCTCATCGACGCACCGACATAATGTGTTCCGCTGGGCGCGGAATCAATCTTAGCGCTGATGCCTGATCGAACAGTCCGGCCGTAGCCGTCGACGAAGTCGCCATAGATGCTGGAACGATGATCGGGATCCTTTTCCAGAACGGAAAAATTACCACTGGGTGTGGTGTGCCCGGCCTTGCCGGAAGAAATTGGACTGTCGGCCACGACTTGCTCTCCGATCATCAAATAGGCGCGCTGCTTGGGAAGGGAAACAACAACGTGGACGTTGTCCGCCGTCGCCTGTCTAAGCAAAGATTGATTCACCTTCAACGGTTCCTGGCGGCTAATGTATGCGGACGCACTGCGCATCTGTTGCGGCTGTGTCGCCGGCCTTGGTGATCTCGGTCCGAATAGGCGGAACTGAGCGCTGATTGATGAGACAAGAGCCATCAATAAGATCGCACAAAGAAATGTTCGAAGTGTTCTCGGCATAAATATTAGCCGCCACTGTAGCTGTTTACTCGCCGAAGCCAACCCGTTAACCAGCGTGATTCATGGCGATCAGGAGGAGCGTTGTGCACGCGACGCGTCAAGACAGTTTTGGCCGCGCGCGCGAATTCATTAGGTGCGCCTGAATCCGAATTCCCCTGCATCGCTTCCAGCACCTGAAGCAATCCCCATCCTTGTCCCTGATAACGCTCTGTATGCAAAACGCCTTCTCCTTTGAAGTTGACGTAATCGATGAGGGCGTAGCATCCCTGTGGTGTTTTCGTGAGGCGTTCAAATTGGTTCTGCACGTTAATTCGGTCGGCAGGCGCCGCTTCGGCCAGCATCTTAGGCAGAGAAGCATCCAATCTGGCAACAAGAAATTCTGCCTGCAGATCGATAGTGTCGGCCAGAAACCGCCGCAACTGATTCATCTCACTTGTATTTTGCGCATGCAGGAACTCGCCACGCGAGTTCCAGGGGCACGGCTGTAATTGGCCGACTCCCAGAAGTAATGCTGGCAGTTTCGCTCCGCGGCTTGATACAAAGCTTACCAACTTCGGGAAACTCTCTTCGAACGGTCCTCTTCGTCCCTTTGGATACCAGATGAAATGGCCGATGCCGAGCGACGCGAAATCTTCGCCCTGATTCCATGAAGTCAGTCCGGAGATTGTTCCACCGCACTCATTTTGCCAGACTCTTTTCCCAACTTTCAAGGCATCGCTGTGCGAGAGCGCGAAGGCCTGTGCCATTTCCGGCCCGAGTGCAATCAATCCCGTGGCTACCAGTGCAAATCGCAAGCCGGTGCCCCGGAATCGATGCCAAAGCTGTTTTCTTGACGTGCGGCATTTATCCATTAGCGTGCGACTTTCTGCGGCGACAAACCTTAAACTAGAGCGACGCGGAAACACGATCCTATGAAACGTTTTATTGTTATTATCAGCGCATCCTTACTCGCATTGCCGTTGTTCGGGCAAGAGAAATCACCGCAACTCAAAGACACAAAGGACAAGGTCAGCTACAGCATCGGCATGCAGATCGGATTCAATCTCGGCCGGCAAAAAGTTGACATTAATCCTGACATCCTGGCTGCCGGTATTAAAGACGCCATTGCCGGCAAACCGCAACTAACGACTGACCAGGTCAAAGAGATCATGGCCCAATTCGAAAAAGACATGGAAGCGAAACAGAAACAACTGGGCGAAAAAAACAAAACTGACGGCACGAAGTTTCTTGAGGACAACAAGAAGAAACCGGGTGTGAAAACGACCGCGAGCGGTTTGGAGTACAAGGTCGAGAAAGAAGGAACGGGAGAGCAGCCCAAAGCGACCGACATGGTGACGGTAAATTATCGCGGCACCCTTATCGACGGGACCGAGTTTGACAGTTCGTACAAGCGCGGCCAACCGGCGACCTTTCCGGTTAACGGTGTGATTAAAGGCTGGACCGAAGCGCTCCAGTTGATGAAAAAGGGAGCAAAGTATCAGTTGTTCATCCCCGCGAGCCTCGCTTATGGCGAGCGTGCAATGGGCCCGGACATTGGTCCGAACTCGACCCTCATTTTTGACGTCGAACTGGTAGATGTGAAGCCACCTCCAACACCCGCGCCACAGGGTGCTCCGCAGGGCTCTCCGAAGGCTGGGCCGAAGGTTCCACCTCCGCCGTCACCGGCGCCAACTAAGAAGTAGCAACTGACGCGACTTTCAAGGAGTGACGGCTTGGGCAGCCGTCGGGTTTAGAAGTGACGGCTGGAAAGCCGTCACTCCTTGAGAACTGATTCCCACTGCAGCATCGGCGCATCGCCCCACAAACCTTCCAAGCTGTAGAAGGCGCGTTTGTCGCGGTGGAAAATGTGGACGACTACCTGCAGATAGTCGAGCACCATCCACTGGCTGGCGGGAAACCCGTCAACTGCTACGGGTCGCAGCGAATAATGCTCGCGTAAGTGCGTTTCAATTTCGTTGGCAATCGCTTTGAGTTGAGGCTCGGACGTGCCCGAGCAGATCACGAAAAAGTCCGTAAAGCTCGAAATGCCGCGCAAATCCAGGACGACAATGTCCTCCGCCTTTTTGTTAGAGGCGAGTTCAGCGCAGGTTTTTGCTAGATTTTCCGGCGTTATTGCGATTGCTCCCGGTAAAGTTTTTCGCGCTGAATAATTTGGCCCACCGAATTCGGTACGAGATACCGGATCGATTCGTTTTGCGCAACTCTCCGCCTGATTTCAGTGGCGGAAATATCGATACGACGATGGATCAACTGATAAGAATGTGAGGGTTGTTTCCCGCTGCGGTCGAGAACCACAAACCGCACGATCTTCTCCAGTTCGGNGAAGCGATGCCACTGTGGCAGTTGCTCAACGTTGTCTTCACCGATCAGNCAGTAGATAGATGCGTCGCATTCGTGGCGGCGAATTTCCTCAACGGTATCGATCGTGTACGAAGGCGGTGGTCGCANTAGCTCGCATTCATTCACTTCNAATTTCGGTTCGCCTTCAATTGCCGCNTGTAACATTTCTAATCGTACTTCGCCCCTCGCGACCGGAGCGGACTTCTTGAGAGGGGAAATCGCCGCCGGCACCAGGATGAGTTTGTCGAGGCGGAGCGTTTCAATCGCTTCGCGGGCGAGAATCAGATGCGCGAGATGGATCGGGTCGAAGGTGCCGCCATAGATCGCGATCTTCTTCAATCCCCCAACGCTTAAACGTGCAACGCTCAACGTTCAACTAAAAGCGTTCCATCTGACTGCGCGGACGAAGGTTTCATTGATGAAAAGCTCGCTGAGTTGGTGCGATTCCAACTGCCTCAACTAATCTGCATCCGCCGCACAATTTTGGGCGCGCCTCTCGAGCAATCTGTTTCCGCGGCTGGGCTGTTCCGGTGGATTGAGGTGCCATCTCGACCGGCAATCGTGAACTGAGCGCTCGGCGCATCGTGATTTCCGTATTGTGTTTGTGGAGCGCGATGTCGATCGCGGCTCTTAATTCGGGCACGGTGTGATTGCCCATGCTCGCTATAGAGTTCTTCGTGAAGACGAGCCATGGCGTTGATGCGGTCGCGACATTCGGTGAAAACATCGCGAACACCAGGATCAGCAAATTTGTTGGATTGAAGCTTGAGCAAGGGGATACGATCTGCAGGTTGTTCTTCACCCTGTGGTGAATTTCTGTGAGCGAAACCGTCTTTAGCGCAAGCAGCGCCTCGAGGCGTTCATGTGCGTGATGGGACGAAATTACCAATTCAGCCAGAGCCGCCGACGCCAATACAAGTATACCGGCGTTAATGTAGGCGAGCGGAATTCCGTGCCCGCTACGGGGCACCAGCACGTCGGCAATCAGAACTGTCGCCCCGCAAAGTGCCGCAATAACCAGCGCGCTTTGCGTCCTGCGCGCCATGAGGCAAGCACCACGGGTGCGAAATAAAAAAGCGAGATTGCAAAGTCGGTAGTCTTGTAATCAATCCAGCCAATCAGCAGCATCAGCAAAGCGGATTCGATTACGGCGGCGGTGGGTGAATGGAGACCAGTGACACGAAACTGTTTCTCTGCCGCACTAAACTTTCGGCGCCCGTCGGAGATTGGCGATTTGACGGTCTGCTCCAACTGGAACGCAGACAATAGTGCTCCCCCGTTCGGTTCGAACAGCACAAGTGTAAGACCGTGTACAATCCGATCCCGTTTAAAAAATACCTGGGGATTAACGGCTCCCTCTTTTGGGAGAGTCGTCGATTTAGCGGCGTACTTATTGATCACCAGCTTCATGTGAGTAACAGGTGCAGCACACCATGCCTTCACCATTTTACGCGGTGATCTTTGATCTCGACGGCGTGCTCGCCGACTCCGAGCCGTGGTGGAACCAAATCGACGCGAAATTGCTCGCGGAGCATGGAGTCAGTTATCGCGGCGAGTACCACCAAAACGTCCTCGGCGTGAGTTACCGACTCGCGGTAGAGTTTTACAAAAATGCCTTTCACCTTTCCGCGTCGGAGGAAGAATTGATGCAGCGTCGTGGCGAGATCGCGACCGATTTTTTCGCAAATCGTGTGGACCTGTTTTCTTCCGCAAAGACGACGCTGGAACAATTGCGTGAGATGAAATTAGCGCTGGCCGTAGCCACCAGTTCGGTGAGTGCATCCGCGCGTCCATTACTCGACCGAACCGGAATCAGAAGCTTATTCAGTGTCGTGATCACTGGCGATGAAGTTCAACAAGGCAAGCCACATCCCGACATTTACCTGTTAGCTGCAAAGAAACTCGGAATCTCTCCTGAGGCATGCCTCGTCATCGAGGACTCGCTTGCCGGTATCACCGCGGGGAAAGCCGCGCACATGCGAGTCGCCGCGATTCCCGACAGTCGCTTTGTGAATCCGCGAGAGTACGAAAAGGAAGCGAATTATGTACTTGGAAACCTGTCAGAAATTCCCGGCTTCATCCGTCGCCTTAACGCGACTGGCAGCGAAAAGCATGGGCTTCGATAGAAAATTTCCTGCAATCCTGAGTTCCTGATTAAATTCCTTTCCACTATGCCAGAACTAAAACGCTTCCGTATTTTTGCGACGTCCCGCATCGGCGATGCTGCCGAAAAACTTTTGCGCACGCGCGGCTACGACCTCGAAGTATTTCAGGGACCTGAGGCGCCGCCGAAGAAATTGATCATCGAGAAAGTGGAGAGCGGCATCGACGGATTGATTACCACGTTACGGGATCCGATTGATGCAGAAGTATTCGCGGCGGGGAAGGGGACGCTGAAGGTTGTGGCGCAAATCGCTGTAGGATTCGATAACATCAATCGCGCCGACGCTAACCAATACAAAATCCCATTCACGAACACGGCGGACGTGCTCACCGAAGCCACTGCCGAGTTTGCGTTTTTCATGATGGGGATGCTCGCGAGGAAAATGTGGCAGAGCGAGCAACTGGTGCGCGAACAGCGTTGGCCATCGTGGCATCCTTTCCTCCCGTTCCTTGGGGATGAAGTCACGGGCAAAACCATTGCCATCATTGGCACAGGGCGCATTGGCCTGGCGATGATCAAAAAATGTTCGGGGTTCGACATGAATATCCTTTGCTACGACCCGGCGTATCAAAATCACGAATACATCAAGGCGATTCAGGATTTAATGGACCTGCGCCATGCCCGCGGGATTCAGAAAGAGAAAACCTTGATCAAGTATGTCGAGTTCGAGGATGCCTTGCGTGGTGCCGATTACGTGAGTCTGCACGTGCCGTTGTTGAGAGAGGGCGAAGCGGACAAACCAACGTATCACCTGATCAATGCAAATACGCTGAAGCTGATGAAACCGACCGCGTATTTGGTGAACACCTCGCGTGGCCCGGTGGTGGACGAGAAAGCGGTCGCGCAAGCCTTGAAACAAAAAGTCATCGCCGGCGCGGCGCTCGATGTATTCGAGAAAGAGCCGCTGCCGCCGGATTCGCCACTGCTCGATCCCGAAATCGCTGATCGTTGCCGCGTCTTCCATCATTTCGCCAGCGGAGCGCAGATCACTCGTTTGGATATCGATCCAGCCAAAGGCATGGCGGGCCGTTGCGTCCAGGGACTCATCGATGTTCTCGAAGGCAATTATGCCGGTGATCCAACAAAAATGCCGTACGTCGTGAACAAAGAAGCGTTTCACCAAAGTGATAAGTGACGAGTGACAGGTGATGAGTGGACGCGTCCTCGCATGATTTACTAATTCCCGTTGTTTCGGCCGAAAGCGCCAATGCAGTCCTCGGCGGCTGCAAATCATAAGAAAAAATATTTGCACGTTAGGAATCGTGCTGCTACATAGTTAACCAGATGGTTAAATATTGTTCGAAAACTTTGGACCGAACTTTTGCGGCGCTTGCCGATCCCACACGTCGGCGGATTCTGGCGCACCTGGCGCGCGGCGATCGATGTGTTACCGATCTCGCCCGGCCGCACGACATGTCGCTCCCAGCTGTTTCAAAACATTTGCGGGTTCTGGAAAAGGCCGGATTGCTCCGTCGCCGGCGCTATGGACGTGTCCATGCAATTCAACTAAATGCCGAGCCTTTAAAAAAAGCCGCGCGTTGGGTTGAAGATTATCGAAAGTTCTGGGAAGGGTCGCTCGATCGGCTGGCCGCTTACTTGGAGAAAACGAACAAGACCGCCGGCAAAAAGGGAAAGGCCTGACTCATGTGTCCGGTGTGCATCGCAAACATTGCTGTTCTGGCGACGACATCGAGCGGTGGAGTAACAGCAATTGCGTTCAAAGCATTTCGCAACAGCAGAGAACCAAAAGAGAAAAGGCAACAAAATGAAAACAACAGAGCTGGAATTAGATCGAAAAGTGGTGTCAGCGAGGGAGTGGGAGGCTGTACGTCAGCAGCTTCTCGTGAAGGAGAAGGAGTTGTCCCGGGCCCGAGACGCGCTTAGCGCCGAACGTCGGCGGATGCCGTTGCTTGCCGTGGAGAAGGAGTACGAATTTGACGGACCCCAGGGTAGGGCGAGCCTGCTCGATTTGTTCGAAGGCCGTCGCCAACTGATCGTCTATCGTGCGTTCTTCGAGCCGGGTGTAGTCGGCTGGCCCGAACATGCATGCGTCGGCTGCTCGATGGTGGCCGACCAGGTCGCTCACCCCGCTCATCTGAATGCTCGCGACACCACACTCGCGTTCGCGTCACGCGCGCCGCAAAAAGATATCGAGCGCCTAAAAGCGCGAATGGGTTGGCAGTTCATTCCTTGGTACACGATCGCGGACGGCTTCGATAAGGACTTCGACGTGGATGAGTGGCACGGGACGAACGCGTTCATACGCGATGGCGACCGCGTATTCCGCACCTACTTCATTAACAATCGCGGTGACGAGCAGATGGGAAACACTTGGAACTACCTTGATATCACCGCCCTCGGCCGTCAGGAGGAGTGGGAGGACTCGCCAGAAGGGTGTCCTCAGACCCCGCCGTACGAGTGGTGGAACTGGCACGATGAGTACGGCAACGATGAAGCCTCAACCAAAGTCTTGGAACAGGTCCGCCGGGGCCGCGCAGTCGCAGCGAGCGGCGACACCACCTGATCGCTCACATCGCAGGCGCGGCGGCGGAGAGAGACGATCAAACGTGAAAGGGAACGGACGAAAGATGAGGCACAATCGAAGGAAGAAACAAAAAGAATGGAGCCGGATAGGAATGCAAAGTGAATAAAACATGATGACTAAAACAAATGATGTAGCTGAAGCGATTATCGTGGAGCGCACCTTTGACGCGCCGATCGCAAGAGTTTGGAAGGCATTAACCGATGTTGATCAAATGCGGGAGTGGTATTTCAATCTAAAGGAATTCAAGCCCGAGATCGGTTTTGAGTTTGAATTCGTGGTCGAGCACGAAGGCAATACTTATCATCACCTTTGCAAAGTCACGGAAGTGATTCCGCAAAAGAAAATCGCTTACACCTGGCGATACAAAGATGTCCCCGGCAATTCTCTCGTCACGTTTGAATTGTTGCCCGAGGGTAACAAGACGCGACTCAAGCTCACGCATACTGGAATTGAAACGTTTCCGAAAACACCTGCATATGCGCGGAAAAATTTTGAAGCCGGCTGGAGTGCGATTGTAAGCTCGGAACTGAAACAATTTCTTGAAGGGCCGAAAGCAAAATCATGAATGAGAAAACCGCAGAGAAAACATCCCTCGAAATCACAAGATTCATCAAGGCGCCGCCCGCTCGCGTTTACGATGCGTGGACTGATCCGGAGCAATTGAGACAATGGTTTGGACCAGAAAACGTGCGTACCAGGAATATCACTGCAGACGTGCGAGTCGGTGGCAAATATCGTTGGGACCTNACCANCCCGGAAGGGGAGGAGATGAGCGCGTTCGGCGAATACCNGGAGCTGATCCCGGNAAGGAAGATTGTATTCACTTGGAAATGGGATGACGACGAGAATTGGATAACGCACGATAGCATCGTCACNGTTGAGTTATTCGATCGGGATGGTGGCACCGAACTGCTCTTCAAGCACGAGCAATTGCCCAGTGAGGAGTCGCGCGACCGCCACAGTGGGGGTTGGAACAGCATTCTTGATCGACTGGAAAAATTGTTCAGCAAGTAAGTTCTCATCTAAACAAAGGAGGAAAATATGACTACCGAAGAAGTGGCAAAAAAAGTGATGGAATTGGTTCGGAAACAAGCCTGGTATGAAGCGCTCGAGCTTTATGACGACAACGTTGTGAGCGTAGAAGCTTTCAGCATGGGCGGCGGCTCGCCGGAAACTCACGGCAAAGAAGGCGTGCGCGGCAAAGTGGATTGGTGGGTGAACTCGATGGAAGTTCACACCTTCGATGCGAAGGGGCCTTTCGTCGGTCACGATCGATTCGTGGTGCAATACGACGCTGACGTTTCGGACAAGAAAACGAAAGAGCGCAGGAAAATGTCAGAAGTCGGCGTTTACACCGTGAAGGACGGCAAGATCGTTCGCGAAGAATTTCTCCCGAGCGTCAGCGCCTGAGTTCAACCGCGCTCGCGTTGGATCCAAACAACACCCGTGACCGCGTTCGCAACGGCGAGCGCGGCACCGATCGCCATCACGCAGCGAAATCCAGACACAAAAGATTTGTCGATCGCGCGACGTATGATGTGTCGTGTTCCGGCGTCCGCCCATCTTTGAAGTGCCGTCACGACCCGGAGTGGCAACGTGATCTTGAATCCGAACAGCAGTCGATTCGCATCTCATCCAAGAGGGACGCATCGATGTCGATTCGAATTGTCAAAGCAGATCTGACTTCGTTGCGCTGCTACGTTTCTCAATGGTTACATGTGAGGCTGCTCATCGTCGCAGCAATACTATTAACCGCATTACCCGCTTTGGCAGAACCGGTGCCCGGTTCTCTGCCGGCGCCATGGAACATTGGCGCCGAGGACTGCGTAGCTTCACCGCAGCCTCCCTTGCAGGTGCAGACCTATGAGCCGCAAACTTTCATTCTTCGCCAAAGTCCCTGCGCGACCTCCGAAGCGAATTTTATCTATCTTCTTATAGGCTCCGATAAGGCTCTTTTAATCGATACTGGCGCGGTTGCCGACCCGAACACGATGCCTCTGGCGAAGACGGTCTTGGAACTGTTACCGGACAAGGAGCACAAAAAGCTTCCACTTCTGGTCGCTCATACCCACAGGCATCTGGATCATCGTGCTGGGGATGCTCAATTCGCATCTCTTCCATCGGTGCAAGTCGTGCCTTTCAAACTGGAGGGGGTTTGCGCGTTCTTCGGCTTCGCTGACTGGCCCAATGGGATCGGCCATATCGATCTAGGTGAGCGAACTGTGGATGTAATTCCGACGCCCGGACACAACGAGACTCATGTGGCATTCTATGACGATAGAACCGGCATCCTTTTTTCGGGAGATTTCCTGCTGCCTGGGCGTTTGTTAATTGAAGATGGCGGAGCTTACCGCGAAAGCGCTGTGCGCGTTGTGGACTTTCTGAAGGCGCGTCCGCTCACCCATATTTTGGGCGGCCATATCGAATTGAACACAGCAGGACGCCCCTACCGATCCGGATCTCACTACCATCCCGATGAGCATCGCCTTGAATTGGCGAGAGCGGACTTAACAGCATTGCCAGCGGCGCTTCAACGTTTCAACGGCTTTTACGCGCGATACCCAAACTACATTCTTGCTAATCCCATACACAACATTTTGGCGCTGACGTTCACGGTGCTCGTGGCGTTGGGGCTTGTGCTGTTCGGATTGTACCAGTTGTGGCGAAGGCGGTGCAGCCGGCGCGCGTGAGCTGCAACGCGAAAGTGGGCTGTGGAAAACGCCTGAAGTGGCTCTTGTTGAACGCTTGTTAGGTCCAGAGACTGCCTCGACAGAACAAACCAACAATAGGAGACGAAACATGAAGAAACTAATCGTTATGCTCGGCTGTTTGCTGAT
>Ga0065715_10001923_pt1 | contig 12252 bp, 11 predicted proteins | sample MisBulReplicate1_FD_59102 | JGI IMG/M metagenome (GOLD analysis project Ga0065715, IMG submission 59102) | Miscanthus rhizosphere microbial communities from Kellogg Biological Station, MSU, sample Bulk Soil Replicate 1 : eDNA_1 v2 (version 2) | ecosystem: Host-associated > Plants > Roots >...
CGCTCGGTGGACTGATCATCGGTCACGAAGTCGCGCGGGCGCTCGGCGTGCGCGCGATTTTCGCCGAACGGTCTGGCGGCACGACGCTGAGTCTGCGGCGCGGCTTCAGTCTGTCCCCCGGCGAGCGAGTGCTCGTGGTGGAAGATGTGTTCACCACCGGGAAATCGACGCGCGAGACGATGGATGTTGCGCGAGAAGCCGGCGCGGAAGTCGTGGGCGCTGCGGCGATCATCGATCGAAGCGGCGGGACGATTGCCTTCGGGGTGCCGCATAAGACAGTCATCCAACTTTCCCTGCCGACGTACGATGCTGACCAGTGCCCTCTCTGTAAGATGGGAGTGCCGGTGACGAAGCCGGGAAGCAGACCTCTTTAGCCGTGCAATCATTTAAGCTCACGCTCGCCTACGACGGCACCGACTTCGCGGGATTTCAGCGCCAGTCGAATGCGCGATCCGTGCAGCAGGTGCTCGAGGAAGCGCTTGCGCCGATCGAAGGCGACGAAGTGATTGTCGCGGGCGCGGGGCGGACCGATGCCGGCGTTCATGCACTCGGTCAAGTCGCAAGCTTCGCGCTCGCGAGACCCATTGAAGCGAACCAGCTTCATCTGGCGCTCAACGCGGTGCTGCCCGAGGACGTTCGCGTGCTCACCGTTGAAACGGCGGCCCAAGGGTTCAACGCACGATTTCTGGCGCGCTCCAAGGTCTACCGGTACCGCATCTTCAATGCGAGGGTTTTCAGCCCGTTCGAACGCCGCTACGCGCTCCACATCTCCCGCAATCTGAATTTCGAAGCGATGAGGGAAGCCGCCGCGGGACTCCTCGGGGAGCACGATTTCGGCTCGTTTCAGGCGGCGGGAGGGAAGGTGCTGACGACGGTTCGCACCGTCACCCAATCGGAATGGTCCGAGAGACCCCTCGAAGGCGGCGGACGGCTGCTCACCTACGAGATTGCCGGCACAGGATTCCTGAAGTACATGGTCCGCAACATCATCGGGACGATGATCGAAGTGGCAGATGAGCGCAGGGACGCCGGATCGATGGCCTCGCTGCTGGGCGCCCACGATCGCTCGGAGGCCGGCCCCACGGCGCCGCCCCACGGCCTCTATCTCGTGCGCGTTGCTTACGATACGGCCGCTCCGGTATCCTTCTCTTGACCCATGTCGCTTGACCAGCTTCTGGAAAAAATCGCCAGAGGAACCCCCGAGGAAGCCCTTGCGCGAGAGGTGAATTTCGACGCGCTGCCTCGCCACATCGCCATCATCATGGACGGGAACGGCCGGTGGGCCGCGCAGCGCCATCTGCCGCGCGTCGAGGGTCATCGGGCCGGCATCGAGTCGGTGCGCGAGGTGGTCGAGACGTCGGCCCGCCTCGGGATCGGGGCACTCACTCTGTACGCGTTTTCGGTTGAGAACTGGAAGCGGCCGGTCACCGAAGTGAACGCGTTGATGACGCTCCTGAAGCGCTATCTGCGTCTCGAGCTCGAATCGCTCAATCGCAACAACATCAAGTTTCAGGTGATCGGCCGGACAGACGAGCTTGCGAGCGACGTGCTTCAGGAGCTCGCGGCCGGGCAGGAAGCCACCTCCCGGAATACCGGCATGCTCTTCAACATCGCACTCAACTACGGCGGACGTGCCGAGATCGTCGATGCCGCCCGCCGCGCGATCGAGGCGGGCGTTCGGCCGGCGGACCTCGACGAAAAAAAATTCGCGGAGTTCCTTTACACAGCAGGGCAGCCGGATCCGGATCTGCTCATCCGCACGAGTGGCGAAATGCGCGTCAGCAACTTCCTGCTGTGGCAGATTGCATACGCCGAGATTTGGGTCACCGACACTTTGTGGCCCGATTTTCGCTGCCGCCATCTGCTCGAGGCTGTTCTCGCCTATCAAAAACGAGATCGACGGTACGGGGGCATCAAACCTGCGCCGGCGCTCACTCGCTAGTGGCTTCATCGCGAGTCCTCAGCGGAGCCGCATTGATCGTCGGCGTCGTTGCCGCCCTGTGGCTGCTTGCCCCGATTTATCTGCTTGGTGTGGCGCTTGTCGTCGTACTGCTCGCGTTCCGTGAGTATGCCGACCTCGCGGCTCGTGCAGGGGTGAGCATTTCGCGTCCGGCTGCCGGCATGGCCTCGGCGCTCGCGTGCGTGGCCGTTGCGATTCCCGGGCTCCCCGTTGAGGTGGCCGTCGCCGGAACGACGCTCGGATTGGCGGCCGTGTCGCTCGCAACCTTCATGAGCAAGACGTCCTCGGTGAATGCCGCCGATACGACGGGCGCGGCGCTGCAGACGGCGGCCATCTCCGTCTTTGCACCGATGTATATCGGCGTTCCGCTCGGGCTGCTCGCGGCCACGCGCTGGACGCTTGGCCGCGAAGCCACGATGCTGCTGATTTTGACGGTCGCCATCAGCGACACTTTTCAGTATTACTGCGGCCGGTTGTTCGGCCGTCATCTTCTGGCTCCCGTCGTCAGCCCGAAAAAAACAGTTGAAGGGGCAGCCGGCGGTTTTGCCGGCGCGATGATCAGCATGGCCGCGATCGGTTATTGGGGGCTGCCGTATATGGGGCTGCCGGCGCGGCTTGCGCTTGGCTTTGCGGTGGCCGCCGTCGGCATCGTCGGGGACCTCTTCGAGTCGCTGCTGAAACGAAGCGTCGGGATGAAAGACGCGTCGGCGATCATTCCCGGTCACGGCGGCGTGCTCGATCGCATCGACGCGCTGCTGTTTGCCGCACCGGTGTATTACGTGTTCGTGCGCTACAGTTTCTAACATGAAGCGACTGGCCATCCTGGGTTCCACCGGCTCGATCGGGCAGAGCACGCTCGACGTTGTGCGCGCACATCCCGATCGATTGCAAGTCGTGGGCCTTGCGGCGGGCTCGAATGCCGAGCGGCTGCGCGCGCAGGCGATCGAGTTCAAGCCCAAAGTCATCGCGATGACCACTGACGCCGGCCTGCGCACCGTCGCGTCCGGATACCGCGCCGATCGGGCCGTGTCGGGAGCGGCAGGTCTGGTCGCCGTGGCCACGCATCCCGATGTCGATCTCGTGATCTGTGCATCTTCGGGCACGGCCGGGCTCGAAGCGGTGCTCGCGGCGATCGATGCGGGAAAAACGATCGCGCTCGCGAATAAAGAAGTGCTCGTGATGGCGGGATCGCTCGTGACGAACGCGGCACGAAGGCGAGGCGTCGCGATTCTGCCCGTGGACAGCGAGCACAACGCGATTCATCAGTGCCTGCACGGCAGACAGAAACAAGAGATTACGCGGATCATCCTCACTGCCTCGGGCGGCCCGTTCCGCGACGTGTCGGCGGCCGCGCTCGCGGACGTGAAGCCCGAAGATGCGCTCCGGCATCCGACATGGCGGATGGGCAGGAAAATCACCATCGACTCGGCGACGTTGATGAACAAGGGGCTGGAAGTGATCGAGGCGCACTGGCTGTTCGATCTGCCGGCAAGCCAAATCGACGTGGTCATTCACCCCCAATCGATCGTCCATTCGATGGTAGAACTGAAGGATGGCTCGATAATTGCGCAACTTGGGGGCGCGGACATGAAACTGCCGATACAGTATGCATGCTCGTACCCCGACAGATGGGAAGCGCCGGTACCGCGCCTGGACCTGACGGCGATGGGCCGGCTCGAGTTCCTCACGCCCGATCTGCAGCGTTTCCCGTGCCTGCGCCTGGCATATCACGCTCTGGAGGCGGGTCCGAGCCACGCGGTTGTATTGAATGCGGCCAACGAAGTGGCCGTAGCGTCTTATCTGGAAGAGAAGATCTCGTTTTTGTCCATTCCACGCCTCATCGAGCAGGCGATGGACGCACATTCCACGGTGGCCGTGAACACGCTCGACGAAGTGCGCGCGGTCGACGCCGAGGCCCGGCTCTATTCCCAGAAACTGGCCCGGGAGCTAGAATTAAAGGTCTGAGGTCTTTGTATTGACGACAATCCTGGCATTTGCCTTCGTCCTCGGTGTCCTGATCTTCGTTCACGAGCTTGGTCATTTCATGGCGGCGCGGCGCGTTGGCGTTCGCGTGCTGAAGTTCTCGCTCGGGTTCGGCCCTCGCATCGTCGGGTTCAAGCGCGGCGACACTGAGTACGTCATCAGCGCCATTCCGCTCGGCGGGTACGTCAAGATGGCCGGGGAGAACCCCGACGATCCGCGCACGGGCAAGCCCGACGAATTTCTGTCGAAGTCGAAGTGGCAGCGATTCCAGATTCTGATCATGGGGCCCGTGATGAATCTGTTCCTGGCGGTTGCCGTGACCGCCGTGGTGCTGATGAACGGCGCCGAGGTGCCGGCATTTCAATCGAAGCCACCGGTCGTCGGGCACGTTAGTCCGGGCACGCCGGCGGAGAAAGGCGGCATTCGCGCAGGAGATCGCATCGTCAGCGTCGCCGGCCGCGACGTCCCAACGTGGGAGCAATTCTTCATCGCGGTCGGAATGCGCGCAAGCCAGGAGACGCCCATCGTCTTCGACCGCGACGGCCAGCAGATGTCGATTGTGGTCACGCCGACGCCGCAGACGAGTTACGACGTGGGCGTCATCGGCGTGGAGCCGTTTTCGCAACCACATGTCGGGTCAATTCTCGCCGGGTCGCCGGCCGAGAAAGCCGGGTTGAAGTCGGGCGACATCGTACTGAAGGTCGATGCCACCCCGATCACCGTTCCGGGTCAGCTCGTCGAAATAATCTCCAAGAAGGCGAATACACCCGTCACCCTCACCATCTCGCGCAATGGCGCCGAGCAAGTCGTCCGGGTTACGCCCGAGCTGAACGGCGATCGCGGGCGAATCGGCATCAACATTGTCGAGGACGTCGACAGAATCAAGCTTGGTCCGATCGACGCCGTAAAAATGAGCGTCGAGCGCAATTACGAGCAGGCCCTGTTGATTCTTCGGACCGTCGGGCAGCTGATCACGCGCGAGACGTCGACACGCCAGTTGATGGGCCCGCTGGCCATTGCGCAGTTGTCGGGCGAATCGGCACAGCTTGGATGGCTTCCGCTGTTCGGACTGATGGCGACGATCAGCCTTAATCTCGGTCTCTTGAACCTGCTGCCGATTCCGGTGCTGGACGGCGGGCACATTTTCATCATGATGCTCGAAGGGCTGGCGCGCCGCGACTTCAGCGTGAAGGTGAAGGAGAAGATGTTCCTCGCCGGATTCGCCGTCCTGTTGATGTTGATGGTAACGGTGATCTACAACGACCTTACCCGCATTCAGATGTTGCAGAGATTCATGCCGTGGAGGTAAGTGATCGTCCATCGTCCATCGTCGATCGTCCAGCGTCCATCGTCGATCGTCCAGCGTCCATCGTCGATCGTCCAGCGTCGTTTCATCGTCCTGCTTCTCTTCTCGTACGTCGCTGCCATCCAGGCCCAACCGGCGTCGCTGGCCGACGGCGCCAGTCTCTATCGGGCGCGCTGTGCGTCGTGTCATGGCAAAGGCGGGCGAGGTGATGGTGAATATTCCGGCCTGCTGAACCCGCGACCGAACGACTTCACGAGCGCACGATACAAGTTCCGAACGACCGAGACCGGCAGCCTCCCGACAGACGCCGACCTGGCCCGCAGCATCACCGAAGGTCTTCACAGTACGGCGATGCCCTCGTGGAAGCCGTTCCTCACGCAGCAGCAGGTGACCGCCGTCATCACGCACATCAAAACCTTGTCGCCGCGGTTTGGCAGCGAGCAGCCGCGGCCGATCACCATGGGCCTGGAGCCGCCGAGCACGCCCGAGAATGCGGAAGCCGGGCGCATCGTGTACGAAAGGCTCAAATGCGCGGCGTGTCACGGCGTCGACGGCCGGGGCACGGGCGCGATTGCGCGGATGTTCAAGGATGACTGGGGCCGAATGACACGCGCGACGCATCTGACCGAACCCTGGACGTTTCGCGGCGGTGATACGGTTCGCGACATCTATCTGCGGTTCCGTACCGGCATGAACGGGACGCCGATGCCATCGTTTCTGGGAGCCGCAACCGACGCGGAGCTGTGGCAGCTTGCCGTGTTCGTCAAGACCATGGGACGCAAGCCGCTCTGGGAAATGAAGGGCAGCGAGGTTTCAACCTATTACAAGGATCAGCAGCTGGAAGCCGAACGCGATCTGGAGAAGCGCGGCGAGTACATCGCGAACATTTCCGGATGCACGGTCTGTCATTCGCCGTTTGACGACGACAACGCGATGATCGAGCCGCTGAAGCTTGCCGGTGGCCGGAAGTTTCGCATCGTGCCGTTCGGCGATTTCATCAGCTATAACCTGACGTCGGACAAAGAGACCGGCCTGGGCAACTGGACGGACGATCAAATCAAGACATTCATCACCAGGGGCGTGCGCCCCGACGGCACACGCATGATTCCCTATCCGATGCCCTGGCCTAACTACGCGCACATGAAGGCCGACGACTTGAATGCGCTCGTCGCGTTTCTTCGCTCGCTCCCCGCGGTGACAAACCGAATCCCTCCACCGCGTCAGCCGAACATTGCGAGCTACCTTGCCGGCAAATTCCGGATGCTGATCCTCAAGCAGGATCCGCCCATTTACGAGTATCCCGGAAATGCGGGAGAACGCCAGTGAAACGGTTTCTGCAATGGTTCACCATTTTGGTGATTACGTGCGGTGTGCTGGGCCTCATCGCCTTTCTGTATTTCATACCGCCGTTCGACTCCATCGCGCCCGAAGAAATGTCGCGCCCGGCCGCAGAAGCAGGGCCGGACTTGAGTGCCATCGCCGATCCAGCAGAGCGTGCCGTGGCCGAGCGGGGCAGATATCTTGTTACGATCGGTTCGTGCGGAGATTGTCATGCGACGCCAGGCCCTCAGGGACCGCTGCTGAGGGAAATGTATCTGGCCGGCGGCAACAAGATGATCAGAAAGGGGCACGGCACCTACATCAGCACGAACCTCACATCCGATCCGGAAACTGGTCTGGGGAAGTGGAGCGACGACGATATCAAGCGGGTGCTGCGCAGCGGGCTGGCTCCCGACGGGCGGCCGGTTCAGGGACACCTGATGCCGTGGCCTTCGTACTCGAACTGGACCGAGGAAGATCGGCACGCCGTTGTCGTCTATCTTCGGCATACGAAGGCCATCACCCATCAGATCCCGCCTCCGACAGCGGACGTGACTCTTACTGATCCGGCGGCGTTTGAAGAGGATTACGGGGGCAAGGATTATGCAACACCGCAGCGTTGAGATCCGGCCTCGATACAATTTGGCCATAAAAGGAGACAGAGCGATGAAGGCATTTGCCATTGCGATAACAGCGCTGCTGCTCGGGACCGCCGGGACGGCGATCGGGCTCGAAGGAGCTCAGGCCACTCCGAGCCGAGGCAGGAGCGCTCAAGCCCAGGTGACGCAGGCCGACATCCAGCGCTTGCAGGACGCGGTCTACGACGCGAGCAGCGACATGTCGCGCCTTCGCGATCGCGATGCGCGGCTTGCGGACTCGCTGCAGCGAGACCTCGACGATTTACGCGACGAAGTGGTTTACCTGAAGGTGAAGCTCAGAAAAGAACAGAGCGTGTCGCGGGCCGAATATGCGGACCTGCGCGATCGTATCGAACAGCTGCGCAGCCAGGCTCGGGGCGAGCCGGCCAACGCCAGCCGCTCGACGAGCCCGGTAGAGCCGACAAGCCCAACCGAGATTCCTGTCGGCACCGAGTTCGATGTGCGATTGCAGACGCGGCTGAACTCGGGCACGGCGCAGGTGGAGGATCGGTTCGACGCGACGACCATCGCGCCCTACGAGCGCAACGGCCGAGTGCTGGCGCCGGCGGGGTCCGTCATGCGCGGCGTCGTGAACTCGGTCAACCCCGCCGGCCGAGGGCTCGATCGCAAAGGATCGATGACGCTGCATTTTGATCGCATGTCGATCAGCGGCCGCACCTACTCGGTGCGCGCGACCGTCGTCGGCGCCATCGAGGCCGAGAACGACAATGCGAAAGTTGCCACCGGGGCCGGTGTCGGCGCGATCATCGGCGGAATTCTTGGCGGCTTCAAAGGCGCGCTCGCGGGGATACTGATCGGCGGCGGCGGGACCGTGGCGGCGACAGAAGGCAAGGACGTCGATCTACCGCCGGGAACGGTACTGCGCGTGCGTATAGACGCGCCGATTGAGGTCGGGCAGTGAGCTGCGAGCTTCGAGCTGCGAGCTGCGAGCTTCCAGTTTTGAGCTCCCAGCTCCCAGCTGCCAGCTTTCAGTGTTGAGTATCTAGTTGCCGATCTCCGCCATCGCATCGCGCGCGGCTTTGATCGTTTTTTCGACGTCGCGTTTGGTGTGGGCGCCCGAGAGGAACCAGGCTTCGAACTGCGAAGGCGGAGGATAGATACCGCGCGACAGCATCGCCTTGAAGAAGGCGCCGTAGCGCGCGGTATCGCATCTGAGTGCCGACTGATAATTCTTCACCGGCGTCGACGTAAAAAACGGCGTCATCACCGATCCAATCGCGTTCACCTGAAGAGCCACGCCGGATTCCCTGGCGGCGTCGGCCAGACCCTCCGTCAGCATCGCGCCCAGCTCGGATAGCTGGCGGTAGAGACCTTTCGACAACCGCGACAAACTCCAGAGCCCGGCCGTCATGGCAAGGGGATTCCCCGACAGCGTCCCTGCCTGGTACACCGGTCCCGACGGCGACACCAGCCGCATCAGATCTTCGCGTCCGCCGTACGCGCCGACCGGCAGCCCACCACCGATGATCTTGCCGAGACAGGTCAGATCGGGGATGACGCCGCTCCATCCTTGAGCGCCGCCGGTGCCGAGGCGAAACCCGGTGATCACTTCGTCAAAGATCAGAAGAATGCGATGGCGTGTGCAGAGGTCACGCAGGCCCTGCAGGAACCCGGGCTCGGGCAGGACGACGCCCATATTGCCGACGACCGGCTCGACGATCACTGCGGCAATCTGATCTGGAAACGCTTCACACAAGCGATCGCACGACGGGAGATCGTTGAACACCGCGAGGAGCGTGTCGGCTGCCGCCGCTCTCGTGACGCCAGGGCTCGTCGGCACCCCGAGGGTCGTCAAGCCGGATCCCGCCTGCACCAGAAACTGGTCGGCGTGACCGTGATAGCAGCCTTCGAACTTGATAATTTTCTCGCGGCGCGTGGCGGCGCGCGCGACTCGAACCGCGCTCATCGTCGCTTCGGTGCCGGAGTTGACGAACCGGATTCGCTCGATGGCGGGCATCAGCCGGCGGACCAGCTCGCCGAGCTCCACCTCGAGCTCTGTTGGAGCGCCGAAGCTCGTGCCGTTTTTTGCGGCGGCCGCAAGCGCTTTCACAAGGCTGCCGGCCGCATGGCCGTGAATCAGCGGACCCCACGACATCACGTAGTCGATGTAGGTGCGCCCATCCACATCGGTGATTGAGGCACCCGACGCCCTTCGGATGAACAGCGGTGTGCCGCCGACCGCTTTGAATGCGCGAACCGGGCTGTCGACGCCACCCGGTAAGATCTGTTGGGCTCGTTGGAAGAGCTTTGCGGACTTCATCGGTGATTGAGTGATAGGTGATTGAGTGATAGGTGATTGAGTGATAGGTAATCGGATGGTAGGCGATTGAGTGATTTGTGGTTGGGTCGCGATGGAGTCATTCCTATCACCCAATCACCTATCACCCAATCTTCAATGCTCGCGCGGCCTCTCTTGCGTAGTACGTGATGATGATGTCCGCGCCCGCGCGCGAGATGGCGATGAGCGATTCCATCATCACCCGGGGCTCGTCGATCCAGCCGTTCGCTGCGGCCGCTTTGATCATCGAGTACTCGCCGCTTACCTGATACGCCGCCGTCGGGTACCCGAACGTGTCTTTCACGCGGCGCACGACGTCGAGGTACGGCATCGCCGGCTTCACCATCACGATGTCGGCGCCTTCCTTGATGTCCTGCTCGACTTCGCGCAGCGCTTCTTCGACGTTCGCGGGATCCATCTGATGCGTCCGGCGGTCGCCGAACGCGGGCGCCGAGTCCGCAGCCTCGCGGAACGGTCCGTAGAACGCGGAGCAATATTTCGCGGCATACGACATGATGGCGACAGCTTCGAATCCGCGCTCGTCCAGAGCCTTCCGGATAGCGCCCACGCGGCCGTCCATCATGTCGGACGGCGCAACGATGTCGGCGCCGGCGGTTGCATGAGAGACCGCGGCCCGTACCAGCTGATCGACGGTCGGATCGTTTGCCACATCGCGATCGACCAGAACGCCGCAGTGACCATGGGACGTGTACTCGCAGAGGCAGACATCGGTCACGACCACCGTGTCTGGCGATGCCCGCTTGATGGCACGTACGGCAGACTGCACGGGCGCATCCGCATCGTAGGCGCCTGATCCGACGTCATCCTTCTTGTCGGGGAGGCCGAACAGCAGAACACCCGGCACGCCGTCGGCGCGCGCGGCTTCGACTTCGCGCACCGCTTCGTCGACCGAGAGCTGGAAGACACCGGGCATCGACGGCACTTCGCGTCGAACGTTCTTGCCCGGGCACACGAACAGCGGGTACAGAAACTGTTCGGCCGAGAGGCGGGTCTCGCGGACGAAACCACGAATGCCGGGCGAGCGGCGCAGGCGCCGCGCGCGGCGGACCAGGTCGATTGTGTGCGCCGCCTGAACTGGGTTCATGGAATTAGTCTAACCCTTCTTAAAATGCTCGACGATCGCGTCAACCAGCGCCACCGTCGTGTATTCCTTCGGCATGATGCTGGTCTTGATTCCCCACTGCTCCGCCGCCTCGGCCGTGACGGGACCGATTGAGGCGACAGTCGTTGTGCGGAGAAGGTCGGGCGCCTGCTCCGCGCCGAAAACCTTCACGAAATTCTTCACGGTCGACGCGCTCGTAAATGTGACGACATCGATCCGCTTTTCGAGCAGCATGCGGTAGATATCCGGATCGCCTTCGCGCTCGATCTCTGCAAGCACGGTGCGGTACGCGGTGACCTCTGTCACCTCCGCGCCGGCTTTGCGCAGCTCGTCGGCGAGGACCTCGCGCGCGATGTCGGCGCGAGGCAGAAGAAATTTCTTTCCTTTGAGACTGCCCTGCTCGCGGAGCGCCTGCACGACCGCTTCGGCTCGCGACTCGACCGGCGCGAGGTCCGCTTTCACGCCGTGGAACGCCAGATGATCGGCGGTCGCGGGACCGATGGCGACCAGCTTGACGCCTTTCAGCTCGCGCACGTCGGCGTCGCCCGCCTTCAGCCGCCGCATGAACGCCTCGACGCCGTTTGTGCTGGTGAACACGATCCAGTCGTAGGTGCCGGCCTCGGACGTCGCTCTGTCGAGCGGTCCGTAGTCGTCGGGAGGAATGATGCGAATCATCGGCGCCCCGATCGTTTCGGCACCGAGCGACTCGAGCAGCTCGACGAGCTCGCCCGCCTGTTCGCGCGAGCGTGTCACGACGATTTTTTTTCCGAAGAGCGGGCGCTCGTCGAACCAGCGGAGATGCTGGCGCAGCGCCACGACGCGACCGACCACGAGAATGGCGGGCTTGTGCAAGAGCGTCTTGCCGGCCGCGAGCTCCTCCAACGTACCGTCTACCGTCTGCTGCGTCGGCAGCGTCCCGTCGTACACAACCGCCGCCGTTTCGTCTTTCGCGAATCCGTTCGAGAGCAGCGCGTTGAGAATTTCCGGAAGCTGCTGCGGCCCGGCGTAGCACACCACCGTCCCGCCAAGCCGGGCGAGCGCCGACCAATCGACCGACGGTGCCGTCGTGCTTTCGTCTTCGTGCCCGCGTACGAACGTCACCGCATCGCCGCCGCCCGGATAGGTGATCGGTACGCCGGCATATCCCGGCGTGCCGATGGCGGCCGGAATGCCGGGCACCACCTCGAACCTCACGCCTTGCTCGTGCAGGAACAGCGCTTCCTGACCGCCCCGATCGAACACAAACGGATCGCCCCACTTCAGGCGGGCGATGACCTTCCCTTCGCGCGCCTTCTCCAGGATGAGGTACGAAATCGCTTCCTGATCGAGGGGTTGGGGCGCCGCGCTGCCGACGTCGATTTTTTCCGCGTCCTGCCGCGCGTAGCGCAGCAGCCGCGGGTGCACGAGATGGTCGTAAAGGATCACGTCGGCGGACGACAGATACCGCAGTCCTCGCACGCTAATCAGGCCCGGGTCGCCCGGGCCGGTACCGATGAGATAAACGATTGGTTGCATTTAGCTTTTCAGTATCTCCGCTGCGCCAGCTTCGAGCAGCGTTTCTCCGACCTCGCGCCCAAGCCGCGATGCCTGCGTCTTTGGACGAACGGACCAGGCCCGGACCGC
>Ga0065715_10000410_pt1 | contig 12175 bp, 11 predicted proteins | sample MisBulReplicate1_FD_59102 | JGI IMG/M metagenome (GOLD analysis project Ga0065715, IMG submission 59102) | Miscanthus rhizosphere microbial communities from Kellogg Biological Station, MSU, sample Bulk Soil Replicate 1 : eDNA_1 v2 (version 2) | ecosystem: Host-associated > Plants > Roots >...
GATATGCATGAATAGCCGATTGGAAACCTCGGTAAACATGAAATGGCCTGCAAAAGAGAGGAACACGCCGAGGCAGAAAGTCTCCAGGGAATGCTGGCCACAGACGATTGCCGGCCACAAGATACGTGACTTCAAGGCCGGCCAGTCACTCGGCACGAACGCGACTGTGATGACCGCCAGCGCCAGGAAGTGGAGAATGCGCAATACGTCGAGATTGGTCTTGTCGATTGGATAGATCGCATCTCCAACGAATTTCGGCACATAGATAGCCAGGCGCGGGAAGTACCACGTCATCGCGATGCAGAACGCAAATACGAGATAGGCGATCGCAAGCCCAACCACGAATCGCGAACCGATCCAGCGCGATAAGTTCTGCGCACCACCGAGCGCGCACCAAGCGCCGAACACGAACAACAGTTGCCAGGCAAACGGATTGAATACCCAAGTCCCGCTTGGCCATGCGGGAAGGTTCCACTCGAAGAACCACATCAGGACATAAAGGACTGCCGACGAGATCAATGCGATCGACGGCGCGCGCAGCAACAGCCAGAGCATCGGCGGGAACCAGGCGAGAAGCAGGATGTAGAGCGGCAGCACATCCATATTCACCGGCTTGAACTTGAGAAGCAGCGCCTGGAAAATGGTGACATCGGGATTTTTCAGGAAATCGAGAACGCCCATTTCTTCGCTGTAAAGCGGGTTGTCGAAGCTGTTCGCGACATAGGCGATTTCGGCGAGGTAGATCGCCAACAGGAACACGTGTGCAATGTAGACCTGCCAGGCGCGCTTGAGCACGCGCGCCGAGGCAATGACAAAGCCGTGTTGCCGCATGGCCCGGCCATAGACGAACGCCGCCGTGTAGCCTGAGATGAAGACGAAAATCTCTGTCGCGTCGCTGAAGCCGTAATTGCGGATCGTGACCCAACTCACCGCGTTGGACGGAATGTGGTCAAGAAAGATCAGCCAAAGCGCGATACCGCGGAACAAATCAAGCCGGAGATCGCGTTCCGTCGAAACCGGGGCCATGTGCGGCTTTTCTTTTGAGTGCTCTTCCGGCAATAATCGCGGACACCAAGCGAATGGCAAGCCCCGGCTCAGTAAATTGTACGGCATGGCGATGTATCGCGCCGTAACCCGCAAGATCGAAGTCACGGTCACCCCCCGTTTCGTCTCGGAGCGGTCGTCGCCGAGCAACGGGTATTTCTTCTGGGCCTACACCATCAACATCACGAATCTTGGCGCGGAAACCGTGCAGTTAAAGACCCGGCATTGGCGTATCACCGATGCGCAGGGCCGGCTGCAGGAAGTCAAAGGCCCGGGCGTGGTGGGCGAAGAGCCGGTGCTCAAGCCGACGGAATCGTTCGAGTATACCAGCGGCGTCCCGTTGCCGACGCCGTCCGGCTTCATGGTCGGGAGTTACGGCATGGTGACCCAGGCGGGCGAGCACTTTGACATCGAGATACCCGCCTTCTCGCTCGATTCATCCCACGCCGAGCGGACCATCAACTAAACTTTGCCCCGACATCGGCCGGGGCAAATTCATAGTTGGCGCTGCAAAACTCGCAGGTGACCGAAATCTTGCCGTCCTCGACCATATGGTCGCGGTCGTCCTGCGAAAAGCTCTTCAGCATAGCCTCGACGTTTGCGCGTGAGCACGAGCATTGCGCGCGCAACGGACTGGCGCGGAAGACGCGAACGCCAGGCTCATGGAAAAGCCGGTAGACCAATCGCTCGCTCGACAGCGAGGGATCGATCAGTTCGAGATCCTCGACGGTCGAAATCAGCGCCTGACCTTCCACCCAGGCGTCGTCTTCCTCAATGGCATGCGGCGCGGTGCCCTCGGGCGCATCGCCGGGATCGAGATCGGCGACACGCGCGCGCTCCGGCGCTTTTGGCAGGAATTGCAGCATCATGCCGCCCGCGCGCCAACGGTGGCGCGTCCCGCCTGCCTCTGCGCTGAGTTCTTCGGCGACCGCAAGGCGCACGCGCGTCGGAATTTGTTCCGAGCGCAGGAAATACTCGTGGGCGACGTCCTCCAGCGAGCTGCCGTCCAGCGCGACGAGGCCCTGATAGCGGCTCATATCGGGGCCCTGATCGATGGTCATCGCAAGATGACCCTTGCCGAGCAATTCACCGCCACCCGTGTTGCCGGATACGATCGCCGCCGCCACGCGACTTTTGTCAAAATGCGCGCAGGCGCGCACCTTGTCGGGCGTGATGAAGTCCACAACCAGCATCCGAACCGGACCATCGCTCCGTGTCTGCAGGATGAAACGGCCGTCAATTTTCACCGCCGAGCCCAACATAACTGTCAGCACGATGGCCTCACCGAGGAGTTTTGCCACCGGCTGCGGATAGGCATGGCGTGCGAGAATTTCGTCCACGGCTGGCCCGAGCCGGACCACCCGGCCACGCAGGTCGAGCTTAGCGACTTCGAAGGGCATGACGGTGTCATCGACCGTGGTCGCAGACGGCGCACGGGATGGGATGGCGATTTGAGGATCAGTCATGAGCCCTATGTAACGTTCAGCGTCGGGAATGCGAGACCTTGTTCCGTGAGCAGTCCCGCTATGCGCGAGACGTCTCAGGCGTCGGCGTGCAAGCACCAGGCCAGCAGGCCCTTCTGGGCATGCAGCCGGTTCTCGGCTTCATCGAAGACAACCGACTGCGGACCGTCGATGACCTCATCGGTCACTTCCTCCCCGCGATGCGCGGGCAGGCAATGCATGAACAGCGCATCCGGTCTGGCCTTGGACATCAAGCGGGCATTGACCTGGTACCGCTTCAGGATGTTGTGCCGAAGCTTGCCGTCGCGATCGCCCATCGACACCCAGGTATCGGTGACCACGCAGTCCGCATCCTTGACCGCGGCATCCGGATCATCGCCGATCAAGATGGCGGCGCCTGACGATTTCACCCAGTCCATCAGCCATTTTTTCGGCCGCAACTCCGCCGGTGTCGCCACCCGCAGCTGGAAATCGAAGCGTTCGGCGGCGTGCATCCAGCTCGCCAGCACGTTGTTGGCGTCGCCGGTCCAGGCAACGGTGCGTCCGCGGATCGGCCCACGCTTTTCCTCGTAGGTCATGACGTCAGCCAATATCTGACAAGGATGCGACCGCCGCGTGAGCCCGTTGATCACCGGAATCGTCGCATGCCGCGCGAGCTCGTGCACGGCTTCATGATCGAGAATCCGGATCATGATGACATCTACATAACGCGACAAAACCCGCGCCGTGTCGGCAAGCGTCTCACCGCGCCCCAGCTGCATTTCCTGGGCCGTGAGAAGGATTGCTTCGCCGCCCAACTGGCGCATGGCGACGTCAAATGAGACGCGCGTGCGAGTCGACGGTTTGTCGAACACCATGGCCAAAGTCTTGCCAGCAAGCGGTGACGCAATCTGACCTTTGGCGCGCGCGGCCTTCAGGGCCCGGCTCCTGTCGATCAGGCCAGCCAGGACCGGCTTTGGAATATCGGTGAGATCGAGGAAGTGCCGGACGCCGTTCGCCGTCATGACGCCACCTTGGTCGTCCGTGCGTGCGCCTGCGCGAGCCGCGCGCAGGCGCGATCGATCCTGGCGACAGCTTCTGAAATTTCTTCCTCACCGATAATCAACGGCGGCAGAAGACGCACAACGTTGTCGCCTGCGCCGACGGTGAGCAACTTTTCCGCGCGCAGCTCGTCGACCATTTCGGACGCCTGCGGGATCATGCGTAGGCCAATCAGAAGACCTTCGCCGCGCACCTCCGCGATCACCGACGCATACCGATCTTTCAGCTCGGCGAGGCGCTGCTTGAGCAACAATGCATTCTTTCGCACGCGGTCGAGAAATTCGGGGTCGGTCATGATATCGAGCGCGGCGTTACCAACCGCCATCGCGAGTGGATTCCCGCCGAAGGTGGTGCCGTGCGTCCCGACGGTCATCCCCTTCGAGGCTTCCGTCGTTGCAAGGCATGCGCCGACCGGAAAGCCACCGCCAAGCGCCTTCGCAATCGCCATGACGTCGGGCTTAACGCCGCTGCGCTCATAGGCAAACATTTCGCCTGAGCGGACAAAGCCGGTCTGTATNTCGTCAAATACCAGCAAGAGCCCATGCTGGTCGCAAAGCTGACGGAGCGCGCGCAGNAATGTCGGCGGTGCGACCCGCACACCACCTTCGCCCTGGATGGGTTCGATAAGAATTGCAGCCGTCGCCGGCCCGATCGCGCGCTTGACCGCTTCAAGGTCACCAAACGGGACCTGGTCGAAGCCGTCGACCGGCGGTCCGAAGCCTTCCAGATATTTCTTGTTACCGGTTGCGGCGATTGCAGCCAAAGTGCGCCCATGGAAGGCGCCTTCAAATGTGATGATGCGATACCGCTCGGGCTTGCCGGAGGCCGACTGATACTTGCGCACCATCTTGATCGCGCACTCGATCGCCTCAGCGCCGGAATTCTGGAAGAACACGGTGTCGGCAAAGCTGATCGCGCACAGCCGATCGGCGAGCTTTTCGCCTTCCGGGATGCGGAAAAGATTGGAAACGTGCCAGACCTTGTGCGCTTGTTTGGTGAGTGCGTCGGCCAGGTGCGGATGCGCATGGCCCAGCGCATTGACGGCAACGCCGGCGGTGAAATCCAGGTACCGATCGCCTTCGGCCGTGAACAGCCATGCGCCCTCGCCTCGCTCGAACGCGAGATCGACGCGCGCATATGTCGGCAATAGATGCGAGCTCACGGCACTTTGCTTTCGTCGAACGTATCGGTTTGCGCGTGGTCTTGTTCAAACCGTATCCACTTTTCGGCACCACGCGCGCCGAAAAGAAATGTGCCGCCTCGCCGGGCGGCACTTTTTTCATTCTATTGCCCGACCTTGCGCTGTCAACACAGCGAACGACCAGCTGAATCCGTGACTCAATTGCGCCGCAACCGCAGATTCTAAGGGAAAAACTGTTGGTAGCTGGACGGAGAACACTGTGAGTGCTTGCACGAGAGTCACTGCCTATTGTAGCTTCTTGGACAGATAGTACGACATCTCGTGCTACGGGGCTTCTTGTACATTCCTGACGCGTACGCGTCTGGCGCTCGATGGTGCGCCCGACGACGGGGTCGGATTCCATCCAAGACCTTGAGGCCTAAGGAGAAAACCAAATGAGCTGGACGGACGAGCGGGTCGAGCTCCTGAAGAAGTTATGGGCGGACGGCCTGTCCGCCAGCCAAATCGCGGCCGAACTTGGCGGCATCACTCGCAATGCCGTCATCGGCAAGGTCCATCGGCTCGGGCTTTCCGGCCGGGCCAAAAGCCCGTCGTCGACCGCCCCGCGCCCGCGCAAGCCGCGCTCCTCGGGACATATGATGCGAGTCCCGCGCGCATCGATGCGCGGCAACACGGCGCTCGCCTATGACTACGAGGTCGAGCCGGAACCGGAACTGATCGAAATTCCGGTCGAGCAGCGCAAGACCTTGCTCCAGCTGAATGAGAAGACCTGCCACTGGCCGGTCGGCGACCCGGGCAGCACCGAGTTTTTTTTCTGCGGCGGCGATACCGTGAACGATTTGCCGTATTGCTCCTATCACTGCCGCGTGGCCTATCAGCCGCTCACCGATCGCCGTCGGGACAAGCGGTCGTTCCGGAATTGAAATTAAACGAGCTTGGCCGTCGTCAGCTCATGCGGCCAAAGCGATCGTCGAGCGCGTAACCAGCGCCGCGGACGGTGCGGATCGGATCGGTCGTCTGGCCGCGGTTGATCGCCTTGCGCAGCCGGCCGACATGCACGTCGACGGTGCGTTCGTCGATATAGATATCCGACCCCCAGACGCCGTCGAGCAATTGCTCGCGCGAGAACACACGGCCCGGCCGCTCCATCAGGAATTCCAGCAGGCGGTATTCGGTCGGTCCGAGATCGACCGGGCGGCCGTTGCGTGACACCCGTTTCTTTTCACGGTCGAGCTCGATATCGCCAATGTTGAGCACGGTGGCGACACGATCGGGATTGGCGCGCCGCAACAGCGCCCGCACGCGCGCGAGCAATTCGGGGACAGAGAACGGCTTGACGATGTAGTCGTCGGCGCCGGTCGCAAGCCCGCGGACCTTCTCGCTTTCCTCGCCGCGCGCGGTGAGCATGATGATAGGCAGCTGACGCGTCTCGGGGCGCGCGCGCAGGCGGCGGCACAATTCGATGCCGGAAAGGCCGGGCAACATCCAATCGAGCACGATCAGATCGGGCGTCGTCTCCTTCAGCCGCGTGTCGGCCTCGTCGCCGCGGGCGGACGTCTCGACCTCATAGCCCTCGGCTTCGAGGTTGTAGCGGAGCAGCATGGTGAGCGGCTCCTCGTCTTCGACAATAAGAATACGTGCATTCATGCGAAGCCTATCTTTCGGCCGCCGTACGCAAGGCAGCGATCGTTGTCGTATCGCCCTTCGGGCGCTGATCGGCGATCGGACGGCCTTCGATAATGTAGTGAACGGTTTCAGCGATGTTAGTGGCGTGGTCGCCCATGCGCTCGATGTTCTTGGCGCAGAACATCAGGTGAATGCAGAAGGTGATATTGCGCGGATCTTCCATCATGTAAGTCAGCAACTCGCGAAAAACGGACGTGCAGACTGCGTCGATTTCCTCGTCGCCGCGCCAGACCGCCATCGCCTTGCCGACATCGCGCCGACCATAGGAATCGAGAACAAGCTTCATCTGCTGGAGCACAAGGTCGGTCATATGCTCGACGCCACGGATCAGCTTGGGTGGCGGGAATTCGGCATTCAGCGCCATCACGCGCTTGGCAATGTTTTTGGCGAGGTCGCCAATACGCTCGAGATCGTTTGCGAGCCGCAGCGCGCCGACAACCTCGCGCAGGTCGACGGCCATCGGTTGGCGGCGCGCGATCGTAAGCACCGCCTTTTCCTCGATCTCGCGCTGCAAGGTGTCAATGCTGGCATCCGCAGCGGTGACACGTTGCGCCAGGGCTGTATCGCGTTTCGCAAGGGCATCCACCGAGTCCGCCACCTGCTTTTCGGCAAGGCCGCCCATTTCGGCGACCATGCGCGCAAGGTCCTGCAGGTCGGTGTCGAAGGCCTTCATGGTGTGGTCGGTCATTGGGTTGATCTTTCAGTCAGTCATTAGCCGAAACGGCCAGTGATGTAGTCTTGCGTACGCCGGTCATCCGGATTGGTGAAGATTCGGGTCGTTTCGCCGAATTCCACGAGCTCGCCGAGATACATGAACGCGGTGAAATCGGACACCCGCGCGGCTTGCTGCATGTTGTGCGTCACGATCGCGATCGTGTAATCGTCCTTGAGTTCGTCGATCAGCTCCTCGATCTTAGCCGTGGAAATCGGATCGAGCGCCGAGCACGGCTCGTCGAACAGGATTACCTCCGGCCGCACCGCCACCGTACGCGCAATGCACAGCCGCTGCTGCTGGCCGCCCGAAAGAGACAGGCCATTGGCATTGAGCTTGTTTTTGACCTCTTCCCACAGCGCGGCGCGCTCGAGCGCATGCCTGACGCGGTCCTCGATCTCCGATTTTGGCAACCGCTCATAGAGACGGATGCCGAAGGCAATGTTTTCGAAAATCGTCATCGGGAAAGGGGTGGGCTTCTGGAACACCATTCCGACCTTGGCTCGGAGGAGGTTGAGATCCTGCGATGGCGACAGGATGTCGTCATTATCGAGTCGCACATGCCCGGTGGCGCGCTGGTTCGGATAGAGGTCGTACATGCGGTTGAGAATGCGCAGCAGCGTGGACTTTCCGCAGCCGGATGGACCAATGAAGGCCGTAACCTTGCCCTGGTAGAGCGGCACGTTGATGTCTCTCAGCGCTTGGTTATCGCCGTAGAAGAAATCAAGGTTGCGGATGGAGATTTTCTCCGCGAGATCCTCGGCGCTTGAGGGCGCGTGAGAGACCGCAGGGACTGTAATGGCTGCTACGCTCATGACGTCTTTCTCTGTGCCGCGAGGGTCCGCGCGATGATGCTCAGGGCAAGCACCGCCAGTGTGATGATAAGGGCGCCGGTCCAGGCCAGCTTTTGCCAGTCATGGTAGGGGCTGAGGGCAAACTGGAAGATGACGACGGGCAGGCTCGCCACCGGAGCATTCAGGTTGAGACTCCAGAATTGGTTGTTAAGTGCGGTGAACAAAAGCGGCGCGGTTTCGCCCGAAATCCGCGCAACGGCGAGAAGCACCCCGGTGACCATGCCTGCACGTGCGGCGCGATAGGCGACCTTGGTGATCATCAGAGAGCGCGGTAGACCGATAGAAGCAGCTGCTTCGCGCAAAGTATCCGGCACGAGGATCAGCATGTCCTCCGTGGTGCGCACAACAACCGGCACAACAATGACAGCCAGTGAGACCGCTCCCGCCCATCCGGAAAAGTGGCCCATTTGTGCGACCATCACCTCGTACACGAACAAGCCGACCACGATCGACGGCGCGCTGAGCAAGATGTCGTTGATGAAGCGCACCACCGTCGTCAGCCGATCGTAGCGGCCGTACTCGGCCATATAGGTGCCGGCGAGTATGCCGAGCGGCGTGCCGATCAGCACTGCGATGGTTGTCATCACCAGACTGCCCACGATGGGATTGAGCAGTCCGCCGGACGAACCCGGTGGCGGCGTCATCTCGGTGAACACTGCAAGTGAGAGACCGCTAAAGCCTTCCCACAGGAGGACGGCAAGGATCAGCACCAGCCAGGACAGGCCGAACGCGGTTGCCGCGAACGCCAGGCCCATCGAAATCCTGTTGCGCCTGCGGCGGCTGGCGTAGAGCGATGACTGAAAGGTCGCCGCCATGGTCAGCCTCCCACCCGTGCATTCAGCCGCATCAGCATCAGGCGCGCCGCTGCCAGCACGATGAATGTGATGAGGAACAGAATGAGGCCGAGCGCGATGAGCGCGGACGTATAAAGGTCACCGACCGCTTCCGTAAACTCATTGGCAATGGTCGCAGAGATGGTTGTGCCGGGCGCGAGCAACGAGCCCGAGATGCGGTGCGCGTTACCGATGACGAAGGTCACCGCCATGGTTTCGCCAAGAGCGCGCCCGAGGCCCAGCATCACGCCGCCGATGACGCCGACGCGGGCATAGGGCAGAACGACATAGCGCGAGACTTCCCAGGTCGTGCAGCCAAGACCGTAGGCGGCCTCCTTGAGCACCGGTGGGACCGCCTCAAACACGTCGCGCGAAATCGATGTCACGAAAGGAAGCACCATGATCGCGAGGATCAAGCCTGCTGTCAGAATTCCGATGCCGTAGGGCGGACCGGCAAACAGATATGACAGCACCGGAATTTCGCCGAACAGGGCGATGAGAAATGGTTGCACGTGCTGCTGCAGAAATGGCGCGAACACGAACAGCCCCCAGATTCCGTAAATAATGCTGGGGATGCCCGCGAGCAGCTCGATGGCAATACCGACGGGACGACGCAGCCACAGCGGGCACAGCTCGGTCAGAAATACTGCGATGAACAGGCCGACCGGAACGGCGATCAGCATCGCGATGATCGATGTAATGATGGTGCCATAGATCGGCGCAATGGCGCCGAATTTTTCGGTAACCGGATTCCATGCGTCTTCGTAGAGGAAGCTAATTCCAAATGTGCGGAGCGCGGGCAGCGAACCCCATACCAACGAGATGATGATACCGCCGAGGATAATCAGCACCGTGATGGCGGCAGCCCGCGTCAGGTGTCGATACGCGGCGTCTCCCAACCGCAGGCGTTGCAGAACCTTCGCCCGGTCCACCTGCTCGGCGACAGAAATTCCCGAACCCTGCAACGCCACGTCAACCACGGGCGGCCTCCCGGTCGGTTGCATCCGGCTCTCCTTCGGCTTTTCGCCGCTTGGGAGCGCCACTCAAGCGGCCTGGAGGCCGCAACACAAGCCGCCTGTTTTCGGCGGTGGACAAGGAAAGGGCGCCGTTGCGGCGCCCTTTCCGCTTGATCATTTGGATCAATTGGTCATTGCGAACACGGGCTTGCCGTCCGCACTCTTGATCTCATTCGTCCAGTACTTCTCGATGTCGGACACGACATTCGCCGGCATCGGCACATAGTCGAGGGCCTCGGCCATCTGGCCGCCGTTCTTGTAGGCCCAGGCGAAAAACTTCAGCGCCTCGCCGGTCGCCGCCGGATCGGTGGGCTTTTTATAGACGAGGATCCAGGTCGCCGCCGTCATCGGCCAGGACTTCTCACCCGGCTGGTTGGCAAGGATTACCCCGTAGCCCGGCTGCGACTTCCAGTTGGCGTTCGCCGCCGCGGCCTGGAACGCTTCCGATGTCGGTGACACCGTCTTGCCGTCCTTATTTATCATCTTGGTGTAGGTGAGCTTATTCTGCAGCGCGTACGCATATTCGACGTAGCCGATAGAACCTTTCGTCTGCGCAACGTTGTTCGCCACACCTTCATTGCCCTTGGCGCCGATCCCGACGGGCCACTGCACCGAGGTATTGAAGCCAACTTTCGACTTCCAGTCCGCGCTCACATCCGAAAGATAATAAGCAAAGTTGAAGGTGGTGCCGGAGCCGTCCGAGCGATGCACGACCGCAATCGCCTGCTTCGGCAGGTTGGCGTTGGGGTTGAGTTTCTTCAGAGCGGGATCGTCCCATGTCTTGATGTCGCCCATGAAGATCCTGGCCAGCGTCGGCCCGTCGATGACGAGATCGCCCGGCTTGATGCCGTCGAGATTGACGACCGGCACAATGCCGCCCATCACCATCGGAAATTGTGCGAGTCCGACCTCGTCGAGCTCTCTGCCCGGGAGCGGCGCATCGCTGGCGCCAAACGTTACCGTTTTCGCCTTGATCTGCTTGATGCCGCCGCCGGAGCCGATCGACTGATAGTTCAAACCGTTGCCGGTGACTTTCTTATACGCGTCCGCCCATTTGGCGTAGATCGGATAGGGGAACGTAGCGCCAGCGCCGGAAATATCGGCGGCGTTGGCCGGAACAAGCGACGCGGCGGCAGCGATGACGCTGGCGGCTGCGAATGCGGTCCAGTGTTTCACGGGTTCTCTCCATGTTTGCGGTCAAAGACCCGCGCGGACCAAAATGATCCGACACCCCTGTCTTTGTGCCCGTCGGGCAACCGCTGTTGCTTTAGAAGACGCTCTCCACGTCGGCCTCGGACGTTTTTGGTTCGTTTGAAGAAGTTCCGAGGTCGCGGTCAGCCTTAGGCGTCGCATGTCACCGTTCTATAAAGCTTCGATGACACTTGCATGACACTGTAAGTCGATGAATTGGCTAGGATTCGCCGGATGCTTCGCTCGCGCGCAGGGGAACATGCATCGTGAATGTCGCGCCTTCGCCCGGCGTGCTTTCGATCGTCAGACGCCCGCCGTGCCGGTTGAGCACGTGCTTGACCAGCGCAAGACCCAACCCGGTCCCACCCTGCGCGCGGCTGTCGGCGACATCTACCCGGTAAAATCGCTCGGTCAGCCGTGGAAGATGCTCGGGCGAAATACCCGGCCCATAGTCCCGTACTGCCACTCGCGCTTCCGGCGAGCCGGCTCGCGTTTGTGCTTCAGCAACCGTGACGTCAACGCGCTTGCCGGCAGCGCCATACTTGAGAGCGTTTTCAATCAGGTTTTCCAGCGCCCGAATCAGCTCGTCGCGGTCGCCAAGCACGGTGAGCACGTCAGGAGGCAGCGCAACCTTGATTTCGACGCCGCGGTCACGCGCGAGCATTTGAAGACCGTCGACGACCTGCCGCACGATCGGGGCCAGATCGACCGGAGTGTTCGGCTGCAAATGCGCGTTGAGCTCAATGCGTGAAAGCGACAGCAAATCATCAATCAGGCGCGCCATGCGGGTCGCCTGCCCTTGCATGATGCCGAGGAATTTGTCGCGGGCGACTGGATCGTCCTTGGCCGGGCCTTGCAGCGTTTCGATAAAGCCGAGCAATGCGGCAAGGGGCGTGCGCAGCTCGTGGCTGGCATTGGCGATGAAATCGGCCCGCATCTCCTCGACTCGGCGCAGCGGTGTCAGGTCGTTGAACGTCATCAGCAGGATGTCCACCGTGCCGCTGGCGCCCAAGGTAAGCGTGACCGGCGTGACGAAAGCCTCGAACCAGCGGTCGAGCGGAACGCGCTCGAAGAACTCGACCCGCTGCGGCTCGTGACGCTTGGTTGCGCGGCGAATAGCATCGACAAGCTCCGGCATACGCAGCGCGATCAGCGCCGGCTCGCCGCGGCGCAAGGCCGGCGCAATCGAAATGG
>Ga0065715_10001087_pt1 | contig 12173 bp, 10 predicted proteins | sample MisBulReplicate1_FD_59102 | JGI IMG/M metagenome (GOLD analysis project Ga0065715, IMG submission 59102) | Miscanthus rhizosphere microbial communities from Kellogg Biological Station, MSU, sample Bulk Soil Replicate 1 : eDNA_1 v2 (version 2) | ecosystem: Host-associated > Plants > Roots >...
TGAAAGATTCGCGCGCACGTAAACGTCAAACACTAAAAACTGACCGCCGGTCTGCTCCCATGCGATGAAGTTGACCTGACCGAAAGCTTTTCCGTTGACGAGCACCTGGTCNGGCGTGACGAGCACGGCTTCAGCAATNTCAGGGTTCGANACTGAAAAGCGTCCGACCGGGCGATCGAAGTTGATCACGCGCGACTGTCCCACCAGAACATTGACGGCGATCGCNTCTTTGTTCTGACTNAAAGACGCCTTGTATGAGGTTTCCTGGGCGTGCGCGATGGAAGTGGCAAAAATGGTAATCAGTGACGCCAGNAATAAACTCACTCGGCGTGAAATTGGGGAACGGCTCTGCATGATCATATGCTCCTTTGTTTCGAGAGATCGTCGACGCGATCAACTAGTCTGGTTATGGAAACTCGACGTTGCGCTTCTTCGCGCCTTCGATCATTTCCACTTGGGTACGTGGAGTAGGTTGAGGAGCTGGGGCTGCTGTTTGAACTGTTTTTGGCGCTACGGATACGCGGCGAACCGGCTTCGAGTCGGCCTTCGGCTGTTCACTTTTCAGCGAACCCGGCTCGGGCGCCGGCGTCGCCTTTTCGCCACTCAACAAACCGCGCTTGTTGACGCCAGGTGTCTGTTGGTCACCCTGATCGATCTGGCTGCGCATCACGAGTTGCAGTTTGCCTTCGCTCGAGGCGAGGGCCAGTTTCTCTGCCTGCTCCGGCGTGACCTGAAGCGTCACAGCCTTCACGCTGTTCGCTTCGCGCTCATCTTTCGGCTTGTCGATGTTTTGACCGTTAGCAAGGACCTTGATGTTCTGCAGCACGATCTTGGAGATCGGGTCCTGCATACCGGAACCTTCGCGCGGATCGATCACGACGACCACGTCAACGAGAGCGCCAGGCATGATGAAACCGGAGATCCCTGCCGCGTCGTCCACCTTCACCGTCATCGCGCGATAGCCTTCAGGAATGATCGCGGATAGTCCGGCGGCGGTACCTTCGGGAGCCAATCTCGATTCAGTGATCGGCTCGCGAGCGGCGATGTTCATCACAGCAACGCGGCCGGCCAGTTTTTCAGGAGTCTCGAAAGCTCCATCGGGAGTTGATTCCTTTGGAAACTGGACCACCATGATCTGCTCGGGAATGATCTTGCTCCCGATCGGGATCGGAACTTTGGCCACCGCGATCTTGTTCAGGTTCTTGGTGTAGGCCTGTGCGCTCGATAAATATCTGCTGACTGATACGGCAGCGAGCACTCCAAAAATCAGCGCCCCTACCAAAACTAAGAAGAAACGTTTGTTTCGCATGGGAATCAACTCTCCGTTCTCGCCAGGTCAGGGCCTGGTTAATTGCCGCTGTTAAGCGTGAAAGATCGCAGTTGCGATAATGGCGCCGATGGTGATAGCCACACCGTAGGGAATGGTGAGACGACGATCAGCAGGGACGCTGAATTTCGGCATCTGCCAACCTGGTAACAACCCAACAAGAATTTGCAGCACACGATGCATCGTGGTTGCGAAAACTCCTGAGCGCATAACGGAAACCAGGGCCAGCACACCGCCGGTTAAAACAACCACCACAAAAGTCGGAAGCACGAGTTGAGCGCCGAGCACTGAGCCGACGGCGGCGAACAGTTTGACGTCGCCTGCGCCCATCGCTCCGAAGACGTGCAACATGAACATCAAGACAAAGGCCAGCACGCACCCACCGATGCTGTATAGACCACCCTGCAAACCTCCGACTATTAAGTTCAGAGTGAGTCCGCTGATGAGAGTTGCAAGTACGAATGCGTTAGGAATGCGGCGATACCGCACGTCGTAATAGATAATCAGCACGGCGAGCGGCACAAGAAAAATTTCAACAATAATTGCGGTAGGGCTCAGCATCTGATCAGTCAGCTACGTTTTGGTGGATTCACAGAAAGGTGGCGGCGCACCTGTGTAGTCAAAACTTCACAAGGCGCGCCACCCGACATGGCAGTCACTGGCTTACTTATTTGATCCAGCCAGCCAGGGCATTAATGCGGGAACCGATGTTGGTTCCGAGTAACTGGAACGCGGCCACGGTCGCTACCGCCACGAGCGCTGCGGCCACGGCATATTCGGAGAGCTCAAGCCCTGTTTCGTCTTTCAAAAATTTCTTGAACATCATCGATTCCTTTCTTCAAAGGATTGAAGGCTTGAGCCTTCCTTCCAGCCGGACTACTGAATCTTGCCGGCGAGATCGTTGATCTTGAGACCGATATTGGTGCCCAACAGTTGGAAAGCGGCGACGGCTGCCAACGCGATGAGCGCTGCGGCAACTGCGTATTCGGAGAGTTCCAAACCACTTTCGTCTTTCAAGAATTTCCTGAACATTCGATCTATCCTCCTCCAGAATCCCGGAAGGCTTGCGCCTTCACTTCATCCCGGCAGCACATGCTCGATGCTGCCGGGTCAAATGAATTTGATTTAAGAACTACTTAATCTTGCCGGCGAGATCGTTGATCTTGAGGCCGATGTTGGTGCCCAGCAGTTGGAAAGCGGCGACGCAAGCCAACGCGATAAGCGCTGCGGCAACTGCGTATTCGGAAAGTTCAAGACCGGTTTCATCGGCGAAAAATCTCTTAATCATTTGGTTGCTCCTTTTTGATTCGATTAGGCGTTGTTGCTCGAGCGAGCGGACAAATGAAGGCGGGTGTCACTAGCAGTCTTTGCTGTCGAAAATGGAACCGNTTTGGACGTGCGTCGNCCAAAGCCATTGATNCCACTGAGAACAGCACTCGACAACGTAAGCAGCAGTAGCAGTACATCGTTGTNCCTGATTCCCGCGGTCTTGATGCTGACGAGAATTGCCAGCGCCAGGAACGGAGTTAAAACAGCGAGCATTACGACTGATGCCAGGTTTGTAGTGATGTTAGCTTTCATTTTAGGTTGTCAGCTCGACCAGTGATGCGATGCGATTGCTTCGCGGACGAGCATGAGGGTTACAACCAGTGTGCCAGTGGTCCGATCGAGGTTTTTGGGGATTTGTGGGTGTGGTTTGTAGCCTGCGGTTGACAAGCTTGCGAGTGAGAACGATGGCGATTACGGTGGGAGGTCTGTTTTTATTAGTGATGGGCCATGTCGCCCACAGGCTACAAGGATCCGGCGGGAGTTGACAGATATGTCTCACGCAAAGACGCAAAGGCGCAAAGGGGAATGAACCCGCCTTTGCGCCTTTGCCTCTTTGCGTAAAAAAACTCTTCAAGCCCGGTACTGCATACCGGGCTCAGTATCTTCCTGTAAAAAATCTCCTATATCAATCGCCAGTCGCTTTAATTTTTTGTAAAGGGTCTGCCTCGATCCCAACCCCAGCGCTTCGCTCGCCTTCGCGACATTGCAATCGTGTCGCTTCAATGTCTCGGTGATCACGCGGCGCTCATAGCTTTCGAGCAGATCGTCTAACTTTGCCGGCGGAGCCTCACCCGGCGCGCCCTGCGGATAAATTCGCGAGCTGATGTTTTCCGGCCGGATATAACCATCATCCTCTGCATACAACACGAGCCGTTCGATCTCACCCGCGAGCTCACGAATATTCCCGGGCCATGAATACGTCTCGAGAATCTGGATCGCCTGCGCAGTGATTCCAGAAATCGGGCGCTCATTCTTCCGCGCGTAGTGACTAACGAAATGTGAAATCAGCGCCGAGATGTCTTCGCGTCGCTCTCGTAACGGCGGCACTTTCAACGTCAGCGTGGCGATGCGGTAGTAGAGATCCTCGCGAAAGAGATTTTCACTGACGAGCTTCTCGAGATCCTTGTGCGTCGCCGCAATAACGCGCACGTTGACTTTGCGCGGCGCCCGCTCACCGAGCGTGTGAATCTCACCCTCCTGCAGAAACCTGAGCAGCTTGGGCTGGAGCGGTAGCGGCAGGTCGCCAATCTCATCCAGGAACAACGTTCCATTTTCCGCAGACCGGATCAACCCGGCCTGGTCTGACATCGCGCCAGTGAACGTTCCGCGACGATGACCAAACAACATGCTCTCGATCAGCTCAGCGGGAACAGCGGAACAGTTGAAAGGAATAAACTCGCTTTCCGATCGACGGCTGAGTCGATGAATAGCACGCGCGATCAGTTCCTTGCCTGTGCCCGACTCACCCGTGACGAGAATCGTCGAATTCGAATCTTTGATTCGCTCAACATTGCGCGCCACGTCAGCCATCGCCCGGCTACTGAAAACCATTCCCGGCAGAGAGCTCGTTGAAGATGCGCTCACCGGCCTGGTCCCGGCTGGAACCATCTTTGTTGACTGGTGGGCCAGGTGCGCGACGTCGCTGAGCGCGTTCAGCTCCTGTGCCTGTTGTGCGGTTAACGGCCGCACACAACGACCATACAAGGCAGCACCTTCGCGACCCGGCGAAGGCAGCGCCAGCAAAAGACAGATCGCGTGATCGCCTTCCGCGGCGGGCTCAGGCCGTCCTTTACTCGCGAAGATCTCCCCAACCGCACGTTCGCCGATCGCGATCTCCTGCTCTTCAAGGCCTTCGGCCCAGCGCAGCGTTGGTTTACCGGAATCGGTTGTGGCCCAGATCGATAAGCCATACGTCGGCGCCGTCGCCTCTACCATCAGGCTCATCTTGATCATTACTTCGTAAAGCGCGTCCGGACCACCACTCGCAGCCTGGCAAACCGCCCTTACGATCGAACTGATGGGCAATAGCGACGAACTCGACTCGGAGGCAGGGGCGTCCGGGCCTGTGACCGCAGAGTCAGATATCAACACGGTTTCCTTAACTGTGCTCTTAAAAATCGTGGGGATCCTTTTATTAATGAGGGACGCAGGGCGAGGGGCTGAAACTTTGTCGCCCACAGTTTACGAGTCTAGTGAGGAGAGCCAGAACTGTCAACAATGTTTTACACTTTCGAGCTGCTCAGCAAACCTGCCTCATTTTCGTTCGCCGCCTGTTCGCCATTTTCGCTTAAGCACTGCTTAACATCAAGTAAATGTTCAACTTACGGGCATAAAGTGTTGAGGAGAAATATCTTTACACACTTTAAGCAAGTTGCTACATTCCGGCCATTCGCCGCTAAGTTGTTGAGCGGCAAGGACATTGACAAGCCGTAAAAGCACATTAGGTTGGGGCTGCAGGCCAACAATAGCCGACTATATTGTGGCCAAACCCACAGAATTCAGTTAAGCAGCCTCTTAACTTTGAGCGCATGACAATCTACTCGGGACTTGGGATGGCACGCCGTTGATGCGGAGCCTTCACCTTTGCCGCAGTTGGCATGGAGCTGGAAAGTAAGACCTGAGCAAAATCTGAACGGCAAAGGAACTGGGAGGTTATTGAGGTGAGCAAGGTCGCAAACACATATTGGGTTGACGAACGAATCAGGTCGCAGCGTGTGACCCCCCGCGCAAGTTCTCTGGCCTCGGTGCAACAGATCTCGATGGAGATCATTGGAACTCGTACGGAGGTGCGCCGGCGCGGCGGCATAATCCCCTCCTGGGTAGTTTTTGGAATGATTTTGCTGGCGACTTTAGCCGTTTGTGTGACGGTGAACATGCGCACGCGCGCCAAAGTTCAGGTTGCGGCGCAGCAGCTTACGGCTATGCAAACGGATGTCGAAGCGTTGCGCAATGTTAACCAGTCGTTGAAATCAGAGGTGGAAAGACTGCGGACCGACCCGCGGACTATCGAGATGGCGGCACGCGCCAAACTGAACATGGTCCGCAGCAATGAGTTTGTTGTTCCCGTTGAATAATCATGACGAATTACCGAGAAATCGATTTCTTTGCCTGCCGAAACCTGCCCATAGTTTTTCTCTGCTCGACTTCCACGCAACCGGGTTAACCCTCCGTGTTGGCGCGGCTGTGACTGCCATCGCAGCCGCGCTCCCCTCTCAGCCACAAAGAAGAACAAAAAAGAGTTAGCCACGAAAAGGCACAAAAATCACAAAATGATTTTGATAAAGGACTCGTGTTCAAATCTATCTGAACGCGTAACCAGATATTCTCTTTGTGCATTCTATTTGTGCTTTTGTGCCTTTTTGTGGCCGATTTGCTAATATGCGGACGATGCCAACTAAAGAAAGCTCGCGTTGGGAGGAGAAAACTCTTCAACCCGCGCTGAACAAACGACCGGAACGGAAGAAGAGTTTTCAAAGCGTTTCACTCGAAGAAGTCGAGCGCCTTTACACGCCCGCTGATGTCGAAGATCTCGACTATGAGCGCGACATCTCCTTTCCGGGCGAGTTTCCCTACACACGTGGCATCCATCCAACCGGCTATCGTGGCAAGCTCTGGACCATGCGCCAGTTCGCAGGTTTCAGCACGCCCGAAGAAACCAACGCGCGTTTCAAATATTTATTAGAACAAGGCCAGACCGGGCTCTCAGTCGCCTACGATCTTCCGACGCTGATGGGATACGACGCTGACTCACCTCTGTCTGAAGGTGAAGTCGGCAAGTGCGGCGTAGCGGTTTCTTCACTCGCCGACATGGAAGTTCTCTTCGACGGCATCCCACTCGAACAGGTTACCGTTTCTCAGACGATCAACGCGCCCGCATCAGTTCTGCTCGCGATGTATCTCGTCGTTGCAGAAAAACAGGGAGCACGTTGGGACAAGATCTCCGGCACACTGCAAAACGATATTCTCAAGGAATACATCGCGCAGAAGGAATGGATCTATCCGATCAAACCGGCGATGAAGCTCGTGATCGACACCTTCGGGTTCTGCACTGAGCATGTGCCTCGTTACAACCCGGTTTCGGTCAGTGGCTATCATATCCGCGAGGCCGGCGCGACGGCCGTGCAGGAGCTCGCTTTCACTTTGCGTGACGGCATCGAGTATGTGCAGTGGGGAGTTGATGCGGGTTTAGATGTGGACCAGTTCGTACCGCGCATGTCCTTCTTCTTTAATGCTCACAACGACTTCTTTGAAGAGATTGCAAAGTATCGTGCGGCGCGGCGCATCTGGGCGCGTGAGATGAAGCGACGCTTCGGCAGCAACCATGAGCGCACGCTCCAGATGCGTTTTCACACGCAAACCGCCGGCGTGTCGTTGACGGTCCAGCAACCACTCAACAACATCGTCCGCGTCGCAATTCAGGCCCTCGCCGGTGTTCTTGGCGGCACACAGAGTTTGCACACAGACGCTTACGACGAAGCACTCGCATTGCCCACCGATCGCGCGGCACTCATAGCGCTTCGCACACAACAGATCATCGCGGAAGAAACCGGCGTGGTGAACACAGTCGATCCACTCGGCGGCTCTTATTTCCTCGAAGCCCTCACTGAAAAGATGGAACAGGAAGCACTCGAATACTTCCGCAAGATCGACGCGATGGGCGGCATGGTCTCTGCGATCGAAAAAGGATTTCCGCAACGTGAGATCCAGGATTCAGCTTACCAGTATCAAAAGGCGGTCGAGCGTGGCGAACAGGTGATCGTCGGAGTGAACAAGTACACGATGACTGACCAGCCTTCTGAAGTTCCGATCCTCGTGATCGACGAGTCAGTGCGCACACACCAGGTCGAACGCCTCGAACAAACACGCACGGGCCGTGATGCAGGCGCGGTCGCAAACGCGCTCGACAAACTCAAAACGGCAGCACACAAACACGAGAACACGATGCCGGCGACGATCGATGCGGTGCGCGCGTATGCAACGCTCGGTGAGATCTGCTCGGCACTCAGAGACGTCTACGGAATTTACGAAGAGCCTGCCTTCTAGCTCGCACCTATGTCCAATAGAAAGATCAGAGTTCTTGTCGCCAAGCCCGGACTGGATGGCCACGACCGCGGCGCCAAAGTCATCGCTCGAGCGCTCCGTGATGCAGGCATGGAAGTCATCTACACGGGCCTGCGACAGACACCGGAGATGATCGCTGCAGCGGCGCTACAGGAGGACGTGGACGCGGTGGGCGTCTCGATCCTGAGTGGCGCACACAACACGCTCTGCCCACGCATTGTTCAGTTGCTTCGTGAAAAAGGGATGGACAACGTCCTCGTTCTGGTCGGCGGCATCGTCCCTCAGGAAGATCTGCCACGACTGAAGGAACAAGGCGTCGCCGAAGTCTTCCTGCCCGGTACCTCTACCGAAGACATCGTTAAGTTTCTACAGGCCAACGTCAAACCGCGCGAGTAAAGCCCCCACATCCTACAAATTTGTGGAATGTCTTCTGTTTTTTGGATTGGTATAACCGGAGTCCCTCAAAATCCGGTGAATTTCTGCAATTAATCGAAGGGCATATTTGTTGCGACTGTGTGTTTCCGCAATTCGGAACTGCTGTCGGCAAAAGGTTTCCCCGGCAACTCACCTCTTTCCAGGAGACGATTTACATGAAGACTAGCTATTTAAATAGATGGCTATTTTCGGCCTTCCTGACGCTGCTGCTAATCGCATCGTCGGCTGTGTCGATTAGCGTATTCGGTCAGACCTCCAATACAGGTACGGTCACCGGAGTAGTCCAGGACGAGAAGGGTGGCTTGATTCCCGGTGCGGCTGTAAAGATCGTGAACCTCGGCACCAACGCTGAGCGCACCGCGACGACGAGCTCGGATGGTGTTTACGAAATCACGCAGCTCGTACCTGGCAACTACCGGTTAGAAGTAGAAGCCAAAGGGTTCTCCAAATTTGTTCAGGAACCCGTTGTCGTAAACGTTCTTCAGCGCACCACTGTCAATCCTGACTTGAAGGTCGGCGGCGTCGGAGAAACGGTCACGGTCACGGGTGAAAGCACGGCACTTGTCGAGACTACCAAGACAGATGTCAGCGGAGTTATTGACCAGCGCCGCCTCGAGAACCTGCCGGTAAACGGTCGCTCATTCGCATCACTCGCAGTTCTTATCCCCGGCGCGACCCTGCAACCATCGTTCGATCCAACGAAAGCGCGCGTCGGCACGTTTTCGGTCGGCGGCTCAACGGGCCGCAACCTGAACATCACGATCGACGGCGGTGACAACAAGGACAACGCGGTCGGCGGCATTCTCCAGAACTTCTCGATGGAAGGCATTCAGGAGTTTGCTCTCTCAACGCAACGCTTTTCAGCAGCGAATGGCCGTTCGGGTGGCGCGCTGTTGTCAGTCGTTTCCAAGAGCGGTAGTAACGCATTTCACGGCTCAGCATTCGGCTTCTTCCGCGACGACGCTTTAAACGCAAACGCGCCAAAGCTACTCGCCGAAGCGCGAGGCGACTCGACTACCGGTGCAGAAAAACCTCCCTTCAATAGACAGCAGTTTGGTGGATCCTTTGGTGGTCCAATAAAGCAAGACAAAGCGTTTTTCTTCGGCGCGATCGAGCGCACGCGTGAGCGCGGTAACTCATTTGTTTCGGCCGACGACCAGGAGAGCATCTCTTTCCTTGAACCTTTCGGCTACGAGGCTGTGCCCCTGCTGCCACAGCCATTCAACGACTGGCAATACACCATCAAAGGGGATTTTTCCCTTTCATCGAAACACCAGCTCGTCGTTCGTTTCGCCGGACAGAATAACGATGCCCTGAACGATCAGGCCGGCTTTTTGATCGTCCGCACAGATTTATCCGGCGGTAATGAGTCGCTGAATACTCTGTACAATTTTCTGACTTCGCTGACCTCGACGTTGAATGCGAGAACAGTCAACCAGTTCACCTACCAGTATCAGACTTTCGACAATCGCATTAACGCAACGACCGACTTGAATCTGCTTACTTTCCCTGACGGCCTTCTCGTCGGTCGCAATGGCAACGTGCCGCAACAGACGCTACAGAAGAAGCATCAGTTTCATGACGATCTCTCATGGAATCGCGGCAACCATGGTTTCAAATTCGGCGGCGACTTCACCTATGTACCCAAACTCGGCGGACTCTTTGCTTTCAATTCCGCTCCGGAATATGACTTCAACTTCAGCGCCGCGGAGATCGCACAGAACCCGGGCCAGTTTCCACAGGGTTTTCATACAACCCAGATTCAACCGGGACCGATTACCTGTGCAGCTTTTTCTGATAGGTCCGATTGTACGGTGGCGGACGACCTCGCCGGCATTGGCGTAGTGGCTCAAGTCGTTCTCTCGGGCGGAGACCCGGCTTTCGATTTGCGCGACGGCGCGAAACAGTTCGCGGCTTATTTCCAGGACGACTGGAAGATTACGCCGCGCCTGACACTTAACCTTGGCGTGCGCTATGACGTGGATTTCGGTTTTGTAGACCACGCACACGCTGCAGAGAATCGAACCTTCCAGGCGCTCAGGATCATCGGGAGCCCATTCGCACACAAGGTAGTAGAAGACGATAAAAATAATATTAGTCCCCGAGTCGGATTCGCATGGGACTTTCGTGGCAACGGTCGCTCAGTGATCAGGGGCGGCTACGGCGTTTACTTCGACCAATCGTTTTTGAACGTACCGCTGTTTGCTGTGCAGCAGGGGAACCCTGAAATTTACGCGACGTTCTTCAACGATGGCCCCAACCTCAGTATCGATTCACCAGCACCGACAGTTCCACGTCCGCTCACCAATCCGCTGCCAAATACGCGCGGCCGAATGCTCGACCCTGACTTCGAGTCGCCGTATACGCAGCAGTGGAACCTCGGTTACGCACAGGAGTTTGGCAAGAACATGGCTTTGGAATTCGATTATGTCCATATTCTTGGCTTACACGAGTTTTCGAGTCTTGACATCAACCCCCGCCTCGGACCGCTTTTCAACGACCAACGCAACAGTGCGAATCGGGCACGTGTGTTAGCGCCCGCATTCGCTGCACACGCAGCGGAGTTGGCTGCTGCCTTCGGCACCGCGACGCCTTTCGCACGCATCACCGTGGCCCAATCTGACAGCCGCTCGCGTTATGACGCCTTCACCGTAGCCTTCAAGAAGCGCTACTCGGATAAGTTCCAATTGAATGCGCATTACACCCTCGCGAAATCTCAAGCCTGGTTTGGTGCCACCGCGGACTTTGGTCTGGCGCCGCAGAACGCGTTCGCCAAATTCGACCCGATTAATTTCGGACCAACAGGCGAAGACGAACGTCATCGCTTCGTCTTGTCCGGAATCTTCGACCTTCCGTGGGCTTTCCAGGTCGCGCCAATTTTCCAACTGGCGTCGGCTCGCCCGTACAGCATTTTCCCGTCGTGTGGTTGCGACATTAATAAGGACGGCGTNACTAACGATCGCGAATCAGTCAATCCAACACACGANGATCAAAACCATTTGCCGTTGAACGACCATCGCGGCGANAACTTTTCACAGTTGAACGTGCGCGTTTCGAAGTTCTTCAACTTCGGCGAGACCAAAAAACTCGGCCTCTTCTTCGANGCGTTCAATGTTTTCAACACTGGAAACTTCGGTAACCAATTTCAGAACACGACGGGCGCACCGGATTTTGGTAAGCCTGTCAACTTCTTTGGCGCGACCGGTTTCTCTGAGCCATTGGGAATTCCGTTCCAGGCTCAGTTAGGCGTTCGCTTTAGTTTCTAAGGTTCTAAGGTTGAGGCCGCGGGTTTATACGGATAAAATCCGTGTAAATCCGCGGCCAAAACTTTTGTTATGAAACTTGCGCTTTCACTGCTTTTACTCCTCGCCTCGTTCTCTTCAGTTTCTGCGCAAGGTGGGAGCGTCCTGGAAGGCAAAGTGATCTCGCCTTCTGGAACACAGCCAAACAATCCTGTTCGCGTCAAACTCACTTTCAACGGTCGTCCGATTCACGAAACGTTTACCGATCTCAGCGGTCGCTTTACATTTCCCGGTCTTAAAAGTGGCACTTATCAACTCACCGCCGAAGGTGATGGCCTGACGTTCGAAACGACCGCCGTTACTGCCGATATCCCCGCGTTCGGAGGTAGCGGACAAAGCTTCACCCAGGACGTCCAGCTCCGGCCCATCATTCACAAACCAAACGTGGGGCCGGGCGTCGTCAACGCCTTCACTCAAAACGTCCCAGCCGCAGCGAAACAAGCATTCGAGGCGGGACTCAAATCGGCTGAAGAAGGAAAGGCACCCGCCGCGATCGAGAACATGCAGAAAGCGATTCAGATCTTTCCCAAATACTTCGACGCTCACCTGCAACTCGGCAACGTGTTTCTCAAAACAGATCAGTTGCAGGAAGCGATCGCCGAGCTCGACAAGGCGCGGGAAATCAATCCCAACGACGAGCGTACTTATCAATCCTTTGGTTTGTTGCTGATGAAGCAGAGAAACTATGGGGTCGCAGTGGCGGTGTTTGCTGAAGCCGC
>Ga0065715_10003161_pt1 | contig 12167 bp, 11 predicted proteins | sample MisBulReplicate1_FD_59102 | JGI IMG/M metagenome (GOLD analysis project Ga0065715, IMG submission 59102) | Miscanthus rhizosphere microbial communities from Kellogg Biological Station, MSU, sample Bulk Soil Replicate 1 : eDNA_1 v2 (version 2) | ecosystem: Host-associated > Plants > Roots >...
AGCGGCGTACTGTCCAGATGGCGGTCCTCCTCCAAGCCGCCAGTTGAACTGCAGAGCCGGGGGCCCGTTTGGTGCCGCAATCTCGACCCTGCCCTCCGACGTCTGGGCGCGTTCGATGCTCCATGCGGTCAACGTGCCATCGAACTGAGGGTGCTCATGGACCGAACTCCGACGCCGGCCTCCCTCGGGGAGGACATCGGACCGGGCGCCAACGTAGATCGGATTGCTCACAATCCACGGCACGGGTGGAGTACCAGGAGCGCCCGGGAGGCGAACTTCGACCCGGTACGACACTCTCCTGTCGTCTGACCCCTTCGCGAGGCGGAACTCACCGCTCGACGCCGTCGCGACCTCATGGCCATCTCTCAAAAGGGTCGTGATGGCACCAGGAACGCTCGGTTTGACTGTCGCCACGAACTGCCTCGGCTGATCGGTTTTCAGAGACTCGCCCATCCGAACGGTCTGTCCGTCAACGACGGCATGAAAGTCGAGCGTCGCGGGTCCGGCGAGGCCATCGATGACCGTGAAGGTTGCGCCGGCACGAATCGCCTTCAAAACGGCGGAGGCATCACTGGAGGCGGACATGGCCGTGCGGCCCAGCGGCCCTTCCAGAACCACGCTCTGCGACAACGCCCGGAATGACGACTCGTACGACGGCAAGCCGATCGAGCGCCCCTCATCGACGTCGGTCTGCCCTGCAAATGAGATCCGCGCGTGTGCGTCGAGGCCTGCGACGGCGACTATTGGTCGAACGACTGCTAGTCCATCCCAGCGCTCGAACGTGCGGCTCGAGCGATCGAGCAGCGACGCCAGCGTCTCGCCCGGGCGGAACCAATAGGTCAGCAGCGCGCGCGACAACGCGATGCGCGATTCGTCACGCCACTCGCTGTCGACGTTGAGCCACTCGATACCATCGACAGGAGACGTCCAGTCGCGCCACTGCAACTCCGCTTTCGGCGAATCGGGATGCGCCGCGATCCCGAAGCCCCCGAGCCGATGGACGTCCTCGAGCACATCGCGCGCGTCGCCGGCCAGGCGATACGGCGCCTGCGGCAGTCCGAGCGCAATCACATGGCCGTCCGTGGTGCTGATCTCGACGGCGTCGATGAGCAGGACGCCGTCCACGTACCGCGGCGGATCGGGCGGGCGCGTCGCGTCGCCGTGGTCGGTGAGCACCACGAAGTCGAGACCGGCGCGATGAGCCGCACCGGCAACCCGCTCGGGCGTTCCTGCGCCGTCGGACCGCACGGTGTGCACGTGAATCGCGCCGCGGGCGATCAGGGGATTCGGGGGCGGTGTGAGCCGCTCAGCAGCCGGCGGCAGCTGGAGCCAGACGATCGTGACGACCGCGACCGCGACGGCGGGACCGGACCATCGAGCGCGCGTCATGCTAGGGGCGCGGATGGAATCGATCGTAGACGGCCCGGAGGCGCGCCTCGAGCACGTGCGTGTAGATCTGCGTGGTGGACAGGTCCGAGTGCCCCAGCATCACCTGGATGGCTCGCAGGTCTGCGCCGCGCTCGAGCAGGTGCGTCGCAAACGAGTGCCTCAGCACGTGCGGGCTGAGGCGATTCCCGACACCAGCGGCCACCCCGTAGCCCTTGAGCACCTTCCACAGCCCCATGCGCGTCAGGCTCGTGCCGCCGCGTGCGTTCACGAACAGCCGCGGCGAGCTTCGCTTGCCGATCAGCGCCGGCCGGCCATCCCGAAGGTAGCGCTTCAGCCAGGCCACGGCTTCGTCGCCGACCGGCACGAGGCGCTCCTTGCTCCCCTTCCCGCGCGTCGTCAGGAACCCGCCCTCGAGGTTCACGTCGGTCACCTTGAGTGCGACAAGTTCCGACACGCGGAGTCCCGTGGCGTAGAGCACTTCGATGAACGCGCGGTCGCGAAGGCCCCGAGGAATCTTCTCATCGGGTTGTGCGAGCAGCCGGTCCACTTCCTCGATTGACAAGTACTTCGGGAGAGCGGGCCAGGCGCGAGGCGGCTGCAGATCGTCGGCAGGATTCGACTGCAGGCGCCTGCTGATGACCAGGTACCGGTAGAAGCCGCGCGTGGCGGCGACCGTGCGAGCGACGGATCGCGGCGCGAGGCCGCTGCCCATCATGTCCCGGACGAACTGTTCGAGGCCGGCGCGATCGACGGCGGTGAGCGCGACGCCGGCGCCGGCGGCGAACCGGCCGAGGTGTGCGAGATCGCGCGCGTAGCTCTCGACGGTGTTCATCGACAGCCGGCGCTCGATTCGGAGGTGATCGAGGTAGGCGTCGACCAGCGCCGCCGATCCCGGATCGAGCCGGGCCGCCTGATCGTCGTCCTCGACGGACTTCGCCATGGCGGCCCGGGCGCCTTCAGGCGGTGGGCCGTGCGATCACGGCCTCCGACTCGACCAGCTTCGCCGTGGTGCCGTCGTGCACGGCGTACTGGCTCCCCTTCTGGATCGCGGCGCCGCCGTGCTCGCCTGCCTTGTTCATCGCGTAGAAGTTCAGGTTCCAGGTGACGTCGGGGCCATGCTTCGACAGCACGCGCTTGATGGCCGCAAACGCTGCCTCACGCGGGTGCATGCCCTGGCGCATGAACTCGACGACGGTGTGGGCGCCGACGATCTTGATGCACTCCTCGCCGACCCCCGTGGAGCCGGCGGCGCCCACTTCGTTGTCCACGTAGAGACCGCAGCCGATGAGCGGCGAGTCGCCAACGCGTCCCGGGATCTTGAACGCAAGGCCGCTGGTCGTCGTGATGCCCGAGAAGTCGCCGTTGGCGTCGAGCGCCAGGCAGTTGATCGTGCCCCACGCCTTGTCCGGATCGATCCCGAGCGACCGCCACATCTGCTCGCGCGAGAGCGACGACGACTTCTTCGGCGGCGCGGCATACGCCGGAACCTCGTCCTTCTTGGGCGGGCCCCAGTCGTCGATGTCACTCATCTGCTCCTTCCACCGCAGCCACTTCTCACGGGACGCCTCGGTGAGCAGGTTCTCTTCCTTGAAGCCGTGCGCGACAGCGAACCGTCGCGCGCCATCGCCGACGATCAGGATCCGCGACGTACGTTCCATCACGAGCCGCGCCACACGAGACGGGTACTTGATGTTCTTGATTGCCGCGACCGCGCCGGCGCCGTACGACGGGCCGTCCATGATCGAGCAGTCCAGCTCCACTTCGCCGTCCGCGTTAGGCAGCCCGCCGTAGCCGACGCTGTCATCGTTCGGATCGGCTTCGACGATGGCGACGGTCTCGACGATCGCGTCCAGCCGCGATCCGGGCGTGCCCTTCTTGAGCAGCGCCATGCCGGTTTCGAGCGCCACGAGGCCGTTGGCGCTGGAGAGCATCAGCGGCCGGACACCACCGGCGCGGGCGGTCGCGGCGGGCGCCTGACGGGCCACCAGGCTCGCCACTCCGGCGGCGCTCGTCGTACCCAGAAACTGTCGTCGGGAGATTCGCGGGGGCATGAGGCCACTCCTGCCGGCCGCGCGATGGCCGGCGCCGACAGGATATACCACCCTGCCTGGTCGCCCCTCGATCTACAATTCGCGTTTGGGCGTGGGGCCCGGAGCCCCACGTGCCCGCCGAGGTCGTATGCCGATTCGTTCGAAGTGGGAGTCGCTGCCCACCGAGGCCATCAATCCCGCCACTCTTGCCATAGACAAGCTCCCGGCCGCTGACATCGTCGAACTGATGATGGCGGAAGACCGCAAGGTCGTTGCGGCGGTGCAGCGGGAGAAGGAGCGCATCGCGCTCGGCGCCGAGATGATTGCCGACAGCCTGAAGCGCGGCGGCCGGGTGATGTTCGTCGGCGCCGGTACCAGCGGACGGCTCGGAGTGCTCGAGTCGGCGGAGATGCCGCCGACGTTCGGGACCGATCAGAGCCTGGTGCAGGCAGTCATGGCCGGCGGACGCGGCGCGACTTTCAAGGCGCGCGAAGGCGTCGAGGACAACTACGAGGAGGGCGCGCGCGCGGTGAGCCGCCTGCGCCCGACGAAGAAGGACGTCGTCGTCGGTGTCTCGGCGAGCGGCATGACGCAGTTCGTGCGCGGCGCGCTGACGCGCTCGCGGAAGGCCGGGGCGAAGATTCTCTTCGTCACGTGCGATCCGAAGACCGAGCTGCAGACGTTTGTCGACCTCACGATCGCTCCGGCGGTCGGGCCGGAAGTGATCGCCGGGTCCACGCGGCTGAAGGCGGGCACCGCGACGAAGATGGTTCTCAACATGCTGACCACCGCCGCGATGATCCGCATCGGCAAGACCTACGGCAACCTGATGGTGGACGTCCGCACCGGATCGGAGAAGCTCAAGGATCGCGCGCGCCGCATCGTCAACATCATCACCGGCCTCGACTACGAGGAGGCCGACAAGCTGCTGCGCACGGCGAGGTGGAACGTGAAAGTCGCCGTCGTGATGAGCAAGACGGGCCTGTCGTACCCGAAGGCGATCACCCGCATCCGAAAAGCCGGCGATCAGTTGCGCGAAGCGCTCGGCGAGGACATCGAGAAGCGCCTGCGCGAGGTGCTGGACCACACCCCCGGCGCCTAGCCCGCGATTATCGCCGGCGCCCGCCGGCCGCGGCCGAATCGAGCACCAGCTCGACGTTCCCATGCAGCTGGAGGAACGATGCGGGCACGCGTGACGTGATGGGGCCGTCGACCGTCGCGCGGATCGCCGCGGACTTGCCGGCTCCCGTCGCAATCAGCACGATCTGGCGGCTGCGCAGGATCGTCCCCACGCCCATCGACAACGCCTCACGCGGCACATCGGAAGCACGCCCGCCGAACAGGTCGGCGTTGGATCGCCGCGTACCGGCGGCCAGCTTCGCGCGGTGCGTGTTGGCCTTCACCGATCGCGTCGGCTCGTTGAATCCGATGTGCCCGTTCGCACCGATGCCGAGGATCAGCAGGTCGAGCCCGCCGACCTTGCGGATGGCCGCCTCGTAGCGCCGGCATTCGGCCGCGGCATCCGCCGCCATGCCGTTGAGAAAATGGATGTACCGCCGCGGCAGGTTGACGTGCCGGAACAGGTGCGTGTCCATGAACGTCCTGTAGCTGGCCGGATGGTTGGACGGCAGCCCGAGGAATTCGTCGAGGTTGAACGTGCGCACGCGCGAGAAATCGATCTCCCCCGCCGCGTGGCGTTCGCGCAGTTCCGCATACAGGCCGATGGGAGTGCGTCCCGTCGGCAGGCCGAGCACCGCGTCGGGGCGTTCGGCGATGAGCGCGGCCACCTGGCTCGCGACGGAACGGGCAACCGCGCCCTCGTCTTTCAGAATGCGTACACGCACGACGTCCACTGACTCCTGTTCCCGGCGCTCACACGTACGTGGGAATCCGCGCCCCGCCACGGGCTTCGGCCACGGCCAATCGCACGGCGCCCATTGCCGGCTCGACGTCGAGGAGTCGCGGCTGCCCTCGCGGCACGACCTCGGCAACCCGGCTCGTCAGATCCGCCAGCAGCGACGTCACCACCCGAAACGCGCCGCCAGACAGCACGAGCGGAAACTGCGCGCCGCGCATCTCCAGCTTTTCGGCGACCGACCGCGCGGCCAGCGCCAGTTCTCCCGCCGCGTCCGCGACGATCTCGCGCGCGACCGCGTCCCCCTCGTCCACTGAGGCCTGTAATGCAGGCCCGAGGCCGGCGATCAGGCGGCGCCGCGGATCGTGATAGTAGACCTCGAACACCAGCATCGAGGCGTCCGTGACGCCGAAATGCGCGAGAACGCGCGAGGTGAGCGAGGTGGCCGGCCCCCGTCCGTCGGCCTGCCGCATCACGGCCTGGATCGCCCGCTGCCCCATCCACCAGCCGCTGCCCTCGTCGGCCAGGATGTAACCCCAGCCGCCGGCGCGGGCCGCCTGTCCGCGCTCGTTACGGCCGTAGCAAATCGATCCGGTCCCCGCGATCAACACGATGCCGGGCCCGTCGCCCGCGCCGGCTTCCAGCGCAATCAGCGCGTCGTTCACCACCAGCACCGGCGCTTTGTTGCCGATGCGACGCATGATGCTGCGGATGATAGCCGCATCCTCGGCTCGATCGACGCCTGCGATGCCAAGGCAGATGACAGCGGGGGCGCCTGACTGCCCCAGCATCGCCTGCTCCATCACCTCGTGCAGGACCTTCTCGACCTCGAGTTCGCCCAGTGACGCCAGGTTCGCGCCAGGGCCGCGCGCCGAACCGAGGACGCGACCCTGCTCGTCGGCCACCAGGCAGACGGTCTTGGTTCCTCCGGCATCGATGCCCAGCACGAACATGACTGGCGTCGCGAACTGCCCATGGCGCGAGCAAGGCGCGCGGGCGCGACCAGCAGAGTTCGGCTCGCGCAGGAAAGGGCCATGCGAGCATAGAAAGGCGGGATGAGCCTGTCAACCTGCGTTGACACTGTCTTCAGGCGCAGGTACGATGCTCGATTCATGTCAGTTCCCCAGACGACGACACGGCGCCGCAGGCGCGCCCTGTCCTCGCTCGGCCTCATGGCGCTCGTCACGTTGCTGATTTCGAGCCCTCAGACGAACCTGGCACAGTCGAACGACGAGGTTCGCGCTCTCTGGGTAACGCGCGCGAGCATCACCACACCGGCCGCCATCGCCGCGGTCGTCGAGTCGGCGCGCTCGAGCGGGTTCAACACGCTGCTGGTGCAGGTACGAGGCCGCGGCGATGCCTATTTCACGAGCACGCTGGAACCTCGAGCCGATGCGCTCACCGGTCAGCCGGCCGACTTCGATCCGCTCGCGGACGTGATCGCCCGTGCACATGCGCAGGGGCTTCGCGTCCACGCGTGGACCAACGTGGACCTGATTGCGTCGGCGACGGAGCTTCCCTCATCCCGCTCGCACTTGATTTATCGCCATCCGGACTGGCTGATGGTGCCGCGCCCGCTCGCCTTCGAGCTGGCGAAGATCGATCCGCGCAGCCCCGAGTACGTCGGACGTCTCGCGCGCTGGACGCGCGCGGCCGACGACGTCGAAGGGCTGTTCCTGTCGCCGATTCATCGCGACGCCGCCGATCACGTGGTGGCGGTGGTCGACGATCTGGTGCGCCGCTACCCGGTGGACGGGGTCCACCTGGATTACATCCGCTATCCGGGGCCGCTCTTCGACTACAGTCGCGCGGCGCTGCTGGCCTTCCGTCAGGATCTCGATCCCGCGATGACGCCTGCCGAGCGCCTGCGATTCGATCCGTCGAGCATGACGGCACTGCTGGCGGCAACCGACACTTACCCTGAACGCTGGTCGGGCTTCCGTCGTTCACGGCTCAATGCGCTGCTGCTGCGAATCCGCACGGTCGTGAAGTCGCGGCGTCCTCAGGCGCTGCTCAGCGCGGCCGTGTATCCCGAGGCACTCGAGGCCGCGACGCACCGCTTCCAGGACTGGCCGATGTGGGTCGAGAACCGCTGGCTCGACGTCATCTGCCCGATGGCATATACGCCGGACGCCGCCACGTTCGCCGCGCAGATCGCGTCGGTGCGGCAGGTGGCCGGCACGCAGCCGGTCTGGGCGGGCATCGGCGCCTACCGGCTGTCGCCGGCGCAGACGGTGGACAACATCATCACCGCGCGCCGCCTCGGCGCCAGCGGCATCGTCCTGTTTTCGTACGATTCGCTGGTCCATCCGCCGCGCGGTCTCGAGTACCTCACAACGGTGAGCCGGGCCGCGTTCACGCCGTGAGCGTGAACCGAACGCCCGATTTCTCGCCCGTTGCGCGGCTCGTCGCCGATGCGCGGGCCGCGCGCGCATTCCCCGCCGCCGCCATCGAGGTCGGCACGACTGCCGGGCCCTTGTGGCGCCATGCGGTCGGGCGCCTGACGTACGACGAGAATGCCGCGGCAGTCACCGACGACACGCTTTTCGACCTCGCCTCGCTGACCAAGGTGCTGGCGACGACGCCGCTCGCGATGCGGCTCGTGGCGTCGCGGAAGATGTTTCTGAACGGCCCCGTTTCGGCGTACGTGCGTGGCTGGTCCGGGCCGGACCGGGCAAGCGTGCTGATTTCGGATCTGCTCGAGCACACCGCAGGCCTGACGTCGTGGTGGGATCTCTACAGGCGCGCCCAGTCGAGAACGGACTTCGCGTACGAGATCGCCACCATGCCGCTCGAGTACGCGCCGCGCACGCGATCGATCTACAGCGACCTCGGGTTTATCCTGCTCGGGCTGATCCTCGAGTCGATCGACGGCCGCCGGATGGACGACCAGTTCGCCGACGATCTGGCAAGCCCGGGTCTGCTCTTCCGGCCGGCGCCGGACCAGCGTGCGCGCACGGCGCCGACGGAGGACGATCGCGCCTGGCGCGGACGGCTGCTCGTTGGTGAAGTCCACGACGAGAACGCGTGGGCCCTGGACGGCGTGGCCGGACATGCCGGCCTTTTCGGCACGGCGGGCGCCGTGGGCCAGCACGCCCGACTCGTCCTCGAAACACTACGGCGGCCGACGCGGCTCGGCACGCCGTGGCTGATGGCTCGCATGCTCGCGCCAAGCCGCGTCCCAGGCAGCTCCCGCGCGCTGGGCTGGGATCTGATGCGTCCGACCTCGTCGTGCGGCCGGCGCATGTCGCGGGGCGCGTTCGGCCATACCGGGTTCACCGGCACGTCGCTGTGGATCGATCCGCTGCGGGACTTGTACGTCGTGCTGCTGACCAACCGCGTCCATCCGTCCCGGCCGACCGATTCACAGGACGGCCTGGCCCGCCTGCGTCCGCAGGTGCACGAGGCGGTGATCGCCGCGCTGGAAGACTGATCGATCAGGGTTCGGTCGGTGGCGGAACCGGGGTATCAACGGGGACGACGACGCCGCTTCCGGGGCCACGGGACGTGCCGCCCTGGCCCGCACCGCGCCCGCGACCCGGCCCGGTGCCAGGGCCCTGAGTGCCCGGACGTGTTCCGGGTCCGCCCCGACCGCCGGGACCCGTCGGCATTCCCTGACCGCCTGGTGTTTGCGGCACCGCCTGCCCTGCCGGTTTCCACGGAACGTAGGTGAACTGCCACTGGTCGTAGGTCGTGGCGCCATCGGGCTCGCGGAACGAGCGCGCCTTGCTCGTGCTCCGCACGCTTCCGATCAACTGGCCGAAGCCTCGCGGCTGCTGCTGGACGCCGGGCGCGTTCGGCTGACCGGCGTTCACGCCGACGAAGTTGAAGTCGGCGCCGGTGATCGGGTCCTTGAATTTCTTGCGGAGGAAACGGCCCTGGATGAGGGCGTCGACGTTCGGCGGGCCGGGCGCGGCGTTCTTCTTCCGAAACAGCTGGATCGCGCGGTCGTATTGCTGGCCGCGGAACATCAGCTCCTCTTCCTTCTCCCGCACCGACAGCGTGTGCCAGACTGGGAGCAGCACCGACATCACGACGGCCATGACGGCCATCGCGACCAGCAGCGCCGCCATCGCGAATCCCGCGTCGCTCGCGCGCGTCTCTTGCGCTCGCGTCATCGCTTCACTATGCTTGGATCTGGATGATAGCACGCTGGTTGTCAGCCGGCAGCCGGGTTCGGGTCGCTGCGCTCGCGGTTCTGGTGATGGCGGGCGGCGCCTGCGACAAGATGCCGCTCACCGCGCCGACCGAGTCGACCATCCAGATATCCGCAGCGCCGACCGTGCCACTGAACGGGTCGGTCGACGTCGTTGCGACGGTCATCGAAGGCTCCGGCACGCCCGTGCAAAACGGGACTCTCGTTTCGTTCACGGCTACGCTGGGCCATGTCGAGCCGTCGGAAACCCGCACGGAGAACGGCAAGGTCACCGTGAAGTTCGTCGCCGGGACGCAGTCCGGGATGGCGACGGTTACGGCACTCTCGGGTGCCGCGACGGGCCCATCGACGGGGACTGAGACTACGGCCCCCCTGGGCGCCAGCGTCAACATAAAGGTCGGCGGCGCCGCGGCGAAAACGGTCACGCTCAGGGCGGACCCTGCCACGGTGTCCAACACGGGCGGCACGGTCACCCTCACGGCACTCGTGCTCGACGACAACGGCGGCGCGCTGAGCGGTGTCCCGGTGGCCTTCTCCGCGTCCGCGGGACATCTGCAATCTTCCAGCGTCAACACGAACACCAGCGGCGAGGCCAGCACGACTCTCACTACTGCCGGCGCAGCCAAGGTGACCGCCACCGCGGGTGCAGTGACGTCCGACCCAGTCGACATCACTGTGGCGGCGCTCCCGACCATCAACCTGTCGGCCTCGCCGAACCCTGCAACCGCCGGCCAGCCCGTCAGCATCTCGGTCGGAGTGGACGCAACCAACGCCAGCAACCCGGTCCGCGCCGTGCGAATCGAGTTCGGCGATGGTGACTTCGAGGACCTCGGCGCGGTGGCCGGGACCACCAGCGTCTCGCACATCTATAGCAACGACGGCGCCTACACCGTCAAGGTCTCGGTGACGGACACGGGTGGACAACAGACCTCACAGGTCCTCGGCATCAGCGTGCAGCCGCGGGCGCCCGTTTCCGTCACGCTGACGGTCTCCCCGGAAACTGCGAGCGTGAACGACATCGTCATTTTTACGGCGAACGTCGTCGGGATCACCGGNGTTACCTTCGACAGTTTCGATTGGGACTTCGGCGACCTCGCCAGGCGCACGACGACCGGCAACTCGACGCCGCATATCTACCAGAGCGCGCGGACCTTTACGGCGAAGGTGACCGTGCACGCCTCGGATGGCTCCACGGGCCAGGCGGCCGTGGAAATCAAGATCGATCCGTAGGGACGATCTCAGACTGGCCGAACTACAGGCTTCCGTCATGGGGCGAACTTCAGCGCGAAGGTCGTAGGGCCGAGCTCAGTTCGGCCCTCTCAATTACCAGTCTGAATACTTCGTGCCGTCGAGCGCGATGGCGTCCGATCCGCTCGTGACGTTGTAGATGCCGGGCTCTGCGGAGGGATTGTTCGGATCGGGCTCGGCCGGCACGGCCTGCCAGGTCTCGGCCGACTGCGTGATGGGATCGACCGGCACGCGGCGCATGTAGTTCCCGCTCACCAGCTCGTTCAGATCCGCCGGGTACTTGTTCTTGTCCGCGTAGAACTGATCGATCGCATCGCGCATGCGATAGAGGTCCTCCTTCAGCACGGCTTCTTTGCCGCGCTTCACGCTCGACGCGTACGCGGTCAGGCCGATCGTCGCCAGCAAGACGATCAGCGACATCACGACGATCAGCTCGATCAGCGTGAAGCCGCGCTCGGCGAGCGCTCGTGCCCTGTGAGAGATCCGCGTCACTGTCGTTTACCAGTCGATGTACTTGGTGCCGTCGAGGCCCGTGCCTTCGCTCTTGGTGTACACGTCGAAGACGTCCTGCCCGCCCCACGACTTGGAATCGGGCTTGTCCTCGTAGGCGCGCAGCCCCCACTCGGCGCTGCCCGTCATGGGGTCTATCGGGATGCGGCGCAGGAACTTCAGCTTGTGCGAGCTTGCCGCGTCGCCGGCGCTGTCCACGCCGACGACCAGCGTCTCGAGATCGGGCGGATAGCCCTCGCTCCCGGTGCGAATCGAAGTCGGCGGAATCTGCCCGGCGTCGGCGGCGTCCTTGTAGTGATCGATGGCCGTGCGGATGTCGCGGAGCGCGCGGCGCAGCTCGATCTCCCGCTCACGCTGCGTGGCGACGCGGGCCAGCGGCATGATCGCGGAGGCGAGGATGGCCACGAGCGCCGTGACGACGAGCAGCTCGATGAACGTGAACCCGGCTTCAAGGCGTCGAGAGAAGCCCTTCATTACTACTTCACTGTAACGCTGGCGGGCGCCGCCTGCACAGTCACCGGCGCCCCACCGGGGCCCGAGGCAGCGCCTGCCGCCGTAATCGTCGTGGAGCCCGCCGCGACGGGTTCGAACATCACCGCCGCGATCAGGCCTGATCCCGTGGCGCCCACGGCATCTCCGTTGCGCACCACCGTCAGGTCCACGCGGCCTCCCGCCGGATCCTCCTGATGGGTGAACTGCGCCTCGACGCCGCCCTGACGCATGAAGCTGCCTTCCTGCACGGAGCGCACCTTCAGGACGGCGGGATCGAACGTCAGCGTGACGGTCACGGTGGAAACCCGCGGCGAATCGCTGACCGAGATCGGCACCGTGTAGGGCCCGCCGCCGAGACGGAACTCCGGCCCCGGCGTCGTCACCACCATCCGAAGACCGCTCGGCACCGGCGCCTGGGGCGCGGCGGGCGTGGGCGACGGCTCAGGCTGCAGCATCGGTTGCTGCGGGGCCTCGGGCTGCGGTGGCA
>Ga0065715_10000613_pt1 | contig 12142 bp, 8 predicted proteins | sample MisBulReplicate1_FD_59102 | JGI IMG/M metagenome (GOLD analysis project Ga0065715, IMG submission 59102) | Miscanthus rhizosphere microbial communities from Kellogg Biological Station, MSU, sample Bulk Soil Replicate 1 : eDNA_1 v2 (version 2) | ecosystem: Host-associated > Plants > Roots >...
GGGAGGAGCAGTAGCGGTTTGGGCCTCGACTGCGATGACCGAACCTGCTGGACAAAACGTTATCGCGCAGGAGTTTTACCGGCTCCTCTTCGGAGCGCAGCCGGTAACACTTGGCGAGGCGGCCCGCGCCGCCAAAGCAGTTACAACCGATCGCGACGTGCGCCACACCTGGACCTTGTTTGGCGACCCGGCGATGCGACTGCGGTGATGGGAAGACGGAAGGCAGGAGGCAGAAGGCACAATACATCGGAGAGCGGAACCGAGCGAAGGGCATGGTCGTATCTCTACTGCCTACTGCCTACTGCCTACTGCCTACTGCCTACTGCCTACTGCATGCTGCATGCTGTATTCTCTTGATGCTTGGCTACCTCCAACAAATCGAAGCTTCTTGTCGCAGCACTCGTCGTCTACATCGGCGTCATTTTTGCTTTCACCATCGTCCCTACTCGCCTCTCGGGTTTTAGGAACCCTCGTTCGTATCACATAAACGTAATACCGCTTGGTTATTCATTCACCTGCTTTTTGCAGGATCCGAACCAGCATCCACACATAACGACGTTCTGTTTGCGAAACACGCTCGGCAACGTCGCCCTCTTTGTGCCTTTGGGCGTCTTGTTGCCGCTCGTCAGCAATCGGTTCCTGAGGTGGAAGCGCGTGCTCCTGTTTGCGCTACTGCTGTCCTTAAGTGTTGAGTCGATGCAATTCCTGTTGCGGTTTTTTGGGAATCCGCGAGCGGTAGATATCGATGACGTAATTCTCAATACGCTGGGTGCGTGTGTGGGCTTTGCTATCTCTAAATCCTTCATCCCGAGTCATGTTGCTCGACAGGCCGTGGAGACGGAGAACCCACACCTGGATTGGCATGAAGAAGTGCCCGCAGACTCGGCTGACTCAGAAAAACTCTGACGTCACTCAATTTCTAAACTGATTTTGGAGAAGTGTTTTGGTACCCGCGGCAGGGGTCGAACCTGCGACCTTTCGCTCCGGAGGCGAACGCTCTAATCCACTGAGCTACGCGGGCAATACTGGTTTACCTGAAGATAACACAGCCTCAAGTAGGGTTCTACTTGGCGACCTTCGGGTCCTGGCGGTTTGAATGTTCTCCTTTGAGGTTTATTGCCATTCCCATGAGTGATGAGGTCAGTACCACCACGCGGTAGTGGGTGGGTCTTAATCGAATCAATGATCTTACAGCCCACCTTACGGTGGAGGACTCCGAAACACGACCCACCCGCTACCGCGTGGTGGTACTGACCTCATTTCGGAGGCATGAGTAACGTTTCTGGCTTACGAAGACAGGTGCAGGATCACGCGAACGATCCAGAAAGACAGTGCGGCGATGAAGCCCGCGGCCGGTATGGTGAGTACCCAGGCCCACACGATTCGTCCGGCCACACCCCACTTGACCGCGGACAGACGGCGCGTGGCCCCTACCCCAACGATAGCGCCGGTTATCGTATGCGTGGTTGAAACGGGCGTGCCCGTGAGCGTTACGTAGGCAAGCGTAATCGCTGCTCCAGTCTCGGCGCAAAAACCGCCAATGGGCCGCAGCTTAGTTATTTTTGAACCCATGGTGTGGACGATGCGCCAGCCTCCGGAGAGCGTGCCGAGGGCGATCGCTGCGTGCGCAGTGAGCACCACCCAGAGGGGGATCGGCGGAATCTCACCCTTGTTTCCATAAGCCAAAATTCCTCCGGCGGCCAGCACCGAGGTGATTATCCCCATCGTCTTTTGCGCGTCGTTTCCGCCATGGCCTAGCGAGAATGCGGCTGCTGAAAAGAGTTGGCCCTTGCGGAAGAATTTATCGACCGTCTTCGGCGTGGCCCGCCGGAATATCCAATGGACTGCCACCATTAAAGAGAATCCCAGCAACAGCCCAATCAGTGGCGACAAAACAATAAACGTGATCGTGCGTATCCACACTTCGGTTTTGAGCAATCCGTGATAAGTACCAAAAGCAGCGATACCGGCGCCGGCGTATCCGCCCAACAATGCGTGTGAACTAGACGTCGGCAGTCCGAGATACCAGGTGATCAAGTTCCATATGATGGCTCCCAGGAGCGCGGACATGAGGACGTAGAGCCGCAGGTCGGCGCTGATCAGGTCCATGCGCACGCCGTCACCGATCGCTTTTGCGACGCGAGTTCCGAAAACAGCAAAGGCTATGAAGTTAAAGAAGGCCGCCCAGAGAACGGCCAACCCGGGCGACAACACACGCGTGGAAACCACCGTGGCAATAGAATTGGCCGCGTCGTGAAAACCGTTGATGTAATCGAAAACGAGTGCGAGGGCGACGAGAATCAGAACGAAGGCAAAGGTGGCGGTCATAAGGAATTTAGTGAAAAGTGAAGAGTGACAAGTGAAAAGTTCAAAAACTAACTAACGGACGGTACAACTTCAAACTTACGAACCTCTGTTCGACTCTTCACCTTTCACTGTTCACTTTTCACTGCTCTTACGTGTGTTTGATAATCACGCTTTCGATAATATTGGCGACATTTTCACAGCGGTCGACTGCCGCCTCGAGCTTTTCGTAAACTTCTTTCCACTTCAGCACGGTCAGGGCATCGTGTGAATCATGAAAGAGCTCGGCAATCGCCGCGTGATACAGGTCATCGCCTTCGTTTTCCAGGCGGTGAATCTCAACCAGTCTTTGCGTCACGTTTTTCGGCTTTTGCAATGTGGCCACAATCGCCTGTAGCTGCTCGGCCATACGTACAATTACGTCGGAGAAAGCGCGGGCGTAGTCGGTAATCTCGTGAACATCGAAGATGATGATCGCGCGTGCGGCATCGTCGATCAGGTCGACGATATCGTCGAGCGCGGTAGACATCGTATAGATGTCCTCGCGATCGAAGGGCGTAATAAACGACTTGTTCAGTCGCGTCGAAACGTTATGCGTCAGCTCGTCGCAAGCATGCTCGAGTCCTTTGATGCGTTGTGCGTATTCGGCGTAATCGTGGTTCTTATCCGCCAACATCTCCTTGAGTTCACGCGCCGCCGAGGAGATGTAGAGCGTCATTTGAATGAAGAGATCGAAGTACTGCTCTTCGCGTGGCAGAAAATTCAGCAAGCCCATTTTCGGATTCCTAACTATAGAGAATCAGCTAATTTGCATTGGAGGAATGCGCACTATAGCCGAGCGAACGCAGGTTGTCTATCTGAATATCATCTGAAATACACCTGAAATCGAGTGCGCTTGGCTGACGCTCCCCGGAGGTGGTGAGACCGCGGTTCAAGCCTGTAAACTCCGTGATGACCGGAATAGACTTGCAAAAGCCGCGGGTGGTCGTATATCAAAGGTGGCGAATGACTGACAAAAACTATTTTGCCGAAGTTCAGGGCTTTCTGCATCTTGAATCGGAAGCGATTGCTCAGACGGCCGGACGTTTGCAGCGCGACGAAATCGATCGAGTCGTGCAACTGCTCGCCGCCTGCAAAGGCAAAATCGTGATTCTGGGAGTGGGTAAGTCTGGAATAATTGCGCAGAAAATTGCCGCAACCATGACCAGCACCGGCACCGGCGCCCTCTATCTCCATCCTTCCGACGCGCTGCATGGAGGCATCGGCATTATTAATTCCGAAGATGCGGTGATGATCCTGAGCAACAGCGGCGAGACGGATGAAATAATTGAGATGCTGCCGTATTTGAAGCGGCGGCAGGTGTCTATCATCGCCCTGGTGGGAAACCTTAACTCTACGCTCGCACGCCGCGCGGATGCCGTTATCGATGGCTCGGTGGATCAGGAAGCGTGCCCGCTGAATTTGGCGCCCACCACCAGCACCACCGTGGCTCTGGCTCTTGGCGATGCGCTGGCGATGACGCTGATGCAGGTTAAAGGACTCACGCCTGATGATTTTGCAGTCAACCATCCTGCCGGACAGCTGGGAAAACGTTTGACATTAACGGTCGCGGATCTAATGCACAGCGGCGCGGATAATCCGACAATTGCTTTGGGAGCCGCGTGGGTTGACGCGGTGAAGGGAATCAGCGCCGGAGGCCTCGGCGCCGTAAGTGTCGTTGATGAAGCGGGACGTCTGGCGGGAATTATTACTGACGGGGATCTCCGCCGGGCTATTCAAAAGAGCGACCCCGGCTCGCTAGCGAACCTGCGTGCGGACGAACTCATGACCCACAATCCAGCTGTGGCCAGTCCGGGGTTGCTTGCCTATAACGCATTACGCTTGATGGAGGACCGTCCGTCGCAGATTTCGGTATTGCCGGTTGTCGATGGGGATCGAGTTTGCGTAGGACTAATTCGCCTGCACGATATTGTGAGAAGCGGGCTGTAAGACTAGTCCAAGGTCCAAAGTCCTTGGACTTTGGACTTTGGACCTTTCCTCAAGTCGCGGAAAGCAGACTTTGGACATTGGACATTGGACTTTGGACCGGCAGTTGAGGCACATCGACGATATCCCAGGCCGAACGCACCCGCAGCAGTTTAGACATTAACCCCGCGTGCATTATGTGACCACTACGCTCCGCCACCACCTTACCCAGAATCGGCATACCCAGCAGCGCCAGATCACCGATGATGTCCAGAATTTTGTGGCGCACAAACTCGTCGCGAAACCTCAACCCGGTTTTATTCAACATGCCATCCGGCGTCAGCACGATGGCATTATCCAGTGAGCCACCGCGAATCAGGTTTGCCCGGCGCAGCGCCTCGATCTCATCGGTGAAGCCAAAGGTGCGCGCGGCTGCGATCTCGCGACTGAAAGCGCCGTTGTTTAAGTCGATGGAAAACTGTTGCACGCCTATCATCGGGTGAGGAAAATCTATCAGGCAGTCGATCTGATAGTGGTCGCCCGGCTCCACGCTAATGCGCCTGTTCCCTTGTTCAAAAGACACCTTCTCGCGCACCAGCAAGGCGCGGCGCGCCAGTGGCTGGCTGACAACACCAGCGCTCTCAATCATCTCCGCGAAGACTTCCGCCGAGCCGTCAAGAATCGGGATCTCGAGGTTATCGACATCAATGTAAACGTTGTCGACGCCGAGGCCGCGCAACGCCGACAACAGATGCTCAACTGTTGAAAGCATCACACCGGTGCGCATCAGCGTCGTTGCATAACCGCAGTGGGCCACGGATTCAACCGTAGCTGGAATCTCAAAACCGCCAAGGTCCGTGCGACGAAAAACATAGCCGATGTCGGGCGGCGCCGGCGTCAGGCGCACATTCACCGGCACTGCGGTATGCAGTCCGATGCCGTTTGTTTCGACGGCGGAACCAAGCGTTGTTTGTTTGATCAACTTTGTCGGGCCTCGAGCGAGCTGCGATAGGCTGTGATAACGTCAATTACTCGGCAATGATCATGCCGCTTCGCGGACTGCGTAATAGATAGACTTCCAAACCTTAACTGGTCGTTCATGCCACAATCCGTCGAGATTCATTGGAGCGAATACCACAAAAGACCCAGGTCGCTCGGATTATGGTCAAGCGAACTGCTGGGACCGCGGGCGCCCTCGCCCGCAAATGAGCGCGAAGCGCGAACTGATCTTCTTTCAAGAACTCGATGTTCGTTTTAGTACCTAACCGTGTCTGGTTCAAAAAAACTAACAATCGGGAAAACAAAGCTTGTTTGCGCTTCGCGCTCATTGCGGGCGAGGGCGCCCGCGGTCCCAGCACTTCGCTTGAGTTGGAATGTTCGGACCTGAGCCTAATCCGTCTATGCTTTTACTGCTTCATTGACACTCCTAAAACGCCTCTCTATCATCGAAACACATGCCGACTACGCAAGCTTCTCCCGACGACAAACCGGTCGAACGCGTTTTTCTAATCGATTCGATGTCGCACATCTTTCGCGCGTTTTTTGCGCCAATGGCGAATCGCGCCGCGCCCCTCGCAACCTCCAGCGGGCAAGTGACGCAGGCCGTTTATATCTTCACCAACATGTTGCGCAAATTGCTTCTGGATGAGAAGCCAAACTACATAGCCGCAATTTTCGAGTCGAAGGAGAAGACATTTCGTCACGAGACCTTTGCGGGCTACAAAGCTAATCGTTTGGCCATGCCTGAAGATCTGGCCTCGCAGCTTCCCTACATCTTCCGGCTTTGCGAGGCTTTCAATATTCCGGTAATCAACGCGCCGGGTTTTGAAGCGGATGATGTGATTGGCACGCTGGCGAAAAAGATCGCCGCTCAGAAACTCCAGGCAGTGATTGTGTCGAACGACAAGGATATGTGCCAACTGGTTTCCGACCCTTACGTAGTTTGCATGCGTACTAATTCTCAAGTCGTAAAGCGCAAGGAGTATGTGCCGCCGATTGAGTTTTGCGATGAGGCCTGGGTCGAGAAAAAGTTTGGCGTGCCCGCTAATAAAGTGGTTGATCTGTTGGGCCTGATGGGAGACTCAATTGACAACATACCGGGCGCGCCGGGTATTGGCGCAAAAGGCGCGGTGCAGGTTATTACGCAGTTTGGTTCGATTGAAGAGGCGCTGAATCGTTGGGAGGAAGTCAAACACAAAACCTACCGTGAATCGCTGCGCGACAACGCCGACCTGATTCGTCAATCGCGCGAGCTGGCGCGAATCAGGCTTGACCTTGAGGTAGATCTGGATCTCGATCAGGTCAAAGCCAGACCGCCGGACCGTGCCGCCGCCTACGAGTTGTTTAAGGAACTCGAGTTTTCCGCGCTGACGCGTGAGTTCGCCGACGCGGCGACCGCTATCCCGGCAGGTGTCGGTGACAAGCTTAACTATCGAATCATTGAGTCGCGCGCTGCCCTCGACAGTTTGATCAAGAGTCTTTGGGATGCTGAGAGTGTCGGAATAGCGATCGCAGATTCCGCGCCACCGAATCGCCTCTCTGATCAATTAGATAAATCAGACAACGGCGAACTGCAACTCGATCAGCAATGTGAGATCGATTATGAACTTGCCGATGGAATTGCATTCTCAATCGCTGAAGGCAGTTCTGCCTTCGTCGATCTGAATAAGTTTGCCGAAGGACGTGACGCTGCCCTCGCTGCCCTGCGAGAGGTCCTGTCAAATGGCTTGATTGAAAAATCTGTACACGATTTGAAACGAGCCATCGGCTTGCTGGCTAAACTCGACATAAATCTTGAAGGCGTTAAAGACGACACGCTACTGGCCGCCTACCTCATCGATCCTAATCGCAGCAAGTATGAGCTTCACGATCTCGCGCGCGAAGCGGTCAACGTTGAGCGGGTTGACAAGCCCGCGAGCGGTTGGTCAGACATGCAGTGGGAAACCGCCGCTAACGCAGACCTCACGGCGCGCACCGCTAAGGTGCTTCATCAACGCATCCTCGAGAAGAAACTTGAAACGATCTACAGCGAGATGGAACTGCCGCTGGCGCCTTTGCTTTATCGGATGGAGCAGGCGGGTTTGAAACTCGACCGCGCTACGCTGTCAGACCTTTCAAACTATCTTGGCCTGGAGCTCAGGAAGTTGACGGTGAAGATCTATGAACTTGCCGGCCGGGAATTCAACATTGGTTCTCCGAAGCAGGTTGGCGAAGTGCTTTCGGAGTTAGAAATGACTTCGGGCCGTAAAACTTCGACTGGCCGTGTCTCGACCAGCAAAGCAGTGCTCGAGGAACTGGCGCAAACCCATGAGCTGCCGCGGATGATCATTGATTACCGCGAGCTTGATAAACTAAAGAGCGTTTACACCGACGCGTTGCCGCATCAGATTGCGGCCGACGGTAGGATTCACTGTCTGCTCAATCAGACCGTGGCGGCAACGGGCAGGCTTTCGTCCAGCGATCCGAACCTGCAAAATATTCCCATTCGCACCGAGCTGGGCCGCCGGATCAGACGATCGTTCGTTGCGGAAAAGGGAAACAAGATCATCTCGGCAGACTACTCGCAACTCGAGCTGCGCCTGCTCGCGCACATCACGCAGGATCCGGTCATGCTCGAAGCATTCCAAAACGGCGAAGACATTCATGCCCGTACCGCGCGCCTGGTTTTTGGCGCCAGGACTGATGAAGAATTAAAAGAGGCGCGACGCTTCGCTAAAATAGTCAACTTCGCTATCGCTTACGCGATCGAGCCCTGGGGTTTGTCGCAGCGCGTGGGCATATCGCGGCCCGAGGCGAAGAAAGTCATCGAAGACTACTACAACACCTATAAAGGCGTGCGGCGCTACATGGAAGAGGTGCCCTTAAGAGCACGCGAGCATGGCTATGTCCGCTCGATTTATGGGCGCATTCGTCCGCTGCCCGGTATCAGCGATCGCAATGCCAACATTCGCAAGGCCGCCGAGCGCGAGGCCATCAACATGCCGATCCAGGGCACAGCCAGCGACATTGTGAAGATTGCAATGCTAAAAGTTGATGAAGAGTTCAGGCGTGAGGGACTCGATGCACAACTTCTGATGCAGGTACACGACGAGTTGCTGGTTGAAACACCAGCGGCTTCAGCCGAGCATGTTGCAGAGATACTGAAGCGTGAGATGGAAGCGGCAGTTAGTTTGGATGTACCGTTGATCGTAGACGTCGGCATTGCCGACAACTGGATGGATGCAAAACCATAACAAGATGCGACTACTATCCAAAAACAACGATCTCGCTGGTAGTTTTTCAACTGCATTCTGAGTCGATAGGAAATGGCAGAGAAAGAAAAAAGCAATGGCGACGGTGCCGGCAGGCACGACGCACCTGACGTTGGCGATGAGACTCAGTCGTTGCCATCAACCGCTTCGGTCGAGCTCGAGCCGTCCAGGGTCGTCTATCACCGTACGCCACCAGCCGCTGCCGATATTCCTATGTCCGCCTCGCTAGCGCGGGCTCGAAGTGTTTGGACGCGCGACATCTCTCCGGCAATTATTCCTCTAATTATTGGCTTTCTGTCATTGCTCATACTGATTGGAGTGGTTGGGTCGCTAAGCGTCACTCGCATGGACGAGGTGGGCAAGGCAGTTTTGGATTTGGAAACGCAGCACACGGCCAGACTGAGCCTGTTGCTTAAGCTTCGTCTTGCGGTCACGAAGCTCGACAGCGAAGCGCGCTTGCGAGCCCAGGCTGACGCGCGCCGCGAACTTCAACCTCCTTTCGAAATCCGGCTCAATGCTGCACGAAACGAACTGAAACAGTTGGTGGTCTATCTTGAACGACCGCCACTGGCGAGCGATCCGGTCTGGAACAAGTTTCGCAATGACCTTAACGACTATGTCGCAGCGACCGAAGAGCTGCGGAGCTATTCACTCGAGGGTTTTGGAAAGTTTGATGTTGTCGATAAAGAAGTCAACCGCTTGTTGGAAGAGTCAAACTCAAAACAAATCGAGGTTTCACAGAAGAGCGACGCAATTGCGCAGGCAGCCTCACGATCGATACGCATCTGGAGCGTAATCGCGCTGATATTTGGCGCGCTGGTAGCGGCGGGAACGATCTGGGAAATTCAACGTCGCTTTGGCCAGATGCGGAGGAGCGTGGAAGAAGCCCGGCGCGAACGCAACTTCACCAGCCAATTACTTGAAGGCATGGTGAGTGCTGTCGCCGCCATTGACGAGGACGATCGCATTCGCAGTGCTAATGCCGCTTTCTTCCGCATCTTTCCCCGCGCGACGATTGGAGCTTCGATCTACGAGAAATTCGCGTCTGACATTTCCTTGAAGATGCTGGAGGCGGCAACTTCGTCCCAGGTAGACCGTGCCTCTTATCGCGGGCGTTGGGATTGTCCCGCTGATGAGGATCGCGATCAGGAGCGGACCTTTGATGTTTATTCGTCACCCCTGGCGATCAATGATTCGCGCGGGCAGATCCTGACGCTGGTTGACGTCACGGAGGCTGCCGAAGCTGAGCGCGGTTTGCGACGACAGGAGTCGCTGGCGGCTGTGGGCCAGGCCACCGCGCAGGTCGCGCATGAAATTAGAAATCCGCTTGGCAGCATACGGCTGGGGGTTTCCATGTTGCGCGACAGCGTCAGCGACGACGAAGGCTTGCGCACGATTGAGTTGGTCGAGCGCGGAATCAAACACCTGAGCAAACTGGTGGTTGATGTGGCCCAGTTCTCCCGGCGAAAAGCCCTTGAACAAGCGAATGTCGATCTTAATGAACTGGTCAATCACAGTCTTGATCTGGTGGCGGACAAGATCAACGAGAAGGAAACGCCGATCGAAACGAGACTGGTGGACGAGAACCTGGTAGGTCATTGGGACTTTGATCAGTTAAGCCAGGTCTTCGTTAACATAATTGCTAACGCGATTGAGGCCAGTCCAAAACGCGCGGCCGTCGTCATCTCCACTGAAGTGATTAAGGTCAGAGCTGACGAAGATGATGATAATGAGGGTCGGGTNTTAAGAAGGCGGGCGCGGGTCACGATTGCGGATCAGGGAAGCGGNATGGAAAAGACGACGGTCGATCGCATCTTTGAACCGTTCTTCTCNACCAAGAAGCGCGGGACCGGGTTAGGCCTCGCCATTGTGAAGCAGATCGTNGAGCAACACGACGGGACAATTAACGTTGCCAGTAAGCCTGGGGAAGGCACTCGATTCGTGATTGAACTTCCGCTCTAACCGAATCAAAACTGAAGAATCGGCGTCAAGATGCAAAATGCTTTGTATAGCCGAGACATGGTGAAACCAACTGACAGATTATGCCGAGCGATTTCTTGTGGTAATCTTACTTACTGAGATGACTTTTAGATATCACGTTATCCCGTCGCCGGTAGGTACTTGGCGTGTCAAGCGAACAGGCGCCGAGCGTGCTACTAGTATACATTCGACTCAAAGCGAAGCCGTCTCAGAAGCCCGGAAATTAGCTAAGAAGGCATCTAGCGGAGAAGTAGTTATCCATGGGGTCGATGGCACAATAAAGAATTCCTTCTCATACAAGTCCGATTCTAGACCTCCGCGGGGATAAACAGGCTCCACACAAAGGGGATTATAAACACAGGTCTTCTTAGACTCTGCAACACTCCTTTCGAGCATGGCTCCAAAGAACTTTCGCACTAACATCTTCATCAACTGCCCCTTCGACAAAGACTATAAGTCTCTGCTTCGTCCGATACTCTTCACGATCGTATATCTGGGTTTTAATCCGAGACTTGCCTCGGAGCGTTCAGACTCTTTAGAGCAAAGAATTGAAAAGATTCTTAATCTCATTAAGTCTTGCAAGTACAGCATTCATGATTTGTCACGACTCAAAGCAGAAAGAGCCAACGATATTTCAGGTTGAATATGCCCTTCGAGTTGGGAATTGAATACGGCTGTCGCAGGATTTCGACGAACTACTTAAAGGGGAAAAGAACCCTCAACCTTGAAAAGCGGTTGTATGACATAAGAAGGGCATTGTCCGATCTAAATGGCGTTGATATAAAGAATCACCAGAATAAGCCCGCTAAAACAGTACGAGCTCTCCTGCATTGGTTCATCGAAACAGTTGGCGTGGAGGAGTCAGATAGTCCATCCGTCATCTGGGATAGTTTCAATGAGTTCATGTATGACTTTTATGTCCGCCGAAAGAAGGAAGGGTATTCGAAAGGCGACATGGAAACGATGCCTATTCCTCAATACATCAGGTTTATCAAACGTTGGATTGACTCAAACACCTAGATTCATGTGTACTGACTAATCAGGACGACCTGACTCTAGGCGGTCGCCGATTGACCCAGCGCTCGAAAGGCGTCCTGAGAGGCTTGAATCGTCAGGTCGATGATCGCATCGGTGTGGGCGACGCTGACAAACGCGGCTTCAAATTGTGAAGGCGCCAGATAAACCCCTGCCGCAAGCATGGCGTGAAAAAACCTGCCGTAGAGATCCCGATTGCTCTTGTTCGCAGTTTCCCAATTCGTCACCGGCTCATCGGTGAAAAAACCAGTCCACATGGAACCGACTCTGTTTGTAACCGTCTTTATTCCAGCTTCTGCTGCCGCCTCCGACAGTCCCGCGCACAGTCTCGTCGACCGCTCCTCAAGTTGTTCGTAGATCTTCTGGTCTTTCAGTCGACGCAACGTCAGCAGTCCGGCCGTCATTGCCAGCGGATTTCCGGAGAGAGTGCCTGCCTGATAAATCGATCCCACCGGCGCAATGTTACGCAGCAATTCACGGCTGCCACCGTATGCGCCCACCGGCAAGCCGCCACCGATTATTTTGCCGAGGCAGGTAATGTCAGGCGTGATCCCATAGAGTTCCTGAGCACCGCCGCGAGCCAGCCGAAATCCAGTCATCACTTCGTC
>Ga0065715_10003575_pt1 | contig 12126 bp, 10 predicted proteins | sample MisBulReplicate1_FD_59102 | JGI IMG/M metagenome (GOLD analysis project Ga0065715, IMG submission 59102) | Miscanthus rhizosphere microbial communities from Kellogg Biological Station, MSU, sample Bulk Soil Replicate 1 : eDNA_1 v2 (version 2) | ecosystem: Host-associated > Plants > Roots >...
GAGAGGGGGGAGGTTTCAACATGGCGAAAAAAGGCGGAAAGAAAAAAGGCGGCAAGAAGCGGTAAGTACCCGCCACAGGGGGCGGTTCGCCGTCCCCTGTTCTTCACATCCTCCCTTTCCTTTCACTTATCACTCGTCACTTATCACTCGTCACTGTCACTTAACCCCGTCCCACACTCTCACACTCTTCATCACATCCCACTGCGTGATCGCGTCCACCACCTCCATGCCCGACACCACACGGCCGAAGACCGTGTAGCGCGCGTCGAGATGCGGTTGCGGGCTGTGAGTGATGAAGAACTGGCTGCCGCCAGTGTCCTTCCAGGCGAGCGCCATTCCGACCACGCCTCGTGAGTAGGGCTCCTGGTTCAGCTCGTCGCGGATGGTGTAGCCCGGCCCGCCCGAGCCGTCGCCCCGGGGATCGCCGGTTTGCACGACGAAGTCGGCGACGACGCGATGGAACATCAGTCCGTTGAAGTAGCCCTTGCGCGCAAGCGCAATAAAGTTCTCGCAGGTCAGCGGTGCATCCAACACGTCGAGCTCAATCTCGATGTTGCCCTTGTCGGTCTCGATGAACACGTGAGGTGAAACGGCCGGGTTGACCACCGCCAATGCATCGTAGTTCACCGGGCGTCCTTCGGGGGCTGGGCGTATAGACTGAAGAGCATCGGCAGTGGGATCGAGCTTTTTCAGCAGCTCTGCTGCTTTGACGCGAACCGCCCAGTCCTTGTCGCCGAGCGCGGTCTTCAACGCGGGCACGCCAACAGCCGCTCCGTAATTCGAGAGCGCCTCGATCGCGGCCGCCCGAACGTCGTACAGCAGGTCGGCTTCGCCTCGCTTATAAGCGGCCACCAGCGCTTGGACCGCTTCCTCGGGCTTCAACTCGCCAAGGTTCGTCGCCGCGGCAGCGCGCACGCTGACATCGTCGGCCTGCAGCTTCTCCAGCAGAATCTTCACGACGTCAGGTGCCTTCAGCTTCGTCAGCGCCGTCAGGACGTCGGGCAGCACGCGCTGATCGGAGTCCAACAACATCCGCATCAGGCGGGGCAGCGCGCGCTGCGGATCCTTCGTCGCGAGAATCGCAGCCAGTTGTGCGCGGACGCTCCAGTGCGTGTCGGGATCGAGACCGGAGAGCACCGTCATGAAGTTGTCATCATCGGACTTCGCGAGAGCCTGCAGCGCGGCAGCGCGAATCACCGGCGAGGATTCGGCAAGAAAATCGATGAAGTAATCCTGAATCTCAGGATCGGACGGTAGAGCGCCCAGCGCCAGCAGTACCTCGGCGCGCACCGTCGGCACAGTTGCCGGCGCGCGAAGCACGGCGAGCAACGGCGGAGCCGCACGTGGATCGCCGATCTTGCCCAGCGCCCGAATCGCCTCAATCGCCGGACCGGTATTGGACCGTGAAGCATCGACGAGGGGCAGCAGGACCGGCACCGCAGCGGCGTCTTTCAAGGCGCCAAGCCCCTTGGCGGCAAACGCCAGCGTGTATGTGCTGTCGCTTCGCGCCAGGGCCAGAAGCGCTGGAAGCGCGCGCTTGTCCTCGAGGCGCGAAAGCGCATACGCGACGGGCCACCACCTTACGCGAGGCTCGCCGTTCGGCCCGAGCACCGCGTCGGCGAGAGGCTGATACGCCTTCAAGCGGACCAACGCATTCACGCCATGCCGGAAGGCTGCGGCGGCCGGATCCACTGGTTGCCGGCTGTCGTCTGCAGGGATCGCCGCGACGGCGGCCACATTCGCGCTCACCAGCTGGCCGATTGCCGGGGCCGACGCAGTGTCGCCAATCAACCCGAGCGCCTCCGCTGCACGGCCGGCAATCACCATCGACGGATCGGTCAACGCCTTCTTCAGCGGCTCGACTGCCGTGGCGTCGCCGATGAGGCCGAGGGCGAACGCCGCCATCTGCCGAACTTCCGGATCGGTGTCGGACTGCAATAACCGGACGAGCGGCGAAACACCATCGGGTAAACCAACCCTGCCAACGGCGAGCGCAGACCGGCGGCGGATGCGCGCCTCGTCATCGCTCAACAGCCGGACCAAGTCCGGCTGCGGCGGAGGCGGCGGAAGCAAAATCTGCTTCCCTCGCGGCTTGCCTTGCGCGGGCAGCACGGGAGGCGCGATCGGCGCGGCCGCGTCCCGGAGGATGCGCTGATCTTCGAGCCGCAAGATCCACGACATCTTTGTTTCAAACGGCACCACCACAGGCGCCGGCGGCGGCGCACTCGCGCACCCTGCGGCGGTGATCAGAACGAGAGCGACAAAAATACCGCGCATAAAGATTTGAATATACTGTGCCGCAGGTTGGACTTCCACTACATCGCGATCGATGGTCCGATTGGCGCCGGCAAATCGGCGCTGGCGGAGCGTCTGGCGGCCCGCCTCGATGCGTCGCTCGTTCGTGAGGATACCGACAATCCGTTTCTCGCCGACTTCTACGCCGATCGACCTGGCGCCGCGCTCCAGGCTCAGCTCTTCTTCCTGCTGAACCGGCACCGGCAGCTCGTCGAGCGCCGTCAGGCCGATCTGTTCTCGCAGATTACCATCTGCGACTACATCTTTGAGAAAGATCGCATCTACGCCTACCTGAACCTCGACGACAACGAGCTGTTCATTTATCAGCGTTTGTTCGATCTCCTCGCGCAAGACATCCCTACGCCCGATCTCGTTATCTATCTGCAGGCACCCAGCGACGTGCTGCTGAAACGCCTGCGCGCGCGCGACAAGGATGTGGAGCACCCGGCGCTGATTCCCGATGAAGATTACCTGCGGGAACTGAACGAGGCCTATCACCACTTCTTCTTCCACTACACGACGACGTCGCTCCTGGTGATCGAGAGCTCGCAATTCCGGCCTCAGGACGACGACCAGGCCCTCGACGACCTGGTGAAGCAGATCAGGAGCATGGGGCGCGGCACCCGGTACTACGTCCCTCGAACCGGATAACTGCCAGCTCGCAGCTCGTGAGCTGGCGGCTCGAAACTGGAAGCTGGAAGCTGGAAGTTGTAAGCTGGCAGTCTGAATGGCCTGGTTCAAAAAGGCGCGCAAGCCGATTGCCGCCGATCCGGAAAAGCCAAGCCGAGTACCCGAAGGTCTCTGGGTCAAGTGCACCGGCTGCTCCCAAATTCTCTACAACAAGGATCTTGCGCAGAACATGAGCGTCTGCCCGAAGTGCGGCTTTCACTTCCGGATGGGATCGCTCGACCGGCTGAAATCACTCTTCGATGAATCCTGGATTGAATACGACCGGGGCCTGAAGTCGACCGACCCCCTAAAGTTCACCGACACCAAGCCGTACTCGACGCGGCTGAAAAAGAGCATCGAAACTACCGGGATGAAAGATGCCGTCGTCGTCGCGTGCGGCCGCATCGACGGGTACGAAGCGATCGTCGCCGCCATGGAATACGGTTTCATCGGCGGCAGCATGGGCGTCGTGGTCGGCGAAAAAATCACCCGCGGCATCGAACGCGCGTTGTCGATGCGAAGGCCGGTGATTATCGTTTCGTGCTCGGGAGGCGCCCGCATGATGGAGGGCGCGCTGTCGCTGATGCAGATGGCGAAGATCTGCGCGGCGCTCGCGAAGCTGAATCAGGAAGGCCTGCCGTACATCTCAATCCTCACCGACCCGACCACCGGCGGCGTGACCGCGAGCTTTGCGATGCTCGGCGATATCAACATCGCCGAGCCTGGCGCGTTAATCGGGTTCGCCGGCCCGCGCGTGATCGAACAGACCATTCGCCAGAAGCTACCCGAGGGCTTCCAGCGAGCGGAGTTTTTGATGGAACATGGCATGCTCGACTTGATCGTCGATCGGCGCGAGATGAAAGGCGCCATCGCCAGGGCGCTGCGGTTTATGGGCCAGACACCGATCGAATCGACCGATGGACCCGCTCCAATATCTGCTGAGCCTTGAACACTTCGGGATGAAGTTCGGGCTGGCGAACATCCGAACGCTCTGCACCGCGCTCGGACAGCCGCACACCAAGTACCGAAGCATTCTCATCGCGGGCACCAACGGCAAAGGGTCCGTCACGGCCATGGTCGACTCCGCGCTGCGCAAAGCCGGCGTGAAAACTGGCCGCTACACCTCGCCTCATCTGATCCGGGTCGAAGAGCGATTCACGATCAATGGCCAGCCGGTCGCCACCGACGCGCTGCTCGCTGCCGTCGAGCACATGCGAAGTGTGATCGACAAGTTACTGGCTGCGGGAACGCTCGAAGCATCGCCGACGTTTTTCGAGGTGACGACGGCCCTCGCATTCGAGTTGTTCAGAAATGCGGGAGTGGAGTTCGCGGTGCTGGAAGTGGGGCTCGGCGGGCGCCTCGATTCCACCAACATCGTCGAGCCCGTTGCCGCCGCCGTCACATCCATCGATTTCGATCACGAACAGTACCTCGGCACGACGCTCAAGGCCATCGCCGCGGAGAAGGCCGGCGTCATTCGCGCCGGTATTCCCGTCGTCGTGGGGCCTCTGGAACCCGACGCCCGGGAAGTGCTGGAAGAGAAGTGCGCATCGGCGGGCGCCAGGTTCATCGACGCCGAAAGCGGCACCACAATCAACACGCATACGACCGAAGGCAAGACCATGCTCGCGGTGAAAACGCCGCTGCGCGACTACGGCCGCATTCCACTCGGACTTCGCGGCGGCCATCAGGTGGCGAATGCGGTCGTCGCTATTCGTCTGCTCGAGCAGCTCGAAAAGCTGGTGCCTGTGAGCCCGGATGCGATTGTCGCCGGCTTGCGCGACGTTCAGTGGCCGGGCCGCTTGCAGATGGTCGAAGCCGATTCCGGAAAAAGAGTGCTGCTCGACGCGGCCCACAATCCGGCGGGCTCGTGGGCTCTCGCGCAGTACTTGAAGCAGGAATTCCCCGAGCCGCTGCCAATCGTGTTCGGCGCCATGCGCGACAAAGATGCCGCCCTCATGCTGAAGACACTGCTTCCAGTCGCCTCCAGCATGACGATGACCGAGCCGCACAACGCGCGAGCCCGATCGGCCGACGAGCTGGCGGCGCTCGCCCGGACATTTTCGCCGCGCTTCAGCATCGACACCGCCGCCGAGCCTAAGGAGGCGCTGGAGCGCGCGTGGACGCGATGCCCGGTGGTGTGCGCGACAGGCTCTCTTTTTCTCGTCGGAGACATCCTGGCGAGTCTGGGGCCATCCGCGCGCAGCCGCTGAGGTCAACCGCCTGCCCCGACGGCATGTTATTCTTCGATCGCCTGTCGTTTCGTCTTTTTTGATGTGAATTTCAGAACCTTAGCCCTGGCGTTCCTCGCCAGCGTCCTTGCCGCGCCTGCTGTTTCTCACGCACAGGTTGCAGGCATTCCCGGTTTCGAGAATGTCATCGCGGCCATACAGGAACGTTTGTCGGGAAATGTCTACAAACTCACCGGCAACGTCGAGCTCACGCAGCCCGACATGAAGTTCTACGCCGACGAGGTGGAGTACTACGGCGATACGAATCGGCTGGTGGCGACCGGCAACGTGCTGGTGATCCAGAAGGATCATCAGATCGCCGCGGACCGCGCCGACTTCAACGCGAAGACGAAGCTCGGCACGTTTTTCAACGCCCGCGGATTTGCCGCGATGGGTGCACAGCCCGACGCGAGCGCCTTCGGCACCCTGCAACCCGACGTGCAGTTTTACGGAGAAACGCTCGAGAAAACAGGTGTCGACGTATACGTCATCTCGCATGGGGGATTTACGACGTGTACACAGGCGAACCCTCGATGGATCATGACGTCCGGATCGCTGAAGCTGCGCGTCGATCACTACGCGTTCCTGAAAAATACATTGCTGAAGGCCAAAGGCTTTCCCGTGCTGTACCTGCCGCTGATGTATTACCCGTTGAGCAAAGACAATCGGTCGACCGGCTTCTTGCTGCCGACTTATGGCAGCTCGACGATTCAGGGGCAGACGATCAGCAACGGATTTTTCTGGGCAATTAATCGGAGCCAGGACGCGACCATCCAGCACGACTGGTATTCGCAGACCGGGCAGCAGGTGGCCGGCGAGTATCGCTATGTGTCGACCGCCGGTTCCGGAAATCTGCGCACAAGTTTTCTGAACGAGCACCCGAGGATCTACATCAACCCGATCGACGGCTCCGGGTCGCCGCAGGATGGCCGCAAGAGCTACAACCTGACCGGCTCGCTCAGCCAGGGATTAGGCCGCGGATGGTACGGGCAGGCGCACGCCGATTACGCGTCCAGTCAGACCGTGAAACAAACCTACAGCACCGACATCGCCCAACTGTCGAGCCATTCGCGCGTCGTCGGCGGATCGGTCAGTGGAAGCGTGAAGACGCTGCGCGTGACGGGAACGTACGATCGCTGGGAGAACTTCAATCCCGATGGGAGCTCGGCGCTGCGGGCGAACGCGCCGAGGCTGAATATCTCGCGCCCCGATCGGCTGATGCCGGGTTTGCCGGTGTATTACTCGGTGGGCAGCGACTATGTGCATCTTGCCAGTCAGGGATTCGATCCCGATCGTGTCCGCACCAGGAAAGACGACATCGACCGGCTCGACGTCGTGCCGGTGATTCGCTTCCCGTACACGAAACTACCCTTTCTCTCGGTCACCTCGAGCTTGACGTGGCGCAACACGTTCTGGTCCGACAGCCTCTCTCTTCTGCCCGGCGGCGGCACCGGTCCGCGAGTCGATACGCCCGTCTCCCGTCGCTTTTTCGAGATGAGCTCCGACGTCAGCGGGCCGACGCTCGTGCGCATCTGGGACACTCCCAACAGCAAGTACGCGCAGCGCTTCAAGCACTCGATCGAGCCGTTCATGCGGGTGACCCACAGGACGACCATCCCTGTGGCGCCGAAAATCATCAGGAACGAATACGTCGATCAAATTACCGGCGGCATGACCCAATACGACTACGGCAGCAACACCCGGCTCTACGGAAAAAAGACCGACGCCGGTCCGCAATCGATTCCGCGCGAGATTATCGGCGCCACGATCCGGCAGAGCTACTACACCGACCCCACGTATGCGCTGCTCGACCCCGCGACCCTCAATTCGCCAAACGGGCCGCGCCATTTCTCGCCGGTGAACATCTCCGTTCGCTCGCAACCCACTCAGGAGGTCGTCGCAAGCTTCCGGACGGACTTCGACGGCCGGTTCCGCAAGTTCACATCGGTGGGAGCCGACGGCACGTGGAATAACCCGCGCGTCTCGCTGCTCGCCGGATGGAGTGAAGTGCTGTTTCGCGCCGACAACGAAGGCAAGAACATCCCGAGTGCGCTGAGCCACTACTTCAATTCGAACACGACGGTACGATTCCAGCAGAACCGATACGGCGTCATCCACAACTTCAATTACGACGTGCATAACCGGTCGATCCTGCAGATGCGGATCGCCGGCTACTACAACGCGCAGTGCTGCGGATTCACCGCCGAATACCAGACAGTCGACCTGAAACGCCTCGGCGCCCGCGCGCCGGTCCCGCAGGACTCGCGGTTCCACTTTTCGGTTACTCTAGCGGGTATCGGGAACGTGTCGAACATCTTCGGTGCGCTCGGCGGCACGCCGAACCGATAAGGACTACAGCCACAATGGTCAAGGTGCTCGTCACCGGCGGAGCCGGCTTCATCGGCAGTAACTTCGTGCGTTATGCGCTCGACGCGCATCCGGACTGGCACATCACCAATCTGGACAAGCTGACGTATGCGGGCCGTATGGAGACGCTGAACGACGTCATCGCGAACCCGCGGCACACGTTCGTGCACGGCGACATCGCCGACGCCGACGTCGCGGCGCCGCTCGTCAAGGCTTCCGACATCGTCGTCCACTTTGCCGCAGAGACCCACGTCGACCGGTCCATTCTCGAGGCCGGCGAGTTCATCAAAACCGACGTCATCGGCACATTCGTGCTGCTCGAGGCCGCGCGCCACGCGAGCCACCTTCGGTGCTTCATCCAGATTTCCACCGACGAGGTATATGGCAGCGTGCCCGAAGGCTCGAGCGTCGAGACCGACGAACTGAAGCCGCGCAATCCATACTCGGCGAGCAAGGCCGGGGCCGACAGGCTGGCGTACAGCTACTGGGCCACCTACAACGTGCCTGTTATGATCACGCGCGCTTCCAACAACTACGGGCCGTTTCAGTTTCCGGAGAAAATGATCCCGCTCTTCATTTCGAACGCGATCGACAATATACCGGTGCCGCTCTACGGCGAGGGCCTGAATATCCGCGACTGGCTCCATGTGATGGATCACTGCCGCGGCGTCGACATGGTGATCGAGCGCGGCACACGGGGCGACGTCTACAACATCGGCGGCGGCAACGAGGTCCGCAACGTCGATCTCACGCACACGCTGCTGAGGCTGGCGGGTCGCGACGCGTCACTCGTCCAGAAAGTCCAGGATCGGCAGGGCCACGACATGCGCTACAGCCTCGACACGTCGAAGCTGCGGACGCTCGGCTGGACGCCGCAAGTCGCGTTCGAAGAAGGACTGGAAAACACCGTGAACTGGTACCGCAAGAACGAATGGTGGTGGCGGCCGATCAAGGACCAGGATCCCGCCTTCCGCGCTTACTACCAGACGCAATACGGATCCCGGCCGTGAAGGGCATCCTCCTCGCCGGCGGCTCGGGCACACGGCTGCATCCCCTGACACGGGTGGTGTCGAAGCAGCTTCTTCCGATCTACAACAAGCCGATGGTGTACTACCCGCTGGCGACGCTGATGCTGGCGGGCATTCGCGACATTCTGATCATCAGCACGCCGACCGACACCGATCTTTTCCGCCGGTTACTTGGCGACGGCGGCCAGATCGGCCTCCGCATCGATTACGCCGTCCAACCCAGGCCGGAAGGACTGGCGCAGTCGTTTTTGATAGGCCGCGAGTTTGTCGGCACTTCGCCTGTGGCGCTCGCCCTCGGCGACAACATTTTTTATGGCGCCGGACTGCCGGAAAGTCTTCAGCGCGCCAGTGGACGAACGACCGGCGCAACAGTGTTCGGATACACCGTACGAGATCCCGAGCGCTACGGCGTGCTCGGCTTCGGCCGGGATGGCAGTGTGACGAGCATCGAGGAAAAACCCGAGATGCCGAAATCGTCGTGGGCGGTCACGGGGCTGTACTTCTACGACAACAAAGTGCTCGACATCGCCGCCGCGCTGAAGCCGTCGAAGCGCGGCGAGCTGGAAATCACCGACGTGAACCGCACGTATCTCGAACAGGGCACGTTACATGTCGAGAGGCTCGGCCGCGGCATCGCATGGCTCGACACCGGCACGTGTGAGGCGCTGTTGCATGCCGCCAACTTCGTGCAGAGCATCGAAGAGCGGCAGGGCCTGATGATCGCCTGCCTCGAGGAAATCGCATATCGAATGGGCTACATCACGGCCGACCAGGTGAAGCGCCTGGCCGAAATTATCGGCGGCGGGTACGGCCGGTACCTGCTCGAGATTCTCGACCAGCAGCTCGACTGACAGCGCGATGCCCTTCTCCTTCCGCAAACTCGCCATTCCCGAGGTCCTTGTCGTCGAGCCGAATCACGTCAGCGATCCGCGTGGTTTCTTCATGGAAACCTACAAGCGGTCGGTGTTCGCGTCGGCGGGTGTCGACGAGATTTTCGTGCAGGAAAATCATTCGAGGTCCGAACGGGGTGTTTTGCGAGGGCTGCACTATCAGGAAGAGCCGTACGCGCAGGGCAAGCTGATTCGGGTCCTCAGCGGCGAGATTTTCGACGTGGCGGTCGACATCCGGCCGAATTCTCCGACGAGGGGCCAATGGGTCGCCGCCACGCTGTCGGCGTCGAACCGCCAGATGATCTACCTTCCACGCTGGTGCGCGCATGGATTCTGCGTGCTCAGCGAGCATGCCGAGGTGATCTACATGACCTCGGCTGAGTACGCGCCGGCGCACGAGTTCGGCATCATGTGGAACGACCCGAAGCTGCGGATCGAGTGGCCGATTTCCTCGCCGACGCTGTCTCAACGCGACCGCGCATGGCCGCCATTCTCGTAACGGGCGCCGCCGGATTCGCCGGCAGCCACCTTGTCGATCTGCTTGCGCCGTCACACTCCGTGATTGCGTGGCGCCGCCCCGGCAGCTCACCGCGCCCGAGCGTGCCGAACGTCGAATGGCAAGACGTGGATTTACTGGATCGCGCGGGAGTGGCGCGCGCCATTGCGAAAAGCCGTCCGGCCGATGTGTATCACTGCGCCGGCGCTGCGCACGTCGGGCAGTCGTGGACCGGCGCACGCGAGACGCTCGCGGCCAACATTCTCGGCACCCATCACCTGCTCGATGGCCTTCGCGCCGCTGGGATTTCCGCGCGAGTGCTCATCCCCGGATCCTCATACATCTACCGCCAGTCGGATCACGCGCTGACCGAAGATGATCCGATTGGCCCGGCGAGCCCGTATGGCCTCAGCAAGCTTGCTCAGGAAATGGTCGGACGTCGCGCGCCCGCCGAGGACAATCAGCAGGTATACCTGACCCGATCGTTCAATCACACCGGTCCACGCCAGGATCCGTCGTATGCCGCCCCGGGCTTCGCCCGTCAAATCGCGATGATTGAAGCCGGCCGGCTGGCGCCGACGATCGAGGTCGGCAATCTCGACGCCGCACGGGATCTCACCGACGTGCGCGATACGGTGCGTGCGTACCGCGACATCATCGAGAAAGGGCGCCCCGGCGTCGTTTACAACGTGTGCTCGGGCAAGGCGACGAAGATAAAAGAGGTGCTGGATCGCCTCGTGGCGATGAGCCGCGTGCCTGTGAGCATCCGGGTCGACCCCAATCGCTATCGCCCGAACGACAACCCGCTGTTGCTGGGAGACGGTGCCAGACTCGGGAAGGACACCGGGTGGACGCCAGCCATCCGGCTCGACCAAACCCTCTCGGACTTGCTTAATTACTGGAGAAAGGAGCTAGAATAGAAGAAAAAGCGAAACTCGAAATGAAGGTCTATCCCCTCCTTTTTGATCTGGCGCTCGAGAAGCCGACGACTCGCGATGTGGCCAATCAGGTGAAGGAGCACGGCGCGGCCGATGGGTTGCCGGACGCGGCCCATCTCGCCGACGGCGCCACGTACCAGGAAGTGACGTGCCGCTCGGCGCTCAATCGGGTCGAGGGCATGCCGTTTCGCTTCACCTTGAATCCGTATCGCGGCTGCACGCACGGATGTCACTACTGTTTCGCACGCCGCTACCACACGCAGTTCGAGCTCGGAGTCGGCGACGAGTTTTCGTCTGTGATTCTCGTGAAGACGAATATTGTCGAGGTGTTGAAGAGGGAGCTCGACAAGCCGTCGTGGAAGCCGGAGGAGGTCGCGTTCGGCACCGCGACCGATCCTTATCAACCCATCGAAGGACACTACAAACTCACCCGCCACTCGCTCGAGGCCCTGGCGCGCGCGCAGACGCCGGTGGGCCTTATCACGAAGGGGCCGATGGTCGTGCGCGACAGGGACGTGCTGGTCGAGCTTGGGAAGCGCGCGCGATGCACGGTCTACATGAGCGTGCCGACGGTCGACGAAGATGCGTGGCGGATTCTGGAGCCGGGTACCGCGCATCCCATGCAGCGGCTGCGCGCCGTGCGAGAGCTGAATGATGCGGGCATCCGCGCCGGCGTCCTGATGGCGCCGGTCGTGCCCGGATTAACCTCGCAGCCGGCGAAGCTGGAGCGGACCATCAAGGCCATTGCCGATCACGGCGCGGCCTTCGTGGGCGCGAACGTTCTGCACTTGAAGGACGGGACGCGCACCCATTTCATGGGATTTCTCGAAAAGCATTTCCCGGATCTGTTCGTCAAATATCAAAAGCTCTACGTCGGCGCGTACGCGCCGAAGAGCTACGCGAAAGAAGTGCAGGCGATCGTCAAGCTGCTGCAGGATCGCCACGGCGTGAACAAGCGAGGCAAGAAGGAAAGGCCGGATGACGATGATCATGAGTCGTCATCGGACAGCGAGCAAAAGAGTCAGGGCAGTTTTTTTGCTGAGTTCGAGAAGTGAGGCGGTAAGCCGCTTTCGCGCTGCATGCTGGCGGCGTTGAAGAAAATGCAAGCCGGAAGACTGAATTTGCTCGCCGAAATTCACACTGTGCTCGGTCTGGACCGAGTCAGCGGCGGGCGGACAAGAGCCGGCACAGTCGCACTACGGTTCGCGCTCG
>Ga0065715_10089232_pt1 | contig 12126 bp, 15 predicted proteins | sample MisBulReplicate1_FD_59102 | JGI IMG/M metagenome (GOLD analysis project Ga0065715, IMG submission 59102) | Miscanthus rhizosphere microbial communities from Kellogg Biological Station, MSU, sample Bulk Soil Replicate 1 : eDNA_1 v2 (version 2) | ecosystem: Host-associated > Plants > Roots >...
TAGAAATCTTGATCAAGTGCGTCCATGTGGGTGACGAATGGATTTGCATCGGCACCACCGGTAGTGTGCTCGAGTACGGGTACGTTCACTTCAACAAAATCATTAGCATTCAAGAAATCACGGGTCGCCTGCCAGAACTTTGAACGGCGCACGAAACGCTCGCGCACATCAAGGTTCACGTTCATGTCCACGTAGCGGCGGCGCATACGCTCTTCTTTGTTCGTAAAGCCTTCTTGGGCGCTAGGCATCGGGCGAAGTGCCTTAGTAAGAAGACGGATTGTCTGAACCTCAACCGATACTTCACCGGTCTTGGTTTTAATAACCGGACCAGTCGCCTCGAGAAAATCACCAGTATCAAGCAAAGGGAGGTCTTCCAGCGCAAGCACGCCAGCAGCGGCATCGCGACCGCTCACCTTGCCGTCTTGAATAAATAGCTGAATTTCGCCCGTCTGATCACGCAGCACGATAAACGCCAGCTTACCGAACTTACGAATTCCCATAACACGCCCCGCAATAGTAACCGTCTGGCCTTCAAGACCTTCAAAATTACCCTTAACATCACCCGCGTTGTGCGTGCGGTGGCTTTGCGCGGGATACGGATTAAAACCTAATTCTTTTAAATCTGCGAGCTTACGTAGGCGCTCATCACGAAAATCTTTTAATGTCGACATAATTGCTAATAGTATATCACGCCTCTGTTATTGTGGGAATCTTGGCGCAAGCACAACAAAGCCGTGTTTCCTGAAGGACACTATCGCGCAACCAAAAATCCCTAAGGCGTCGAGACCCTTAGGGATTATTGCGTGAAGCTAGTTCCGTAAGGAAACAGGGCTTCGTTGTGCTTGAAAGCTATTACCCTACAGAAACAATAGTGTAAGAAATATCACCCTTAGGTGTCGTAATTGTGACTTTGTCGTCAACCTTCTTGCCGTAAAGTGCCATACCGATTGGAGATTCGTTGCTGATCTTACCTTCAAGTGGATTAGCCTCAACAGGGCCAACAATCGTATACACAACTGGCTTGCCACCGTTTTTAAGCTCAACCTTACTACCAAGACCGATGGTACTCTTTTTAGAAGCCTTAATGATGTCAGCGTTATTCACGATGTCTTCAATTTCAGCGATACGAGTTTCAAGCAAGCCCTGTTCTTCACGAGCAGCGTCGTACTCGGCGTTTTCGCTTAAGTCACCAAAGTCACGAGCGTTAGAAATCTTGTCAGCAACCTCGCCGCGGCGAGATTTAAGTTCAAGTAGCTCAGCTTCTAATTCTTGTTTACCTTCAAGGGTAATTTGATATTGTTTCTTCATTATAATTTTCCTTTTCAAAAGCTTTCTTCCGCTTGTTTCGCGGAACCCCCCACGCTATATGTAGCGTGGGGGGCATAACTCGCATCTCTATTTATGCTATTTTAGCAAGCAGTTCATCGAGTGTCAATAACTCGGTCTCGCCCCCGCTACGGCGGGTGAATTCAAGCTTGTTATCCGCAATTAGGCGTTCGCTAATGGTAACACGGTAAGGTAAGCCAATCAACTCGGCGTCGGCGAATTTCGCACCAGGCCGTTCGTTGCGGTCGTCAAATAGCACGCTCACCCCTGCAGATTGTAATTTTTCGTACAGTTCATTCGCTTGTTCGGTGACTTCACCAATACTTACGAGATATACCTTGTAAGGAGCGACGTTCTCTGGCCATACAAGACCCTTATCGTCAGCGAAATGCTCCGCGATAAGACCCATAAGCCGGCTCGGACCAATACCATAACTACCCATAACTACCGGCTTTGATTCACCATTCTCATCTGTAAAATTCAAGTCAAGTGGATCAGAAAAACGAGTTCCAAGCGTAAAGATATTGCCGACTTCAACTGCTTTCACCTCTTCAAGCTCGTCCTTGCTTACACCAAGTTCTGCAAGCACTTCATCGGTGTAGACTTCTTCATTAATCGCAATTTTTTTACCGCGGTGAAGATAAATAATATCCTCCCCTACTTCGCTAATAGTCTGGAATTCGTGGCTGAACTTCGCAAAGCTTCCGCCGCTCGCAAACGTCTTAAAAGTCGTCTCGCCGAGGCCAAGGCGTTCAAATACACGGTCATACGCCTCAGAAATCTTCTCGTAGAAAACGTCATGCTCTTGCTGAGTGCGACTGAAGCTGTAAAGATCTTTCATCCAGAATTCACGTCCGCGCATAAGCCCGCTCTTTGAACGAAGTTCGTTACGGAATTTAATTTGGAACTGGTATGGATACACCGGAAGGTCCTTATAGCTATGAATGTAGCTCTTCATAAGCTTGGTAAGCGGCTCTTCGTGGGTTGGCGCGAGACCTAGTTCGCTACCGTTAGCTAGCTTGGTTTTAAACCACACGTCAAGGACTTTGTCGTCCCATCGGCCTGAAGCTTCCCATACGCCGCTTGGTTGAAGTGCAGTAAGGCTGATTTCATTACCACCCACTGCGTCCATTTCCTCACGGATAACCTGAACGATATTTTCAAGTACTTTCTTGCCAAGTGGCAAGTACGCATACACCCCTGCCATTTCCTTGTATACGAAGCCGGCACGAATAAGCAGCTGCGCATTTTTGGCAACTTCGTCAGCTGGAGCGTTTTTCAACGTCTTAGTGAATAAATGAGAAACTCGCATAATTACCCTCCTAGTGTACTAAGGAGCGTTGGATTTACAAAGAGAAAATAGAACGCAATCCCGTTTTTAAACATATGAAGTAGTATCGATGGCCATAGACTGCCCGAAATAACTCGAAGCAGACACAGCACGATACTCAGTACGAATACATCGAGACCAACGTTCCATTGAAGGTGGACCAACCCGAACAAGAGGCTGGTAATAAGGATCGATATCCATAGCGGCGCATGCTTTCTTAGCTTGCCAAATAAATACCCTCGAAAAAGAACCTCCTCGGCAATTGGCGCAATAATTACCAAGCTGAAAAACGCTAATATGTATTCAGATTGAGCCGCGAGCGCTTCGTAGCCCGTGCTCTGTGCCTGGTCGTAATCGATGAATGGCAGGAAGCCCATTGCAAACGCCGTAACCAGCGCGGTAAGAATAAAATACACTACCAACCCTGCTGGCGCCCAGACAATATCCATCCAGGTTGGAAGCCGCTGTATCCCTATATCTTCTTTGGTAGTTCGGCGTTTTTTTATAAGCCAGGGCAAGCCCAGTACCAATACAATTGCCAAGGCGTACACGATGGCGCTCACGATAAAATTAAGAACTATAGGGTTAAATGAGTCGAATGGCACGCCCAGCTCTTGCATAACCCACATTACCGCGAGTAAAAGAAGCTGAGCCAACACGAAGCCGAGGAGCACCCAAATAGGCAGCCCTATCGCATAAAGAATCCGAACCTTCGTTGGTTCTGTTGGATTAGAAGAGTTTGGCAACATCGGCAATCGTGATAATTATAATTAATACCATCAGGGCCATAAAACCAGTACCGTGAATTTGCTCTTCTTTTTCTTTAGTAAGCGGCTTCTTGCGGACCTTATAAAGCGCGGTTACGAACCAGCGGCCACCGTCAAGGGCTGGAATAGGCAATGCGTTCATCACCGCAAGTGTCAGAGAGATGATAGCCGCTAAGAATACGAGCTGCGCCGGACCAGCTTCGCTTGCGGCCGGGAAAATAGTTCCAAGGATGCCTACAGGCCCTGCTACACTCGCGCCGGCTTCGCCAAGTTGTTCGGAAGCGTTTTCACGATCCTCGGCGTTGAAGCTTAGCTGACCTAATAGACCCCCAAAGAAATTAACTACTAAATCACCAAGACCTTGAAGTGTCACCCAAGTGTATTGTGCAGTGGTAACCACACCTACTAATGGAGCCGACCAAGTCGCTTTAATTGTCTCCTGCTGACCAAGTGTTGCGCCAAACACCGCAGAATCAGCATCACGAAGTGTCACTTCAGTAGTTGCTGCTTCCCCGTCACGTTGGTATTCAACAGTAACTGTTTCGCCACGATGCGCCTTTGTTACCTCAATAAATTCCTGGGTTGTCTCGATTGGCTCACCCGCTACAGCTGTGATTTCATCGCCTTTTTCCAGTCCAGCCTCTAAGGCCGGATATTCCTCTACTAACGACCCTAATTGCACTGGAGATGTAACTACGGTCGTATCACTAGGAACACTAAACTGATTAGGAATAATTTTTGGCAAACCAGAAGTCCAAAGAAGCGCCGTAAGAAGTAGCACTGCTACGAGCCAGTTCACCGCTACTCCAGCAAAAAGAATTTTGGTTTTCTGCCAAAATGTCGAAGCACCGTAATCGCCCTTGTGTGATGCGGCATCGTGCTCACCTTGGAGTTTTACAAAGCCCCCAAGCGGAAGCCAGTTAAGGGTGAATAGTATGCCGTTCTTGAGTTTTTTACCCCAAGCTTTTGGCGGAAAGCCAATACCAAACTCTTCAACCACCACTCCGTTGCGACGCGCTACGATGGCGTGTCCCAGTTCATGAACCGTCACCAAAAGCACCAAAACGATGAGCCCAATAATTATTCCAAAAATTAACATTTCCCCTCCAATTTACTGTCCAAAACGACGCTGGCGTCGTGCATATTCTTTCATTATAGATGCGACGTCGTCTTTTGTCATATCTGGCCAATTTTTCTTCAGAAAAATGAATTCGCTATAAGCAGAACGCCACAACATAAAGTTCGAAAGTCGCTCTTCGCCACTCGTTCGTACAACCACGTCAAGTGGTGGTACGTCAGGAGCATACAAGTTCTGCGCAATCAGCTCCTCGCTGATTTCATCAGCTGGCACGCCCGACTGAGCAATTTTTTTGACCGCTTCAACAATTTCAAGCTGACCGCCATAGTTAAAACATACGACGAACGTTCCGCCGGTATTTCCAGCCGTTTCTTGCTCGGCGTTATCAATGGCTTTAAGAATTTTCTTATCAACACCCTCCCGAGATCCGGCAATTTGCAAACGAATGTTGCGTTTTTGTAATTCTGGCAAGTCACTCGTAAGCAATCGTAATACCAACCCCATGATTCGCTTCACCTCGTCGCTGTTTCGCTTCCAATTTTCAGTTGAAAAAACGTAGGCAGACATATACTCAACACCTTCATCAAGCGTCGCGACCGCAATGTCTTTTAAAGTGTTGTAGCCTGCCAAGTGACCTTCGTAGGTAGGAATGCCGTGCTCTTTGGCCCAGCGACGATTGCCGTCGACAATATAGCCTACGTGCCTTGGAATTGGTGGAGCGCCGGCATCAGACATTAGATTGTAAGTATTTCTTTCTCTTTTTCCCTGAATGTAGCGTCAAGTGATGCGTTATAGGTTGCCACGGAATCATCGATTCCCTTTTCAAAACGTTTTTGGTCATCTTCAGAGATTTCCTTGGCGTCTTTCAGTCGCTTGGCTTCCTTTAGTGCGTCTTGGCGAATGTTGCGAAGCGCGATACGGGCTTCTTCAACCTTCTCCGAGGTCTGCTTCACAATTTGCTTACGGCGCTCTTCAGTAAGTGCTGGGATTGGTACGCGAACCAAGCGACCATCGTCGCTTGGGTTAAGTCCAAGGCTTTGATCAGCACGAATAGCCGATACAATCGCTTGGAGGTTTCCAGCGTCAAAAGGTGTAATGGTAAGCATTTGTGCTTCGGCGGCAACCACGTTGGCAACTTGGTTTAGTGGCATTTTCTGCCCATACGCTTCAATTTGGATGCTATCAAGCATTGATGGATGCGCACGGCCAGTGCGAACTTTCCTTAATTCATCTTCAAAGTGCGCTACTGCAGCGCTAAAACGGTCTTCATATTGCTTTGTGTCAAACATTGCTTTTCCTTAATAATCTTAAATGCACCCCTAACAGCTTACACCACCAGCTTTTGACGACTGGCTTTGGGTCTTTCGGGCATCCTGGTTTGGGTGCGGTACTTCGACGCCTTGTTCCCACCCCATTATACTAAAGTACCGCCCAATTAAGGACGGTATTCTAGTTATTGGTAGCTACTAATCGTTTACACCAAGTTCAATACGCTTGAAACGGCGAATCACAACGTTCTCACCAGTCTTAGCAATAGTTTCCTTTAGGAATGCTCCGACAGTCTTTGAGTCGTCCATGATGTAGGTTTGGCTAAGTAGAACCTTGTCGGCAAAGTTCTTCTTAACGATACCGTCAACGATTTTTTCAGCGATTTCTGCTGGCTTGCCTTCAACGGCTGGGCTCGCAAGTGCCTCGGCACGAACACGCTCTACTTCTTCAGCTGGAATTTCAGCTTCAGTTACATAGACTGGGCTCATTGATGCAACTTGAAGTGAAATCATGTGAGCAAATTCTTTGAAGCCGTCAGTACGGGCAACGAAGTCAGTTTCACAGTTTACTTCTACAAGCACACCAATGCGTCCACCGTGAACGTAGCTGTCGATCACACCTTCAAGTGCTTCGCGATCAGCTTTTTTCTCGGCTTTCGTAAGACCCTTTTTACGCATTTCTTCAAGTGCCTTATCAAAGTCACCGTCAGCTTCTACAAGTGCGTTCTTAGCGTCAGTTAGACCAACGCCAGTGAGCTCTTTAAGTTTACGAATGTCGTCAATTGATACAGCCATTTTAATTAAGCCTCCCCTTCTTTGTCCTTTTTGCTTACACCCTTACCTGCTTCAATAGCTTTCGCTACGTAGTCAAGAATAAGTGCTACACCCTTAATTGCGTCGTCGTTACCTGGGATAACGTAGTCAACACGTGATGGGTCAACGTTCGTATCAGCCAAAGCAACTACAGGAACACCAAGGTTCTTTGCTTCGTTGATAGCGTTTACATCACCAAGAACGTCAATGATAAATACCGCGCCTGGCTTGCCAGAAAGGTCTTTTACACCGCTGTACTTCTTGTTAAGTTCGTCAATTTCCTCTTGGAAACGTTGGATTTCAAGCTTGTTGTACTTCTTTTCGTACGCACCTGAGTTCATGTTTCGTTCGAGGTCTTTAAGCTTCTTAACCTGAGCAGAAATTGTGTTCACGTTAGTAAGCATTCCACCGAGCCAACGTTCAGTCACGTATGGTTGGTTAAGGCTCTCGGCAGTTTGCTTTACGAGTTCCTTGGTTTGCTTCTTAGTTGCCACAAAAAGGATTGGCTTACCAGCTGCTGCAGTTGCAGTTAGGAAAGTAAGTGCCTTTTCAAGACCTTCAACGGTCTTAGTGAGGTCAATGATGTGGCTATCTTGACGCTTGCTGTGGATGTATGGCGCCATTTTAGGGTGCCAACGGCTTGTTTTGTGTCCAAAGTGAACACCAGCTTCAAGCAGCTGTTTAATATCGACTTCAACAGCCATGATATTACTCCTTTTTACTTCCCCGTTCGCGCCTAGAATTGACTGTTTTTATTCAGATAATCCAGGAGTAACTGCGAATAGGTGTTTCATTAAATCTCGTTACCTGCGTATTATAGCGCATTTTACAGAGGTTGTCTAGAGGTACTTAACTAATTGGCACCCAGTGCGCTCAGTGCTTCGAATACAATAAATGCCGGCCAAAACGCTGCTTTAATAAGCGCGAGAACAAACCCCCAAAAGGTCTGATCAAGTTGAAAGAAATACACAACCGCACCCACATATGCAGCGAACAATGTCCACGCAGCCGGGCCGTTATCAGTCACTACTTTAATAATTTTATCGTTTGAACTAGCCATATACACCCCTTTGTTTATATTCTTATACTACGCCATCAGGAGTAGACTTTCATAGTACTCCCCGATATACTAACAATTACTAAACTGCTTATGTGACGCCAGTCACTCCCGAAAGGTACCCGATGTTCTGGAAAACGTTCCGTTGGTCATTTATTATCACGATACTATCGCTGATAGTCGCTTATATTTACGGCAGTTGGGAAGCGCTGGTTCTTTGTATCATCCTTGGTGTACTTGAAGTTTCATTGTCATTCGACAACGCAGTCTTGAATGCTACGGTTCTGCGCAAAATGAGCCACTTCTGGCAACAAATCTTCCTTACTGTCGGTATCTTTATTGCCGTCTTCGGTATGCGCCTTATTTTCCCACTGTTAATTGTGAGTGTCGCGGCTGGCATTGGACCAATCGAAGCCTTCCAGCTGGCACTTGAAAAGGGTGATCCGCACGAGCCAGGTACCTACGGGTATATCTTTACCTCCATCCATCCAGTAGTCGCTTCGTTCGGTGGTACGTTCCTCCTCATGCTGTTCCTTACTTTTATCCTTCAAGACCACAAAGAAAAGTGGCTCACCTGGATTGAACGCCCACTTGCCAAGCTAGGAAAAATTCCAATGATCTCAGTCGCACTTACCATTGGAGCCCTCTTCCTTGTAGTCACTGCCATACCGGAGGTCGATCAAATGCGCGTACTTCTTGCCGGGCTGCTTGGTATCGTACTCTTTATTGTGGTGCACGGCCTTGGTGAAGCCTTTAAGGAATATAGCGAGCACCAAGTTGGCTCAATGACACTAGCGGTTGGAAAAGCCGGCTTCTTCCTGTTTCTATACCTTGAAGTGCTCGATGCGACCCTTTCATTCGACGGTGCGATTGGTGCTTTTGCCATTACGTCTGACCCTATTATTATCGCCCTCGGTCTTGGGTTTATTGGCGCCATCTTCGTACGTTCACTTACGGTGTACATGGTAAAGAAAAAGAGCCTCGAAAGCCTTGTTTACCTAGAGCATGGTGCTCACTGGGCAATTGGTGCATTAGGTATACTGCTCCTTGCGAGCATTACAGTTCACGTGAACGAACTTATTACCGGCGGTATCGGTATGTTCTTTATTGTTGCTGCCACCCTTGCCAGCATTGCTTCCCAACGGAAAGCTACAAAGAAACGGACCTAGGGACTTTTGAAGCGCCAATAATTTCATGCGCATTTGAAATTACGATAAAGGCCTTGGGATCCACGGAATGAATTGCAGCCTTAACCTTTTGCTCTTCGAAACGCGTAATAACGGCGAGTAAAATACCATGCGGTTCCGGGTCTTTTGGGTTACTTTCTTTCAAGTACGTCACTGGCTCATCAATCACTTCGTTAATTATCTTGCCGATATCCCGGACTTTCATGCTTACAATCCAGACACTTCGCGATTCATTCAAACCTTCAACCGTCACGTCAATTGCCTTGTGGGCAACAAAGTATGCGATCAGTGAATACAGCGCGTTCTCCCAGCCAAAGGCAAACCCAGCCGCAGCGATAATCAAGCCGTTGATCACCATGATCGCTTCACCAATCGAGAATACTGTTACACGGTCAATTAATACGGCTACAGTATCCGCGCCGTCAATTACCCCGCCATAACGAATCACCAACCCCGATCCCACGCCCACGAAAATACCACCGAATACGGCCGCCAAAATTGGTACATCGGTAAAACCCTCAGGCACATGAATAAAGGTTAAGGCAGCCAGCGTAACGATACCGATACTCGAATATACTGCGAAGCTTTTGCCAAATTTTCTCCAGCCTAAGTACACGAAAGGTATGTTTAACACCAGTAGAAGTACACCGAAGGGAATGCCTGTTAAATACGCACCCAAAATTGATACCCCTGTTACTCCCCCGTCAAGAAGATGATTCGGAAGTAAGAAAAACTGCAGTCCAACCGCAGCTAAAGTACTCCCTATGCCAATCATGGTAATACGTCCTATTTTTTGTAGTACGATATGCACCCCCTATCTTTTAACTCGCTTGTTGTTTTGTGTTATTACCTCTATTGTACCATCGGACGGCTAAACCACTTGCTATACTTTCCAGCCGACATCGCCCGCTCCTAGACACCCTTTGACAAATCTGTCAAAAACAGATACAATAATTCAGATTATGAAAAGCAATTTACACCCAACCGACTACAGGCCCGTCGTATTCAGCGACGAGGTTGCCGGTTTTGCGTTCTTGACTCAGTCAACCGCACAAACCACCGAAACAATTAAATGGGAAGACGGCAACGAATACCCAATGGTAAAGGTACACATTTCAAGTGCCTCTCACCCATTCTTCACCGGTGAAGAAAAGATCATCGACACCGAAGGTCGTGTCGACCGCTTCAAGAACCGTGCTGCTGCAGCCGACGCTCGTAAGCAAGAACTTGCTAACAAAGCTAAGAAACTTGCTGCCAACAAGGCAAAGAAGACTGACCAATAGTCTTTGGCTACTTCAAAGAACCTCCTATAGCGGAGGTTCTTTTTTTGTTACAATTAATATTAAACCAGTAGGAGAATACACATGGATGAAAATCAGTCGCCGCCTGTTCAGCCCCAGCCGCCAATTCAAACCCACAGGAAAAAATTAGCTACGCGGACAAAAGTTGCGTTATGGCTTATTATTGGCCCGTCCATGCTTGTTGCTTTGGCATTAATTCTTTTTATCTCAAGCTCTTTACTAGGCCCTGAGCCCAAGCCCCTTCCCGCTTCCTGCACGAACGATTCGCTATCACTCTCCGACGATACTTCAAAAGCTCAAGCCAAAGAATGTACGGATACTCTATTCGGCGAACAATCTAAAGCTCAAATAATTTTTAATATTGTCCTCTTCATAGCAGGTGCGCTCGGCGTCCTTGCTTGGTTACCCGGCCTTATTATTGGCTTCACTCTTCTAGCCAAAAAGCCCAAAGCCCCACCGACGCCATTTCAATAATTATTCGTCGTAGCCTTTTGGCGCCGCAATAAATGCGGGGTGTGCTTTACGATACTTTCCCATAAAATGCTCGAACACAAGGCTCCCGAATGGCAATGCGCCGGCAACCAAGGCAAGTGCTACTCGGCCAATCCCCCACTCCATACTTCGTACGCCTAGTAAGGTGAGGATCGCATATACGACATACGCCACGCCTAAAACTGATCGGCCAAACGCAAACACCGATTCAGCCTGGGGCAGTCCTAAGAGCTGATAGCCAATTGTAAAAATAAAAAATCCCCATATGCCTGCTTCGACAAACGCAGCGAATCGATACATCCCCCATGCTTCTTGGTCGGTAAATAAGTGCATTTTATCGTAAAGATACGTAATATATCGGCCAAGGGTTTGCATAAGCGACTTCATATATCACATATTATACATGGCGTTCTCGAGACAAAACAGGGGTAATCTGCTATAATACACATGAATTATGCCAAAGATTTCTTTAAACATTGATGAACTTACCGCCGAGAAACAAGAACTCGACGCTTTTCTTTCTACTCCAAATGCCTATAGCGATCCCGATTACACAAAAAAGAATAAACGTCTCACCGAACTTCAAAGCTTAATTGAAAAAGGCACACTCCGTGAAACGCTTGAAGCCCAACTTATTGAAGCCAAGGAACTTTCTCAAGGCAACGACGAGCTGGCTGAACTTGCAAAAATGGAAGTCGGCGAAACTGAAGCGCAACTTGAAAAGCTCGACGAAGAACTTTTCCTTATGCTGGCGCCTAAAGACCCTAACGATGATAAAAACGTTATCGTTGAAATTCGGGCTGGTGCCGGTGGTGACGAAGCCAGCCTTTTTGCGGCTGAACTTTACCGTATGTACCTTCGTTACTGCGAAATTCATAACTTAAAAACTGAACTTATTAGCGAAAGTGCCAACGACACGGGCGGCTACAAAGAAGTTGTGTTCGGCGTCCGTGGTGAATCCGTCTACTCGAAGTTAAAGTTTGAATCAGGTGTACACCGCGTCCAACGCGTCCCGGCAACTGAAAGCCAAGGTCGTATTCACACTAGTACGATTACCGTTGCGGTGCTTCCTGAAGCCGAAGAAACCGATATCGAAATCGGCCCTAACGACCTCCGTATCGATATCTACCGAGCCGGAGGCCATGGTGGACAATCGGTTAACACTACCGACTCTGCCGTGCGCATCACTCACATTCCAAGCGGACTTGTAGTAACCAACCAAGATGAAAAATCACAACTCAAGAACAAAGAAAAAGCCATGGGCGTGCTTCGTTCTCGCCTGCTTCAGCAAAAAATCGATGCTGAAAATTCTAAATTATCAGAAGAGCGCCGCGGCCTTATTGGCTCTGGTGACCGCTCTGAAAAAATTCGTACTTACAACTTCCCGCAAGACCGCATTACCGATCACCGTATCGGCTACAGCCGCTCGGGCATCCCTCAAGCTATGAATGGTCAAATTGACGACTTAGTAGAACACTTGCAAGCTTACGAACGCGAGTTGGCTGCT
>Ga0065715_10000550_pt1 | contig 12111 bp, 9 predicted proteins | sample MisBulReplicate1_FD_59102 | JGI IMG/M metagenome (GOLD analysis project Ga0065715, IMG submission 59102) | Miscanthus rhizosphere microbial communities from Kellogg Biological Station, MSU, sample Bulk Soil Replicate 1 : eDNA_1 v2 (version 2) | ecosystem: Host-associated > Plants > Roots >...
AGCTTAAGTCAGTCCCTACTTTTATGGAAGCTATTGACCAAGTTTTGGGTACCCAAATTCTGAAAATTGCTAAGGGCCAGAAGACTTCTGGACTTGAGCAACAGTTAGCGGTATTGGAGCATGATTTAGATCAGCAAGAAAAAGCAAAGGAAGCAGTAATTCTAAAAGGAAATTTGCTAAGGAATCTCGCAAAAGATTTGATGGGTATGAATCAAATTGAGATTTCCTTAAGTGGCAATATCGAATTTGATAACATTCTAAGAAATCATAATGCGCAAATCGAAAAGGAAAAGGGTAAAGATTACCTAGTATTGGCCGAAGAATTAATCCCTGTTTCAAACAATCTGCCAAAACTTGCTTCTTTTCTCTTTACTAGAGCTAAAGAGTTAGAACACGGCATCGCAACGATAGAAGAGGCAAGCCAGAGAATAAGAGTCAGAATAGATGATCTTCGACAGAAGTCCACTAGAATAGAAAATAAAATTCAATTCCGCAAACAGGAAGGGAAAGAGTGGTATGAAAGATATCGGTGGTGTTCTACATCAGACGAATTACTCCTCGTCGGTGGAAAAGATGCTTCCTCCAATTCTGCAATAATACGAAAGCATATGACCGAATCTGATATCGTATTTCACGCTGAAATCCATGGTTCCCCTTTTTTTCTACTAAAAAACAGTAAGGATAAGCTAGACTCGGATAGCATAAATCAAGCAGCTCAGGCTACGGTATCTTTTAGTAGGGCATGGAAAGAAGGGTTGTCCTCAGCAGATGCTTATTGGGTATTGCCTGCTCAGGTGAAAAAGGGTGCCCCAACCGGCCAGTTTTTGCCAAAGGGAGCATTCGTAGTTGAAGGAAAGAGAAATTACGTTAGAAATGTCGAACTTAAATTAGCTCTTGGAGTCGTAGCACATGGAAGTGACAAATATTCAATTGTCTGCGGCCCAGAACCAGCCGTGGTGCATAAAAGTAGCGTCTATGTGACATTAGTACCCGGTGGATTGGATGTTGTAACCACTGCGAAGAAAATCAAAAGCGAGCTTATCAAGGCGCTTTCGAGTTCAGAGGAAAGTTTAGTTGCCTATATTAAGCAATTAGCTATCGATGAATTAGTCAAAGTTCTTCCGACTGGTTCGTCCAAGCTTTTGGCTGCAAAGAAGGGTATTTCTTTTGTCCCCTTACACAAAGAGTCAATAGCCTGAGTTTTGAAAATTTATTAAAATTATTTTGTAGTTATCCATATGCAAAAGAGTAAACAAAGGTGGTGGGTACCGTGATAATAAAAATAATAGTTTTGAGTAATAATCCGTAAAGCAATTAAAGCGAGTTATAGAAAATAATTGTGTGCCACGAAAACAAGTAAGGGAACACGTCGATGCGAATATGACTACTAGGGTATTCGTTAGAGATATCATGAATAGCCCTGTTATTTCTGCTGATCCAGAAGATACACTAAAGGATATCGCGCTTAAGATGAGCGATCATAGAGTGGGTAGCATAGTTATAACTAAAAATGAAGTTCCCTCTGGGATAGTCACCGATTGGGACATTGTTTCGGGTGGTGTTGTCAAGGACATCAAACCCGGATTGATAAAGGCATCTGAGATAATGCAGCCTTTACATACAATTGAATCAGAGGAAAGTATTACTGAAGCCGCGCGGATTTTAAGAAAAAATAACATAAAGCGGCTGGGCGTAGTATACAAAGGTAGACTCGTTGGTATAATCTCAGCGTCTGATGTTATAGCTGTTACACCGGAATTAGTTGACGTTGTATCAGAAAAAGCAGGAATAATTAGAGGAGAAATTGGACGGCCTGCTTCGAATATCTCTGGATATTGCGATGAATGCGGAGAATGGTCTGACATGTTGATGTATAGTGAGGGTACATTTACTTGTGAAGAATGTAGAGGAGAAGCCTCNCAATAATAGGCAATCTAAATACATTGTCGATTCTATGTTCGGTACNGTGGCTAAAAAATTGAGGATTCTTGGTTTTGATACATATTATGATTCAAATTTGAAAGATGAAGATGTTATACGGATAGGAATTGANCAAGACAGGACTATTATTACCGCGGACAAGGAGTTGTTCTCTAAAANAGTAAACAAAAAGATTCCCGCAATTCTTCTGACTTCAAGAAATGATCTTCATAACGTTGGTAGCATTTTANGGCATGATCTGAAGGACATTAGATTTAATCAGACCTTAGCNAGGTGTTCCGTATGTAATGGGGAATTGAATGAGCGTCCAAAGGAANCAATAAGGAGTAAGGTGAAGGAAGGAGTGTTCCAAAATTATGAATGTTTTTTTGAGTGTAAGAATTGTTCGAAAGTTTACTGGATGGGTACTCATATTGATGAGATAAAATTATGGGTACGAATGTTAAACGAAATAATAAAATCTTCGAACGATTAAGCCAAAATTATGCAGTAGTAAATGAGCACATTTTCTGAACCTCACGCAACTTTTTGTGACCAAGTATTTATCAAAAGGTTAAAATCACTCGCTCTTTGTCAAATTTTCAGATGAGTTCAAATTCTTTAGAAAGAACTATCGACAAGGTGTTGACACAAACTGAATCTGAATTGATTTCTCAGATTGATTCGGGTATTCAAGAATCTCTAACCAAACTTGATTCTTCTCGCACAAAACTACAATCAGAATATGAGGCTATAGTAGAATCAGCGAAGAAGGAGGCAGAAAATTTGAAACGACAGATCATAGGCTCAAGTCGCCTCTCGGCTAGAAATAAAGAACTCGTCTTAATAGAGTCAGCAATTAATGAAATCTTTCGTATTGTGAAAGAAAAGCTCCAATCAAAATCAAACGATAAGTTATACAAAGATCTCCTAAGAAAAATGATCGAAGAAAGCATTTCACCTCTTGATTCTCCTGAGATTATTATTGAATCCAATAAGAACGATTACGATACTGTAAAGAAAATTTTGCAGGATTTATCGACCAATAAAAAAGTTAAACTAACTTTATCCAAAAAACCAATTGAAATAGTTGGTGGAATCAGAGCCGTTTCTGCCGATGGAACGATGACATTGGACAACACACTAGATTCTAAGATCGAACGGCTCAAACCTTTAATAAGGAAAGAGATCGTCCAACTGCTCAGGGGCGAAAGGGGAAATGGTAGCTAAAGGCAAAATAGTTTGGGTTAGTGGCCCTGCGGTAAAAGCAGACGGTATGTCATCAGCCAAGATGTATGAAACTGTTGAGGTCGGTGACACAAAACTCATAGGAGAGGTAATAAGGCTTACGGGAGACGTTGCATTTATTCAAGTATACGAGTCAACATCAGGATTGAAGCCTGGAGAACCTGTTGTTGGTACTGGTCAACCGTTGTCGGTTCTGCTGGGTCCTGGTATCATAGGGAAAATTTACGATGGAATTCAAAGACCTCTTGACGATATTGCTCAGAAATCAGGAGCTTTTATTGGCAGGGGTATAGCGACAACTCCAGTCGATATGCACAAAAAATACAAATTTACCCCATTGTTGAAGAAAGGGGATGTTATAACCGGGGGTTCTATTCTGGGTAGCGTGGAAGAAACGCCACTCGTTACTCACAGCATATTGATCCCGCCCAATTATGAAGGCGGAGTTATCACTGAAATTGCCAGCGAAGGAGAATATGATCTTGAACATCCCATTTTGCATTCTAAAGCCAAGAGTGGCGCTACCAAGGCAGAATTTAAGATGTATCATAAATGGCCAGTTAGACGTCCAAGGCCTTATGCGGAAAGATATGATCCTACTGTTCCGCTCATCACAGGCCAAAGAATAATTGATACTTACTTCCCTATTGCCAAAGGGGGAACGGGAGCAATCCCAGGCGGATTTGGTACTGGAAAGACAGTAACTTTGCACCAAATTGCGAAGTGGGCCGACTCCAAAGGAGTCGTATACATAGGGTGCGGTGAACGCGGTAATGAGATGACTGAAGTTCTAGTAGAATTCCCTCATCTTATCGATCCTAGATCCGGAAGACCCTTGATGGAAAGAACAGTTCTGGTTGCAAATACTAGTAACATGCCAGTAGCCGCGAGGGAAGCTTCTATTTACACAGGCGTTACGATTGCAGAGTACTATAGGGATATGGGCTTTGATGTTGTGTTGGTAGCCGATTCAACTAGTAGATGGGCCGAAGCGCTGAGGGAGATGTCAGGCAGGTTGGAGGAAATGCCTGCAGAAGAAGGATATCCGTCATACCTTGCATCCAGGCTAGCTGAATTTTATGAAAGAGCAGGCCGGGTAAGGGCCTTAGGAACCCCAGAAAGAGCCGGTTCTGTGACTATTGTAGGCGCCGTTTCGCCTTCGGGAGCCGACTTTACAGAGCCGGTTACGACACATACGATTAGATTTATTAAAACCTTTTGGGCTCTGGATACTAGGTTAGCATATTCGAGACATTATCCGTCAATTAATTGGATGCAGTCTTATTCAGGCTACCTGGAAGATGTATCGAAGTGGTGGAAAGAAAACGTCAGCCCGGACTGGTATGAACTGAGGGCAGAATCATATCAAATACTCCAAAAAGAGGATACTCTAAAAGAGATCGTGAGACTCCTTGGCCCTGAGGCGTTACCCGATGAAGAAAAATTAGTGCTAGAGGTTGCCAGAATGATAAAAATTGGAATCCTACAACAGAACTCTTTTGACAAGATTGACACTTACTGTAGCCCCCAAAAACAATTGAAATTGGTCAGATTAATGGTAAAGTTCTACAAAGAGGCTCAAAAAGCCCTGAAGGAAGGAAAGTCTCTGGCAGACATCCGGGCTATGCCTATTATCACATCCTTGTTAAAGGCTAAATTCGAAATCCCTGATGATCAATTGTCCAGGCTAGATGAGCTAGAAAGAAGAATGTCAGAAGAGTTCAAAGGCGCCGTCGCTAGGGAGGTGGAAGTCTCTGTCTGAAACACTCGGTGTAGAATATACTAAGGTCGCAGAAATTAAGGGTCCGTTGATAATAATCGATGGAGTCACCAAAGTGTCATTCGATGAACTGGTCGAGATTGAGACTAACGAAGGCGATAGGAGGTTAGGTAAGGTTCTTGAAGTCGGTAACGGAAAGGCTATAGTTCAAGTTTTTGAAGGCACTACTGGTTTGGCAATTACTGGTACAAAAGCTAAATTCCTTGGAAAAACGATGACCATGCCCGTATCGCAAGAACTGCTTGGGAGAGTTTTTGACGGTCTAGGTAGACCAAACGACGGACTACCCGATCCAGTCGCTGACAAGTTTCTTGATGTGAATGGGGAACCAATGAACCCTCAAAGCCGAGAGTACCCTACCTCATTTATTCAAACCGGGGTGTCTGTCATTGATGGAATGTTAACATTGGTTAGAGGCCAAAAACTACCAATATTTTCTGGATCAGGCATGCCACACAACATATTAGCTGCCCAAATTGCTCGCCAAGCCTCTGTCGTAGGAACAAAGGAAGACTTCGCAGTCGTATTTGCGGCAATAGGAGTCCAGTATTCTGAAGCTCAGTATTTTAAGAGAAGTTTGGAAGAGTCAGGTGCTTTAAGAAGAAGTGTTTTATTTTTGAATCTCGCGGACGATCCAGCAATAGAAAGGATAATTACCCCTAGAGTGGCTCTAACTGTAGCAGAATATTTAGCATTTGACCTTGAAATGCACGTATTGGCAATTCTAACGGACATGACAAATTATGCCGAAGCATTAAGAGAGATAAGTGCGGCAAGAGAAGAGGTCCCTGGACGAAAAGGTTATCCCGGCTATCTATATACCGACTTGGCTAACAATTATGAACGAGCCGGTAGAGTTAAAGGAAAGAATGGAAGCGTTACACAAGTACCAATTCTATCCATGCCGGCCGATGATATAACCCATCCAATACCTGATCTGACGGGTTACATTACGGAGGGCCAAATTGTTCTTGGCCGCGATCTCTTCAGAAAGGGAATATATCCTCCAGTAAATGTCTTGATGTCTCTCTCCAGATTAATGAAGGATGGTGTCGGAGAGGGGAAGACGAGATCAGATCATATGGAAGTGGGTAACCAACTCTACGACTTGTATTCTCGAGCTCAAGAGGTTAGAGCTCTCTCAGAAATTGTGGGAAGGGCAGGTCTTACTGGTGTCGACCTCAAATATCTCGATGCAGGTGATATGTTTGAAACATACTTCTTAAAACAAAATCCGGATGAGAATCGAAACCTAGAAGAAACATTGTCAAGGGCATGGGATGTACTATCCACCTTGCCCGAAAGTGAATTGACCAAGATAAAGGATAAGCATATTGGGCAATACTACAAGAGAGCCAACAAGTGATGGAATTAGTCTAATCCAAAATGTCTTTTGGTAAAAACGTAACAGCCACTAAAATCGAACTAATTAAGATAAGACGATCACTTCAAGTCGGTCGAATGGTACATAAGATATTAGATGACAAAAGAGAAGTTCTCTTAAAGAAGATTGATGAAATTATTGAAGAGGCAAATAAGGCTCGTGGTGACATATGGTCCCCCTTAGCCAACATATATTCTGCAGTATATGATGCTTACATGACGCTTGGAACAACCATGGTTGAATCAATAGCCGATTCAACTCCTAGCGTTATGGAAGTTGATGTCAACGTAAGAAGAATAGTAGATGTCAAAATTCCCACTTTGAATGTAAAAACAAGACAAGGTGGACAAGATCTTACCTACGGATTCTCAGAAACCAACACATCTGTAGATAAAGCTGCCAAGTCAATTAAGAACATACTACCAAAAATTTGTAAAGCGGCAGAATATGAAAATGCGATTTTTAGTCTAGCGAAGGAATTGGAGCGGACTCAAAAACTAATAAATGCTCTTGAATTTGTCATAATCCCTCATTATGAAGAGGCTATTTCATTCATTAAGGCTACCTTGGAAGAACGTGAGCGAGAAGAATTTGTGAGGCTGAAGAAGGTTAAAGTAGTACTCGATAGGAAAAAAATGTAGGGCAAGAGAAGATGACTAATAAAAACAAGAAGGGGAAGTTCAACGGCCATTAGCCGGATAGCGGAGTTATTCGAAGCAAGCCGTCTTCAATTAAAGAAAGAGCATGAGCTCAAGGTGGCTCAAATAAAGGAAGACATAGCATCAATAAAGAAAAAGGCTCTTTCAAAAACACTCTAAAGACCTACAAATTTTAATCCAGACTCATATTTAGCCAAGTTGGTACAGAATTATAATTGCAATATGTGAATTTTGAATTTTTTAACAACTCAAATTCTTGCTTGCTATTAAATAGATGGAATACTTCAATGGTATGGGTATTACACCACACTTCATGATTACAGTAAAACGGTCTTATTCAGTGATCACTAATCTGCAGTTATAGTTAAATATGGCGTTAAATGTCGAACCAATATGAGCTGTCATGCATATGTACGAAAATGGGCATTGGTCGTTTTAACTCTATCTGCCATTGTACTTGTTGGTTCGTTGGCGACAAATTTTGAAGCATATGCTCAAGGGTCTGGTGCAAAGGCCGCATCAGATGGAAGTTCATCTAAGTTGATCGGCGCTGGGATGGCATTCGGATTGGCAGCGGCTGGCTCCGGAATAGGTCTTGGATTCGTAGGTGCTGCAGGGTTAGCAGCTATTAGTGACAATCCAAAAATGCAATCAAGGGTGTTCATTTTCGTAGGTATGGTAGAGTCAATTGCAATTTACGGTATAGTAATGATGTTCATCATATTAGGCCAATAGATTACATCAATTTAATCGATCAGAGTAAATGTTTAGAACCCCTGTGCACTTATAGGAAATGGTTGTCTTACATGAATAACATGATACTATTCTGATATGCCACTTAACCATTATGAATGAATTATTCTTTAGTTACCATTCAAAGTTACACAAAATGTTGGGTGCATATCTCGTTTTTTGAATAGCTAGAATTGGTCAAGGCCTTGCATAAGTAATTGTATTGTCAGAATCATCCTTGAAAATAATTCGAAAGAATATTCTGCCAGCGGGACTATGGAAATTAAAGACGGTTTAATCTTTATGCAAATCGAATTGAACTGTTGCTAACTATAGATCAGAATCAGGTCTCTAATAATAAAATAAGCATTTTGTTTTGTACGGTTATTTTCTGTTGCCTTACCCGTATTTATTTTACAATCCAGTACTTTCTATCCATGTTAGATAGCGCAGGACAACTTAAGGGAAAGACTTTAAAGTGTACAACTTATCAAACAACGCTAAGAGATGGGGCTTGCAAAATTACTGAAAGCTACTGTAATCTTGCCGCGAATAGAGACTCAGGAGGCAGTGAGCAAGCTGGCATCATTAGAATATTTTCACCCCATTCAGAATACATCTGAATACTCTCACCAGTTTATGGATGACTTGTTACTCAAAGGACAAAAACTGTATCAAGATATAGATGAAGTAATAAGAGCACTAGGAATCCCTCTGGAAACTGGAGTGATGTTGACCATGTTTAAAGGTGCACCAAAGGAGAAAACCAACTACTCCATCGAAGATATTCGAGGTTTTATAGATGACCTGGAGGGTAAGAGTAGTAAAATCCTGGAGGAGCCAAAATCCCTAATTTTAATGCAAAACAATGTTACAAAGGAACTTGAGGAATACAACACGATTGCCGCTACCCTCAAAGCTGCGGCGGATCTAAATCTCAATATTTCATCAATTAATAATCTCAAGATATTTTTCGCTGAAATCTTTATCGTCGATACAAAAGATGTCGATGAAATTAAAAGGAGTTTGAGCGATTTAGTAATTTATACTAATAAATTAAATGACGAAAAGACCTCTATTGCTATTATAGGGTCAAAGGACGATTCTGAGAGAATTATAAAGGTTCTTCGAAGCTTTAATGTACATCCAATTCAGATTCCGCCACACCTTCCTCAAAATCCCAGTCTGGCATACAAACAATGCCAAGAAAAGATAAAGGAACTTGAAGCCACGCAGAAGGAAAATTCAAAAAAAATCGAAGAGTTGAAAAAATCTTCAATAGTCTCCCAGATTCTTTCACTGCACGAGGCTGCGAAACTAGCCAAAGATGTGCTAGAAACTACTAGAAAGCCTGCTGGTACTAAGAATTTTGCACTTATTCAAGGATATATTCCCAATGAAACAGAAAAAAAATTCAAGAATCTGACAAAAGATTACGTGACGGTTCTTGAGGATGCTGAAAAAGACGAAAAGGAAGAGGAAAAAGAAGCACTACCTACACTCCTATCAAACAAAAAATACATCCGGACCTTTGAGGTCATAACCCAGACTCAAGGTTTTCCCGGATACGGAGAAACAGACCCAACTCCAATCATAGCCTTTGTGTGGCCACTTTTCTATGGAATAATGTTTGGTGACTTGGGTCACGGCATACTCTTATTTGGACTTGGAATGCTCTTGCGAATAAGGGGCAATGGATCTATTAGAACATGGGGGACACTCTTGGCTACAAGTGGTGCTGCAGCCGCTATCGCAGGGCTAGGTACAGGAGAGGTATTTGGGTTTCACTTGAAAGAAATTGCAATTCTTGCACCCATTATCGCCCCCTTGGACGGGATTGTGGGAATACTGAATGTATCAGAATTAAGCTTTGATCAAGTTATAAAAATATTGAAAGTATCTGTAGCTATTGGTATAGTCCACATACTAATGGCTCAGTTTCTAAGGCTTAGAAAAGATATTCAAGATGGTAATAAACTATTCGTACTTACGCATGATATTCCTACCATCGTACAATTTCTTGCAGTCGTTGCGCTAATATTGGCGGCCATAGGGTCTGGTTACGATATAATTGGCATGTTCGGAATTACGGGCAAGGTACATACAGAACCCGTACCTTGGCTAACATTCGTATTTGGTAAGTGGGTCACTGTGGATTTAGTGGCAAAGGCTGCACCGCCGATTATTATTGCAACAGTAGGCGTAATGATATACGGAGCGAAGAAAGAAGAAGAGGAGGCCGCTAAACACGGGCACGATGAGGGAGGAGGCATAATGGGAATCGTTATTGAAGTCATACTAGTGAGAATCATTGAAGTACTTTCGAATGTCATTAGCTACACTCGTATTGGAATCATGCTTTTGGTTCATGCAGCATTACTAGTGACCGTGAATCAATCTTATATGCACGGCGGAGGTATCGCAGTTTTAATAGGTGGAAATATCGGAATTATGCTAATTGAAGGCCTAATAGTCTACATTCAGACCATCAGATTACACTTGTACGAATGGTTTCCAAAATGGTATGCAGGCGAGGGAGTTGAATTCAAAAAACTAGTTCCTAAAATGTTATACTCTAACATTGTCTGGAAAGATAAGTAACAGATTCTCAATTTCATTTGTATAGAATAGAAACTCGAAGTTATTAATCGGCGAATGCGGGAATCGAGTCTAACAAAGTCGACGTGACTAAGTCGGAATTATCAATCTTGAAACAATTGCTTCAGTGGAGACTTTCTGTTCAATTCCAGAAGCTATTGCAGACAGATTTCTAACTTCAATCATCAGTAACTTTAGTGCTGCGACCATTATTCCAACACTAAACATCGTCCTAAATGCGCTAACTACCCTCTTTATTCCAGTATTTTCAAAGCCATTCTCAAGCTGCATGATGGCATCTATGTCATTGGTAGCAGTTTGTGGGATTATGTCCTTGTATACTGTATTGTTCAATTCTCCTATTGCCTCAGATATTTTTTCCGTATTAAGCATTTTTTGAATTGTTTCTCTAGTGACCTTTGACGTAGTAGTGACAATCAACTCGTTGATATCATTAGGACTTAAATTCCAAAACTTTCCGCGGAGTACGGCGAGTACGTTATACGAATCAATATCAGTAGAAACAATATTTTTTACATCTAATGATTGCGACTCTGCAGTCATTGCTTTTCCAAGATGTAAAAATAATGTTCTGTCCAAATATGTATCAAAAACTCGAAGATCGCCTCTATCTTTGTAGACAGTTGCCGCCTTAGCAGCGTCTTCCGCAGCTTCAGTTCCAGCAAGAGCCCCAATGGCCTCTTCCAAGTTTTTAGCAACTAATGCCTTTACCACGGCATCACGTCTGCCTAGTAGCTCCTCTGCTCTCAAATTTACCTTTGGCACGAGCTCGTCGTAGGACTTACCTAATGCCTTACCTTTCAAAACTATCTTTAAATTCCATGTTATGTACTTTAAAAAATAGGCACTCAGGATTGATGATCCTCCTGTGACACTTACCATCTTAGCATGAGTATTCACTAAATATTCTCTAAGGGCTCCCTCAATTTTTTCAGCTGTATATGGCTTTGAAAGCTTTGCTAATGCATCAAGATAAATTGTGTTCTTAATTCTAGTAACTAGTTCATCCATATCCCTAGATTCTGCTAAGGTTTGCAACTCTGTTTTGGAAAGCATCCGTCCCCGTATGCCATGTGACAAGACAGTACCGAAAATCTTATTTGGCAAACTTGTTCTACTCATTTTTGATAATACTCACCATAATCAGGAGATTAAAAGCTTGGCATCAATTTTAGTTTTTAGTATATTAACCCTGATGTCGCGCTCTTTAGGGAAATATAGCCCGAGATAATTTTCTTTTTCCGAAGAACCTGAAAAATTAATGAGGTAAAAAAATCATTTGGCCTGAATATTAAGTCTTTTAATCCATAAAAGATGAAAGCCAATTAGATAATTTCGGAGAGGTACCTAGTATAACAAAGTGAAGAGTAAAACCAACTATCGAAGCCACTAGAAGACTACCGGTATTCGAGTGGATCGCAAGAAATAATCCTAATGGAGGCAATGTAAACATCATGGCCAGACCTGAACTTATCCAGATTGATTTGACAAATATTTCAGGGGTAAAATTAACAGGTCTCTGGATAGTGGATAAGTTATTCACAATTTATTGGAGATTAATATGGGAGATTTATAGATTGACTGGTTAAATATTTAGCAAAATGGCTCAAAAAATATAGAAATTATATCGGTATAGAATATGCGAGAAAGAATGTAATTTAATTCCCGGTCATAAGAAGGCATTATAGAATTTTTTTACCTCAATACTCACTTATAGTTAGGAATTATTTGCCATAACTTTAACTAATGAACATAAGATTGAAGAAGTT
>Ga0065715_10089233_pt1 | contig 12103 bp, 15 predicted proteins | sample MisBulReplicate1_FD_59102 | JGI IMG/M metagenome (GOLD analysis project Ga0065715, IMG submission 59102) | Miscanthus rhizosphere microbial communities from Kellogg Biological Station, MSU, sample Bulk Soil Replicate 1 : eDNA_1 v2 (version 2) | ecosystem: Host-associated > Plants > Roots >...
ATGCGCAATTGCTCCGGATCCCCTCTCTTTTCTGAGATTGATCATTATGGACCCGAGATTAAAATCATTTAGTTCCAAATTTGCTTTTTTGGCTAATTCACGGATAGCATCTCCCATAACTATTACAGGTAATCCAACATCAGCCAATGAATTTGCTAAAGTGGTTTTACCAGCTCCAGGCATTCCGGTCAGGCCTACTATCAGTATGCTATATGACATTTTTTGGCAGATGAATCATGTAGTCATTATAGGAACATAAAAATTTTTGAAATGGAATTTAATGAATAGTTTTCCCAGGAAACAAGCACAGTAAAAATGCGCAACAACCAAATTAGAAGCACGGGGTGAAAGAGGCATAACTCAATTGATTTCTTGCCAATTCCACCGCATGGACAATATTAGCACTAAGTTCGAGGAATTTTGCACAATCTGAGAGCTACTAAAGAAATGGAAATTAATTATAGTCATACTAGATATAAAACGATGCAATTCCATTTAGTGGGTATCGAACAGGTAGTAAAGGGCAAAACTAACAGGCTAATTTTGTTGTGGTTATGCAATCTAAAACTTTGCGTTCAATAGATTTTTTGCAGCCAATTGTATGTCGCCAGACTTTATTGTCCTTCTCCCGGCATGGTTACTCAAATCAACGGCCTGGTGAGCTATTCTCACAGCCAGGTCTTCTATAACCTTCCGCAGTTCTTCTGCAGCTTCGTCGCTAACTCTCTCTGCTCCAGATTTCTTCATAATTCTGTACATTGCTGCGAGTCCGAGCTCTGGGACATTTGACAATTACATCTGCTGTTAGAGTATTAAAATAAAAAGATGGGTCAATTAATCCAGATAAGTAAATGAATTGAAATTGTCGACCCATAGAGACAATTAGATAAAGGAATTTGTCGAGCTAGAATTTGAAATCTGATTGTTGAAAGACCTTTACTACTATCTTGCGCTAATTATTAACCGAGAGAACTAGTAAATGACTGTAATATGATTTCAGAAATGCCTATATAAGCGACCTCCACCAAAACTATTCCGGCGCGCCGTAAAATATGGTTACAATAGACGAATTTTTCAAGATAGACTTGCGTGTTGGTAGAATTGTTTCGGCGGAGAACATACCTAACAAACAAAAGGTTCTCAAAGTAGATGTAGACATAGGATCCGAGTCAAGAGTAGTTGTTGTCGGAGCCGCCGAGTTTTATAGTCCGAATGAGCTGATTGGTAAAATTGTGATTGTGTGTACAAATCTTGAACCAAGAACAATTGGTAACGTTACTTCGAATGGTATGCTATTAGCAGTAGAGAATGCAAACGGTAAACCAATATTTTTGACTATTGAAGAAGAAGTTCCTCTAGGATCCAATATTAGGTAGCGGTTCTACAATTTAATATGGTTCTTTTAAATATCTGCCAGCCTTAGTCTGCGCTATTGGTTATCATACTCCATTTTTAGGTTTATGCTAATCCTTGTCTCATAAATGTTAGACAAGTCCAATTACTTTGCCTTCCTATTCAGGTCTTGCAGAAAAGCCAATATTGCTGTGTAATCAAGTTCCGAGTACCCACTATTGTTTGCTGCTAAAAACAATTGTTCTGAAAGATTCGAAAATGGGAGACTGATTCCTAAAGCACTAATAGAGTCCGTGAGTAACCGAAGATCTTTGAGCATATTTCGAAGATGGAAACGGGGTTCAAAATTATTTTTTACCATTTTGGGTCCTTTTTTTTCACTTAGACTTGTTTTGAAATAAGTAGAATTCAGAATTTCGACAAATATATTAGGATCGAGTCCCGCTTTTCGAATATATATGATGGACTCGGAGAGTGCAATTCCAATCATTGCGATGTTCAAGTTAAGTGCAAGCTTGATGTAGTTAGCCAGACCATCAGTTTTGCCTACATAAAACACAGTTCTTGCTATATCTCGAATTATTTTCATATTCATGTCAATGCAACCTTTTTCTCCAGATAAGATTGCGATTAATTCCCCTTTTCTCGCGAGATCTGGTCCCCCCATAACAGGCATCTGAAAAAAGTGAATTTTTCTTCTCTTCATAATCTGTGCTATCTCTGCAGATTCTGTCGGAGAAATTGTGCTCAAGTTACCTATAACTAAATCTCCTTTGGAATAATTAAGGAGTCCATCACTTCCTAAGCATACTTCTTTGGTAGCCGCTCCATCCGTTAAACACAAAATTACGAGTTTACACTTTTCACCTAATTCCCTAGAGCTGGATGCCCAGATTCCCCCTTTTTTGATCAAGGAACGAGCCTTATTTTTATTTCTGTTATATATGAAGACTTCGTAACCAATTTCGAGTAATCTTTCTGCGATCTGACTCCCCATTAATCCAGTCCCCACAATCCCAACTTTCATAACGAAGGATATTACACTTTGACAATTTTAAATTATTCCCGATTCCGGCAAAACTGACTGTTATTCGAACCTCGCAAGTCGACACATATTATTTGAATTACCTTTCAAAAGGACCATTTGAAGTTAGATCATGATAATTGCAGGCGAGTAAATATGATATTATTCCGAGGGTCGGCGAGAAATGCTTAATAGATTCTATGGCTATCAGGATGAAGACGCGTAGCATTAATGTACATTTACTTGCTAACAAATCATTACATTTTTATTTTGCTTAATTTGAATTTACACGAGGTTTTAGAGTTAGGAAAAAGAAAAGTACTAAGCGAGTCTGATCTTAAAGAGTTAGTGATGCCCCAAGCTGGAGAGCTATTAGGACGTGTGATAAAGCTGGTTGGGGGTGACAACATTATCGTCAGATGTACCGACGGTAAAGTGAGAACTTGTAGAATCAGGGGAAAGATAAAAAGAAGAATGTGGATACGAGAACATGACATCGTCCTTATTGCACCTTGGGACTTCCAGTCCGACAAAGCAGATATCGTTTGGAGATATATTTCAGCTCATGCAGAAAAACTTGAAAAGGACGGTCTATTACAGGGAATAGTTTAGTAGAAATATTTTTTCAGGAGATGTAAATCAATATTCAATGTGACTACTAGCACTTGGATATTTGCCAACGACTTTTCCATTAAAGTCAAACATTACAGCAATTATTTCTACTCTGTAATCACAATATTCGGATAATTGAGTATGAACTTTTTTGCATAAAGAATCATAGAAACCCTCAATTTTATTGCTATCTATTATCTCAGAAACATGTCTAGCTGTGTTTGCTCGCCTTATCTGAGACGCAATCTCACTTGTGGACCCGCAATCAAAGGCTACATTAGCCATAAACTCCATATCTACATGGGATCCCCTTACGTGAGTTTGTTTTACGCCCATGGCCATTTTTGTTAATTTTCCGACAAAGCCACCTATTATTGCGGTCTGAATTTTTTTAGCTGAACAATGCCGTATAGCATATCCTACGAAATCTCCCACTTGAATGTATCCATGATCTGGAACCTTTTCGTCAAATAACTGGCGAGCGAATTCTTCGCTTCTTCCGCCTGTGGTTAGGATTACAGTGGTTGATTTCATTGCCGCAGAGACGTCAATAGATTGTCGTATAGAAGCCGCAAATGAAGAGGTTGAATATGGTATTACAATACCTGATGTTCCCAAGATTGAAATCCCGCCCAGTATGCCTAGCCTGGGGTTATCAGTCTTTTTGGCAATTTCTTGACCACCAGGAACAGAAATTATGATTGATACACCAAAATCTTTGTTGCCGGCACCGATTACATCTTGTACCGCTTTTTTGATCATCTTCATTGGCACGGGGTTGATAGCCGCCTTTCCAATTTCTAAACCAAGTCCTGGCTTCGTTACTCTACCCACACCATCACCTCCATCTATCATTATATTGGGGGTTGACCGAATCAGCGAAACGGTTGCACATATTTCTGCACCGTTTGTGACGTCTGGGTCGTCCCCCGCGTCCTTTATTACTGCAGCCGTTACCTTATTGTCGTTCTCGATCTTAATCCATGCGCATTTCAATTCTATGGAACCGCCCTTTGGCAGATTTATTGTGACAGTATCATGCTTAGTGTTTTCTAAAATTGCGGCTAATGCCAATTTTGTCGCAGCAGCAGCACATGTACCGGTTGTAAATCCAGTTCTTAGTCTCTTCTTATCTAATGGTTTAGAGGGAAAATTATTCTCTTGTTTTTCAGGCAAATGAAGATCACCGAACCTAATTTGATATTGATCCCCCATTAACAATAATCGTATTCCCTGTTGCATACGAAAAAGAATCATCTGCCAAACATACAGCGATTTTCGCAACTTCCTCTGGTCTGCCCCATCTACTCATCGCACTTTCGTGAACAGCCTTGACCTTTTCAGCTGCCGAAAGAGAATTGTATGTGGCGTCAGTTGCAATGTTCCCCAAAGCAACTGAATATGCTCTTATTCCCCTTTGAGCATACTCTAATGCGATATCCTTTGTCATACAAACGACGCCTGATTTGGCTATAGAATAAGGCGACCCTAGGAAATAGCCCGAGATTGAAGGGGTTGAGACAATATTAATGATAACACCCGGAGTACCTTTTCGAAGCATTAGTCTTATTACAGCCTTAGACATAAGAAACGAACCAACGAGATCTACTCCAAGAATGGAAAATAACTCCTTATCTGATATCATATGAAATTTCTTGAACCATACCTTCCTTTGAAAAGGGTAGCCTGCATTGTTAATCAGGACATCAACTTTTCGGTAATTTTTCTGGACCGCTCTCATAAAATCGGTGACACTGCCTTTCTCGGCTATGTTCAATTTCATTCCTATACATTTTCCTGAAAGGAGTGAAGAGGCGTATGAAGCCTTATTCTTTTTTCTTGAGGTAATAATCACTATTGATCCCATTCTAGAGAATTCTTTAGCCATAGCAAATCCGAGCCCAGATGAACCTCCTGTTATGACAACTACTTTATCAAATAATGACGAAATCAACTCCGCAGTTATTTGCAGCGTCGATTTTATTAGAATTTAACTGTCTCATTCCAGCCTTAAGGACCATAGTTTTCAATAATCATGACAAACACATTACATCGCATTATTACCTCATTACCATGGTCCGATTTAAGATGCACTTATGAAGTAGATTATCCTTTGAGTTATTTATTATTGGGTTTCATTATGAATTTGGTATCTCTTCGGGCCGGCCAACATGGCGAAACCCCGCCATACAGTACATCACACCAATTAGTAGGACTTTGGTTCATATTGGCCTTTTCTAAATTGTCAAATTCTAAAAGAATCCGCCTTATCTACGCTTTCCCAAGTGAAAGATGGTTCACTTCTTCCAAAATGACCATACGCTGCTGTCATTTTATAGATAGGTCTCTTCAAATTTAACATGCTTATTATGCCAGCCGGTCTGGTATCGAATATTTCACGAATTTGCTTTTCTATTAAATCTTCATTGCTACCTGTCCCAAATGTATCGACCATTATGGAAATAGGCTCCGCAACCCCTATCGCGTAAGCGATCTGAACCTCACATTTACCTGCCAATTTGGCTGATACTATATTCTTAGCGATATATCTTGCCATATAACAAGCTGATCTATCTACTTTTGACGGGTCTTTGCCAGAAAATGCTCCACCGCCATGTCTCCCCATTCCTCCGTAAGTATCGGCGATTATTTTTCTTCCAGTCAAACCGGTGTCACCTACCGGACCGCCTATTACAAATCTCCCAGTAGGATTTACCAAAAACTTTGTAGTCTTGTCCAGCCAATCCTCGCATACTGGTTTTATTACCTTATCGATAATCTCTTCTCGCACGTCTTCAATAGATACATCAGGTGTATGTTGCGTCGATACCAGCACTGTATCAAGTCTTTTGGGTCTTGAATCCTCGTATACTACTGAAACTTGAGACTTGCCGTCAGGACCTACCCAATCTAATTGTCCTTCCTTTCTAACTTTTGCTAGGCGAGATGAAAGTTTGTGTGCCATTATTATAGGCAGAGGCATCAGTTCAACTGTTTCATTTGTTGCGTAGCCGAACATAAGTCCCTGGTCACCGGCTCCCTGTTCCTTGTTTTCCCTGGAATCAACGCCCATCGATATATCAGGGCTTTGTTCATGAATTGATGTCAGTACGGTACAACTCTTTCCATCAAATCCGTACTTTCCATCTCCGTATCCGATATCAATTAAAGTATCCCTCACTATCTTTTGAATATCTATTTTAGCCTTTGATGTGACTTCACCAGCAACAAAAACTACTCCGCTGGTTATCATTGCCTCCATCGCTACTCGAGATTCCGAATCTTGACGCAGCAATTCGTCCAGAATGGAGTCCGATATCTGGTCACAAATTTTATCTGGGTGACCTTCCGTAACACTCTCGGAAGTAAATAAGTGTCTCCTTACCATCTCACACTATTTACACCAACTTTGGAAATTAGAGGCTACTATAATATTATAGCTCTTTTTCCAGACGAATAAAAAGCACATTGTTCCCACGTATAACAACCTTTCCATAATTTGCAATTTGATCCGAACCGTTGAATTCTTCTGCGTCTAATAATATGAGGTTCATATAAGAATCAACGTTATTCATTTTGCCACGGTATTCGATTTCATTCTTCAGTCTTACCGCCACCTTTCGATTCAACGAACGTTGAAGAATTGTAAGAGGCCTTTTTGACTGCTGAGAGGTTGAGGAGGATGACAAATCAGGCTATCACTTTGGAATCAAAACAATGCCACGACAATAAAAAGTTTCCCTTGGACCTCAAAGGTCAAGAATGGTACATAATTTATACATATCAGTAGTTAAAGAGCTGTGACAATAATTTCTACGGGATCTGGATCCGTTGACAAGTTATTAGACGGTGGGATTAGGACCGGACATGTAACGGATATCTTCGGAAACAGTAAGTATGCTAGAAGTTCTCTGTCACTATCTATCTGTATCAATGCCATCAGAAGTTTGCCCAAATCTGTTGTCATTTTTGTTGATACACAAGGTAATTTTCGTCCTGAAATTTTGCTAAATTACTTGAATAACAATGAAGAGCGTGAAATATTAAGGAGGATTATTGTTGTAAGGCTCCATTCAGCAAGATTATTCAGTAATTTGATAAAGAAATCAATATCGCATCACCCGGAAGTAATTCTGGTAGATAATTTTACTTCGTTATGGAATACTGATTTTCATGGTATTGCAAAGCATTTGTCCATCATGCGCGGCTTACGCGAACTGGCGCTAACAGCGTTAGACCACGATGTGGCGACAATAATAACAAATCCTTCGGTTCCTCGAATTCATAAAGTTCTTCATCGTGAGGGAATGAATCCTAATGCGAAGGATAGCATCCCAAGATTAATCTACGACCAGGAGAGCCTGGGCTCGAGTCTCTCTCTGTTTACATCCATTGTACTAAGCCTTGAAAGAATAGAAAATCAGAATTCGAACTATAATGTAAAGTTGGTAAAGCCGGCAAAAAATTCATTGTGCCTTATTGGGATAAGTAGGGGCCTAATCCATGATGTTGATAATATTGAATAAGTTGGGAAGAGTTTCGAACCATTATGGCTTCTGCAAATGGTCAAAGCAACTCGATTAAATTATTTCCCCAATATTCTTCTTAAGCCGAGCTCGAAGTAGCAAGATTAAAATTCATTGGCATTCAAAAGTAGAGTTCCCTCTTAATCCAAAAAAAGGGTAGAACCTATGTATCTTAATAAGATTTACTAAAAAATCGTAGACTTTGTATAAAATCCTTGGCCAAGATCTATAATATTAAAAGTCCTATACAAAGAAATATTTATTAATATAATATCTATTTATAATATCAACCAGCAAAATGCGCTTTAATTGACAGAGAACCTCCGTATCATCAGTCTGCTGGGCTATATAGATAGGGGGATATCTCTGTCTTTATTTTTGGGTCGTAATGGCTAATAATTCCTACGTCAAGTTCTTCTTAATGGATAAACTAGACAAGTTACTCAAAATGCAGAGGGATCTTTCACTCGAACTGGCATCTGACAGATACCCAAACACAATTGAGCAAAGAATTTCAGTACTATGCACTGCGATAATACATGAGGCCATAGAACTTCAGAGACTTACAAACTGGAAGTGGTGGAAAACGCCCTTGAAATTTAGCGAAAAAGAAGCTATGGAAGAACTAATTGATATATGGCATTTCCTTTTGCAAGCATCGATTGAGCTCGGTATGACTTCAGAAGATATTTTAGACCAATATTCGTACAAGAACAAAATAAACAAGATAAGAAAAAAGCAAAATTATTGAATGTTATCAATGCATCTCTTGATAACCTTCAGATCAGTTACTCCGATTAGATTGAGAATGTAGACATTTTTACGAAAAGCTTCTACTGCTTCAAGTGCTAGAGAAACAAAAGGCCTGTGCCCTGACGAATTCAGGATCCTACCGTCAATGCCAACTCCATATTCATGCAAACATAATAACGCGTTTCCCGCAAGATGTCCCTTTGTGTCTTTTCCACAAACGACAAGGTGCTTTATAGATTCGTTTTGATTACAATATTGAACGATCTGGTCTATGCCTTTGTTTTCAGAAAATAACCTGCCTGCCATAGCAATTTTTTTCATTAGGAATTGGTCGGCTGAAATTTCCTTCAATAGAGAGAGACTCGATAAAGTACAAACCCCGATGGTCTTCCCTTTACCGGTGAAACGATTAGTCTCAATTGGAATTAACAAATTACACAGGTGACCAAAAAAATCTTCGACCAAGTTGGTGGTATTGAGAGTTACCATGTTCAATTAATATCCGTTTTAGTTATAACAATAATAATAACTATTCTGGTATTCAATTGAGCCGTTATGCTTTCTAAATTCGTGGAAAAAGTATCAGAATAAGTTACTTTCTCTTTTTGTTATTTTGTTCCTTAAATTAGTATGTGTCACCATCTCTCGATCTGTAACATATCAATAATTTTTCTATTAATTTTCCGATGATATACTAGTTTTAACATCATGAACTGGATATTGAAGTTAGGACGCAATATGTAACTGAAATTTGTCAGCGATTTATTAAATTGCTAATGTAAGTTCCAGTTCCTATTGTTCTATATTCTCATTAATCGATTCTATTATATTATCTAATAATATGTAGTATTCACCTGTATTGTCGATTGGCAAATGATCGAAGAGACAAGTAATAAAGGATTAATCATAGTTTATACAGGAAAAGGAAAAGGGAAGACAACTGCAGCGTTAGGCATTGCTTTACGGGCAGTAGGCCACGGTATGAGGGTCGGAATGATTCAATTTATCAAAGGGGAATGGTACTATGGCGAACTGACCAGTGCCAAAAGATTAGAGCCAGAATTCGATCTTGTCGCGGCTGGCAAAGGGTTTGTTGGGATAATAGACGATGACCACGACATTCAGGATCATAGGGATGCGGCTAAAGTAGCACTTGAATTTGTAAGGAAAAAAATGATCGATAACAGGTATGATATATTGATACTTGATGAAATAAATTACGCCATTAATCTTGGCCTTGTTTCGGTGAAAGAAGTTACAAATCTAATGTCAATAAAGCCAAAAGAATTAACATTGATACTCACCGGAAATCATGCCCCTCTGGAGATTATTGACATGGCTGATCTTGTAACTGAAATGAAGGAGGTTAAACATCCATACAAGCTTGGCATAAAAGCTAAGAAAGGAATTGATTTTTGATTCTGTTAGTTATGGGTAATTATTGTCAAGAACTGCCACTATGAGACTGCCATAATTATAGGGCAACCTTAAAGTATCGCATTTGGTACGGTAAGATTTACGTATGGTTACAGAAATCGCAGAACTTCCTGAAGAAGGGGAACTAGTCGTAGCGACGGTTAAGGAAGTTACTGGACATGGAGCTTATGTATCATTGGATGAATATAACAATTTAACGGCGTTCTTACATATTTCTGAGATTGCGACCGGATGGATCAGGAACGTTGAACGATACATAAGACCAAAGCAGAAAACTGTTCTAAAGGTCATAAGGGTCCACAAAGGCAGAGTAGAAGTTGACCTCTCTTTAAAGCAAGTTTCAGGCGAAGAAAGGAAGTCAAAACTTATCGAAGTAAAAAAGGGGGAGAAGGCGTCAGCATTTTTGGACATAATCAAGAAGAGAAATAATATGAATGATGAACAAATCCATGATCTCGAGGACAAAGTACTCCTTAAGTTTGATTACGTCTATGATATGTTTGAAACTGTTGCCAGAAAAGGGATTGAGTCAATAAGATCCATAGAGATCCCGGATAACTTGAGGACTTCAATTGAAGAGGAAAGCAAAAAAATCCAAATACCAGAAGTAGAAGTTCGTGGTACTATCGAAATATCAATGCGAGCTCCAAATGGAATAGATTTGATCAAGAATGTCCTATCATCTGTTGAGTCAGAAAAAGGAAACTCCAAGATCTCAATAACCTACATAGCAGCTCCCAAGTACAGGATTATCTCAAGAGCGGAAAATTTTAAGATTGCGGAAAAAAATATGAATAATTCAATAGAGAAAATATCTTCTATGATCGAGAAAAAGGGAGGGGCGTTCCGCTATACTCGTCAAGATTCAAAGAAACGAAGGGATGTCTCAGCCTGAGACGACTTCTAAGAAAATGCAAATCTTGCAACAAGTACACACTGTTCGAAGTTTGTAAACAGTGTGGGAATCCCACAAGTGATGCATATCCTCCGAGATTCTCACCTGAAGACAAGTATATCAGGTACAGGTTAGCATCTAGATACGCAGATAAAAAATAATTAGTTTTTTTTACAGATTAAGACGGCTAAGAAGTGGCATTAGTTGTGTTTGCAGCAGAGGACATGTTTGCAGCAGAGGATGAGTTTGCAGAAGTCGCCTGAATCATTTGGTTCACGACTGCTCCAGTGGGATTTGTCTGGTTTGTTATATTAAGAACGTTCGCAATAGCATTACTAACGTTTTGGGACTGCGTGGCGTTCATACCTGATTGAGCAAATGACGAGCCCAAAGTTGAGAGAGACACAAGTAAGATGAGAACCGTACTGACGCCACATGAAATTAGCTCCAATCTCTGTAGTTCTTTTACCATCAATTTATCGCTACTTATCTATGATATATAAATTTCTGCCATTCGTTATGTGTAAAAGTAATAGTCCTTGTCATAATTGGACAAACTCACTAATACGGAAGCTAATTTAACCTTGAAGTTATCGATTATCCGAGAATATTAGATCTAGAATATCGATTCAGAAGAACTAAAAAATAATAAAAAAATGGAGGTTGACACACTTATCTTGCAGCGGCTTTTATTACAATTTGGTGATTAATGGTTATGTGCCGACGCATACACCGACTGGGTTGCTGGTGTTACAGTTGTTCTTTAAGTACTCGTTGTCGTTGATGTTTAAGGCTAATCCGTCTGCATTGTTTATGTCTAGTGTGTTGCCTAAGACGTTATTGAACTTCATCGTGTTCTTTCCGCTTTGTGAGTCAAGGAATATTCCGTTTGCACTTCCACCAATGCTATTTGCCCAAATTGTTGATTTGTCAGTGTTAACGAAGGTTACGCCTGCAAGGCCATTGCTTGACATGAGGTTTGCATGCACATCTACCGCATCGCTAGAGTGAGCAGCTACGCCTATGCTGTTTGGACCTATCAAGTTTTGTTCAACTACAGTATTTGTTGTTCCTGTCATGAAGACTGCTATCTTATTTCCGTCAAATGTTACTCTCTTTACATTTGTGCCATCAGAACCAGTTATCAATATACCCGCTTGGAAAGCGCGTACTGTTCCCGGTCCTCTTATTGTTACGAGGTCAGAATTTGGTACTACTATGCCTACTTTTGAGCTATCTGGACCTGTACCGGTGATTGAGTAACCATTAAGTTCGATTACAGTATTATCTGCTCCGACTATGAGACCATCACCAGGACACTTTAGATCTGCTGTGAGAGTGACATTCCCCTTGACAACTTGTCCACATGCGGGACTTGATACTAGGGGTACCTGCGCTTGTGCCATTTGCATTGAGGATTGCATCGATATTCCACTTAGTGCTGCCAGTGTCAATATTGTTGCTACCATGTATGACATTGTTGTTCGTTGCATTCATTATACG
>Ga0065715_10000414_pt1 | contig 12099 bp, 11 predicted proteins | sample MisBulReplicate1_FD_59102 | JGI IMG/M metagenome (GOLD analysis project Ga0065715, IMG submission 59102) | Miscanthus rhizosphere microbial communities from Kellogg Biological Station, MSU, sample Bulk Soil Replicate 1 : eDNA_1 v2 (version 2) | ecosystem: Host-associated > Plants > Roots >...
AAGTGTAGCTGGTAAAAAGGTGTGTATTTTTGGAGACATTCTTCATTCACGTGTAGCGTTATCAAACATCTTTGCACTGAAAAAACAAGGTGCAGAAGTGATGGTATGCGGACCGGCAACATTAATCCCGAAGTTCATAGCTGAGCTAGGAGTAAAGGTTGAATTTGATTTGCGCAAGGCATTGCTTTGGTGTGATGTTGCAAACGTATTACGTATTCAACTTGAAAGACAAACAATTAAATATTTTCCTACACTAAGAGAATACGCGCAGTATTACGGAATCAATAAGCAGTTATTAGATTCATTGAATAAGGAAATTGTTATTATGCACCCAGGCCCTATCAATAGAGGTGTTGAGTTAAGTAGCGATGTTGCTGACAGCGGACATTCTATTATTTTAGATCAGGTAGAAAATGGTGTTGCAGTGCGTATGGCTGTGATGTATTTGCTTGCAGGGAATAAATAATCAATCTACCGTCTTATAAAGTTTCCAATAATCTGCAGGTATTCTTGAAACCCTAGTGTAGTTTCAATCGTGCTATGGCCGGCATTGGCAATTCGATGACCTTCTTTGTAGCTTCCATTGTAATTATTGTAAACAACAACACCATGTGTGTTAATGTTTATGAAATCATCTGCTTCGCCATGTATCCATAAAAATGGCTGCTGCACTTTTTTGATTTCTTCTCCATTATTAATTTTCAAATCTGTAACAGTCGTACCTGGAAGCGCCAATCCAGTTTGATCTTGTACCATAACCTCCGCGGAGGCGAAAGGTGCTTCAAGCATGAGCTTAGATGGTTTCATGGAGTAATTGTTGTTGGCCGAAATCTTAGTTGCCGGAGCAGTTCCCAAACTGAAACCATAGATCATTAATCGATCGTTTGTCAAACCGCTTAACGAAAGCCATTTTATTGCAGCGTCCACATCAGCATACAAACCATCTTCGGTTGGTTTTCCTTCACTCATGCCATAACCTCTATAATCAATCATTAATACACCGTAATGATTTTTGCTCACCGTGTTCGCTAATAATTTTGCTCTGGGCCAATAAAAATCCATGTGGTCTTTATTGCCATGACAATACATAATAACGGTATCGGTCGCTATTGTAGCAATATCTCCAATGTATATCGCATAAATGGTTGTAGAGCTTGCTTCGCTCGGGCTTTGAGAATGCAGCTGAAAAGTATGTATAAGATTGCTTGGGATGTCGTATGTGTTGGGTAAAATAAAATCTACTTCGCCGGTATAATTATCTAATTTATATTCAGACAATTTATTTTGATTGAAAAGATTATCGTCTAAACGCAAGCAGCTACTAAGCGATACGAAGGCAATGAATGTATATATCAGTTTTTTCATTGGCTTAAAATTTTCTGGTATAACTTAAGTAAAGTCCAAATGCACCTCTGTGTTTAAGCGGAGTTTGGTAATCAACTACCAGCTTTTCATTTGACAGATTTGGAGCAATTATTTTAGCTTCAATATTTATGTTCCATTTGGCATTGTTGAATGAGTGGCCAATCATAGGTGAAACAAACCAATGATTTTCTTGCGAGATACCATATGCCTTTTTTGAAGCCAATTCAAACCAGTTATTTACACCAACATAGATATAGTTTTTATGTTTGCCATATTCCCAGAATGCATTCAGGTCTAATTGCGGATATACTTTGTAGGATTTGCTATCGTGGTAGATGAAATTGATAACCGGACTAAAAGAAAATGCCGGTAAAAAATGCTGTTGTTTTAATAATTGCTTGGTTGCACCAAGTTCCATTTGCAAGTTTCCATATAACGCAGATGTGATATTTAATGATGCAAATCCTGTAAGTGTACTGTCAATGCCATAACCATAGGTTCCTGTGAAAAAAGGAATAGGTGTTGTGGCATTGCCATATTTAATCAATGGTCCGCCAAGGGAAACGGTTCCGGCATGTTGATTTTTTTCTAATGGTTTAACAAACTTGCTGGGCCCACATGAAAAAATCAGTGCAGATAAAAAAGCAATGAGAATCTTTTGATACATAATAATTCATTTCAATAAATGATTATTCATGAAGACTGATCATTTATTCGCATGGAGTAATAATGTTAAATATACGACTTTATATTATTATGCATCACAGGCGATTGTTAAAACCGTTTCAAGTCCGTTACTTCAAACGTCCATTCTGGCGTACGTAAGCTTCCATTTGCAGGGATTTCATACCAGGGACTTAATTCTTCATTCGAATAATTTTTAACGATATGAATATCCTGTGCCGGCATATAACTTTGGGCTAACATAAATACCTTTTTCTTAGTTGTTGGGTGTATGGCTACATCCATAACAATCATTGCATGTCCCGGGAAACCTCCGTGAATAAACACATCTCCACCTTTTATTTGACTAATGGGAATAGATGTTAATTCTTTGGAGAGGGATGCTGTGCCGCAATACATGAATACCGTATTTAGATATTTACGAAAGCATGCGTACGAAGTGTCGGCTGCTGCTTTTTTAATCCATGTAACTGTATTGCCGGAAACCTGAGCCCTGTAGCCTTGTCTCCATTTAGAATAGTAGGCTTTTGTACCATTCGTAAATGTAAATACGATGGAGTCATATGCTTTTTTTTGATAGAGGTATTCCGCTCGCAAACGTATTGCCGCATCAGCACATTGCTGTAAATCACTCGTTCCAACGTCAAAGGCAAGTACTGCTTCATGCACACCTTGATTTCCTTTTAGTACTCCATTGAAAAGGTGTACCGCAGTACCTTTATCTTTCAATGAAACATTTCTGAGCCAAGCCTCAAATGAATTTGCAGAAGCATTTTTGCGAACATATCCTTCCGGGCAATCAAACCGTTTAAAAAGAATATTGGAGGTGGCTGAAGCTAAATTGTCCGAATTCTGGTCTTTAAATCGATGATTTCGTATATTTACAGCCACTGCGAGCCCATACCCGAGTAAAAGAATGACACAAAAGATTGCTGTTGAAACGATTGGTTTTGATTTCATCTTGTTGTTAATGAGTTTGTTAAAATTAAAATTCCCCTATGAAAATAATAATGTATGCTGTAATTGGAATCATAATGCAAAGTATGGTCTCTTGTTACGCTTTTCAGCAAAAAAAAGCAGCAAAAAGTCAGCCATTCAAACCTCATAAAGAATCTAAAATGAAGCATAAAAAGCATCATTAATTAAACAATAAGATTTATTATATTTAGTTCATTCGAAGATAAAATTTTAAATAACACAATAAACTTTATGAAAAAGGCTTTATCATTCCTCCTTATCAGCAGCATATTCGCAACAGTAATTTTATCTTCTTGCAGTAGTGGAGCTTCAAATCAATCTTGGCATCCTAAAACAGGAAAGAAACCAAAGGCTGGCCATAACAGGTAATTTTTTTAATAGATTACTTTCTGGGTAAAAGAAAGTAAGTTTGATCAATTTGTGACGTGACTAAAAAGCCGCTATGAAAAAAATAATTGTAGCTATTGATGGATATTCAGCGTGTGGGAAGAGTACTACAGCAAAGATATTAGCAGCTAAATTGGGGTATGTATATGTGGATACAGGGGCAATGTATCGCGCTGTAGCGTTGTATTTCATTGAACACTACATCAACAGCACAAATCAAAAAGCAGTTGCAGAGGCATTAACTAAAATACATATTTCATTTGTGTATAATAGTAAAACCGAGACAAGTGAGACATATCTGAATGGATTGAATGTAGAAAATGAAATTCGGAAAATGTATGTTTCGGAAAGGGTAAGTGAAGTGAGCGCATTGCCAGAAGTTCGTAAGAACCTGGTGGAGCAACAGCAAAAGCTTGCCCGTAAAAAGGGAGTTGTGATGGATGGCAGAGATATTGGCACACATGTATTCCCCAACGCAGAGTTGAAGATATTCATGGTTGCGGATATGGAAGTTCGGGCATATCGCAGACAGCAGGAACTATTTGCTCGCAAGCAAATAGTAGATCTTGCAGATATTATTGCAAATATTGAAAGCCGAGATCTGAAGGATACAACTAGAGAAGAATCTCCGTTGAGAAAAGCATCAGATGCATTTGAGATCGATACTACGTATATTACGGTTGAAGAGCAAGTAGATTGCATCATGAATATTGCCGTAGGAAGAATGATTGAACTTGAATATCGGGTTGAAGATATTTAAATCGCATAAATAAGAAACAAATTGATTCTCAATTTTGTTTGTCAAATAAGCCCAAGGTTAGCACAGAAAATATGGAAGTAACGATCGACAAAAATTCCGGTTATTGTTTTGGAGTTGAATTCGCTATTCAAATGGCGGAAGATGAAATGGCTACAGGTGAACCGTTGTATTGTCTTGGTGATATTGTCCATAATAGCATGGAAGTTGAGCGTTTGGCAGCTAAAGGATTGAAAATAATTAATCATGATCAATTGAAAGAACTTTCGAATTGTAAAGTTCTGATTCGTGCGCATGGTGAACCACCTGAGACGTATCAATTGGCTCTTGATAATAACATTGAATTGGTTGATGCGTCTTGCCCAGTTGTGTTAAAATTNCAAAACCGNGTTAAAGCATCTTTTGATTCAATTGATTCAAAAGATGGACAGATTGTAATCTATGGGCAACATGGNCATGCTGAAGTGATTGGCTTAGCCGGACAAACGGGNGACAAAGCAATTGTTATAACAGGTGAACAGGATTTAGATACAATTGATTTCTCCAAACCAGTTACCTTATACTCTCAAACAACAAAAAGCACTCAAGGATTTTATAAAATGAAAGACTTGATTGAGGAACGCATAAAAGTTGCAGGCGGAAATCCCGACGAGAGTTTTGATTACAATGACAGTATTTGCAGACAAGTATCAAATAGAGAACCTCAACTGAGAAAGTTTTCCAAAGAAGTAGACGTTGTTGTTTTTGTTAGCGGCAAAAAAAGTTCGAATGGAAAGGCGCTGTATGGCGTATGCAAACAAGAAAATGAACGCAGCTACTTTGTTGAAAATGAAAATGAGATTGAAGATTCGTGGATTCGAGCTACAGATAAAATAGGTATATGTGGGGCAACATCAACACCCATGTGGCTTATGGAACAAGTTAAAAATTATATTCAAACACATTCGTGGGCTTAATTTATTAATTCTACTTATTAATCTATTAATATTATTTTATAAATAATACCATGAAATTATTCGTTCGTTATTTTATACAAGGATTATTATTCTGGACACCGATATTTATTACGGTGTATATCATCTTTTTTATTTTCAGTGTATTTGATCGAATTATTCCGGCATTATTCAATATAGATCTTACTCCAGGTGTAGGTATTGTAATTGTTATAACGTTTTTAGTTGTTACAGGTGTGGTTACTTCCATGCTTTTGGTTAAGCCTGCTTTTAGTTTTTTAGAAAACTATGTATATAAGATTCCCTTAATCAACATTATCTATTCATCATCTAAAGATGTCGTTAGCGCAATCGTTGGAGAAAAAAAGAGATTTGATCATCCAGTAATGGTTAAGACCGGAGGAGGAGAGTCCGGAACATTTAGAATCGGTTTTATTACAAGAGATGAATTTAATGTTAAGGGGATGGAAGAATTGGTTTCCGTATACTTTCCGCACTCCTATAATATATCAGGCAATATTGTTTTTGTACCTAAAGATAAGGTCCTAAGCCTAAACATAACGGGTGCAGAGGCAATGAAGTTTATTGTTTCAGCGGGTATGACAGGAAACCTGGATGAGAAAGAATCCTAGTTATTACTGAATTGTTAGTCTAATATTTTTTTAATGTTAAGAAAGGCATCCTTGGTAACATTGAGGTAACAATCCCTTGAAGTTGTATTAACACCCCGGTAAAGATAGGGTAATAGCATTCACGTAGTTTTGTAGCGTAAATCAAACTACAAATTAAAGCTCGTGATGAATACGCTACGTTTTCCCAAATGGTTGACACTTTCAGCCGTTTTGCTGTTTATTTCTTTACTCACTTCTTACACATCAAATGCTCAAACTGGTTCTGTCAAAGGAATATTAATTGATTCGTCAGCAAACGAATTAATTTTTGGGGCTGTTGTATCTTCTCCAGAAAACCCTTCACTTGGGACACAATCCGATATGGATGGAGTGTTTCTTATCTCAAATATAAAACCTGGTACATATAATTTTAAAGTCTCTTATATCGGCTATAAAGAATATCTATATACGGATGTTGTAGTTGTTGCTGGACAAACAACAGATCTTGGTACTATTAATTTGAAAATAGATGAAGATGTTGAAGTTATCGAAATTGTGGGTCAACGATCTACAAATACAGAGGCAGCAGTTGTTGAAGAAATTAGAAATGAAGAGAATGTTGTGTCTGGTATTTCTGCAGAACAGATAACAAAATCTCAAGATAGAGATGCTGCAGCCGTTATATCAAGAATTCCAGGCGTAACATTGATAGATGGTAGATTTATCATGGTTAGGGGTTTGAGTGAACGATATAATAACGTCTTACTTAATGGAGCAATTGCACCATCTTCTGAATCTGAAACAAGGGCATTTTCTTTTGATATTCTTCCAAGCAATGTCTTAGATAGAATATTGGTTTTTAAATCAGGAAGTGCTGATATGCCTGGAGATTTTGCAGGAGGATTAATTAAAGTATATACTAGAGCAGCCGTTGATGAGAATGTGACATCACTTGGTATAGGTGTTGGATATAGGGCTCAGACCACATTTAATTCATTTGTTAGACAAGATGGTTATAAAGCAGACTGGACAACCTTTGGAAATAAGCCACGTGAACTTCCGGATGGATTTCCAAGTGATTTGAAAAATTTAGGTTTCGAATACGACAAGGCGGTTGAATACTCTAAGCAATTATCATACAATTGGAGTACAAAGAAACAAACTGCAATGCCAGATTTGAGATTTAATTTTTTATTAGGAAGAAATTTTTATCTCGGGAATGTAAAAGTGAGTTCTGTGAACAATGCGAATTATTCAAATGTGTACCAGAGTTATTTGAATGAGCGAAACAGATATTGGAACTATGATTCAGAGGGTAAAAGCGAAGATCGATATGTGTTTAAGGACCAATATCATGTAAATAGCTACAGGATGGGGCTAATGAGCAATTGGACATTTAATTTTACGAAAAGTGCAAATAAAAAAATTATATCATTTAGAAATTTTTACACACGCTCTGCATTTAATGAAGTCATGTTGAGAAGTGGTACGGATTATGAAAAAACACAAGAATTATTATTCACTTCTTTACGATATGGGACCAATGCAATTTTTAGTTCACAACTTGAAGGTGAGCATGGCATGCGTGCTAATAAAGATAATTTAGTTTGGGTAATAGGTTTTTCTAAAACTACTAAAAACGAACCTGATTGGAAGCGTGCTTCACAAACAAGATCCTTGGGCTCTACAGATCCATTTAGGACAGTTGTTCAATCAGGTCCAACAGCACAAGATGGAGCTTCCTTCTATACGAAACTAGATGAGTATGCAATAATGAATAGTGTTAATTATGATAGGAATTTATTGAATCATACTGACTCTTCAGCTACTCAGTTAACATTAAAAACGGGGTATTATGCCGAATACAAGAAAAGGACGTACTCCGCACGATGGATGTCGTTAACGGATGCAGGCATTGATCCAAACTTGAAATTACTAAGTCCGGATGAATTATTTCAGGAAGAATATCTTGGATACCCCAATGGATTGTTGTTGCAAGAAGGTACTCGTACACAAGATAGATACGAAGGTATAAATACATTGCTTGCAGGATATGGAAGTTTAGTTTATAAGCTACATAAGTTTACAGTTGATGCGGGTTTAAGAATGGAGTGGAACAGACAACAAATCAATACTGCTGTAGATGGCGTTCCGTTGACAATTGATAATCCAATCTTATCTCCATTACCTTTCATTAATTTATCTCTTAGATATCATCCTAAGTGGGTTGCCAGAACTAGTTTTATGAAGACAATCAACAGACCTGAATTTAGAGAGTTGTCTCCATTCCCTTTCTATGACTTTACAATACCTGCAGATAAATCTGGTAACCCGGATTTGAAAGTGTGCGACATTTACAATGTTGATGCCAGATTAGAGTTCTATCCGAGCGAAGGTGAAATGATTGCTCTTGGCGGGTTCTATAAAAAATTCATTAATCCGATTGAAGCCTATATTTTACAAGGTGCATCCAATTTAGTATATCAATATAACAATGCTCCTGAAGCTGAATCAGTAGGCTTGGAACTTGAATTAAGAAAATCATTAGTTGGATTAACTAGAAATAAAGTATTAGAACGTTTTTCATTATTGTTTAATGGCTCATTGATTTATTCTCAAATTAATTTTGGTGGCGATGATGCAACGTTTAGCAATCTAATACAAAAAAGAGCTATGCAAGGACAGAGCCCTTATGTAGTAAACGCTGGGGTGTATTACAATTACGAAAGATCGAAATTTAGTTTATTGTACAATGTTTATGGACCTAGAATTTTTTCAGTTGGAGATAGTCAAACTAGAACGATTTATGAAATGCCGCGTGCTTCCCTTGATTTAACGTATTCATACGACATTAGTAAAAAAGCAGAACTGCGTTTAGGCATTTCAAATTTATTGAATAGTTCTATACGTCTTCAAGAAGATGGAAATAATAATAGAAAGTTAAATGAAGACAACATTGATAAAAATATTTCTATCTATAAAATTGGCCAAAATGTAAACCTAGGTTTTGTTTATAATTTCTAAGCGAAGCATTATCGTAAATTAACTTGTAAGTAACAATCAGTTAACATTTGAAAGGCACCTTTGCATACAAATAACTATTAAACTAATCATGAAAAAAACATTTAAAAGTATTTTATACATTTTGTTAGCGGCAACATTTGTTGCTACATCTTGTAAAGACAAAAATGATGAGCCTGCTCCTAGTAATAATAATAGCGGCCTTGAAATTATTGAAGGTGAAATATCCTCAAGTAAAATATTGGATGCTTCGAAAAAATATTTATTAAAAGGTAAAGTATATGTATTGTCAGGCAATACAATAACAATCCCTGCAGGCACAATTATTTTTGGTGACAAAACTACTCAAGGAGCACTTGTTATAAATAGAGGTGCTAAGATCATGGCAGAAGGTACTGCTTCTAACCCAATTGTATTTACTTCAAATGCACCCGCTGGTTTCAGACAAAGAGGTGACTGGGCAGGTATCGTTATTTGTGGTAATGCTCAAACGAATAAAGGTACAAACAACCCAATTGAAGGTATTCAAGGAACAGGTACTACGAATGGATATTATGGACCAGGTACAGCTTTAGATAACAGCCAAAATTCTGGTATCATGAAATACGTTCGTATTGAATATGCAGGGTTCCCTTTATCTGATGACAATGAATTGAATTCATTAACTTTGGGATCTATTGGAAGTGGTACTGCAATTGATAACATCATGGTTTCTTATGCGAATGATGATGCTTACGAATGGTTTGGTGGTACTGTTAATCACAAATTCTTGATTGCTTATAGCACAAATGATGACGACTTTGATACGGATGCTGGTTATTCTGGAAGCATTCAGTACGGTTTGATTGTAAGAGATAATAATATTGCTGATAAATCAACATCAAGAGCGTTCGAAGCATCTTCAAACTCTGCTGGTGTAGATCCAGATTCTGAATGTAAGTTTGCAAACTTTACAATCCTTGGTCCATGGGTTTATGCAGATACTTCTACAACAACTAACATTGCAGGAAGTTATGGTAACGCAATTGAAATCAACTCAAGCTCAAATATCAAAGTTTGGAATTCAATTGTATTAGGTTTTACAGTTCCTGTAAACATGAATGGTGGTGACAATTCAGAAGTTAAAAACAATATCTTGTATGGTCGTGATTCATTAGTTTCTAAAACTGCAGCAGCTAAAGGTACATTCTCTAATAACACTGTAATCACAAGCAGAGTATTAAAATCTATCTACGGTACTTCTGTATTCACGGGTAAAGATTCTAAAAAGAATAAATCTGACGCTTCAAGTGCATTGTATTTCAACAACCCTAATCCACTTCAGGTTGCAACTTCGCCTTACGTTACTGGCGCTCCTGATTTGTCTGCAAGCGGATTGACAACTGAAGCATATTATGGTGCATTTGGTACAACTGCTAATGCAGGCTGGGCATGGGGTCAACCATGGATTAACTTCCAACCGCAAAATACTGCTTACTAATAATAAGTAAATACTAATAAAATGTTTATTTTAAGAGGCGAAAGAATTTTCTTTCGCCTCTTTTATAATATAGTGAAATGAAAAGAATAATCTTAATCGGTATTTTAATTGCAGTTTTTTCATGTGAGAAATCTGCGTCAAACAATGTTGTCGAAGTATTAGGTGATTCAATAGAAATGCAAAAGCATTTATCGTTTTTGTCTACGTATGTTATCAAAAAACAATCTGAAATTTCAGATTCAATATGGTTTTCAGATTCATTGGTAGACTACAAAGTATCTAAAATGAAACAATACGATGTTTCATTTTTATTTGCTGAAAAGAAATCAGACACAGTTTATTATATAGTAAGGAGATTAGAATGGGGAAGAACATTTGAAAATTATAGATTGCTGGGGGGGGCATATATTTGGGGCGCAACTCCTGTATTTATAGAGGAGAAGTTTATTTCTATCCGGTACAATAAAGAGGATTTAAATAAAGTAGTACCAACGATTGCTAAATATTTATATACAGACAATGTATTGGACCTTGTGAATAATACGAAGGATACACTTATTCAATGGCCTGAGAAAGGCGTTTATTATGATAAACAAACCCATAAGTGGGAGCTCGGCAAGGGGAATGACTTTTACTTTTTGAAGCAGATGAAGGATTCTGTTAAAGCATCTCAAGCCGACACTGTTAACAATTCAGTAAAGATTCAATAATATATACGTAGCCGTTTGGTAACATTGGTAATGTACCTTTGATACTGAAAACAGAGCTATTCAATTTTTTAATCTTATGGGCGTCAGACGGACGCCCTTATTTTTTTCTGTTTTCTTCATTACAAAATCATCTCGATTACAATCTATTATTCCAACTTGTCAAATAATATGAAATGTAACCTACCTCTCAAATAAATCTCGTCCCATTTTAAATAAATGCAAAACGATTGATTGTTTTCGAATGCGCAATAAAAACTTGTAACTCTCCGAATTATCAGGATAGTTGTATTGTCTTTCATAGAAATTACGTGTGCCTGTGCTGCTATGTAATTTTATGAACTCCGGGTCGAATGAATGGATATTGTACATCATGATTAATTCACAGCTATTTTATATGACAAATATCACCATTTACTATTTCGATATCGTTACGTAAATTCTAACCTATTATTAACGTTGGAGTACGTGTGTTATATAGAATCTGAATTTATAGAGGTGAAAAAATCTTAGTGGCTTCCTTTTCAGCACTAGTCTAAAAGGTTGCATCAATGTGAAAAGATAATATAGAAATAGGGAGGCTCCTAAATAAAAAAAGTCTCGATATCTATCGAGACTTTTTTTATTTAGGAGCAAATGCTTCAATTATAATTGCGCATCAATTTTTTGTGCTAATACAGACTTAGGAACAACGCCAACTTGTTTGTCAACGATTTCGCCTTTTTTCAATACCAACAATGTAGGGATAGAACGAATACCAAACTTAGCTGATACGATCGGGTTCTCATCTACATTCAATTTTGCAATCACTGCTTTACCAGCATAGTCACCAGCAAGTTCTTCAACTACTGGTCCAATCATTTTACAAGGTCCACACCATTCAGCCCAGAAATCTACTAATACTGGTTGATCTGTATTGATTATCTCTTCAAAGTTCGCGTCTGTTATTTCTACTGCTTTTCCCATAATTGAAAATGTGTTAACTGTATACTAACTGTAAACTTAATCAAATTTTAATAAAAATGGTTCCTTATGCACCTATTTTGTATGATACCCCTTCCAGTTTGGTCAACTCTTCAAGGAATACATTGTTCGGATCTACTCTATAACTACGTGAGAATGTTTTTACTGTATGTTCGTTTGTGTTCTTGGTCAG
>Ga0065715_10000480_pt1 | contig 12083 bp, 9 predicted proteins | sample MisBulReplicate1_FD_59102 | JGI IMG/M metagenome (GOLD analysis project Ga0065715, IMG submission 59102) | Miscanthus rhizosphere microbial communities from Kellogg Biological Station, MSU, sample Bulk Soil Replicate 1 : eDNA_1 v2 (version 2) | ecosystem: Host-associated > Plants > Roots >...
CGCGTCCGCCCGGGGTGATATCGTCTGTTCGAACACATGGGCAAATCGTGGCTGGCAGCGGCCCTTGCCTGGCTGACTTTTGCGCAGGTGCAGAGCGGAGTCAATCCCCGCTCCATGCGATGCCGATCCTCGGCACCAGCGTCCTGACGTTCGGCTGCCTTGCTGCCGTCGAAGAGGTGCGATCGTGGGGCCCGCTCGAGCAGGGTGGTCATCGATGAGGGCATTGGCCCGTCAAGTCGTTTGCCTGGCCGTCCCTCTTGTCTTCAGCTTCATCCCCATCGCCGGCATGTTGTGGATCTCGGCGCCCGAGCTCCCGCCGCCCGGCGTGAGCCTCGTCCGGATCGCAATAGCTCTCGCCGCAGTGGTTGTCCCGCTGTATCTCCTGCTGCGCCGCCGGTCGGCTCTGATCGCGTCCAACGCGCTGGGACTCCCGTTGCTGGTCCTGGGCCTCTACCCCGCCGCGCACTCAGCCACCTCGGCGCTGGTCCGGAGCGAAGCGATCCTGGCCTGGATATATATCGCCCTGTGCGTCGCCTGCGGCTGGATTGCGCACCGGCTGTCGGGCGAGGCCGCGGTAACTCTTCACGACGTCCTGACGACGGTCGCCGTCGTGTTCCTCGTGTTCACCGGCTGGCTCCTGTTCAACAGCTATGTCCGTCCTGCTTCCTACCCGCCGGCCGTGGAAGCAGCCATGAACCACCTCTTGACGCCGTTCTCCCGCCCGACCGCCCGGATCGATTGGAGGCCCGATGTCTACGATCTCGTGCTCGACGGCATGGGGCGCCCGGACGTTCTGCAGCAGGAGTACGGTCTGAAGCTTGACGGCGTCCTCGACGAATTCCATCGGCTTGGGTTCGAGTTCGCCGCGAACAGCCGCGCGAACTACGCGCAGACGCAGCTCTCGCTCGCATCGATGCTCAACGCCGGCTATCTGGATGAACTGGCGAAGGCCGAGGGGGCCACTGGCCGACAACGGGGTCCGCTGCGGGACCTGATCTCGAAGGGGCGGGTGCCGGCTTTCTTCAAGGACCTCGGGTATCGAGTCGAATTCATCGGTTCCGGCTACTTGTCCAGCGGCGCCTTCGAGCGCGCGGATGTGTGCGACTGCCCGCAGTTGTGGTTCGCGGACGCCGAGGTGGGCGCNCTCAGCCTGTCGCCCCTGAAGGTGCTCTTCGGNGGCGTCGGCATCCGNGCACACTTCGACAGGTCCCTGAAGATTTTCGANGAGATCGAGCGTCTGCGGCGTGCCCNCGAGCCGAGGTACGTCTTCGCGCACGTGCCGATGCCGCATCCTCCCTTCGTGGCCGATGAACGAGGCGCGTTCACGAATTCGGGCAGGTTCATGAGCGGCGGCGATGGATCCTTCTTCGCGGGATCGCCCGAGGAATACAAGTCGGGCTACCGCGCTCAGGCGGCGTTCGTGCTCTCAAGGACCTTGCGCGCGGCCACGCGCATTCTGCGAGATGGCGCGAGCACGGGCCGGGACACCATCTTCGTCGTCCACGGTGACCACGGGCCTCGACGTGATTTCGACGCGCTGAATCCGACGGCGGAATCGGGCCATCTCGCCCTGCCCACGCTGCTTGCCATCCGATGGCCGGCTGGACATGAGCCATCAGCGCCGCCGGAGTCCCTGGTGAACGTCTATCGGGTGCTGCTCGATCGCATGTTTGGTGTCGACGCTCCCGTTCTAGAGGATCGCGGCTACGTGTCCGGGTTCGACAGGCCGTACGACCTGATTCCTGTTCCTCTCGTCAACGACGCCGCGCGCTAGGGTGCGCCGATGCGAAACGCCGGCTGGTTGTCGATCGCAACGGTGGGGGCGATCGGACTTTTCCTTCGGCTGTACGGCATCACGCAGAGCCTGTGGCTCGACGAACTGTCGACGTGGTGGTGCGTTCAAGCCGGTCCGCGGGAGATCGGCGCGCGGGTCATATCCTTTCAAGGACAGTCCCCGCTCTACTACTTCCTCGCGTGGGGAAGCACGGCGATGGTGGGTCCGACCGAAGTGGCGCTACGACTGCCTTCGCTCCTGGCCTCGCTCGCCACGGCGGCTGTTTGCGGCCTGGCGGCTCACCGCGTCGCGGGTCCTCGATCGGGATGGTGGGCTGCTGCGCTCACCTGGCTGACCTTCGCCCAGGTTCAAAGCGGCGTGAATGCGCGCCCCTACGCCCTTGCGATCCTGGGCACGAGCGTGATGACGCTCGGATATCTTGCGGCGGTCAAGGACGGTGCGCCATGGAGCCGGGTGTTGTTCGTCGGCGGCGCAGCGCTTCAGTTCTGGGCGCACTTCCTGCTGGTGCTGCCCATTGTCGGGCTCGTGGTGGCGCACCTGGCGCTGCCCGGGCTTCACGGACGCTACAGCCGCCGGGCGTTCAGCCTGGACTGTCTGTTTGTCTTTGCAGTCTGCCTGCCAGCCTGGCCGTATTTCCAGGCGAGTACCGCCCGCACTCAGCACATCACGTGGCTTGCTACGCCGCACCACGGCGACATCATGGCGCTCCTCGGGCCGGTCGTGCTTCCCATCGCGATTGATGTGATGACGCCCAGCCGTGATGCTCGCGACGCTCGGACGCTTGCCCTCATGGCGTCCGTCGCCGGCGTGATTCTGGCGCTCGAATCGGCGCTGCTCTTCCACGCCACGGTGGTATCAGCCCGCTACCTCGAGCCGATCGTGGTGCCCGCGGCGATCCTCGCTGGCGCAGCACTGGGCCGGCTGTCGGCCCGTGACGCCTCTATGGCGTTCCTGGCGTTTCTCGCGATCAACGGGAGCAACGCTGGTCGCGCGTTCCTCGCCACCGGCACGTTCAGCGGTCTGGGTGTCGAGGACTGGCGTTCGGCGTCCTACGCCGCGCGCGAGGCCGTCGCGTCGTACGGTGCAACGGTCATTCTGCTCCGGTCTGGATTCGCAGAGGAATCGTTCCCCGTTCCAGGGCATGCACCGCCCGCGGCACGCGCAGTCCTCGACGTGCCCGGTCAGGCCCCGATCAGGGCCGACATTGTGTCGCTGACCTACCGGTGGTCGGAGCCGGCACGGGCGGAGTACTTCGCGTCCGTTGTCGCGCCGCGCATCGTCGCCGCGCCCGCTCTCGTGGTTGTCGCGCAACACGCGACCGACGCCGACGGTGTCTACGGTGACCACGTCGCTGCCTGGATTCGCGACACGTTCGGCACTGCGTTCAAGGCGGCTCGCCTGATCGAGGTGAGAGGCGTGGACGTGTTGCTGTTTACTCGTCCGGCGACGGGCGGGAAGCCGGAGGCCGCGCTCGCACCTCCGTGAGCGCGCAGGGCTCCGGCCAGCTCGAGACGAAGCTCCAATCACGCGGGTCGGACAGCGGAACATGGATCGGGTTGCACTGACGATACCGGCCTTTTATGATGCTCCCGGAGGACTGATGAACCGAAAAACCGCGCGGCGCACCAATGAACGCGCGATGCTGGCCACCGCCCTCGCATTGGCAGTGTGGTGGGTCGCCGTGCTCGCACCGAAGGCGGAGGCCTACATCGACCCTTCAGCGGGCGGCATGCTCGTGCAGCTCCTGCTGGCAGGCACCGCCGGCGTGGCCGTTCTCGGCAAGCTGTTGTGGTCGCGGGTGAAGCGTGTCTTTGGCGCGAGCGACTCCGATCAGCGCCCGCCTGCCTCCAGCGACCCTCCGACGCCGCATGATCGGGTTTGACCCCGCCTCGTTCCGCGACCCATCCGGCCGGCTCTTCCGACACGACGGCTCGATCTATCGCACTTGCTCCGCGGATGCACTGACATGTTTCGTCGGCGCCAGGGACGCGGGCCTCGTCGATGCTCTGACCTCGGCCGGGCTCCTGGTGCCATCCGCGCTGGCCGACAGCGCCGCGGAGGGGCTGCCGGCGGACGTGGTGGGCGTCCAGGTGATCAAGCAGGCCGAATTACCAGTCGTGTCGTACAGCTATGAGTGGAGCTTCTCGATGCTGCGCGATGCGGCGATCGTCACGCTTCGCGCTATCGAGCTCTGCCTCGACCGCGGATACATTCTGAAAGACGCTACGTCCTTCAACGTGCTGTTCGAGGGGACCGTGCCGAGGCTGGTGGACGTCCACTCGCTGGCGCCAAGGGTGGAAGGAACGCTCTGGGCAGGATACGCGCAATTCTGCCGGGCGTTTCTCTTTCCGCTGTTCCTGCTGTCCTATCGCGGCATCGACCCGCGGCCGCTGCTTCTCGCGGGGCTCGGCGAGATTCCCCTCGGCGAGGTCAGCCGCATTCTCGGGTGGCGTGATCTGATGAAACCCGGCGTGCTGGTCAACGTAAGCGTGCAGCAGCAGCTCGAGCGGCGGTTCGCCGGAAGGGCCGAGGACGTGTCCAGGGCAGGAACGGGACTGAAGTACCCCCTGTCGACGTTGCGAGCCCAGGTGTCCCGGCTGCGAAGAGTCATCGAACGGCTGTCTCCCCCCAGCGGCGATGCCTGGACGGCGTATGTGGACACGCACACATACGAAGACGACGGAGTCGGGCGGAAAGAGGGCTTCGTGCGACAGGCGCTCGCCGACCGAAAACCCCGGGTTGTCCTCGACCTTGGCACCAACACCGGGCAATACGCCCGCCTCGCCCGTTCGACGGGCGCCCGCGTTGTCGCCTTGGACGCGAGCTCCGCGTGCGTTGACGCCGTCTACGGAAAAGCCGCGGGCGACACGGCGCTGTCGCCGATCGTGGCCGATCTCACGCGGCCGACACCAGCGATAGGCTGGGGGCTGATAGAGCGCAGGGGCCTGCTCGACCGGTTGCGGGGCGAATTCGTGATGGCACTGGCCCTCGTGCATCATCTGCGAATCACCGGCGGCATACCGCTTGTCGAGATCGTCGGCCTGCTGACCGCCGTCGCGCCCTCGGGCGTGATCGAGTGGGTCGGCCGTGACGATCCTATGGTGAAGCGCCTGCTGGCCCTTCGCCCGGACGTCTACGGGGACTACACGTTGGAGAGCTTCGAGCGGGCGCTGTCCGCACGCGCCAGAATCGTACGGACAGCGAGCGGTACGCACGAGACGCGCGCGCTCTACGAATTCACCACCATGTAGACACCGCGCCGCTTGACTCGAGCCCTGCGACTGGGACACAACTTGGGCCCTGTATGACATCGATCGAATCGATCGTCGTCCTGATTCCGGTCCTCGATGATTGGCAGGCCATGTCGCTGCTGATTCCGCGCCTCGCAGCCGCGCTGCGGCCCGTCGCCGTGCGGGCGGGCCTGCTGATCGTCGACGACGGCTCGACGGAGTCGGCTGCCGAGGGCCTCGCTCAAGCCAGGCGCGATGGGTTCGACTGGGTCCGCGTGCTGCGACTGAGGCGGAATCTCGGGCACCAGCGCGCCATCGCGGTCGGGCTCTGCTACGTCGACGAGCACCTCGAATGCGACGCGGTTGTCGTCATGGACGGCGACGGAGAGGATCAACCGGAAGACGTGGGACGACTCGTTGCCCGCGCGCGGGCGGAGCCCGGCGCGCCGATTGTCTTCGCCGAGCGCCAGCGGCGCGTCGAGGGACTGACCTTCCGTGCGTTTTACATGCTGTACCGAATGCTGCATCGTCCGCTCACCGGTCGGAGCGTCAAGGTCGGCAACTTCAGCCTCGTGCCGCGGGTGCGCCTGCAAACCCTGACGGTCGTCTCGGAACTCTGGATTCACTACGCCGCGTCGGTCTTGCGATCGCGTCAGCCGACGTGCGGTGTGCCAGTGAATCGCGGCCGGCGACTGGACGGTCGGTCGCGCATGAACTTCGTGTCACTCGTCGTCCACGGGCTCAGCGCAATCTCTGTCTACAGCGATGTGGTCTTCACCCGGCTGGTCATGGCGACGGCGCTGCTGGCGACGTTCGGAGTGATCGGGCTGGTTGTCCTCCTCAGCCTCAAGCTGGGAAAGACGTATGACGTGCCGAGCTGGGCGCCTATCGCGGCCGCGTTCCTCCTGCTCGTCCTGATTCAGGCGGGGACGTTCATCGCGTCGCTGGTCTTCGTGGTCCTGGGGACACGGCAACAGTCGGCGATCATCCCGCGACGCGACTACGGCTACTACATCTCCGGCGTCTCCGAGCTTGACGCGGCATAAGGCGCCGGTTCTCATCGGCCGATCTTCAGGCCTTCCATCCTCACGGCAGTCCTCGTGACGGTGCAGAGCGTGGCGCCGTCGGCCGTTACCACCCGATCTACGACGTCCGGGTTCGCGTCGAGCGAAAGGAGATCCTGCCGGCTGCCGCGGGCGAGAGTGACGAAGACTGTCGCGCGCGGGTCGCGCGCCTCTACGAGCTCCAGCCTCGGGAACCGCGACAGGTCCGCCTGCAGCACGATTTGCGGCCAACCGCTGACGGGCACCCGCTCCCCCGCGGCGGGCGCCGGGATGCGTGCGAGCGCCGCGAGCATGCAGTTGCCCCAGTAGTCCAGGTCGTAGCGCGCGAAGGCGCGCATCGGACCGCCCGCGAGCGGCTGCACGTAGGCCGTTTGGTTCGGGTGATTGCGAAGCTGAAAGACGACTGGCTCGGCAATGCCGATGCCTGCAGCAAGCGCCAACGCCGGCCGCCAGCGAGGCGCAAGAGCACGCCATAACCCCAACCACCCGGCGGTCGCGAGGATTGTCAGCGCCGGCACGATGAACAGCAGGTGACGGACGCCGTCGTAGAGCGTCGCGCGTGTCCCGATGACGTAGAGCACGGGAAACAGGACCGCGCCCCACAGCGCCACCACGCCACCGGCATCCCGTCCCGCCAGACACGCCAGAGACAGCGCGGCGCCCGCCGTCACGATGGGCGGAAGGACAATCCAGAACCACCGCCAGACGTACGCAGCGGGCAGGTCTCCCGCCATGTAGAGCCGGCCCTCGAAAAGCACATGCCATCTCCAGCCGAAGTGCCCGAGCTCCGACATGGCGCGGAAGGGAGCAGAAAGCGGATGGGCGTAGGCCCACGGCCATGCGATCCAACCGACGGCAACCGCGCCAGCCAGCACCAACGCAACCCGGAGCCCGGCCTGGACGACGGTCATGGGCTGCACAGGCCGAGCCTCCAGCAATCGGTAAAGCACGACGACGCCGACGTACCCTGCAAAGATCAGCGCTCCCGGCCGCACGTTCAGACCAAGACCGATCAACGCCGCGAAGCCTGCGACGGCGCCCCACGACAGGACAGGGCTTCGCGGCCCAATCCGCGTAAGCCCGAGCAGCACAGCTGTCGCGACGGTGGCAAACGGCAGGTCCTTCGGGTTGTTGATGGCGTGGGCCATGTAAAACGGTGAGGCTGCCAGGAGGAGCATCGAACACACACCGTGCGGCGGACCGAACAGCCGGTCGGCGAGGAGCCCACACAACAGGATGCCCAGCCATCCGACCACGGCGATCACCTCGTGTCGAATCACGTAGGCATCCATCGGCAACACGTGCTCGATCAGCGCCGACGCCACGTCGAAAGGCGCACCGTACAGGTGAGCGCCGTCGAGCGGTTCGTCGAGCGCCGAGTGTCCTTCCACGTAGGAAATGAGCCGCAGCGCCTTGGCGCGCTGCTGGGGCTCATCCCATGTGGCGCCAAAGTCCGGCGCAATGGCCGCAAGCATGCCGAGGAGCAGGACCGCTATCGCCAGGAACGTCCGCTCGTATGGAGTGCGCGCGCTCATCAGTTCTGGCCAGGTACCGGCTTTCCCTCCAACGGAGTGAAGTACAAGTTCTGGTGGTCGGCGTGAAGGTAGCGACCGACGACGACATAGCCGGCCCTGGCAAAGTAGTCGAGGATGGCCTGCCGTACCTGTCCCTGCGCCTCGATGACCGCAAGCGCTGGACGGTGTCGAGCGATGGTGAAGTGGGACAGCGCCATCGGCTCACCCAGTTCGATATCCATCGACAACAGGTCGAAGTGCTCGACACCCGCATCCTGGAGGATGCTGTCCAACGTCCGCCGGGGCACCTCCCTGGGGACCGTAGTCTTCGCAAAGACGTGGGCGAAGTCGTCGTCGCCCGAAGAAGTCGCGTATTCCTTTGGGTTGATGTGCAGCGTCGCCGTGCCCTCGTCGCGGTCAGCCACGAAGGCCACGACAAACCTGGTGTTCGGTCGATAGGTTGTATACCCGGGGGCGAACTCACGGATGGCGTCGATCGCAACGCCGCGCCAGCCGAGGTCGTGTTCGATCCGATACGTGTTGCTGAACCTGCGGGCGTCGTAGGCGCCAACGTCAACGAAGACGCCATCCCTGCGGTCGTTGAAAAATTCGCGAATCAGCCACTCCTCGGGGCCCTGCGAAAACTTCTGCAGCCCGAACCTGGCGGACGCCATCTCCACGACGTTGTCCTCGATCATGGTAGTCCTGCCGGGCCCGAGCAGAATTGACTGGGTGGACACCCAGACCACGAGGGCGACAAACCCGGTGATCGTGCCCATCTCAACCAGGTCGAACCGGTGTTTACCCAGAACCGTCACTGCTGATCCTCTCTTCTCAGTCGAACGAGCAGTTGTGTCATCTTATGGCAATTCATGAGGCCCGCCTTCCTGTACGACGATGCCTACATCACGCTGGCAAGCGCCCGTGCCGTCTGGCATGGCGGTGATCCGCACTTCCCTCATGCCGGTGTGGTGGATGGCATCACCAGTCCGGTGCATTTCTCCCTCGTAACCGTTCTCGTCGCGCTGCTTCCCGCCGAGTGGGCGCTTCTCGCGTCGTGTCTGATTGGCGCCGCCGCCTACGCGGCGGGGCTATGGATGCTGGGACACCATGAGAACCTGTCACGCCTGGAATCGGCAGCCCTCGTGATCGCGGGATGCGGCGCCGGCATGATCAGCCAGCACCTGGTGAACGGGCTGGAGACGAGTTGGGCGCTGGCCGGCGTCACATGGCTGCTCGTGTGCGCACGCCGAGGCTGGGCGGTCGGCATTGGTGTCTGTTGCGGAACGCTGCCGTTCATCAGGCCCGAGTTGGGGATACTGGCGGTGGCCGTCACAGCGCATCGCATCCACCAGGCTCGGCGCATCGAGTCGCCGCTGGTCGCGGGCGGCGTAGTCGCCGCCATCCCCTGGCTCGCCTTGATGCTTTGGACGACTGGGGGCCTTGTCCCGACCAGCCTCATGGTCAAGCGCGACTGGTATGCCGAGACGTGCTGGACCTGGTCGAGGCGTGCCGCCGTCGTCGGAACGGGTGGCGGACTGTGGCTTCGTTCGAATGCATTTGTCAGTCTGGGACTCATCGGCCTGCTGCGTGACCGGCTCGGCCGCTTCGCGGTTTTGGCGGTCGTGCTGACGCTCTTCATCTGGTCGCTGAGCGTCCCCGATGTCCTCCACGCCTACCAGCGTCACCGTTACTACGCCCCCTTCCTGCCTCTGCTGATCGCGGGGCTCGCGCTCCTCCCACTCGCGGTTCGGCAATACGCGATCCTGCTGGCTGCGCTCGCAGCTGTCGTCACGACGACCGCCGTCGTGAGGCTCGAACCGGCAGCTATTGCTCGAGCGAGCGACTTGCGTGCGTCGGTGGTCCGTGCTCTACGGGATTCGGGATCCTCACGCGTCCTGGTACACGACATCGGGTACATGCCGTTCGACGACGCGGCGCCCGTGTTCATCGACATGGTGGGACTCAAGGACCGGAGGGCGGCACGGGCTCATCACGAGTTGACGGGCCCCACGTGCGGCGCACGCCGTGCGGATGCTCTCCGGGCTGTCGCGCTGGATGAGCGCCCGGACGCGCTGGTGATTTGGCAGCCGTGGGATGACTACTTCGGCGTCTCGAAGGCTCTGCTCGAGGCAGGATGGCGCCTGAGACGGCTCGGGGCCTACGGGACGACGGAGCCCGTCGTGGTTTACGCGCTGCAGAGCCCCAGCAAATGAGGTGTGCGGCACCATGACGCCGAAAGCCGCCACGATGACCGTCGCCGTCATCGCGATCGGCATCGCGGCATTTGTGGTGATGACGTCATCCTCGCGTTTCATCTGGGACGACGACGGCATATACGTGTCGACGGCGCGTGCACTGGCCGAGCGGCACGAGTATCGGTTGATCAACCTGCCGACGGAGCCGTATCAAACGAAGTACCCGCCGCTCTACCCCGCGCTGCTCGCGCTGGCATGGCCGGCCGGGGCCGAGTATTCGGATGCCGCGCCCCACCTGAAAGTCGTGAATGCCATCGCTCTCGCCGTCATCGTGCTGATGACCGCGCGGCTCGCGGGCCGGGCCGTGCCCGGTCGGAACATGGCGCCGGTCTTTGCCGCGCTGCTCGCGGCGGTCTCACCGGCGCTAGTGTCACATGGCGAGCAGTTGACATCCGACCTGTGGTTCACGGTGTTCCTGCTCGCCGTCTGCAGCCTGCCGAAGGGTGACAAGTGGACGACGCCTGAAACGCTCGGCGCGTGTGCGCTCGCGGGACTGTCGGTCCTCACACGGACGATTGGACTCGCAGTGGTCCTCGGATTGCTGCTCGATCTGGGAAGGCGCGGCGGTCGCGCTCGTACAGCCGTCGGCGCAGCGCTCATCGGCACGTTCGCTGTGCCTTGGACCATCTGGAGGCTCGCGAGGTTTCAGGACGTCGGCCCGCTCCTGCAGGGCTATGTCACCTACGAACGGTCGCTGTGGCTGCTACTCCCAGACACGCCGGTTCTTGCGAGCCGACTCATTCTGAAGAACGTGGCCGGCCTGGCCCTGTCGGCCGAAGTGGTCCTGGGGACTGTGACGTGGTGGTTCACAGGCGTTGTCGTGCTCATCGCGATTCTGGGCGCCTTGCAGTGTCGACGGCAGACGTGGGTTCACACCGCGGTTGCCATCGGCTCCACGTACGTCGTCGTCGTGGTCGGGCACCCCTACCCGATGATTCGGTACCTGGTACCGCTGGTCCCGCTCCTTCTCGTGGCTTTCGTATCGGGAGTATGGACGATGGGACAGCGCGAAAGATGGCGCCGGGCGCGGATCGTGAGCGGATGCCTGGCCGGCGTCCTATGGATCGTGCTGAACGCGGCATGGCTGGCGCGATTCTCCGAGGTCACGCATGACGCCATACACGGCGGCTTCGGCCGGCCGATGCAACTGTCGTGGGCGGGCTTCGACGACACTTTCGAGTACATCCGGGATCGCACACCGGCCTCGGCTGTTCTTGCCAGCCCATATGACTCGCTCTACTTCGTGTTCACGGGACGGCACGCGGTCAGGCCGTGGTTCCACGCGTCGGATCTGTATGAGCCCGCGTACGGCGTCGGTCCGTACGGGTGCGAGGACGTTCCGTCACTCCACGCCGAACTGCGACGGCTCCACGTGTCCTACTTGATCGTCGATCCCATGCTGAGCGACCTCGATTCCGCATATGGCACTTCGTGCGTAGCCGGCCTGCTCGAGCGCTACGGCCCCGAGTGGACGCTGACCTACACCTCTGTCGATCGGCAGCATCGTGTCTACCGAAGCCTTGTCGAGTCGCCGTCGATCGGCCAGCGAATCCGATAAACGCGGATGCGGCCGTACAAGGGATTGACGAGGTCGGCAATGATCGAGGCGTGAGCCGCGAGCCACGACTCGATCTCGACCTTTGGTATCCAGAGCAGCTGCGTATACGCCGTGTCGCCAGGCCTGTCGAGGATGAACCACTCCATGTGATCATCGCGGATGAAGATGTCGGGGCGCATGGTCGTCAGGGCGTCCCCAATTGACAGGCCCGGTCGCAGGCGCCTCAGGTAAACAAGCTGCTCCCACGAGTAATAAGGGTGGTCCGCAAAGCCGAACCAGTAAGTTTGGGAGCCCATGATGCTGTCGCCGGGCTCGACGACCTTCGCGAGCCGCTTCAACACGTCGTTGTATGCCGGCCTGCCGTCCTGCCCCATCGCGCTGAAACTCGAGCCGAAGGACAGCGTCAGGAGTACGGCTGCGGCAGCCAGCGAGGACCGGCGTAGGAAACTTGGGGAACGGTTGCGATCGCGAATCATCTTTCCGGCCGCCACGGCCAGACACATGACGAGCGGCGGAGTGAACAGAACGCTGTAGTACGGCTGCTTGTTGCGCACCAGGATTGCAAACGCGACACTGATCGTGGCGGACACCAGGAGCAGGCGCCGGTCGCGCCGATCGCCACCCTCCGACAATGTGAACAGGGCCCAAATGAGCACGGGCGTCA
>Ga0065715_10003840_pt1 | contig 12080 bp, 4 predicted proteins | sample MisBulReplicate1_FD_59102 | JGI IMG/M metagenome (GOLD analysis project Ga0065715, IMG submission 59102) | Miscanthus rhizosphere microbial communities from Kellogg Biological Station, MSU, sample Bulk Soil Replicate 1 : eDNA_1 v2 (version 2) | ecosystem: Host-associated > Plants > Roots >...
GCGGGCGCGGCCGGCTTGAACGCATCGAGAGGCTTGAACGCGCCCTCGCGCGGGTTGAGGAGTATCGTCGTCCTTTCGCCGGTGAGAACGAGATCGATCGCCCGATCGTTGTTGAGGTCGCTGGCGATGACACCCTTGGTGTGCGCGATGCCGAGTCCACGCTCGTCGGTCACGTCGCTGAACGTGCCGTTGCCGTTGTTGCGGAACAACATCGTTTTCGCGCCNGTGACCACGAGATCGACGTCCGCGTCGTGGTCGATGTCGATGAAGGCGAGGCTCTGGGCCCAGCCGCCCGTGAGGGCGGGAATCGCNGCTTTCGACGANGCGTCGGAGAACNNGCCGTCGCCGTCGTTGTGGAAGAGCCACACTTTGTTTGCCGACGCCAGCGCGATATCCGGGCGCTCGTCGTTGTCGTAGTCGGCCACCGCGCAGGCGTCGATGGCCCCCTCGGTGGTGAGGCTCACTGGCGCGGCGAATTGTCCTTTGCCGCTGTTCTTCACGAACTGAGCACCGACGGCTGTGAGACGCACGTAGTCGATCGCACCGTCGCCGTCGGCGTCCAATTCACAGCCGCCGGGGCCTGCAGCCGCGGCGCTGAGGGGCGCGCTGGCGAGGAAGGTCTTGTCATCCGCGATGAAGCTGACGGGTATCGCGGTCGAGCCGGAGGCCGGCGGTCGGACGGCCTCGGCGAGCGACAGCTTGCCCTGGTCGCCGTACGCGAGGCTCATCGCCGAGGCGACCTTCTCTTGGGTGATGCGCGTGAACCGATCCATGTGCGTCTTCGCATCATCCGGCTTGCCGTTGCGCTGATATGCGCGCGCGAGCCCGAACTCCGCCGACACGAGATACGGATCAATCTCGAGGGCCTTCGTGAAAGCCGGGATGGCCTTGTCGTACTGCTGGAGTTGGCTCCCGATCAGACCCACGAAGTAGTGGGCGTGAGGATCGGACGGCAGCAATTCGGTGGCGCGTGTGAACGCGGCCAGCGCCGCGTCGGCATTGCCGAGGCCCTTCTGCAGCAGGCCCAGGTTGTACCAGGCGCGGACGTTGCGATCGTCGGCCTTCACCGCGGCTTCGAGGACCTGCTGCGCGGGCTCGTACCGCTGCAGCGCGAGCAGCGCGACGGCCTGGTTCACCGTCGCCGCTGTCAGGCCCTGATCGCGCGCGGACGCGTCCTGGAAGTACTTCAGCGCGACCTCGAACTTCTGCTGGTTCATCGACGCAACGCCCAGGTTGTTCAGGCGCACCGCATCGGCAGCCGCCGTGACCGTGGTTGGCGCCTGCGCGGGCGCGAGCAGGGCGAGCAGGAGAAGCGAAGCGGCGGCAAATCGCATGCGGATGATTATCTCAAGCTAGACAGTCGTAGGGCCGAACTTTAGTTCGGCCGTCACGCTAGCGGCTGCAGATCAGGTCGCCCATCACCAGGTAGTCGAGATCGGTCTTCATGAAACACCGTACGGCGTCCTCGGGCGTGCAGACGATGGGCTCGCCTTTCACGTTGAACGAGGTATTCAGCACAACGGGCACGCCGGTCAGCGCCTTGAAGGCATCGATCAGCGCCCAGTACCGAGGGTTGTGGGTGCGCGAGACGGTCTGGATGCGTGCGGTGCCGTCGACGTGCGTCACGGCGGGGATCTGCTCCCGGCGCTCCTCCCGGACGCGGCACACGAACGTCATGTAGGGCGACGCGCCGCTGAAGTGGAAGTACGCATCGACGTGTTCCTCGAGCACCGACGGCGCGAACGGGCGGTACGGCTCGCGAAACTTGATCTTGCTGTTGATGATTTGCTTCATCTCCGCGCGCCGCGGATCCGCGAGGATGCTGCGGTTGCCGAGCGCGCGCGGGCCCCACTCCATCCGGCCCTGGTACCAGCCGAGGACGTGGCCGTCGGCCAGGAGCCGTGCGGCCTGCTGGGCGACGTCGTCCACGCGCCGCGCCGTGAGACCGTGCGCCTGAATGGCCTCCTGCATGGCCGACTCGGGATATGCAGGACCCCAGTACGCGTGATCCATCACGAACGCGCGCGGATGTCCGAGCCGTTCGTGCCAGATGTGGAACGGGATGCCGAGCGCACAGCCTGCGTCGCCGGAGGCAGGCTGCACCCAGATGTTCCTGAAGATCTGCTGATCGAGCAGCCGGCCGTTCGCCGCGGAATTGAGTGACACGCCACCGGCCATGCACAGCTGGTCGGCTCCCGACTGATCCCTGCACCACCTGGCGATCTCGGTGAGCCGCTGCTCGAGAATCTTCTGGCCGCTCGCTGCGATGTCTCGGTACGGGTCCGAGTCGACGCGTCGTTCGTCAGGGCAGGGCGCGCCAAACGTCTCGACGAAGCGCGGGGAGTAGCACGTGCCGCTTCCCGTGTGAAAGTTGAACCAGGAGCTGTCGTTGCGCAGCCTGCCCTCGTCGAACCGCACCATTGTCGAAAACGTGTCGGCGAAGCGGGGCTGGCCGTAAGAGGCCAGGCCCATCACCTTGTACTCGTCGATGTTGATGTCGTACCCGAGAAACTGGGTGAGCGCNGCGTAGAAGATGCCNAGCGAGTGCGGCAGGTAGAACCGNCGGATGCGCCGGATGCGATGTCCATCGCCGCGTCCGAGCAGCGTCGTGCAGTTCTCGCCGCACAGGTCCGAGGTGATGATCGCTGCCGACTCGAAGGGCGAAACAAGAAAGGCGCTGGCGGCGTGCGCGTCGTGGTGATCGATGAAGTAGAACGTGCCTCGGAATCCCATCCGCCGCAGCTTGAACGGCACCGCGAGATGTTGCAGGAGGGTGCCCGCCGAGCCCCGCCAGTGCTTGCCACCCTGGAAGGTCTGGAGCGAGGCGGGGAAGTAGCGGACCAGCCACCACAGACGCTTCAGCAGGCCCTTCCACGGCTGCCAGTAGAAACCGGCATGGGACACGTCGCTCATCGACACGCCGGCTTCGCGAAGGCAGTAATCGATGGCGCCCACGGGAAAGCTGTTGTCGTGCTTGCGTCGGCTGAAGCGCTCCTCTTCGGCTGCCGCGATCAGCACGCCGTTCTTCACGAGTGCCGCGGAGGCTTCGTGGAGGTTGCAGCAGATGCCCAGCAGGTAGACGTCTTCGGCGGCGGCCATGGTCAACGACGCGCGAGGCGCTGCAGCTCCTCTTCGATCGCCGCGCGCTGCGGGTGATCCGGGCGGAGGCGCAGGACTTCCTGGAACTCGGTGATCGCGCCGGCCTTGTCGCGGACGTAGCCGTCCAGGAGCAACGCGCGGATGAGATGCGCGTGGGCGTACGATGGCTGCATCGCCACGGCCCGGTTCACTTTCTCCAGCGCGTCCTGATAGCCGGCCGCGGCCTGACGGCTCAAGGCGTCAGCGTCTGCGATCTTCCCCTCGGCTCTGAGCGCGGCTGCCTGATCCGCGGTTCGTCTCGACCGGTCCCAGAGCAGTCCGGCCCAGTTGGTGACGCTGGCGAAGCTGGCGGGCCAGACCTTCACGGCCTTCTGATACAGCACGAGCGCCTCGTCGTATCGCTGATGCGACGCCAGGATCGTCGCGAGGCCATCCATCGGCGGGGAGTAGGACGGGTAGATCTTCAGCGCTGTCTCGAAGTGCGACTGAGCCTCCGCGTAGTGACGCTCGGCCTCTGCCGTGCGGCCCGCCTGCGCCTCCTCATCGGCCTGTGTCATGACGACGCGCGCGTACTCCGACTGCACGCGGGCGCTCGCCGGAGCCACGCCGATCGCCGACGACCAGAGCGAGCGGTCGTTCTGCCAGTCCTCATTGCGCGACCATGTCCGCGTGGCGCCGAGCAGGACCATAGCGGCGACCGCGACGGCCACCACGCGCTGACGGCCAGGCGCCGCCCCCATCAACGTCGTGGCCGCGATTCCCGCCGCGACGGCGGCTCCCGCGCTCGGGAGATAAAGGAGCCGTTCGGCGCAGATGGTGCCGATCGTCACGACGAAGTTGCTGACGACGGAGAACGTCGCCGCCAGCAGTGCCAAGCCACAGGCGGCAATCGGGCTGCGGCGCCACAGCACGAGGATCCCTGCGATGCAGGCCGCCGTGATGATCGCGCCTGCCAGGAACCGGCCGTCGAGCGCGCTCGTGACGAGCGGAATCTGGTTGTACGAGTAGTCGGGCGACAGGCGGGCGGGCCACACGAGAAGCCGCGTGTACTCGAGGATCACCGCGAAGGCCGTCATGATGGCCTGGCCGCTGGTCGCGCCCAGCCGCTCGCCAAGCGGCAATGTCGTGGCCGGCACCAACGGGTTGTCGAGCGGCGCGATCACGTCCTCGGCGATGGCGACGCCCCCAAGGACCGCGTGGCGGACTACGAGGTAAGCGATCGCGACCGCCGCGAGCGGGAGGTAATCGAGCATGAGGCGGGCGCGCGGTCCTGTCGGCTGGCTCGCCTCGTCTCGCGCCGGCACGAGCGCATCCATCAGCGGCAGCACGAGCAGGAGGGTGATGGCGCTCTCCTTCGAGAGAAGCGCACAGGCAAAGCTCGCAAGCGCGCCAACCCGAAAGGCCGGCGCCCGACGACCGACACCAGGCACCAGCCGATGAAAGCGCACCGCGAGAAAGAAAAAGAATGCCGCCAGCAGCTCCGGTCGCCCCGCCATCCCGGTTACGGCTTCGGTGTGCACCGGGTGGACGGCGTACCCGATCGCTGCGATTCCCGCCGCCGGCAGCGACCCGCCCAGGCCGCGCACCAGACCGAACAGGAGCAGGGACACCGACGNGTGCAGTGCCACGTTGACGGCGGTGTATCCCGGAGTCCACAGGCCNTGAATCGCGTAGTTGANCGCGTANGTGGCAAGNGCCAACGGCCGGTACAGCGCGTTGGTGCCGCCCTGGCCCCAGTACGACGAGGCGAAGAGCGCGGGAATGTTCGCGATCGACCTGATGCGGACGTTGTCCTGGATGATGCGGGTGTCGTCGAGGACGAAGTCGTGGCCGAACGCGTTCAGGTACACGAGCACGGCCGACAGTACGACGGCCAGCGCCCAGTATCGTCCGGCATGCCCATTCGCGGGCGGCCCACTCGACGCCGCGCCTGGACTGGGACTCGCCGGCCGGCGGCCATGCTTCTTCGCCCTCGTCATCCGATCCATCGAGGATACCAGCTCTGCCTTTCAGCGCGAGGCGGAGAGCGGGTCGTTCAGGGCCTGCGCGACGTCGGCATCGGTCAGCCGGTAGATCAGGATCGAGTAGCCGACCATCGCGTCGGGCCGCCGCTGCCTGAGAAAGGCCAGCAACCGACCCGTCCGCAACTGATCGAAATCGCCGAACAGCTGTCGCCAGTACTCCTCGCCGGTGTCGCGCATGAGCGACGACATGGACTGCTCGTCCTGCGACGCCCGGGCGAAGATGGCGGCGTTCTTCGCGGCTGCCTGGTAGTTGGTCTCGTACTCCGGCTTGTAGAAGAGACGGCTGACGACGTCGAGCATGGTGGCGCTGACGCAGTAGACGCCGCCGCCGAGCGGAACCGGAGGCGACGGCTGGCGACGATCGATGAAGCCGGCGAGCGGCGTCGCCTGGATGCCGTAGTACTCGGGGCGCGCAGTGCCGAAATATGACAGGTAGACATTCCCGTCGCCTCGCTGGAGCCGCTCACCGTCGAGCCACTGCTTGAGAGCGGGAAGGTCCTGTCCCCAGTCGAGCGAACTGTCGGCCAGGTGCAGGTAGCCCTGCGAGGGTCCGCCCGCGAGTTGGTTGAAATACGCAAGGTAGGACGGCCTGACCGAAATCGATTCGGCCACGTGCCACGCCAGCAGCGCCAGCGTCGCGACACCCAGGGCTCGCCTGGCCGAGCTAAAGCTCGGCCCTGCGACTACTGCTTGGACCTTGCGTGCGCGGCGTCCGCGTCCAGTCTGCGGCGGATCCGATTGTGCCCGCGAAAACAGCGGCCGGATCCAGAACGCTGCGCCTCCCGCAAGGATGCAGAGCGCCGGGTAGATCGGCAGCAGATGCCTGTGGCCGATGTTGAGGTTGCTGGCGAGCGCGAACACACCGTAGATGCCGACGAGCGCCAGCAGCGGCGTGCCCGCGTAGAGACCGGCCCGCGCGCGAGTCCACCCCGTTCCGCCTTCGTCCTTCCAGCGCACGACGAGCGCCGCGAGCGCGAGCACGCCGATGAGCATCGCCGCGATCGTCGTCTTTACCGAGAAGGCGTAGGGGAAGTACCACCACCAGCCGGTCGTCGCGAACTGTCCGTTGAGGAACGCCGCGCGCTCGTTCGCGAACTGCACCGTGAGCAGCGAAGCGTAGATGTACGCCTCGGGCAACAGGTGATGTTGCCGTGCGGTCGAGAGCACCCGCCCGACAATCCCCGGCTGATCCTGTACCTGGCCGAGAAACGCGTCCTTGCCCGTGGTCGCCGCCGAGAAGGCGGTGTAGCGAAAGCCATACGACGCCCAGACGAGCGCCCACGCCACCAGCGCGAAGACGAGGAGCACGCCCAGCAGGACGACGACCTGACGCGCGCGACTACCGTACTCGACAGCCGCGCCCCGGAATGCGATCGGCAGCGGCCGGCCGTCGATCACCCGGGCGACCAGCATGATGAGCGCGACCGGCGCGAGGATCGGTCCCGACAGCTTCGAGAGCGCGCAGCCGGCAACGAGCACCGCCGCGCCAAGCACGCGCGGGGGAGTCACCCTGTGCATTACGACCCAGATCGCGCCCGCGGCTGCAGTGAAGAACAGCGCGGCGGTCATGTCGGACGTGACGAGCGGACCGTGCGCGAGGAACGTGGGGCTGAACACGAAGAGAACGAGGCTCAGCCACCCGGCCTCCGGCGACACCAGGCGCCGGGACCACGCGTAGACAAGGGCGCCAAGCGCGACGCCGACGAGCGTCATCACCGCGCGGGCGCGCGAGAGGAGAGTGTCGGCATCGTTCCCGCTGAAGTAGAGGTACTGGTCGCCGATCACATATAGGTTCGACGTCGTCCAGGCGGGCTGATTGAGCGCAGGGAAGCGGGCGCCGCTTAGCACGGCAGGCAGCGCGCCCAGGCGCTGCGGCCAGTTGCCGTTCTCGGGGTGCAGCCGGTAATCGTCGAAGGCCCAGTACGTGTAGCCGCCGGTGAGGTGGGCCATCTCGTCGAACGTCATGCTCTTCTGGCCGGCGGCGGTGAGCGCCATCACGTAGTAGAGGGCGAGCAGCGCCACCACGCCGGCGGCGCGTACGGCGGGCCGCGGCGTCGGTGTGGACGAGAGGGTCATGTCCGGGCGAGCCTAGTTCGAATCCTTCGGGGCCGCCAGCATCGGCACTGGCTTGTGCGCGGCCGCGGGCGCATGCCAGATGCCCCGCACGTCGATGTGCGCAAGGTCGGCCGTGACGTGCTCGTGGATGCTCTGGCGCTCGTTGTTGTCTTCTGGATTCTTCAGCCGATACGGGCCGGTGATCGCCTGCGCCGACTCGTCGGCCTTGAACCGCAGATAGCGTTCCTGGTGTTCCTTCGATCGCGCCTGGTCGCCGATGCCGTTGTAGCAGAGCATCAGGTTGTAGTGCGCCGTCAGGTCCTCGGGATCGATGGCCAGCGCCGCGTCGAACTGCTCGATCGCCTCTCGATACCGCCGCAGCAGGAACAGGTTGCGCCCGGCATCGTTGCGGACCACGCGATCTTTCGGATACTGCGCGATGACCTTCCGCAGGGACGCCAACGATGCTTCGAGGTTGCCCTCGGCCTTCTCGACGCGCGACATGAAGTAGTTGGCGCGCGCCAGGTCCGGCGCCAGGGCGAGCGCGCGCTCGAGCACCTCGCGCGCGCCGGCGACGTTCCCCTCCTGCACGCGCACGCGGCCGATGTTCACCCAGCCGTCGGGGTTCCCCGGCGCGATTTCCGCGACGCGCGTGAAAGCTGCCTGCGCGTGCTTCAGGTCGCCCTGCAGCAGGAAGCCGATGCCGTAGTCGTTCCAGCGCGTCCAGTCTTCCGGCTTCAGCACCACCTTCGGTTCGGGCAGCGGCGCGGTCTTTGGCAGCACGCGCAGCGACGCCTCGCTCGACGAGACGACGACGATCGGCAGGTCCGGGATCCCCTTGACCTTGCCCGACACCGTGGACGTGTCGGCGGTATAGAGGAAATGGCGGTTGTCGAAGTCAGCCGTGACGCGCGGATCAGGTGAGTGCGGATCGGGCTCCCCGGCGAAGGCGAACTGCGTGTTGATCCACTGGAACTTGCGGTAGTTCAGCTTCGCCTTCAGGGTGATGTGGTCGCCGGCGGACTCGGGGATCTGCAGGCGGTAGTGCACCGTGTCGGCCGCGCCAGGCGGAATCAGCTTCACGTAGACCACCGATCGCGTGGACCACGCGTTGCGCTTGTCGATCACGTTGCCGTTACCGTCCACCTGCAGGGACTTGTAGAAGTGCGCGCCCTTCTCGACCGGGCCGTTGCCGTCGTTGACCGCGCCGCTCCAGAAGATCGTCTGTCCCTTGTCGTCGATCGCCTGCAGCTCCACCCACACGTCGAAGGCGTCCACCGTGCCGCCCGGGAAGAAGTGGCCGACCTTGCGCGTGCGGACGACGACGTCCACGCGCACCGTGTCGCCGCGGCGCACGGCGGCGTCCACGCGATTGAGCGGCGCCGAGACGGGTTGCACGGGCTCGCCATCCGCCGATCCGCCACGTGNTTCGGTACTGCCTTCCTCGCCGACAGCGAACGTGGTGGACAAGTCNCCGCCCATCATCGTTCCGCCCGTNCGCGCGAGCGCCGGGCCCATCGCGAAGACGTCGACTGTGACGGCGTCCTTGATGAACTGCTNGGTCGCCAGCAATTGCTCGGCGTCCTGGTTCGCCGTCGGCAGCGCCGTGTTGGCGGCGGGGAAGCGGTGCGAGCTGACCAGGCCCATCTTGTTGCCGAAGTCGTTCGACGCCACTTTGGGCATGTGGCAGTCCACGCACCGCTGCGACTTCGGGGGGTAGTAGAACGACCGCGCGCCCATGCCCGAGACGCCGCTGGCCTGCCAGTTGTCGTAGTCGTTGAACCCGCGAATCCAGCGGTAGCCGTTCACCGGCACGTCGAGGTGCACCTTGTGGCACGTCGAGCAGAAGTCTGCCGCCTGCTCCTTCACGAACGGCTTCAGGAACGCGCGCCGATGCGGCTCGGGGTTTACCTCCACGATGAAGTCATGCAGGAACCGCATGACGGGCTGCTCGCTCGCGGCCAGATCCGAGAGCGTCGGATATTCCATCGTGAAGCCGCCCTGGCCCATCGTGCTGTCCACCGAGACAATCGAGTGGCACGCGACGCAGCCGAGCCCGGCCTGCGATTCGGCGCGGTTGATGATCTGCTTGATGGGCGTATCCATCATGCCGCCGAAGAGCACCGCCGGGTCGTGGCAGCCGCCGCACCATTTCGACGGCCGCGTGCCGACGACGTCCTGCATGTACTCGATGCTCTTGCGATACCACTGGTTGTTGAACGACGAGAAGTGGTGNGCCGAGCTGAACCACTGGTGGTAGATGTCGGCNTGGCACCGCTCGCANGCCTGCGAGTCCATGAANAACGACGACTTGATCGTGCGGCCGTCGGGNGTCCTGACCGAGCTGGGGTAGAACGGTCCCGCGCTGCCAAGCCCTTCGATCTGCATGCTCGCCGGCGGCATCATCGGGTTGACGATGCGATACGCGTCGCGCCACCAGACAACGCGCGTGTACCACGTGCCGGCGCCCACGCTGCCGACCGCCAGCAGAACACCGGCGTAGCGCATTGTGGCGCTGGCCGAGCCACCGGCCAGCGTGCCGCGGCGTCGCAGCCACGACGAGAGCAGCACCACGACGCCCAGCGTCGAAACGGCGATGTGCGTGTAGACGAGCGGCCGGAACGGTAATGTCGCGCCCGTCTTCAGCAGCGCCAGGCCCAGCGCGGCGCCGATCGCCGTGACCAGCCAGCCCAGGCGTCCGTCGCCAGGCTCGCCGCGGAACAGCCGCATCACGCCAGGCAGCAGGAGCAGGGCCAGCCCCGCACCAACCACGACGTGCGTGAGGATTCCGATCGCGTAGGCGGCGTTCGCCGACGGAAATCCGTACAGATACGTGCCCGTCAGCGTGAGCACGACGGCGAGCGTGGTCCGAAGCCGCTGCGAGTGGGAGGTCGATGTCACCAGGTGTGCCCGTTCACGCGACGTGAACACGCCTCAGTCGGACGCCGGCGGAGCGGGGGTTGAGGACGGGCTAGATTATCACTCGGCCAGCTCGCTGGGACGAAAATCCGGGGCCAGTCCCGTTGGCAGCCTAGTAGGAATGTATGGGATCGCCCTGGAGCGGATGGTGTCAGGAACTCCCAACCAAGTGATCCCTGGCAGCTCGCGATGGCCTGGGTTCAAAGCGATAGGGCAAGCCGTTCGCGGATGGCTCGCGGAGTCAGGATTCCTCCGATTTCCCTGCTCTCGAAAAAAAATATTTCCGAGCCGGCTGCCCCCCTCCGGCTCCGACGTTTCTCTTCCGGGTGGGGGCCTTTACCGATCAAGTAACGACCGGCCCCGGGACGGCTTTGGAAACGTTTTCATGGCATCCAACCCCTTGAACGGCCGCAACCTCTGCCATGTGTTGCGTTTCCGGTCAGATTGGACAACCGGATCCAAAAGTTCTCATCAGAATCATGATCGAATTCGATGCTAGTAATTCCCTGGAGTGTTTACCACTTTTGCCGAAGTGGTCAGGTAGTGGTCCATCCGCTTACGAAAATTCGGTTTGACTTGCCCTCTAGTAGTTGTGTATTACTCTCCGCACCCAATGCCAGTGGTCAAACCTCGCTCGTTCAGGAGACCCTCTGAGGAGACCCATGTTTAACGCTAGATTGCAAGACGTGAGGCGGATGAGGCTGGTGGGCGCCCTGACTCTAGGGACCCTCCTTACTCTCAGCACCGCAGCCTTCGCCCAGTCCTCGACCACAGCCACTCTTCGTGGAACGGTCCAGGACAGCAGCGGCGGCGTGCTCCCCGGTGCGACCGTCACCCTGACGAACAGCGGCACGAAGTCGGTCGCCACTACCGTCACGGATGACAGAGGTGCGTACCTCTTTGTAACGTTCCCCGGCACGTACTCGTTGAAAGTCGAGTTGTCCGGGTTCAAGGTCCACGACCAGCAGGGTCTCGCGCTGAGCCCCAACGACACGCGCGGCGTGGACATCAAGCTGGAAGTCGGCCAGCAGACCGAGACCGTCACGGTCACCGCGTCTCAGGAAATGATTCAGACGGAGACGGGTGCTCGCGAAGGCGTTCTCAGCTCGAAGCAGATCGACAACCTGTCGATCATGGGCCGCAGCGCGCTCGAGCTGCTGCGCATCCTGCCTGGCGTCGTCACCGACTTCAACATCGGTGAGTCGACGGGCGCTGCCAAGGACGTCCAGAACTACACCGTGAACGGCATCCGGTCGTCCGGCAACACCGCGCAGCTCGACGGCTCGAACCTGCTGGACGTGGGCTGCAACTGCGGAATGATGGTGTCGTTGAACAACGACATGATCTCGGAAGTGAAGGTCCAGAGCAGCAACTTCGCGGCCGAGTACGGCGCCGGCGGCATGAACGTCAGCGGCGTCACGAAGGCGGGCACGTCGTCGTTCCACGGCGAGGGCTACTACTACCTTCGTGATTCGAAGTTCGCGGCCAACGACCGGTCGAACTCGATCGCGGGCGTGGCCAAGCCGAAGGCGACCTACAAGTATCCCGGCTTCAACGTCGGCGGTCCGATCTTCTTCGGTGACAGCTACACGAAGAACAAGGACAAGCTGTTCTTCTTCTTCGCCTACGAGTGGCAGCGGCAGCAGGTCGACTCGGGCAGCCGCTTCACCCGTACGTATTCTCCCGCGATGAAGGCCGGCGACTTTAGCGAGCTGCTCGCCAACCGCGGCTCGAACCTGCTCAGCGTGCCGCAGCTGAAGATCCCCCAGGGCCACCCGGGGGCGGGAAATCCGATCCCGAACAACAACGTAGCGCCGTACATGACGCCGCTTGGCTCGTACCTGGCCAGCCTCTACCCGGATCCGAACTACAGCGATCCGAACAACCTGTTCAACTACGTCTATCACTCGCTCGAGCCGCAGGATCGGGAAGAGATGAAGATGCGGTTCGACTGGAACATCAGCAACAACACCAAGGCGTTCG
>Ga0065715_10089235_pt1 | contig 12076 bp, 12 predicted proteins | sample MisBulReplicate1_FD_59102 | JGI IMG/M metagenome (GOLD analysis project Ga0065715, IMG submission 59102) | Miscanthus rhizosphere microbial communities from Kellogg Biological Station, MSU, sample Bulk Soil Replicate 1 : eDNA_1 v2 (version 2) | ecosystem: Host-associated > Plants > Roots >...
ACAATTACAATGGTCACGCCCGTACCTATTACAGACCGAAAGTGTGACGGTTTCAATGATTCCACAATTATTCCTACAGTCAGGGAGTCCACGTTAGGATCTTTTCGGCGGGTGTTCGCCATTTCGGTTACCTCCATTCCTCTCAAAGAAGGGCAAAGAAACTGCGGACGTGTTTAGCGAAATATGTGCCGTGAATCTCAAGTTGATAAAAGAGGATTTTTTGAACCTACTTAACGGATAATCATCAACGCAAAGGTTGAGCGATACCCAATTTGGTATACAGCATTTTGTCGCAGCCGGCGATCTCAGCGATCTTAATGGCGAATGGACTTAAATCCTCAGTCCACCTTCTTACCTCGTTCTGCCAGATGATACTACGCAGTATTTATCGACGTCTCAGCCGTCAAGCAAGCTGAGGTTGAGCTTCTCCCAAATCCGCTACCAGCCTAAAGAGGGGAAATTGGACCGTCACAACACCGTTGCCGGGTGAGGACGGTGACGCCCTTTTGCCTTTAGGGTCGCCTACTCGCAACGAAACCCGTCCTACGAATCACGGAGTGAGATACCCCTACCGGGAGCTTGATCTTTTCATTCCAGAGTTTTCATGTGAGGGCGTCAGATACGAGAAGCGAACAACAAGGCATGGAACTTCGCAACTGACATTCAAAGTCATTACAAACTCATGTGTGATGCTTAGCGGCCTGTTTACTTGGACGGCGACGCACTGGCGTCTTTTTTTGAGTAAGTCGGGATGCTTATTTTGCGATCATGTGCGCGCTCGTGATACTAGTGAACTTCCTTGAATATCCGATCCCACCTGAACTCGTCAGTTTTCACCGTCTTTGAATAAAAGATCAACGCGACTTTGCCCCAGATGAGGTTTCTGGGAACGGGTCCCCGGTAGCGACTGTCCTCGGTGTTGTCGCGATTGTCGCCCATAACAAAATAGGAATCCTTCGGTATCTGGAACGGCTCTTCGGCTGCGAATGGTACCTCGTTGACGAGCGCAGATTCGTCCTCATTCAATCGAGTGGTATAAAAGACACGATAGGGGCCGCTTCCTTCAGTTGAAATCACTTGCAACGACTCGCGAGGCTCAACCTCTTTTGCTAACACCTTTTGCTCTCCCAGGGCGTGTCCGTTTGTATAAACCGTTCTAAAACGCATTTGAATAGTTTCTCCCGGAAGTCCAACCACTCGAGCAATGCGATAACCGAAGGGGTCATGATCACGGTCCTCCTGGCGTATATACTCAGGAGAGTATTGGAAAAGGATGATGGCGCCTCGCTCGATCTGCCCAAACGATTTGGTTATCAGCAGCGTATCGCCGGGAATAATCGTATTCGCCATTGAACCCGTTGGAACGTACGCACCTCTGATGAAGAAAACGCGGAAAATCGTTATGCCGATTCCGATGAGTACGAGAACGATTAAGAGGATGACTGTTCGTCGTCGCATGTAGAGCCTCCTGGTGAGTTTAGTGAGACTGCAAAACTTCAAACCTGAATTCGTTTTTCAACACGATCGATGGGAACGAAAGAATAGCACGGCTGGCAGGAACTGTTAGATCGTGGGTCTCTACCGTAGCTGCTGCCATTATAATCCACGGCATATCTTTACGTTTTATGGTCTACCGCCAGTGTGGCTTATTTATGTTTTCTGTACGGTCGTTATTGGACTCTGTCGCAATTGTCTGCGCGTTAGTATGGCGGTTCAGGGTTTGGCTTGAGCCTGATCCTATTGACAGTATGGATCAGCGACGCGGCCTCATCCGCGCCAACGGATAAGTCATGGTGAACCCTTTTTGTCCTCCTGCTTGAGGACCCACGCGAAGTTCATGGTTTTTGTGACATCTTCCGAAAAACTCTGATCGGATGACTCAAACTCGACACTTTGAAGTCGGGTCATCGTTAGTTGTTGGGGTAGCATGGTCCTCTTGTCGACGACGATACTCAGTTTGAATCGCTGCTCGAAACCCGTGACCCTGGGATCCTTTGCACCTGCTTTTTGAAGCATAGACTTAAGAAGTTTGCTTGCCTGTTCCCGATCAGTGGCGATTTCCGCCAGGAGTTCGACGCAACGTCGATCGTCTGGCCCTGGCGCGCAGTCAGTTTCTTTTATAAAGCCGATCGTGCCGGCGGCGTCTAACTTCACGCTACCAAGGTGGGGAAGTGGGACGACATCACGTATCGCATAACGCTGGGCGGGATCAAGTTCAACGTCCCTCCAGAAGCCAACCAGGGCGGCCCAAGTACCCGCGGCCATAGCTTCAAGAGAAGCATCTGATGTGAGCGATTGTAGTGCGGCTTGTATCACTGGATGCAGCGGTCCTGATTGCAGCGCATGGGTCATTTGTTTTCGAGCAATGTCCTGCCCTTCGATTCCAATAAACTTTCCATCGGTAGACACGATGGTTATAGGAATCATGTCGACGAAACGTTCTGGCCCGCCGCTCAAAGATGGCGGGAAAGTGCCTTTCCAACCGCTGAAACCTTCACGCGAGATAACAACGCGATCGGCAGTCCTTTGGACGCCCATTATAAATTCAGACGTCATATCCCAGTTGCGTATGTTGTTCTGCGTCGTCCGGCGTCCCTGTGAACGCACCTGCACTTTCGCGGATGCGCCGTCCGGCCAGGCAAACTTGAGCGTTTGGGCATGGGCAGTGGAACTAAAAATCACCACGGTGAGAAGCACCAACAGCAGACGTGAGATAGAACGATGTGAAGTCATGTTTAGCCGGCTTTGCCCGATGGATCGGCTTTGCCCGAAAAGTCTCTCAACTCGTTAGGTTCTCGGGCAAGCTGAATCCGTTAAGCAGTTTTCGGGCAGAAACTACACTCTGCCCGAAAACCTGTACTAGCGGTCATACTTTTGCTTCTATGGATACGAAGGCTCCTCAGGTCCCGAACACGCAGCGCCATAGGTCACTTCGGTAGATGTACAGTCATGCCCCGGCTCCCATCCCCATCCGGTCCAACTGCCGTCGCAGCTTCTGGTCCACTCGCCCTCGATGGTGGGACCAGGAGGGCTAATAATACAGCCACCTGGATAACGAACCGTGTAATGCACCTCATATCCCGGCACCGCTTGCACCTGTTGCACGAGTTGCAGTGGCTGAACAGGTATGAGCATGAGGACTGTGATCCCTACTAGAACTATCAAGCTTATAAGCTTGCGCATGTTGTCACCTCCTACTTTCAAACTGCAATTGGAAAGTGTCACTACGCTGGTAGGCGTGAGACTGTTGTTGTGAGACTGTTGGTAAAGAACGTGAGGCGGCTACTATAGACCTGATGCGATCATGTGTAAAGGGCGCTACAAGTGCATAACCGTAGCGCCCTGAAATGTAAATGATCAGCACTTGACGCCCAACGCTTTTAGCAAATGCTCCTCTTCATAGGTCAGTTCGGCATCCGTGTACTTGAAAAATATCTCAAAGGACGCTTTGTGAAAGTCCGGATACGGAAATAAAACTTCCATTGCGACATCGAGTGCTTCTATAACTGGTTGCGGCTTGAACAGTCGGGCGTCAAGACGCTTCCGAAGCCACCTGATATTGAAGCCCATTCGAAACGCCGCGTAGGCATGGCCTTCGAGCGGCTCAAAACGCGAGTTTCCAGTCACCCCAATCGAGCGTAGGCTGCCTGAATCTCACCAAATCCATCATCTCGCGAACGGTATCAGTCCATAGACCACAAACACGAGGCCGGCTCCTTTGCGCATTTAAGTGACATTTCTACTTGGGGTTTACAATGTTTTAAAAAGTATGTTGTAAAGTATTGACTTGAGTTACGAACAGGAATATCTTCCGCCCATTCTCGTTAATGGCTGAACTCACACGAGCCTCTGCCTCCTTGCACACTCGCCCAGTTCAACCGTATTGAATAACAGCTTTCCGTTAAGCCCAGAGCGTTCTTACTCTTGGAGGAGTAGAGTGAACCTGAATATCGATCCTTTCAAGGGTCTTGAGCAACTTTATAAAACTCTTTCCAAGCGACACCTCTATGTGCAGGCTGCTTATCCGGCAGAAATAAATGGAGCTAAAGGGTACCTGGGTATCAGTCGCGCCGTGTATTCAAGAGTTTGGTTTGATACTGAAGCCGACAGTAAGACTCTTTACTCGTCGTTTAGCAATCAGAAGGCACAGAAAAAGTTCCAAGAGCTGCGCGCCAAATACTGCAACTAAACTGTTCACCCGGTAAAAACTCTAATTAGAGCTAGTGGCATGGGCAGAGGTGATCATCTTCAAGTATACCGAGGCGGCTATTACCATCATGGTATTGATCTGGGTAACGACAAAGTAATCCATTTCACCGGCCAACCCGGCGTGGCGTTCAGTAAAAGTGATGCGGTTATCAGGAAAACCTCATTTGCCGACTTCACCGGTAATGAGAAGTACGAAGTAGTAACGTACCCGCAGGACAAAGTGTTGCACCCGGATCACGTATGTATTAGGGCGCTGAGTAGTATAGGACGAAGTGGGTATCATCTATTCTCAAATAACTGCGAGCACTTTGCTGCTAGCTGTAAAACGGGAGCCGGGAAGAGCAAACAGGTAACAGAGTCTTATGAACGGATATGGAAAGTGTCCAAATTCGGCGTCAGACATCCGGGGTTCTTTCTGGCTGGTCCCGTCTTTGAACTGTTGAGACGTGGCACACTGTACGGCTGGCACTGGATGAATCAGCTTGACGAGTCGGACGACAGTTTCACGTCGGAGGCACATTCCCAGAACAATCAATGCACAGCATTCTTTCGTGCCCTCTTCGGCTACACTGGAGCTGATTCTCTCACGTACGTGCAGAACTTCGAGAAACAGTGGTTCATTTGGGATACCACTCGTGGAGCAATTCAGATTGAAGGACCGAATGCAAATCTCACTTATACCTTTCGTGTCTGGATCGACGACAACCAAGTTCAATATTTCGAGACGCAGACTGGGTGGCATGTCGCCACTGATAATGGCATTGCGCCGCTGCCCTCTCACGCATTGAGCGGCGGCACGTTTCAAACCCGCATAAGCATTCCACAGAGTGCTCCCTTAGGAGCGATTAACGCCATGATTGAGGCGCCGACCCAACTTGACGAGTTACTAGTGGCGCTCAATGAGGTTGCTGCTCGCGGAGTGGGAGACATCATGACGTATCGGCTCCTCAGAGATCTCGCGGCGACGGATTCTGGACAAACTACAGGTCAAGTGAAAAACGCTCATGACACCGGCCGCGGAGCCGCGCTCTGGGCTCTTGCCGTCATTAGCGCCGCCCAGTTTCACACGTGCCCTACTGAGAGACTACCGGCACTGCCGACTATCGTCCAGATTCTCTTCAACGAGCGCGAGCGGGAGGAACTGCGAATTATCGCGCTCAAGGCGGTTCAGAGTCTTAATCGACCAGGTGACGTTCTGCTCAGAGGAATTTTGGAAAAGGCGACCGCCTTTGGAAATCGGGCTGTGAGAGACGCCGCCGGGCGTCTGTTTCGAGGTGAGTCACTCCTTCAGCAATAGAAATGTGCCAGTCTTTAGCAGAGTTGCAACGCTCATCGCTTTAAGATGCCTCTCCAAAATATGGTCCGCCGAATTCGAGCACTATACTTGGAGCCCATGCTCGATTGTATGCAGTCCAGTGTTTCCAGCGCGTTTCTGCATTCGTAACCAGGGCATGTGCGTCGTAGCGCTTCTGGATCGGATTCACTTTGTATTCACCATGGCCTTGCGACGGAACGCTCCACACTTGGCCTTTGCGTGTGAGCTTGGTTGTGGCGACGACCTGAGCGCTTTAACTTCGCGTTCGGCTTGTCGCGACTGTCACGAGAAGCGCATAGTGCGGCATCTTGATTTTCGAATCACGAAACAAAAGGAACAGGCGGGCTCACTGTGCATCTACCTGCATAGCCGCCAGTTCGTTGCCGCCCGGGTCGAGGAAATGGAACCGCCGGCCACCGGGGAAGCTGAAGATCGGCTTGGTGACGGGCGCGCCAGTCGCAGTGACCGCGGCGAGCGTGGCCTCCAAATCCTTCACCTCGATCACGGGGAGAGGGGCTTTGGTCGCCTCCTGTTGGTCTGCCTGGAGTCCAATGTCTACGTCCCCGGTGAGCGTGCATGCGTACGTCGGTCCGAAGCCGGTCATCGTCATGCCGAACACCGTTTCGAAAAAGGTCTGGCTCGCCGCGAGGTCGCGCGCGGGCAACTCGATGAAGTTTGGTCTAGCCACGATAGCCCCTCCCAGACTAATGCGATCTCTCAGATAATTGGATTAGACGAAAGTGGTTGTCAATCGCAGATAAGCGTTGGTTCCGGTTCGAACACTTCAAGCTACTTCGGGAATCGGATTTCGGTTTTGGTGGTTAAGCTTGACCTGCGGGTTGCCGGGTCACAGGGAGACGTACTCATACATATTTATTAATGAGCCCCCCCTGCTTAAATAACAACGTTCCTTGGGAAAAGCCATCATACGTTGGTATAACAAGCCGGGAAAACGGATCGATTTGCCAAAAAGAGCGCTTATTTATCCCACGGTACAATTGACGCTGAACCTTAAAAACATATTCTAAGCGAGTGGAGACAGCGAGAGACGACCTGGTGGACCATGATCGAATGGTATGCTGAGGTCTTCAGAAAAGGCAACGATATGAAGTACCAGGACGATCCAAACCTGGCAACTGTCCTTATTATATAGACCCCGCAGCCGCCATCCGGTGACTGTCTAACCTGGGAAGCGGAGGGTTACCGGAGTTCATCATGCGGCGATTCCGATTCAGTCCTGCCCTGTTACAGAGTCCCGCTTTCACCCTTGGTGATGGCTCATCATCCTCGGCATCGCCGCCGTCCTGTATTTAGGAGTGCGTCTTGCTTTTCATGTCCCAACGGTAGTTCGCGGTCCAGAGCTCTCTCTCACCGCCGCGTTGCCGTGGTACGCGCTACTCTCAGTCGGACGAATGACTGCGGCCTATTTTCTCTCGCTGCTGTTCAGTCTGGTCTGCCGATACGTAGCCGCCAGGAATCGTGACGCGCGCATGGTGCTCATGCCGCTACTCGACATCCTGCAAAGCGTCCCCATTCTTTCTCAGCATCGAGTTTTTCGCTCAACAGCGAGAGTTCGCCTCAAGCTTAGCCGTTTTTACCCGCCGCTACATGCTCCAACAACATTTAGTCTTTGACGACGGTTACCCTTCGTAACGGTTACGCTGCCAGCGTACTCAGAACCTTCGTACTCTGCCTTTGTGACAACTGTGTCGATTCTAACCATTACTCCGGGTGCGACGTAGCTGCTGATAGTTCGTTGCCCCATTTTAAACTTCTTTGGAGAGGACACGGAGCTAACGAATTCCACCTTCACATCTTGACCATCAATATTCATCCAGATGTTGCCGTTAAAATCGTCCGAATAGACCACACGGGTAGGATCACTCTTAAAGAAATATTTACAGCCCAAGTCCCCCGCAATGTGCTTTATTTGGATGAACCCGATCAAAGAGTTTTGGCCGCCCACTCTGTTGCTAGTACTGGAGGATTCTCCCATGGCAGCGTCCAATGAAGATGCCTGCGGCCTGCCGCCGATCCTAATCGCATAATAAGTCTCGGGTGCGAGATCACCGGATAGGGAGTAAAGTAATTGGCCGTTGGATTGGAGACTGAGTGTGATTCGGTACGTAATGTCATACCCATGCGTCGCACGAAAGTTCGGAGAGACAAACCGACCAACCAATTTTCCTCTGAGCGGCGTTAGATAAATGCCGTCCGCACCATTGACCATGGTCGCTGCCCAGGAAATGTTTCCTTCGTATTCAAAGCCTTGCATGAATTTAAATCTACCTGGCTGCTCCTCGGTAATTTGGATATAGCTCTTTCTCGAAGATTCGTCAGAGTATTCCCATGTTCCGATGAAATGGCTGAAGTCGGTTCCAGTATTGGTGCTCGCCCGCGTGCCGGATCGTCGTCCATCGCGAGAGGATTGCGCGTGATTGGTCGCCGCGAAAAGCAAGACTAGAGTCAAAGGTAAAGCGATTTGTATCTTCACGACATCTCCTCTCCGGGATTATGTGGCCAAGTCAGTTATGTGGCACAGATTGATCCCGCTCCGCAAAATACTAATATACTGACGCCAAATATGAGTTTTTCATATTTTGCCAGTGGCATCCTCAACTAACTACACGAGGAAACCGCTGGATTAACAGCTTGGCCAAAGACGAAAAATTCAACCGCCTCAGGAACAGCGACTGCATTATCTTCGGTAGTGGCACCCTCAGAAGCGTCAAGAGCTTTTTTGAGATTCACACTAAAGAAACCAAGCAGGAAAACCTTTTGACCTACGCTGAGCGTGCCGTCTATGGGAGTGCCGGTGACCGTGATGGTGGTGAGGTTACTGAAAACCTTATTGGTCATTGCCTGATTGGAAAACACGTCTACCTTCACTTCGTGTCCGCCGCTAACGGTGGCAATGCTTTTGATCCGCACCGGCAGTTGAAAGAAATTTGAAAATCTAAGTAAGCCAAGGTGTAATTTTCCGCCTGCCCTGAAAGCCATGGGCCATTCTTCGTCGGTGAGAGACTCAAATAGCGGCTTAAATTTCGTGGCGCCAAAACCACTATACGATTCCATTGGTCTAACCAGGTCCTTGCGCATGAAGTTCACCGCGCTTCCGTTCGCAGCCGTCCCACTAAATCCCCACGCTGGATGTACCTCAAAAACGTGATGAGGGTTACTCGGATGAACCGCCCCCTGGCCGTGCCCTTCATCCCATACACGAAAGTAACCAAAGAACTTCACTGGTTGGCCGGCCAGTTTGGCAAGTTGAGATTTCCCATTACCACTACTGGTGTTGGGTAGTTCTGCGACTACGCCCCAATCATCGTCGTCACCACCTGGAGAATCAGATAACGGCATTTGTCCATTGGGGAGATTGATCTCAGGCAGAGTCATGCCTATATGAAGCTCGGCATCGTTACCACCGCACGAGGAAGAGTGAACATTGCCGGCTGGATGGGATACGAGGACAGATAAATCGCCAATCGCGCTGGTCGAGTACCTGGCGTTGATGAAGTCTCGGTCAAACGGATACCAGGTCAATTCCTGGGCGAAACAGACTGGTGAAAGTGTTAGCAGAAGAAAAAGCGCAGTGAGCCTTCTGGGGTGCTTCATGGGGGACGCTCCTTAGAGGAATCGAGCTAAAGCGAGCGAAGACTATAACCGTATTAAATTGCTGTCAATGGTAATCCCTTGGAAGTGGTCTCGACAGGTTTTATTACTTTTCTTATGGCTTCGGTTCGACAAATTTGATCAATAACTCTCGTCGAGCGCTGGCGTTCAGTGACGGAGCCTCACGGGAAATCTAACGACGATAGTAGAAACAGGGGAACGTTTTCTGATCAAAATTGCATAAACAGCAGAGGATGCAACAGCTCATTGGAGAACGTTTACACAAACCCGTTCTCAATCTTAGTTCACAACCGAAACCATAGGAGGATGATAAGATGATTCGCGTTTATTTGCTTAGCCTGGTGATCACTTTTGGAGTGGTCCTCTCAAACTGCAATGGTGCGCCAGGTAATAACACTGTGACGATTAACTATGAACAAATCGGCGCATGTAATGGCTTCAACAACGGCTCAGGAGTGACGTCCGCTGGTCCAAAAGCTGCGTATGTAATTTTCCGTGTTTCAACGATCGAGAATAAAAGCAGCGCGGCTGTAGATTTCACGTTTGATCCTAATCGCTTGTTCATCAACGGATCTTCGCCTCAGGCGTTCGCGAGCACCCACCTGAATCTCGCGCAGATTAACCCGTTCGCCGCTAAATCACGGTTCGTGGCGAAAGGTACTACGGAAACTCTGAATGGGGCTGTTATTGCAGTAGTTTCTACAGCAGCCACCGATGGGGCCAGCGAAGCGAACAAAAGCTCGTACCAACTCCTTTATGACACGCCCAACGGCGCAGCGGGCGTGGTGCTGGTAAAAAAGGATCCGGGTCGAACGAGCTGGCCGTCGACTCCGGACTGCACGAACATCATATTTTGAAATAATCCAAGCTCGCGTGGTCCTGATGTTTCATGCGTTAGCGTTGATTTTCATTCGCTGCGATCAAAAGCGTTGGTCGCAGCGTCTGAGGTCCATCGGCGCATCAGCGAAAAGCACTTTCTGAGTGGCGGCGTGGGTTTCCAATCACTTGGAGAGAAATTGTAAACACCAAGAAGATCGAACAAGACAGCATTAGGGCGCCGTATCAGCTCTGAAGAGTGGCCACAGTAGTACCTCGCCGGCCCATCTCCGCTAAGATGGGCCGGCTATTGCGAAAACGCTCAACCAAGGGTTGGAGATTAGCAGCGCTTCGTACTCGCGATTCTGACTGATCACTTAACGCAATTACACCACGCAAAAATTATTGTACCTACTGGCTCTTTAATTCTTTCTATCGAGCTTCCACTGCCTTTACAGTACTGGAGAAGAGAGCAACCTCCCGAACACTTCCCCAGGCCGGTACTCTTCCAGCAAACAATCGTCATCCAAGATTTGGGATCCAAAAGTTTTTCATCGGTAACCCCATCTTCCTTTAAGTCTTTGACTAGCGCGGCGATCTCCCGCTGGTTCTTTCGGTACGCTATGATGCGCCCATTTGGCAGCGTCCGACTCGCGATGTACTTTTCATCGTCACGAAGTTGCTTACCATATATGTCATAGGCGATCGTCTTTTCTTTATTCTCTTGCTGGGCGGATTCGGCCGGCCTGGCACTATTCTGATTGTTCGTGATACGAACATTGCCGCTAGTGCCGGTTACAACAGCCAGTAATGTCAGCGTTAGACATAAGACTAATGAGTTTAGTTTCAAGGTGTGAGCCTCCTTAGGAGTTTGAGGTTGAGTGCAAGAACGCAAGGATCGGGCGGCTTATATCATAATGGCAGGATGTTTGGAATAGCGAAGCGAGCAACACAGCGAAGCGAATCACATTGTCGAAGCTGTCAAAAGTAACAGTTACCAGCCAGTCTGCACACAATACACTCTGTCCTTTTACCGGACTGTAGCAGTCAGAAAGCCAAGGTAATGTAGACCACACCGGGCGTTGGTTCTTCGACAGCAATCGCTATCACTCCCAATTGTCGTGGGACGGCGGTGCTTCATGGACCTCAACTAAGTCGACTCCAACATTAACAACGAGCAATGCCACGTACATTCTCGGTGGGCCGGCCGATAACTGGGGCATCGCGTGGACACTCTCAAACCTGAGCAAATGCGAATTTTCGCGTGCTGGTGATTCGACGTATCGAGCAGAACCTCGCGCGATTTTCACTCGACTGGGTCGCTGTTCGCGTCAGTTACCAATAAAGTTAAACCTGATGATTTTGGCTGAAGAAATCATCTAGCGCACCACAGAAAGGAGATCACTATGAAACTACATAGTCAGAAATTCTCAAAGCCGGTTTTTGCCGAAGCCCTTCGTGTAGTAACGCTCGCGCTGTTTCTCGTAGTCTTCGTAGCCGGCGCCGCGCCCAGTTCTCTTGCAACTAACACTGTAACCGCTCCTGACGATCAGGTGCCGTTCACCGTCATCGGCACGGCAGTGGTCACGGGTGTGACGCATCTTCCTGGCGGGCTGACCCAAGTGGACATCAACGTTGCTGCCAAGGCGACGCATCTGGGGGACATCACGGGGCCGTGGACGCGCATCCAGGATCATCAGGGGAACTTTAGCGCCACCGGGTCTTTATCGGAGCCAACGGGAAGGACAGTGTGTTCGTTTCCATCAGTGGGCAGTTTGAGAGTACGAAGGATAAGTGTGTGGTGGTTTCCACCGGCACATACACCGTGACCGGCGGCACTGGCGCGTTCGCCAACGCCACGGGGAGCGGGACAACCAAGACGGATGCCGATCTGTGTGCCGGTACCTCTATAGGGACGTTTACGGGGACGATCTCCAGGCCGAACTCGAACTAAGAGGAACTTGCGATCGATTCCCTTATAGGACCCCAGCAATTTCCAACAACTTACCGCCGCCCTAGAGATGGCTGTATTTGCAAGTGGAAAGGCCATCTTACGCAACCGCCGAACAGCGTCTTTTAATTGAATGAGTTGCCGTTCAATCT
>Ga0065715_10089237_pt1 | contig 12056 bp, 11 predicted proteins | sample MisBulReplicate1_FD_59102 | JGI IMG/M metagenome (GOLD analysis project Ga0065715, IMG submission 59102) | Miscanthus rhizosphere microbial communities from Kellogg Biological Station, MSU, sample Bulk Soil Replicate 1 : eDNA_1 v2 (version 2) | ecosystem: Host-associated > Plants > Roots >...
ACACTATGAGGAAGGCCCTGTCAACTGACAGGGCCTTTCTCTTTCGTGATATACTTATACCAACTTGTATAAACTAGGATCAAGTGGGTCAGAAGTCTGGAATCACTCGACTACCCATGACCTTGGAAGGCGAAAACTTTGGCTAACGATTACCACTGGCGCAGTACCAAAGCTAAGAAGCAACTTCGTGACCGTCTTGGGCGCTGGATTTCTCTGGGAGCAAACGTTCGCTACCGCTCTGACGGTAAGGAACAGGCCGGTGTCGTTACCAGTGTTATCAACGGCAAGGCCTACGTGGACCAGAAGAACCGTGATGGCTCTGTCACGCAAAAAATCATTGACCCTAGTGCTATTCGTGTGCTCGCGTCCAAGGCAACGCTGCCGCCAGACGGTAAGAAGATTCACGATGGGAAGAACAACTTCGCTGAGGCATTGAAGTCTAGCGAATACGGTGCCGCCATGAAGGCAGAGGGTAAGGCCCTCATCGAGCGTGCAGACGGGTATGCGCTGGCTGCTGGGTATGAGTCCAATGAATTTGAGGACGAGGCACAGGGAACTGACAATAAGCTCCTTGATGGTACAGATCCGATAGATGATGAAATGGGCGGAAACCCTGTCCTTTACCAGCTTTTTGCTCCCGGAGGACGAAGCCTAGGCCAGTACTCCGAAGGTGCTGAGGGCGATTTTGATGGTATGGTTGAGGGCGACAAGGCCGACACTGCCCCTGACGGTAGCGGAGAAGCTGCTCCTGCTGAGGGCGCTCCTGCTGCCCCTGCTGCCCCTGCTGGCGGCGCTGTAGCTGCTTCCGTGGAAGTCAAGGGTGAGGAAAAGCCTTTCCGCGTTCCCGAAGCAGTCAAGGCCGAAATCGCAAACACTATTACTTCTCTGAGCTTGGATCTGCCTGAGGCTGATCTCGCTGCTGCCAACCGCCTAGCCCAAGACCCTACGGTCTCCATGGCTGACGTTGAGTGGGTCCACAGCTTCTTTGCCGAGAATGACCTCTCAGAACGCCTCCGTGGAGGCTTCAAGGGCCGCAAGTGGGCCGCTAAGGTCGTTGAGTCCAATTTCTCCATCCGAGAAGACCTCGATGACGGCCTAGTGCACAAGTACCAGTTCGATGATGACGTGTTCGCATATTTTGCCATCGGCAGTGCCCCCGGATCGTCCCTTGTCAACAAACTCATCAGTGTCAATTACGAAACCGGGGAAGTCTTCTCATGGGGGGCTGACGGGTTCACGGTCATTCCGGAAATGGACATAACAGAAGTGGACGAGCCTCAGATCATCCCGATTGACGAGATGACGGCTGATACGCTCGCCCACTGGATTGACTCCACACCGGGTGAAGACTTTGATATTCTAGACACTGATCCCGAGGAACGCAACCTGTTCTCGCTGGCTGCATCTGAGTTGGATTTTGAAGAGCTTGATCGTTCATACAGTATCATTGCTGCTGCCGGGGATGGGGTCTACACTCCCACCGAGCGCTCCCAGAACGCCAAGACACAGGGTCGTGGCTCCGGTGGCAAGTTCGGTGAAACACCGGACGCCCCTAAGGCCAAGACGGTGACAGACACCGTTGAGGATGAGAAGGCCGCTCCCGGTGTCCAGAAGGCTCGCCTACCAGTTGCGCTGCCGATTGTGGCCAATCCTGCTGCCCGTATCGCTGAATGGCTCTCTACGGCTGCTGAAGCCCCCGTAGTGGCTGCTGGAGAGGCCCCAGAGGCTCCCGCAGAGGCTCCGGTGGATGAAACCTACACCGAGGAAGATCAGGCCGTTGAGGACGCCGCTACGGGTCCTAAAGACGAGGCCCTGTATTTCGCCATCGTGGACGAGATCGACAAGACCGCTGTCATGGACGCTATCGCCATCGTCAAGCAGAATGGTGCGCCCGGAGCGTTTCTCCGCACTAACGGGGCATGGACACCTTCTCCGGACATGATCACGATCCTCCAAGGCTCCACACCACCGCCTGTTGTCGAGCTTCCTGACCCTGAAACCGTAAAAACGGTCATTCAGCAGATCGACGCCCACGACTCCGGAGCGGACCAGACTGAGGTCTCGGAAGAGATGGCCCCACAGGCAGGGGAAGTACCAATCGCAGCGTCAGGCAGAAGCATTACAGCAGACCTGATTACACAAGGCTATGCACTTCCTGATGGATCATACACTATAATTAATAGTGAAGACATCAAGGACTCAGTTGTAGCCTCCGGAGCGACGCCTGACCTCTTTGTCAAGGCTCACATCCGTAAGCGTGCACGTGCACTAAACCGTATGGATCTTGTTCCTGCTGCTTGGCGAGAGTTCTCCCTTGCGGAGATCGGTGAGCTTTCTGCCTCCAAGAGCCTCTACGGTGAGTTCGGTGAGATCATCACTGCCTCCGCTGCGCCTAAGGTAGGCGGCGGAAGTGCCGCACAGCTTAAAGCGTACTGGACCATCGGCAAGGGTGCACTCAAGATCCGCTGGGGAACTCCCGGAGACCTTACCCGCTGCCACCGCCACCTGTCCAAGTATGTCGGACCACAGCGTGCATGGGGGCTTGCACAGTCTTACCACAAGTCGCTGTTCGGTGTCTACAACCACACTCACGACGTAGCGACCGGCCAGTACGTCCCACGAAAGAAGAAGTAACTTGAAACTCATGCCGCAGATTGACGAGGAAATCGTCAAGTCCCTTACGTTTGATGAAGCCATGGTTGCTTCCGCTGCCGAAGCAGCATTCACCTTCGCACACGCGCAAGGCTTTGAAGTACCTGTCTACACCTTTGACAAGGAAACAGGGGCTTATCAGGATGACAAAGGCAATGAGCCTGTTGTTGCCTCCCTCCTAGCGTCCGCTGTTGAGTCCTCTGGTGCTCGATTCATTATCCCCCTTGCGATCCCTACGGGAGTCGCTTCGGGAGATGAGCGCTCCTTCAAGAAGAACTCTATCACGTCCCGTAACCTTCCGCTACCCCTCATGTGGCAGATCAAGACTAGTGGTGGCCACGACGGCTCGGTAGTGGTCGGGCGTATTGATTCCTACGAGATTTTTGAAGACGGCTCTGTCGGAAACGTCCGTGGAGTGTTTGACGTGGGACCGTTTGGCCGTGAGGCCGAGCGTATGGTACGCGGACAGTTCCTCCGTGGTGTTTCTGTGGACCTTGACAAGTTCAAGGCACAGGTTGAAGAACCAAGTGACGAAGACAAAGAGTTGTCCGACAAGAACACCATTGAGAACGAAAAGATTACCGTCAAGTCTGCACGCCTGATGGGGATCACCATTGTACCTAAGCCAGCATTTCAGGAGTGCTATATTATGATTGAAGAAGAGCCCACTCTGGAGCTTGAAGAGGCACCCTTTGCGGAAGGCATCTACGAGGAAATTTCAGAAGACTACGAGTACAAGCTGGCAAGCATTGCTGCGTCCGCTGCTCCCATTGTCCCGCCCAAGTCGTGGTTCAAGGACCCCGCACTGAATCAGGCAACACCGCTCACCATTACAGATGACGGTCGTGTCTTCGGACACATTGCTGCATGGCAGACCTCGCACATCGGTATGCCGGGACGCAATGTCAAGCCGCCGCGCTCAGCTTCCCAGTACGCGTACTTCCGCAATGGAGTGCTGCGTACGGATGAGGGAGACATTCAGGTTGGCCAGCTTACCCTTGCTGGTGGGCACGCGTCTCTACAGGCTTCCGCTGACGAAGCCATCAAACACTATGACGATACGGCCTCTGCTGTGGCTGACGTGGTTGCTGGTGAGGATGCCTTTGGTATCTGGGTTGCCGGTTCCCTACGCCCAGACGTTACACCGTCCCAGATCCGTGCCTTCCGTGCGTCTTCACCGTCCGGTGACTGGCGTCCGATCAATGGCCGTCTGGAACTGGTTGCTGTATGTCAGGTCAATGTCCCCGGATTCCCGATTGCACGTGCAATCACGGCTTCCGGTGGTGTTCCGGGCGCTCTCGTAGCCGCTGGAGCAGCTTACCTAGCAGAAATCCGCGAAAACAGCAAGATCGAGTCTCTGGACCGTCGTCTCAACAAGCTTGAGAAGACTACTCTGTCCGCTGATGTGGATGTTGCCCGTAACCGTATGGCTGCTCTGGTAACTGCACGCAACGCTGAGCTTTCTTCCAAAGCACAGGCTGCACGCGCCCGCATGGCTTCTATGAAGACCTCAGAGGAAGCAGAGCTATCTAATAAGCTAGCACAACTCCGAGCAAAATTCAATACCCGCTAGAAAAACTTTGCAGCAGGCCAAAAAAGGTATGATAGAATATCACTATATACTTTAAAGCGCAAGAGCAAAGGCTCTTGCCCTTCTGCCGCAGGATACCCCGTAAACGATGGACAATCTGTCCACCATATTAATCAAAGGAGGGCACTGTGGATTCAATCCGTGAAAACCTAGATCGTCTAGGCGATCTTTCTCCGGAAGAACTTCAGGCTCTACAGGACCAGATTGTAACCGAATTCGGTACACTTTCGGAGTCCGTAGGTGACAACCCAACTCGCGAAGCCGTAGACGCTATGAACGAACTTGCTGACGCTAACGATGTAGTCGTTAACGAACAGGGACGCCGTGTAGCTGAGGCCGCTGAACTCGCAACTGCCGCAGAAGCAGCTATCTCCCGTTTCAATGCGGAGGGTGACGCTACTGCTGAAGGCGAAACCGACATCAGCGAAGTAAGCGAAGAGACCGGCGACGAAGAACTATCCGCCACCAAGACTGACGAGGAAGAGGAAGAGGAAGCTCCAGTAGCTGACGAAGCCCCTGCCGATGAAGTTGAGGTTGAGGAAGCTCCAGCCGACGAAGAAGACGAAGATGAGAAGAAGAAACTCAAAGAGTTCTCATCTGAGGAAGCTACCGTCGCTGCCGAAGCCGTAGTAGAAGCACCAGCAGAAGCTGAGGCCTCCACAGAGGAAGCCCCAGTCGTTGAGGCTCCAGTAGAAGAAGCTCCAGAGGCTGAAAGCGCCCCTGAAACCCCCATTGAAAATGTAGAAGAAGTTTCTACAGAAGATACTAACACAGAAAGTTCGGAGGAACCTGTGACTGCCTCTAACACCCCAGAATTCGAAGCACCAGAAGAGCTTCGCCCAACCATCAAGGCCGCTGCGCCTGTAGTTATTACCGCTGGTGCTGACCTTCCGGGTATTACCGCAGGTTCTGAGCTTTCCAGCATCAAGGATGTTGCTCAGGCTATTCTTACCCGCAAGCACGGCATGGGCCGCACTTCCGGTGGAGACGGCGAACAGCACTCTGTTGCTCAGTTCTCCACCACCTTCCCGTCCGAGCGTTACCTCAGCACCAACGACATTGAGGGCAACCGCTCCAAGGTCAACGCTGTAGTTTCCCCTGAGGCGATCCTCGCTGCCGGTGGTCTTACCGCTCCGGTCGAGACCTCCTACGACATCTTCGAGCTTGGCGAGACTTCTGTCCGTCCGGTCAAGGATGCTCTTGCTGTCTTCGGTGCAGACCGTGGCGGTATCCGCTTCATGACCCCACCGGTCCTTGCTGACCTTGAGGGCGCTGTGTCCGTATGGACCATGCAGGATGACATCGACGCTTCCACACCGGAAGCTCCGAACCCGGTCAAGCCTTGCCTCCGCGTTGCAGCAGGCGTTGAAGTCACCGTCTACACAGACGCTATCCCGCTCTGCCTCACCTTCGGTAACCTAGGCGCACGCGCTTACCCGGAGCTTGTTGAGCGCCACATCCAGCTTGGTATGGTCCAGCACGCACGTTTCTCTGAGATCCGTCTGCTTACCCGTATCGGTGCGCTTTCCACACCGGTTACCGCTCCTTCCCAGCTTGGTGCCGCTCGCGACATCTTCGTCCAGCTTGAGCAGGCGGCTTCTGCCTACCGTTCACGCTACCGCCTTGATCCCAAGGCTCCGCTCCGCGTACTCTTCCCTGAGTGGTTCAAGAACGCACTTCGTGCCGACCTGACCAAGCAGCTTCCGGGTGACGGACGCGACGGTACCTTCAACCTTGCAGAGGCCGAGATCAACAAGTGGTTCTCCACTCGTAACATCAACGTTTCTTGGTTCCTTGACGGCGAGACCGGTCAGATCTTCGGTGCACAGAACGCTGGCGCACTTCTTGGATTCCCGTCCAACGTTATCTGGTACCTCTTCTCCGAGGGCACTTTCCTCTTCCTCGACGGTGGAACTCTTGACCTTGGACTCGTCCGCGACTCCACGCTCAACGGAACCAACGACTACAAGATCTTCCTTGAGAACTTCGAAGGTGTTGCCAAGGTCGGCGTCGAATCCCTCCGCGTAACAAGCGCTCTTGCAATCAAGGGTTCTTCTTCCGGAACCACAGCAGTCTAATAGTAGTTCAAACAGTAACAGTAGCTGGACTCAGAGTCAACTAAGGAATCAACATGGCACGCACTAACACTACCCTAGTCCCCACAGCGGGACTTGAGGTCGCCTCCTTCGGCATTCTGAGTCCAGCTACCACTGTGTACAACCACACTGATAGCTTCTGGACCTCAGGTATTACCTATGAGAACCAAGATGCTGGACTGGTAATTGCTAACGGTTCCATTTATGGAGCCAGCCCCATTGAGACTGTGACTGTCGTAGACAACTCAGCCTCAAAGGAACACTTCAAAACGTACTACCCTTTCGACGTAAAGGCATCCGTGAAGGTCTCCACTTTTGGAACCAACCCGGCTGAGATCGAAGCCAGCGCGAAGAATGCGCTGGATATCGTGATGCAGAAGGCAATCGAGATTGAATTCTGGAATGGCGATATAGCTAAACTTCTTGACTCAGATAATGATAACAGATACCTCGCATCGGCGCAAGCCGTTGACGTAACCCCTACAGCGGGTACAGGGGTCAAGGTCCGTTACGGGCTTGGACTTCTGGAGGAAGCACTCGGAAACGCCTCTCTTGGCTCCAAGGGTGTCATTCACGCTCCTAGGGTTGTGGGTTCAGTCCTCAACCTCGAAAAAGATGGTAACAAGTTGGTAGCTCCACTCGGAAACTCCGTTGTTTCCGGTGTTGGCTACTCCAAGAAGGGTCCCAACGGGGTCGCAGCAGGGGCAGGCAAGGCATGGATGTACGCAACCGGCCCTGTCTCAGTCCGCATCGGCCCGACCATTGTAACACCGGAAAAGCTGAATCAGGCTATCAACACACAGATCAACGAGATCCAGTATTTCGTTGACGGTTCAGCAGCGGTTACTTGGTCAACCACCGATCTGTACGCAGTACTTGTTGATCTAACACTAGATTACGCTTAGAATTAGGAGATATAACCCATGGCACACGATAACGCTTCCAGCGTTGCGGGAATGGCGATTCGTCTTACACGACTAACCGCTTCCGGCGACCTTGTAACTGGACCCAGCGCTTCATATGTTACCAAGAAGTTTGTTTCTCTCGGGTTCACACCTGAGTACGAAACAGGCGACGAATTCACAACCAAGGCCGCAGACGGTTCCGTTTGCGTTACTTGGAAGGCACCTGATACACTCAAGCGAGTCACCCTGAGCATTGCTCTCTGTGATCCCGATCCTGAGTTCACCGAAATGATTTCCGGTGGTACCCTTCTTTCCGCTGGCGGCAAGTCCGTTGGTTACAAGGCTCCCCTCGTGGGCGTCGATGCCACACCTAACGGTGTTGCGATTGAAGTTTGGTCCATTGCGAACGTCAACGGTCGTCAGGCCGCTGTCAACCCTTACTGGCACTGGGTCTTCCCATACACCCAGATGCATCAGGCAGGCGAGCGAGCTATCCAGAACGATCTTCTGGCTACAAGCTTCGAGGGCTGGGGCGTAGGAAACGTAGGCTTCGGAGACGGACCCGCAGCACCGCTGTGGCCATTCGCCGCTGATGCTCCTGTAGCATACGCCCGCACCACATCCATTCCTGTGGGAACTGGCTACCAAACAGTAACATAATCCCAATAGCAGTAAACTAACTGGCTGGTTCCTTCGGGGGCCAGCCAGTTTTCTTTATGGTATAATGGTAAGAACAGAGCATTGGAGAAAAATGGCTACTCTATGGATTAGTGCAGCAGACACTATTGACCCAACCGGGCCATACACAGACTCTGCTGTACAGTACGCCAGTTTCATCCTTTACAAACTGTCAGCAGAGAAGTACACCGGCCTTCAGACCACCACTGAAGTATATACATCGGAAGCATCCCTGTCAACTGCAACCCGTCCCGAGGTTATGAACGGGAACATGTACAACGTTGCCCGCTTCTCAGAGGGACACCGCAACCTTAGATTGCGTCACACACCTGTCAGAGCAGTAAATTCTATCACATACATGGGACGAGAGCTAGATCCCAGTGAGTATTCCTTGCGAAACAGTAGCTACCTAGTCAGGCAAAATGCCCTTCCGTGGGTTCTGGACCCTGTGAACGAGCTTTCGATCACATACACGTACGGAACTCCACCGCCAGCAGCGGGACGAAGAGCAGCAATCCGATTGGCAAACGAGCTAATTCTGGCAGACATGGGTTCAGCAGCATGCGCCCTACCGGAACGAATTTCATCCGTTTCAAAACAAGGCATGTCTTACACGATTATGGACCCCCAAGAGTTCATTTCGAACGGAAAGGTCGGGATCTATGAGATCGACCTTTTCCTAGCAGCAGTAAACCCAAGCAAGGCCAAAAAGAGGCCTAAGGTATTCTCGGTCGATAGGCCGAGGGGAGAGAGAATAAACTAATGAGCGCACACGATCCATTTGCACCGCACAGCGGACCAAACGTAGAAGTAGCCAAGACTGATGTTCCTGTAGAGGCCGTAGAAGCCCCTGTAGAGGCCGTAGAAGCCCCTGTAACGGAGGAACAGACCGTTCCTGAGGGTTCCATCAAGGATGTCCTTGGTTGGGTCGCAGAAGACCCTACAAAGGCTAAGGCAGCACTTGACGCTGAGAACGCTGGCGAGAAGCGCAAGACCCTCGTCAAAGAACTTTCCGCAATCCTCGACAAGTAAGTAACGGAGAACCGCTATGCTAGACCCACAAGAGTTTGTCCAGATAGCGGATCACATTCTCAACACAGTTGTAGCGACGTATGCCGATCATGGGGTAGCCCTTCCGGATCGAAGGTATCTCGCGGTTGGTGGTCAAGGTAGTACAGTTCACGATTGTGAACAAGTGACGGTCTCCTTTGAGCAAGGGTACTCGGGTCTTCCGGGTACCCAAGCTCAGGAACCGGCCAAGTGCGCCACGCCACGTACCGGAGTCTACATTGTTGAAGTGGTCCGAGCAGTCCCCAATTCCAACACCGCTGATGCGAACCCAGCAACGATGGTTCCCTCCCGTTACGGGCAGACGGTCACAGGATACCAGATGGTCCCTGCCGAAGTACAGAGCGCTCACGCCCGCAAGCAGATGGTTGACGCCATGCTGCTTCTGGATGCCGGTCTAAGGGCTGGAGAGACGACCCTGACAGGCTCCCTCGCTGATGTCTCAGCAGGCCAGCCACAGGGCGGTTTTCAGGCCATGACACTGATCCTCACAACTTCTGCACTGTCCAACGTCTACGAAGGATAGTCATGGCGAAGTTTGTCCCTGATCCAGCGGGAATGAAGTTTGTTCTCAGAGATCCTGACGGGCCTACGGGAATATACCTCACCAAGCTTGGTGCACGTGTAGCCCGACTCGCCAAGGCTCAAGTTGGTGTGGACACCGGAGCGCTTCGCCGATCCATCAACTACCGAGTGGTGCAGAGGTACGGCGGGTTGACGGCAGTCATCGGATCTGACAACCGTATCGCCCTCATGCACCATCAAGGTACCCGACCTCATATCATTGTTCCGCGCCGAGCGCAAACACTGAGGTTCTATTCTCGTGGTAGAATAGTGTATAGCAAACTTGTCCACCATCCGGGGACAAAGCCCAATAGGTATCTCACAGATAACCTAAGACGAGTCATTTAGACGCTTTGTAGCAACGACATTAGGATACAACATGGCAGCACGTAAGATCAAGTCCTTCACATCCACCACGGAGAAGACGGTAGTAGAGCCGATCCCGTTTGAACTTGAAGGCGAAACCTTCGAAGCCTATGGTCAGGTCCCCGGAGCAGTGCTCTTGGACTTCATTGCAGCTTCCACGGCGGAAGATAACTCCGGGACCGCAGGAGCCATTCAGGGCTATCTGAAGAGTTCGCTCCCCAAGGATGAGTACAAGCGCTTCGACAAGCTCACACGTGACCCCGAAAAGGTCATTGAACTTCAGGTTCTTGCTGACATCGTAGCATACCTGATTGAAGAGCGTTCCTCGCGCCCTACCCAGTAGTCGTAGGTGTCGTCCAAGAGTTCTTGAAGTGGTGGCCGTACTATAACGGCCACTACCTCTTGAACAAAGGGACTGACCTGAAGAAGCTGTTCAATGATCATGACTCCGAACAGGTTATGGATATGATCGATAACCTCATCATTGAGAACAGTATCTACGACGATCTGCATCAGGGTCAAGTCAGCAAAAAGCGTATCAGTCTCAACAAAGACTATCATAGGTATGATAGAATTAGTAAGGCCCATGACGACGATGAACCTGATCCCGCAGCAGCGTTCGGAGATGGCCCGCCAGAATATCTAGAACTCAGCGACGACGGAACAGCACCGGGTCTAGAAGGAATCCCCATGATGGGATTCACCTAAACTAGTCCTGTTGTTTTATAGAAAGTGAAGTGGTTCGGTGACAATCATTGGAACAGCACATGTTCACATCCGAGCCGACGATAAGTATTTCGAATCCGACGTACGCAAGGCTACCGCCAAAATCAAGAATGTCACGATTCAGCTAAAGGCTGACGTTGACTTGGCGAAGGCCAGCAAGAAAATTCGTGACCTTAGGTACCGCATCACTTCAAAGGATGCGGTACTTAAGGTTGACGCAAATGTTGCCAAAGCCGAAGAGAAGATGTCTAAGCTTCTCGCTAAGTTCCTCAACAAGGACGTAGAGTTCAAAGCCGTAGCGAACACCGCTGCCGCGAACACCGCCCTTTCCGAGATTGCCACCCGTTACGCCTCAAAGCGCGTACCGTTTGTTGCACAGGCTGACACCAAAGCAGCCAACGCGGCCCTCAGAAGCCTCTCTCGCGCCCGAACAGCCAACTTCCGGGCAATCATCGACCCTGCCGCTCAGCGAGCGCTTACAGGGCTGTTTAACACCCTCACAGGTACCCTTGATGGCAGGAAGATCAAGGCCACACTCACCGGACTCGCCGCAAACTTTGAAGGCCTCGCCACCAAGGCAATCATAGCTACCGCAGCTATTACTGCTCTCGGCGGCGCTCTACTGACAACGGGTGCCAATATCCTCAGCATCGGTGGGGACATTACCAAGGTCATAGGGCTTTCCGCCCTTGTCCCTGCCGCCATTGGGTCCATGGCGTCCATCATGGTCGCAAACAAAATGGCATGGAAGGGCTTCGGTGAAGCCTTCAGCGACGACGCTAAGAAGGCTGCTGAAGCACTCGCCAAGCTCCCGCCTGAGGCTCAGAAGGCCGTCAAGGCGCTCAAGGGAACCTACACCGAGATCCAGAAGCCTGTCCAGAATGCGTTCTGGAAGGAAATGGGTACCTCTCTACAGGATACCGTAAAGTATCTTGTCCCGCAACTCAAGACCGGACTGTCATCCGTGGGTGTTGGCTGGGCCAAGGTCATCAGCGAAACCCTTCAGGGCTTCAAGCGACTGGGAGACAACAACGGTCTCGGCAGGATGCTGGAGAATGTTGGTCAAATGCTCACCAACATGTCCGCTGGTATGGGTCCGCTCATCGACGCGTTCAATACTCTGGGTTCCGTGGGTGCAACCTATCTCCCTCAGTTTGGCACATGGCTTGCTGATATTTCCAAGCAGTTCGAAAACTACATTGCCGTAGCAGACGATCAGGGCCGAATCAACCAGTGGATTGAGAGCGGTGTACGAACCCTACGCGAAATGGGTTCCGTCATCAAGTCCACCACAGGCATCTTCAGCGGTCTCACCGCTGCCGCACGTATCTCCGGTGCGCCCGGATTGACCGAGATGGCTGCAAGTCTACGCAACATCCGTGATATTGTCAATGGTGAGCCGTTCCAGTC
>Ga0065715_10089239_pt1 | contig 12050 bp, 13 predicted proteins | sample MisBulReplicate1_FD_59102 | JGI IMG/M metagenome (GOLD analysis project Ga0065715, IMG submission 59102) | Miscanthus rhizosphere microbial communities from Kellogg Biological Station, MSU, sample Bulk Soil Replicate 1 : eDNA_1 v2 (version 2) | ecosystem: Host-associated > Plants > Roots >...
AGCTTCGTTTGAAATTTCTATGAACGACATCGAAGCGATGCGCGACGTTGCCCCAAACGGGTCGCTTTTAAAGTTACCGCCGTTTGATATTGAAGTTCACTTTTTGAACGCTCAAAAAGTAGTAACACACGTGATTAAAAATTGCGAATTCATTAGCGACGGTGTTGAAGCTGGCGTTGACGACAAGGACATAAAACGAACTTTCGATTTAATTCCCTCGCATATCCTTTACAGATAAAAAAAAAGTTGTATTTTTAGCGAATATTTAAAAAAATTCAATAAAAATGACAACGAAAAACAAAGAAGTACGTTACGAAATTGAAGTCGAAGGCGCTAAAGCATTTTTAGCGCCTTTGACGTTTCCTGTAGCTGAAGCCAGTCTTGGCTTCACGTTCAGACAATTTCCGAAAAAAATCAGCGCTGGCGAAATTATTTTAAACTCGCTGTATTCACACGGTTCGCCGAAATACAAAAACACAAAACCCGATTCGCCTTGGTTTGTTAAAGCCTGTCTTGAAGCTGTTAAAATCTTGGATTTGCTGGCTTACAAAATCACCGACGACGACCGAATCGAAGTTGAATTTAAAGGGAAAACGTATAGCTGTAAATTAAGCGAAGAAATCCCGCGCGACACCCTAGAAGACGCACTTGGATTACTTACGCCAAACGCTGGTAATTCTATGCCTTTGACGGCTGGAAAATTGATATTAAACGCGTGCTGGCTGGAAGGCGACGAAGAAATAAAAACAAATCACGAATTGTTAATACCTGTTTGTTTGGCGGTTTATTACAGAATAAATAAAGCCGAATCTAGTTTAAAAAAGCTATAGGTCAATTTGCAATTAAGCAAGAAAACGACGATAGCGTTTTTGAACTTAGAAAAATGAACGCTTTGCTGAGGTTTTATTTTAAAGAAGACCCTGACAAATTGACCAACGAACAATTCGCGAAGCGCTGGAATGAATTGAAATACGCATTAAAATTCGAAAGTATTCGAAAAAACCCTTTCTAGGATATGGCAAATAATGAAGAAACATACGTAATAAAACTTAAAGACCTAGGAGTTCACAACGGACTGGTTCAGGTCGGGCAGGATGCCGACAACGCAAAAGGAAAAGTTAACGCTATCGGTGGCGCTGTCGGTAATTTAAGCGGAATTATAGCGGGTGTTTCTTTGTTTGCTTTAGGTAACAGCGTTGTAGACACTTTAGCTAAATTTGAAAAGTTTGAAGCTGTCTTAACTACTACTTTGGGAAGCAATTCGTCAGCACAACAGGCAATGGCGCAAATCACTGAATTTGCACAAAAAACACCGTTTGAAGTTGACGGCTTAACTGATTCTTTCGTTAGGCTGGCGAATCAAGGTTTTGTTCCTACAATGAATGAAATGACAAAACTCGGCGATCTAGCCAGTTCAAAGGGTAAAGACATGACACAACTGGCTGAAGCTTTAATTGACGCGCAAGTTGGCGAATTTGAACGATTAAAAGAATTCGGAATTCGCGCCAGCAAAGCAGGCGATCAGGTTAGCTTTACTTTTAAAGGTCAAACTAAAACTATGAAAATGACCGACGAAGCCGTTAAAGACTATATTTTAAGTCTTGGCGATCTTCAGGGCGTTCAGGGTTCAATGGCTGGAATCGCCGAAACAACGGGCGGGAAACTGTCTAATTTAAGCGATACAGTTACGGCTTTATATTTAAAATTAGGAACTAAATTAAAACCCGTTATTTCCAGCGTTGTTGAAGGCTTAATGGAAGCGGTGGCGTGGGCTTCGCAATTTGCTGACTGGGTAACCAGTGGAACGACTGGCGCGAATACTTTTGCGGTTGCCGTGGCTGTCTTGGCTGGTGGTTTTTTAACTTACAAAATAGTTATGACAGCGCTGGCGGTACAAACGCAAATTATGACAGCGTACCAGTGGGCGCTGAATACCGCAATGAGCGCTAACCCTGTCGGTATTGTGGTTGTAGCAATCGGCGCTTTAATTGCTGGTTTAGTCGTTGCATATCAAAAATTTGACACCTTCAGGGCTATAGTAAACGGAACTTGGGCGGTACTGAAACAAGTCGGCGCTAACATAATGGGAACTTTTTCGAGAATTCCCGAAATGGTCATTCAGTCTTTTACACAAATACCACTTGCAATTAAAAACGTTTTTAGCGGTGTAGGTGATTTGTTCAACGCTATTTTTGGCGATGGAAACCTTGCCGACATTCCTAAAATATTGAAAAATTTAGGCGGTAATTTGTTAAAAACTAATCCTGTTACTGGTTTGGCTTCGCAAGTTTTTGACGAAGTTACAAAAGGTACTGGCGACGCTTTTGATAAAGCTTACAGCGAAACAATGGATAAAGCCAAAAAAGACAAGCTTGCAAGCAAAGACAAAAAAGCGGGCGCGCCTACAATTCCAGCTTTAGGCGGTGCTACGGCAAAAGACAAAGGTCTTGGCGCTGGAATTGCTGAAGTAAGGTCAACAGCCCCAAAAAACTTTTATATTAATATCGGTAAACTGGTGGAATCACTAAACATAAATACGACTAATATGCAGGAAGGTAGCGCGAAATTAAAAGAAGAAATTACAAAACTACTTTTAACAGCGGTTAACGATATGCAAATAATTTCTGAATAATGGCTACATTTAACTTTAATACAGCGCTTTTATTAAGCGGTCAGGCTGTTGCTTTTTCTGAATTTAAGGCTTCGCAATTTGGGAACGCCGAGCCTGAAGAAGAACAGTTTGACAAAACTTCTATCTTTGGAACTCCGATTTATTCAAATTTAGAAATTCCAGCTGGTGAATATGTAGACCTTGACGGTAACCCTGTTCAATATGAGGGTGTAAGAATAGATACTTTAATGTTTGACGTATCTTTAGAAAAAAACGTCGTTAGAACTCAAATTTCAGGGCGAAACGGAACAATCAAACAGTTTATTTCGGACGGTGATTTTGTAATTAACTGTACTGGTATTATAACAGGGCGTTCAAGCGCTGAAAACAACGGCTTTTCGGTTTCGACCGTGGTCGGCGCGCCTGAAGAAGAAATTAGAAAATTAAAAGCGATCTGTTCTGTACCACGTGAAATTGAAGTTGTTTCTGAATTCTTAGACTTTTTTGATATTACGACCGTGGTCATTGTCGCCCCAAGCTTCGCGCAAAAAGAAGGTTCAAGGGGCGAAATATTTTTTCAAATGCAAATGTATTCTGACACACCTATTGAATTAAAATAATTATGCTTAGACCTTGGATTAAAATACAAATAGGAAAAGAAAGTTTTTCGTACATTACTGACGGCGAAGTTTCTTCAAGCTGGAAGAAATTCACGGACACCGCAAGGCTGGTTTTACCCAGCAAAGTAAAAAAAGACGGCAAGACTATTTTTATAGGTCAAAATAACCTTTTCAATAAAGGTGATTTTACTACTATTTCAGTGGGTTACTATCCAAACATTGAACAAATTTTCGAAGGTTATTTAACTAAGATAACACCGAAAGATGTTACAGAAATGGAATTCGAAGACCCCAGCTGGATTTTAAAGCAAACAAACTTAACTATTTCATTTAAAAATATATCGCTTGAAGACCTTTTAACGAAGTGCCTTGAAGAATCGATAAAAAAAGCTTCGCCTGAAATCAAAGCTGGACTTCAGAAAGTCAAAATCAAAACAATTGGCGCTAATTTTCCAGCTTTCAGGCTTACAAATGTAAATATTATTCAGGTTCTTGACGAGCTAAAAAAAACTTATTCGCTGACGTCTTTCTTCAGAAATCAAACGCTTTATTGCGGTTTAGCATATAACGCTGACGGCAAAAAACACACATTTGAATTTCAAAAAAACATTCTTGACGGCGATCAGCTGGAATATAAAAAAGAAGACGACGTTAAAATAAAAGTGAAGGTTATTTCTATGTTAGCGACTAACAAAAAAATAGAAGTAGAAACTGGCGATTATGAAGGCGAACAGCGCTCAATTTTTGTTTACAATATATCAGATAAAGCCGAGTTAAAAAATATAGGCGACAGGGAAATAAAAAAGCTAAAATATGAAGGTTTTTTTGGTACATTTGACACATTTATTGAACCTATCGTTAAGCACGGCGACGAAATAGAAATAATTGACCCGAAACACCCTGAAAGAAACGGTATTTATTACGCTGAAGCTGTAAATCCGTATTTCGGTGTAGGTGGTTATTTTCAAACAATCACGCTAGGCGCTAAAATATCTGTAAGTAATGGCTGAAATATCTGATTTAATTAAACAACTGGGGCAAAATAAAGAAGAAATTTATTCTGTCATCGGTACAGTTTCGGAAATAAACGAAGAAGAACGCGTTATTTTAGTAAAACCGAACAACGGTTCGGCTGACGTTTTCGACGTTAGACTTCAGACAGTGGTTTCGGGCGGTTTGGGGCTTGTTTGCTTCCCTGCTTTAGATAGTGAAGTGATTATTACGTTTGTGTCAAAAGAAATGGCTTACGTGTCATTATTTTCAATTATAGAAAAAATTCAACTGAATATCGGTGATTTTTCGCTTTTTATCGATGCTTCTAATATGAACATGTCTGTTGAAAATATTGACGTTATAGCCACAAACACTGAAATTTCAAGCGATAACGTAAAAATAAACGCTTCAGATACTCAAATAAATAGTGATACGGTCAAGGTCGTAAGCACTAATTTTGAAGTTCAGGGCGCAACGATAAAGCTTTCAGCGCCTTTAATTGATCTTATTGGTACGGCTGTAAATGTTACGGGCGCTTTCACTGTTAATGGTGCTGTAGCTTTAAACGGGGCTATTACAATGAACGGCGGAGCAAAAGGCGGGCTTCCTACGGGAGAATCGTTGAAAAATAAATTAAACGTACTGGAAAACGATATTAATAGCTTAAAAAGTACGTTCAACAGTTGGACGCCAGTCGCTAACGACGGCGGAACGGCTTTAAAAACAAAGCTTAACACTTGGCACACGTCGCAAATAGTACCGACAACCCAAGAAGAAATTTCAAACCCTGAAATAACACAATAAAATGGCGGATATTATTACAAAAGATATTAAATTTGAAAACGATATTGTTATCGTTAACGGCGACTTTTCTTTATTTGACAGCGACGAAGTTCATATTGAAAACATACTTAAAGCAAACAGGGGTTATTTCTTCGAAACGCCTTTGATTGGTCTTGGTATTGTCAATGAAATAAACGGGTCAAAATCCATTCAGGAATTAAAGCAAAATATTCGTCGCCAGTTAATGCTTGACAATTTCAGTGTTCAGCTTGTGCAAATAAGCGACGGCAAAATTGATATTAACGCAAAAAGACTGAAATAATGGCAACTAAAAGAATACTGGAAAATCAAAGCGTTTTAGATGCTGTTACACAATATTTGGGTACAGCCGAAGCCTCTTTTGATTTCTGTCTAGCGAACGACGTTTCTATAAGCGACGACTTAATTGTTAACGATTTCGTCGAAATACCTGAAAGCGTAGATAAAATAGTTTTGGTTTCCGATTATTTTGCAGAAAAATCGATCGATTTAGCCACGGGCTATCCTTTGATCGAAAACGACGACCCTGTTGGTATTGGGGTTATGATAGTTGAACACGATTTTATAGTAATTTAAAATAATTAGTAATGGCTAAAAAAGATATAAGCGTATTAAGGACGTATTTCGAAACAGGCGACATACCAACACAACAACAATTTTGGGACACGTTAGACAGTTTTTTTCATGTAGATGGCACAATTGCTATTGAAAATATTACAGGATTAACTGAAATTCTTGCAGGGCTTGAAAATATTCAAATTTCAGACGTTGAAGGGCTTCAGGAAGCGCTTGACGCCTTGGCTATCATTGAAATTTCAGACGTTAACGGGCTTCAGTCAGTTCTTAACGACTTACAAACTAGAGAAATTTCAGATATTAACGGGCTTACCAGCGCGTTAACCGTAATTAATAACAGGCTGTACAACCTTGAAAACAACTACGTTCCAAAAGAAGGCACAAAGCAATTAAGCGACGAAAATTTTACGTCGATATATAAGGGCGTTCTTGACGCTGGTGTTGTCGGAGAAGCGCCAAGCGACGGCAAAAAATACGGACGAAGAAATCTGTCTTGGGAAGAAATTATTCAGCCGAACGCGCTACTGTCTTCGGTTGCTCCGACACGTTCTGTCAATACATTCACATATCCAGCCACACAGTACAGCGCTTTAATTAATGGAACAACAAGAACGAACCCCGCGCAACTTGTAACAACTATCGACGTCGCCAGTACAGCCGACCACAAAAGAGTTGATTTAATTTACTTCAAATCAGATAACACGCTGGTTAAAATTGTGGGAACTGAAAGCCTTACAGTGGCGGAGCGTCCTAGTATTCCGATAGGAATTGTAGGCGTTGAAGTTTCTTTTATCAATGTTTTTGGTACGGTTGTAAACACACCAGTTCCAGTCGATAAATTGATAAGCGTTCAAAATTCGCAAGGAATAGAACAATTTAAAGTAGACAATTATTTCAGGTTTAGAGGTGGTATATTTAACCCAGCTACAAAAGAAATAATAGTTTCTCCTTTAACGGTTAATACCGCTTATGTACATTCGACCAACGGAAACGACGCTACAGCCGAATTTCAAAACGCCGACAAGCCTTACAAAACAGTAGACAAAGTTTTTCAGCAATGGACTGGAGAAAACCCAACCAAATTCGTTAGGGTTGTAATATTGGATAATGCAACTTATGCAATAAATGGCGCTTATCCTTTAATAAACTTTGAAATATTTTCAGATTTTGCCTGTACTTTGGATTTTACAGCAAATGCAAATCCTTATTTATTTTCCATTTATAACGGAGTTGCAAATTATACCTTTTCGTTCAATTTAAGAAATGGAAGACTATATAATAATAGAGGTGGTAGTGGTTTTCAAATAGCGACAACAGACGGTTATTTCGATATAATTGTAAATGAAATTTACTGGAATAGCACGACCTCGGTGTTTTATGGTACTTCATTGTATTTAACTTTTTTGAAAAAATTAAGCTTAAAAGCCCCGTTATCGCAAAATGCTACTGGTTTTTTACGAGGGGCTGTTGATTTAGACGTTTTAACAATTTTGGCTGGCGCTACGGCTGGCGGTATTTATGGCAGTACTATAACGGTTAGACAGTTAACAATGAACGCAAATGTCTTAATATTTGCTGATGGAGAAACATGGAATATTGGAAACGTTACTGGTTCTTTATATTTTTCATATTCGCATGATAGGGTTACTAGATTTAATTTTATGAATTCGGTTATAAGTGGCGGAATATATTTTGATCAAAATATTGGTACTAAATATTTTAGCGGAACTATATTAAGTACATCGTTTGGAGGAACCGCACAAAGTTATGTTAGCAGACCCTTAGTGCTTAACTTCATAAACTTAACTATACTTAACCTCACAGGCGCAATGACTATTTTGGGCGGTTATGTAACTTTAAATTTTATTAATTGTTACATTAAATCTACTGGAATCAGTTATTTATTTAGAAACACAGGTAAAGACGGCGCTTGTACTTATAATTTTGAAAAAACCACATTAAGGCAAGACGTAGCTGGAACGCTTTTAAGCTTAGACAATAACACAAACGTTTCTTCTATAAATTTGGGAGGTTTCGAATCGAACGTGAATAGTGTAAGTAATATCGTTAATTCGCCTGTTACTTTTGATTTAATGTCATTTAAAGACAAAAAAAGGGAGCAGGTAATAAGAAGTAAAGTCGATCTAATTGGAAGGGTTTTAAGTTCTCAAACCACATACATCATTGACGGAGTAATAACTTTATTAACTGGTGAATATATTGAGGTTCCAGCTGGCGGTTTGACTATTGTCGGTTATGGTTTTGACGTATCTCAAATTAACAAAAACGTAGCTGGTCAGAGTATTTTTACAAGTCCTGTCGGTAATAGTGGAAATTTTGTAAGTAAAGATTTGCAATATAATTCGGGTGCTGGGTCTGTTTTTGATGTTACAGATTCAGACGGTTCGCACGCTATAGAACTAAACGACATTAACTTTCAAAGTTGCGCTTCGCTAGGTAAATTTACGGGTTATAGACAATTCACAGGAACGACTTGCGGGTTTTATTCATGTAGCGATGGTCTTATTTTTGAAGGCAACTGGAGCGGTTTCAAATTGACGAATTCGAATATTATAGGTTTCGGCGCTTCAGGAACGCTATTCAAAAAAGGTACTGCAACTCTTTTTTCTAATAGATTTTATATTGATTTAAACTTGCAAGTTGCCACTGGTTCAAAAATTTGCGACTTTGCGCCAGCAAACTTCACAAATAACAAGTCTTTGCAAGTCGTAAACTGTTACGTTAAAGTTAACGGAGTTGTTGACCCGACGACCACAAACATAACTTTTCCGAATATTTCTGAAACCGATATAAAAGCATATTTTGTTAATAATATTGGGCTTAAAAATAGTTATATAACGCCTTACGGTATCGCAAGCGACAATTTGCTTTCTTATGCAGACGACGCAGGGGCTTCAGCTGGCGGAATTATCCAAATAGGTCAATTTTATATCGAAACTTCGACTGGTTATTTAAGAAAAAGATTAACATAATTTATATATTTGTAAAATGGCAAGAACGATCAACGAAATACAAGAAATAATTCTTCAGCAAAAGAATTTAACACCCTCGCTGTCAGCTTTAGAAGTTCTGACGGCGAGCGAGCAAAACACGCTTCCAAATTTAACCAGCACTTCAAAGGTTTCTATTTGGCGCTTATGGGTTTATATTTGTGCTTTTTCAATTTGGGGGCTAGAAAAGATTTTCGACACCTTCAGGGCTGAAGTTGAAGAAACTATTGCGCTAAACCAAATCGGAACGGCTGACTGGTATAATACAAAAATGCTTGAATTTCAGCTTGGTTATGAACTTACGCCTATGGGTGTTTATGACAATACTAACGAAGTGCAAGCCGACGTTTTAGCCAGTAAAATCATTAAACAATCAGCTGTCGAAGAATTCAACGGACGCTTAAAAATCAAAGTAGCGACAGAAATTGACGGCGAACTTGCACCGCTGTCATTAACACAATTTAACGCCTTTACTGAATACGCCGAAGCAGTGAAGTACGCTGGAACTCGTTTAATAATGATTTCTAGGGTTGCCGATGACTACGCAACAGGATATACAATTTATTACGACCCGTTAATTTTAGACGCTTACGGCGCAAGATTAGACGGTACAGACAACACGCCAGTACAAGACGCGGTTAAAGCATATCTTCGTGACCTTGAATTTAACGGCGAATTTATAAACACAAAATTAACAGACGCTTTGCAGGCTGTTGAAGGTGTAAAAGAGCCAGTAAAAGAGTATTCAAAGGCAAGATTTGGTTCTATGCCTTACGCAGAAATAAACGAATTTTATATTGCCGACGCTGGTTACATGAAGCTAGACGAATCGCAATCAATTTTTAATTTTGTAGCACGTGGACTATAACAAGATTCTAAACGTAGATTTCAGGAAACTTTCTGTATTGCTTACGCCTATTTTTTGGCGTAAGCGTGCTTTTGTTGAGTACATTTATTGTTTTATTGAACCGATAAAAGTACTTAATGATGAGTTTAAAAAATTCAGGACTAATTCAATATATAAGATCGTGCATAACGGGCAAGTTATGATTTTGGAAAAAGTGTTAAATGATGCTTTTGACCAAGAACTTCGACGAATTTATATAACTGACAGTGTTCAAAACGACCCGCTATATCTGTATTCGATACCTGAAAATAAGCCTGTTTACTTAGGAACTCAATATTTATATGACTTTTCTTCTTTTGAAAATACGAACTATGAATTCATTGTTAATTTTCCTATAGCGATTAAGCCCGTAAATCCGTTTGATTTACTTAACTTTGAAAATCGCATAAAAGCACTTGTAAATTATTATAAACTAGCATCTAAAAGATATATAATAAAATGGATTTAATTAAACTTTTCGCGGGTGGTTTTCCTGCAACAATCGAAACAATTGCATTTTTGCAGGACGCCTACACAAAGCCGTTAAAAGCTTTGAGTAATTTGGCAGGAGATAACGTTATTTTAGAAGGTATCGCCACCAGTGGCGGAACTGTAAGCGAAGGCTGGTTTGTGCGAAACGGTGAGCCTGTTTACTTTAAATCTTCGCCAACTGGCGCGACTGTAAGAGTAATTGACAAAACAATAAAAGTACCTTATAACGAAGATATTGACGGCGACGGCGATCTCGATTTAAAAGACGCTTACGTTTCAAGATTTGCCACTACAAACGTAGTCGCTTTAGCGCCTGACGAAGTTCTTGTTTATAGCTTCCCTTTTGCCGATTTGACCAAGGTTTCAAATTTTAGATACTTACAGCCAGTCGGGTCTGCGATTCTTTGGTTCGATGCTATCAATATTCCAGCGGGTTACAGGGTAATGGACGGTACAGGCGACACCATTGTAACGCCTTTCGGTACAGCCGAACCGCACGACCTAAGAAATAAATTTATCAAAATGGCTGGGTCTGAAGGGGCTGTCAATACTGGGGGCGGTTCAAAAACAGCGACTTTGGTAGCTGGAAACTTACCAGCACACACGCACAGTGTAGCTTCGCAAAGTGTTACTAGAAGGTTCGGAACTGGGGGCGCTAACTCTGACGGTGGCGACGATTATTTAAGAACTACGGACGCGGACGGCGTAGGTTCTAATAAAGCTTACACGATACCAGCGCACAACACCGACAACGGTACAGGATTAACGGCGACGCCTTTCGACATAGAACCAGTACATTATTTTGCAATTTGGATTCAATATATAGGGTTATGATAAAATTTATTTCGAACAACTGGGAAATAATATGCGGTATGATTGGCACGCTTGGCGCTTGGTTCGGTGGTCAAAAATTACAAAGACAAAATGAAAAAACAACAGAATTAGAGAACTTGAAAACGACTAGGGAAGTTGAAAAAAGTCTTTTGTTAGATATGAAATCGCAAGTTGACCAACTTATTGAAGGCAATAACTATCTTCGAAAGGTTGTTAATGAGCAGGAAAAAACGATTAATAAATATAAACTTAAATACGGTGAATTATGAGTAATTTAATATTTGCAATTGATAACGGTCATGGTGGCGTAATAAACGGTGAACCTCAAACAGCCGGAAAACGTTCGAAGGACTTCGGGAAGGGAATTTTATACGAAGGCGTAACAAATAGGGCGATCGCTAAAAAGGTGCTTGAAATGTGCAAAAAAGCAGGAATTTCGGCGATAAATTTAGTGCCTGAAGCTATTGATATTTCACTTGGCGAACGTGTAAGACGCGTCAATAAACTTGACCCGAAAACCACTATCTTAATCAGTATTCATTCGAACGCTTCAGATAATGAAAGTGCCAGCGGTTTCGAAATTTTTACAACAGTAGGGCAAAACGGGTCTGACATCGTTGCTGAAACTATTTTTCAGGAATTTAAAACGGCTTTTCCAAAAGCTAATTTCAGAACAGACACGGGCGACGGCGACAATGATAAAGAAGTTGATTTTTTTGTTATCAAAAAAGCGAATTGTCGCGCTGTATTGATTGAAAACTGGTTTATGACAAACAAAGACGACTACGAACTTTTAATGTCTGAAAAAGGACAAAACGACACCGCAAAAGCTATTTTTGAAGGAATCAAAAAACTAAACAAATGAATTCAATCGTAATTTTTTTAAAAAAGTATAAATTGCCCCTTATAGCTGTTGTGCTGGTTTGGGGTTTTATTACTTTTGTTCAGATATTCGCTATTAGCCCGTTAAAAAAGCAGAATCGCGAGTTAAGACAAGAAATAAAAGAAAGGGCTAAAGTAAACGATTCTTTAAAGTTAAAAGTGTCAACAGACAGCATAATTTTAATTAAAAAAGATCAAAAAATACAGGCTTTCGACACGTTGCAGGCTTACTACGAAAATTTAATTATAAAAAATAAACAAGATTATGAAAATCAAAAACGCGATTATCTTGGGCGTTCTATTATTGAACGTCGCCGTATATT
>Ga0065715_10001237_pt1 | contig 12039 bp, 14 predicted proteins | sample MisBulReplicate1_FD_59102 | JGI IMG/M metagenome (GOLD analysis project Ga0065715, IMG submission 59102) | Miscanthus rhizosphere microbial communities from Kellogg Biological Station, MSU, sample Bulk Soil Replicate 1 : eDNA_1 v2 (version 2) | ecosystem: Host-associated > Plants > Roots >...
AGAACAGTCTTATATCGTATGTTAATTGTTCAAATAGTTCAATATGACAGAGGAATTTAATTGACCTTTACTATGCCCTCCATCCATGGATGGACATTGCAGATATAATGATAGGTTCCAGGTTTTTCAAATATAACTGTAAATTTACTTATTGGAGGACTGCCTGGTGGGGCTTGCCCTTGAGGCCATAACCAGCCAGAATTAACATAACTTTCACTTCCGTCCATAGTATAGTATGAGTTTGGAGGAAGAAACGTAACGTTCCTGCCAGAAGAATCTATTACTACAGGAATAAACGCTCGGGCATTTATAGTTACGACAGTTTTTGTTTGTGGTGGCCCACCCGGAGGAGGCAGAAAAAGTGGTTGCGCATTAGAATTTGGATCCAATGACTGAAATTCAGTCGAATTAGGCACACTGAACGGTGCAGCAAAATCCGGAAAATACTTGTTTTCTTTCATAAAAGTGACAGAATGTGGTTCTGAGACGGGTGTAGGATTATACCAAGTGACACTCTCTCCAGCCTTAATTTCAATATTCTGGGGCAAAAAAATAGTCAGAGGGGAAGTGCTATTTCCTCCTCCAGCCTGTACCATTTTGCTGACCGAAGTAATCTCCGGTTGAGCCGATATTGGATTTAAATTCATCATCACCGCCAAACTATATCCAGTTATAACCGTAGCCAAAATTAATATTAATTTTTTTGTCAGCATAATGTGATAGCCTAAATGAGATACTAATATTTAAAAAGTTCGTTACCAATTTGATTAGGAACTAAGTTACACCTTGCATTATCTCTAGAGCTCAATGAATATGGAAAATTAATTACGTGTCAGAATGAACAAAGTTAAGGAATGCCTAAGTAACAGTTAGCCAGCGCAGCTTCCATTCTATGAATTCGGATATTATAACTGCCGATCCAATTTTTCAAATGGCGACAGGATATTGGGTTTCTAAAACCTTGATGACTGCAGTAGAATTGGAAATTTTTACGAAGCTTGCTGGAGGTAAAGAATTGACACTGGAGGAGTTGAAACACATTTTAAGGTTAGAAAACCGCCCTACAGAGGTTTTTACTATTGCATTAGTTTCTCTTGGACTATTGAAAGTAACGAATGCTACTGTCAAAGACGGTAAAGCTACAAGTTATTCAAATTCTGACATGTCAGAGTTGTATCTTGACAAAAATAAGCCAAGTTACATTGGGGATTTTATATCAATGTTGGATAAGCATATGTACAGAAGATATGATAAGCTCCCTTTAGCACTGAAGTCAAACAAGCCGGTTCAAGATGATCAAGTTGAAAGTGCAGGCAAAATTTTTGAAGATGCAAAGTTTAGTAAAGCAACCAAAGAGATGGAGATATTTACTCGGGCAATGTACGGGGTGAGTGTTATTCCAGCAGTATCGCTTACCAAAATATTTGATTTCTCAACACATTCGAAAATACTTGATGTAGGAGGGGGTTCTGGCGTGTATTCCATCGAGGTCGTAAAGGCGCATCCACATATGAGGGCAACTGTGCTTGACTTGGCTCCAGCATGCCACGTTGCCAATGAATATATTAAACAATCTGGCCTCGACGGCAGAATAGATACACTAGTCAACGATTTTTCAAGAGAGGAACTTCCAAGTGGTTATGATATAGTTCTCCTTTCACATATTATACATTTTCTTGATGATGAAGGTAGCAAGATGCTATTGAAGAAAATCTATGATAAACTTTCAAAGAACGGATGCATTATAATTAGTGAATGGTTCCTTAACGACGAAAAAACAGGTCCGATTCCATCTGCACTTTTAGGGATTACAATGATAGTAGAACAAAATCAGGGTAGGAACTATTCCTACAAAGAGGTAAAGGAAATGCTCTCTGATTCTGGATTCGAGAACATAGAAAAAAAGGCATTATCAGGACCAGCTGATATATTGATTGGTTACAAACTCTAGAAATTGACTAAAAAAATTGCCGATTCGGGACGGTAAATTTAATAGAATTGTTTACTTCATAATGTGAATGAGTGTAAAGATTAGACCTATACAAGAAACCGATATTGAAAGCTGCGGCCGAATCGGATACGAAGCCCACAGAGTCATTTCGTCCATTCATGGTTATCCTTCAGAACAACCATCCGAGCAATTTGGTATAGAGCTTATGAGGAGACTTGTTGCCGATCGAAACTCATGGGGCGTTTTAGCAGAACGACAAGGCGAGATATTGGGAAGCATCTTCCTTCATAAGTTCCCCCCCTCGCCTGTGGCAGCTATAGGTCCGCTCACGGTACATCCTTCCGCAGAAGGTGGCATTGGCAAGGCTCTGATGGACGCTGCTCTAGGCGAGGCTCGCATACAAAAACAGGATCGGGTCAGATTGGTGCAATCACCAAGTCATATCCGTTCTTTTGTATTGTATACAAAATCGGGGTTCAGCCTTCGAGAACCGTTATTTTTGATGCAAGGACAACCAATAAAAGATACCGACAAAAGTACCGACAATGGAAACGTGAACGTACGGCTAATTCAGGATGAGAACGATATCTCTGTCTGCAATGAGCTCTGCAAATCGGCGCATGGATTTTCACGTGAAATGGAATTACGTCAAGCTAAAGCGCAAGGAGTCGCCACCATGGTAGAACGAAACAAAGCTATTACAGGGTATGCCGCAGGTATCGGGCTGTTTGGTCATGCAGTAGCAAAATCAAACGATGATTTGAAAGTCCTAATTTCGAATTCATCCACAATCATGGGACCGGGTTTCTTTGTACCTGCTCGAAACCNTGAATTGATGAATTGGTTGCTTGATAGTGATTTTCGAATTGGTTGGCCCGCAAATCTTATGACTATCGGCCCCTACCTAGACCCGGCAACACCATTTATTCCATCTTTAGCATACTAGATTAGACAATGCGCTTATTCAGGCATGAGCCTTGATAATTCTTAGTTTGACGGTTTTGCGTCAAAAAATAAGTAAAGGTCAGCCAGTTACTATCGCTTCAGTGCTAGTCCCATTACCTGAAGTCATATTACCGCTCAGTAGTTGATCGGCTAGATCCAACTGAGTCAAGGCTCCAGGATCATCATTTGCTTCTATTGCGGAACGTGTTTCATTCAGAATTTGCTTTAATTTATCAAGGTCTAGTTTTGGTTCTTGAGCAGATGCTTGACTACTCAAACTCATGACAGTAACGAAAATTCCCGACAGAATTAACGCTGCACCTAATGCTACCAATCTATTTTTCCCCATAACATCGATCTAATTAGTAATTTATATAAATATTTCTTAGTGAGGTTACAATCCTTATATATTTCCATAGAAAAGAACAACATGAATTGCAGGAAAAAAAAGGGATGGTAGGAAAATCAATAGTAATAGCTCTAATCGCAATAGTAATGACGACTGGTTCAGCATTCCTGGTCGCTACATTCAGTCAAGCATACGCAAAACACGCGTTTGTCGGTGGGGCAATCGTAATAGGTTCGAGCGAGAATCAAAAAATATCATGTTCCACTGGAAGTTCTAAGAATACGCATGGCCTTCAGTTCTCCGCACATACCAGGGAAGGTACACTACACGGTTACTGGGATATAGCATCTCCTTTTACTGGCGCGGAAAATAAAGGTGGATATATCTACGATGGAAGCAGTACTGGAAAAACTTATGAATTGAAAGGAAAGGAGACCCAGGATGGAATATGTCATGCTAAAGTACCAAAAGATGTAATTATTAGCGGGAAATGCGGAAAGGGCGTAACCATAAATTATAAAACAATCGGTGGGCTAAGTCATACATTTACCGGTAACGTAAAGTGCTTGGGTAATACGACATAAATAGTGCGTCCACCCCCATTTTTTATTTTTTGGTACTTTTTGTGTCTGCTTTAATTGATAGAGCTTTGAAAGCCAATATCAGANTTAGTAACTCTATCCGTTCCTTCCTTTTGCTATCATTNAACCTATATTCTGTCCTATGTATTCGAACTGTTTTTTNATCCCTGTCATATTGTCATTCATAATTTGGGTTATGTTTGCGCCGCCAGTTGCATTAAAGAATAGCCCCTAAAGTAACATAACTCCGAAAAATGATACGTTAAATTATACATGATTGAGAAAAAAAATGCTATTAGGTCCCAGCCCATCAGTATGACATTCCGGTACAAGAATAATGGTTGACAAAATATTAAAGACTAAAAGATTCTGTACTGTGTCAATGTTCAGGAATTTCCATTATGCTAATACTGAAAAACTTGGGATTATGCGTGGGAGGCGAAATGGGACAAGATAAGTTATGGCAAAAGGATGTCTGTGCGGGATGTAAACAAAAAAAGATTTTGGTTGCACAGGATCCGGACACAAATGACTATTTTTGTTCACAGTGTTGGGGATCCAAATACAGATACAGGTCTTGATGCACTAACTTTTCATCCTGAAAAAACTGATTTAACTTATAGTGAAGGATTCTCTAAATAAGGTACAAAGTGCATATAATCATCTGTCAGACGGTTTAAGCCTTGTGCTGAGAACACAAGATTACATAGTTAGTTGGATTGCATCAACGTCATGGTATTGTGTTATTCCATTTAAACTCGGTAATTGTTCCATTCATTTTAGCGGAGCTCGAGGAATTAGAACTAGTAATATTTGATCCACCGCATGACAAGCATACTTCGGTTGTGTTTGTTCGGGCATGGAAATAATCGATTAATCCCCGGGGTTCACGATTTGGACTAGTGACACCCACATAAACAGGCGCCATCGTTGGACGGTTCATAGGTCATCGTGTTATGCCTGCAGTCATTGCAGATTAGGAAATCCTCTACTTTCGGGTTACTATACGCCGATTCGTTTTTAACTGGCCCTGTCAACGCGACCTTTTTCACTTTCTTTGATAAGGATTTGACGCGAGTATTGCCTGATATGGTCACCATAAATTATCTATACTGGAATTACAGCCGTAGGGGACTTAAAACTTTAAACCGATTATTTAGATTAAATCAAAGTGTCTAAGACAATCGCGGATTGAACTGATTATAATTTCTCATTCCAATCTATGATGTTTTCATTGAGAGGAGGTGGAGGACCAGAAAAGTCTATGCCATATGCTCCCCTTGATAATTGCTACCCTAGTCTTTCAAAAAGGTAATTCAAAAGATTGGCTTGACGGAGGCCCTGGTAAGATCGTTCCATTTATAGGATCTAAGAACAGCTTATTTGCTTTATGACCACCCGTAAAATCGAACAAGGATAGGATCGAGCCAGCCTTAGCATCAAAAGACTGATCCCCTATCCTTCCTAAAGCCCAATTATCTTCAATAAATCGAAGTAGAGAAGTGTGATCAGTTATGGTATGGTCTATGAAGTTTACTTTTGAGTAAGGGGATATTACAAGGATCGGAAGTCGTGGTCCGTAGCCGCATCTGTCTTGATAAGAGCCTGCCGCAGTCTTTCCACATAGGCCAGAGCCAAATAACCGATCCGTTTTACGATCACTTGATGGGTTAACTATNGGGGGCATAACGTGATCATACCACCCATCTGAGTCGTCATAGGTTATTATGATTGCCATGTCTTCCCATTGAGGAAGTTGCTGTAAACGATTGATTATATTTACGATAAATTCTTGACCTAAGAGCGGAGTCGATATGCCGGGATGCTCTTGCTGGTATGAAGGAGCTTTTATGAAGCTTACTTCTGGCATGTTACCGTTCAGAGTAGCATTCCAGAAATCAGATAGGTCGTACTGATGGTTTGCCTGATCTGTTTTGCCTATCATTTCTACAGAAGAAGGTGGCAGGTGATGGGGGTTTGACGTGTTTTCATAATATTGGAAAGGCTCCACATTAGCGTAATAATCATTAACAAATACACCACTTTTTGCGTCCGGAGTATGGTAGCTGTGGCCGCAGTTTTTCGACAGGGAGAAGGGTGTAGGTTTGAATCCTGCAGAGAACCAGCCCCAACTCACATTCTTCGCATTCAGGAGATCTCCTATGTTTCTTCCTTTCATGGTTACCACTGAAAATGTGGGAACCGCATCATTTACGGGGACAACAAAATGGGTAATTGCAGAGTCTTCCAGAGAGGTGGAGCAATCGTCATAAGCTGGATCGGGGTCATAAATCATCGTTCCTTTTGATACTGCCCCTTTTAGACACCTAGTATAGTAGTAATTTTTTAAAAGGCCTAAAGAACTTTTATTAACGCAGGTAGCACCGTGCGTCTGCCCTGATATAAGATTAATGTGACCTGGCGTCGAAGGGCCAAACGTAGACCCAAAAAAACTATCACTCATTGCAAACTTTTGCGCATAATTCCACAATCCTGTCACAGTATTTCCATCGTAATACCCCATCATTCCGATCGCTTTTCCAGTCTTTACAGGGAATAGACATTTTTCATTATATGGAAATAGAAATCCAGGTTTTTCTGATGCGGTTGACTGTACGAATTGATTCACTTTCCCGCCGTTGTAGGCCTTCTGTTCTGCGGTATAGGAATGATTATTATCACACATCAGTGCTTGGGACCGATCCAGCCTGAAGGGTAACGCGAGATTGGGATTTTGAGTTAGTAGGCCAGCAGTTCTCAGGTTGTTTACAAAAGGAGTGTTAGGGTCTGCTATGAATTGAGGCTCCCCTACGGGGTTTGTAGCCACTGGATATGTCGCAAAATAGTGATCGAATGATGAGTTTTCCTGAAATAGAACTACTAAATATTTGATTGGAGTATTTGTTGGGAATTCTTCTGCGTATACGAATATATTTGAAACCACAGACCCTGCTAGGAGAAGCGAGATTGGAAACAGGGATGAAAGCAGACCACATAGAGGCAAATGGAATCTTCGCATCATTTCCTCGTAATTTGTCTCTCAATATATCTCACATAGTCAACGAATTACACAGCTTCGACTCAAATATGTCGATGTTGCCTATTCAAGTCTGCTCTTCAGTAATGTATGATGAATTATCAATTTTGGTAATTGATTTATTATTTGACTGTCAATATACCTTCAACTTAACTTAACTTAGGCTTTAGAGAAATAAGCTCATCATCAATCACTATAATCCAATCCAAAAGACGACTGTCTATTTTATGATATTCAATTAAATGCTCCTTTCTTCTGTGAGGTGGGATTATTGCTTTACAGATACCGCAGAACATAAAGGTCTTTTTTCTCACTAGCTTTATGCTTAAAAATTAATATAAATATTTCATGCATAAACTATCTTACGTGGTGTAATCCAGAGAATTTGATTTATTACTGAATAACAGGTTGGGAGGGATGTGAACTTGAATGCCGCATGAAACTAACTAATGCATGACATGAATAAATTATATGAAATGCCTATAATTCAACACCGATTCTGTGGCGATATTATATACTTGCAACGGGAATGTAGTAAGAATGGGTCATGCAGGACGCCTTAGTGGACTGACTTCTAGAATCATCGCGAAGATCGGAATTTTAGTCGTCATTGAAATTATTATTATACTCAGTAGTTTCGTTATTCTAGCTTATTTCGAATCTCAAGGAACATTGCTTGGAAATTCAATTAATATTGCTGGTAAAAACCGATTCCTTACCGCAAATGTGCAGCTAGCAACCGAAGAGTATCAATCAGGGTCTTTGAGCCTCTTGGACCTGCAAAAGGCCCTTGAAACGCTGGAATCGAACATACTTGCATTGAAGGAAGGTGGTTCATATGCGGGCTTGGAATTGAAAACTTTGCCGCCACAGTTTTTAAACTATTGGGAAGTTATTAGTCAAAATTGGAAAGATTACAAATCTTCTATCGTAGAAAAAATAATCATTCCAATGCAAGGCGGGAGAGAAGCACCGTCCGCGCACCAGGGCCAACTAAATGCAACAAAGGAATTAAAAACTAAGGCTATAGCGTTGATTGGATCATCAGATGTTTTGGTTACCAAGTTAGGAGAATTTGCAAAAACTAACTCTCAAAACCTAATGCTTTTGCAAATCCTTCTAGGAATTTTCAATATTGCCGTACATGCTGGAATGCTATATCTCATAGTAAAAATTCTCAGACCTATATCTGCTTTGACTAAGGCTACAACTGAAATAAGAAACGGAAATCTTAACGTATCGGTAGAACATTCAGGCAGCAGTGACGAACTGTCCGAGCTAAGCAAATCATTTAATTCAATGGTCCACTCTATAACGGAGTCCAATGAAAAACAGAAAGAACTAACAAGAAAGCTTGAAAAGACAAATGAGGAGCTTAAACAAAAAGAGAAATTAAAGGATGAATTCATCAATATTGCTTCACATGAGCTAAGAAGTCCAATACAGCCAATACTCGGTCTGGCTGCTCTAGCAAAAAAAGGTAAAATCAATCAAGAACAAGCCTGGGATGTTACTTTAAGACAGGCACGAAAACTTGATCAATTAGCTAACGATATTCTCGACGTAAGTAGGATTGAAAGTGGCAATCTGTCCTGTAAAATGGAAAGAGTTAGTATTAACGATGTGATACTCGAAGTGACGGCCGCTGCGAAACTAAATCCTAACCTAAGTGAAGGTGTAGTGCTAGATACAAAATTAGATGCACCCATAGAAATATTGGCTGATAAGATGCGCATCACTCAGGTGCTGGTTAACATCATTGGTAACGCAATCAAATTTACGAGGACTGGAAATATAACAGTAGAAACACGCGTCTATAGGAAAGAGAATATGATGAAAATTATAATTGTCGATACTGGAAGTGGGATACCAGAAAGTATGCTTCCTCGACTATTCGAGAAATTTTCAACTAGGAAAACTATCGGAAATGAAGGCCAAACTGGAACAGGCCTCGGACTTTTCATAAGTAAAGCCATCGTATTGGCTCATGGTGGATGGATTTATGCCTCAAACAACAACAGCGATACTGGCTCGACATTTACGATAATTTTGCCAATCGAGTGGAATGAAAATGAGACGGAAAATGGACGTTAGGCGATCATATTACAATTTCGTTAAAACTGTAAATAATAGTTCTTCAATGTAATGGTAAACCAAAAAATGAAGCTCATAGTAGGGCCGTTATATGACAAGATAAGATGGAATAATAATACTAATAATAGCAGTAGTATTGTTAGAGTGGTCGAAAAAACTGCCTCAAGCTTGGAAGCAGAGACAAGACATCCTTCAGTTCTGGAGTTTTGTGGCAGCTTGAAAATAGGAATTTTGCCATTATTTAATTGGAATAAATTTGCATATGTATATCCGGTACCTTCTTTCGTTACCCGGCAATACCGGTCGCTTAAGGAAAACTTCGAACATGGCAAGGACTGTCATATTTTGGATGATTCTACGAAAATATCTCCAAAGAAGATAGTAGAGGGACCAGATAGCAGTTACCATCCGGTTGAAAATATTCTAATTAATATTCTGATAGTTGATGATGACCGGGACATACTTTTCACGTTTAAATCGATATTAGAAGCTGAAGGTTACAACGTACAAGCATTCGCAGACCCAAAGGAGGCATTGAGCCATTTTAGCCAAATGGACCCATCTTACTATAACTTGGTTCTGACAGACATTCGAATGCCAAATTTTAACGGGTTTCAGTTCTACCAGAAATTAAGGGAAATTAATACTGGTGTTAGAGTCATATTCATGAGTGCATTTGATGTACCTGGTAATCTCCTGGATACAATGCCCGCTATCAAAGATAGCGACATTATTAGAAAACCCATTGAAGAAGAGCATTTTGTTAAGAGGATAAAGAAGGCTATTAACTTGGAATGAAGGCATAATTATGAATTTTTTAATTTCATTCCCCCTCCAGTGACATGGACTACTCAGTCAGCAGCATTGCTTAGAATTCAATACCTCACTTTACATAGATTGATGTGAAACATAAACGTAGTAACTTTCAGATGAGCCTTCAGAAGAGAAGAATTCTGGTAGTAGACGACGATTCTGATGTTGGGTTATCCTTGAAGCTCATACTAGAAGCATACGGATTCGAAGTCGTTAGTTTCACGGACCCTGAAACAGCATCAGAAAGTTTCACCCCGTACTCCTATGATTTGGCAATTCTTGATATTAGAATGTCAGGATTGAGTGGATTTGATTTGTACAAGAGACTCAAATCAAAAGATCATAATATCAAAGCCTTATTCCTTACCGCTGTAAGAGAGTTTGGAGAGTATGACGAATTCAAGGATCTGGTATTTCCAAAAATGGGAGAGAGGCATTTTATTCAAAAGCCAATTAGCGACGTTGGCCTGTTAGAACAAATATATTCTATATTGAATTGAGACATAGAGAGCCATCGAAATTTAAGGCTCTTTCTGAATCATCATAGCATTTTTTAGTTTACGAGTGCAGGAAAGAAAAATAATGCGGGCCACCTCATCAAACATGTCCTAAAACAAGGTCGGACCCCATAAATTAAGTGCCTCATAACTACTGGAATCAAAGCTAAAGTTATCTACCGACCTCACAATACTTTCCACTCCTACTTTGACATATCATCTCACTGGCGCTTGACGAGAACGTGTAAAAAATTAATACTTTAATTCTTTATCAAATTCTAGTCATGTGACATATGTAATAAGCAATGAAATAGGCCATTAGAGTATAAGATTATTTATGATTCTTGGTTTAAAGATTTCTAATATTGGTTATTATCTATTTAGAATATTAGCAAGTGATCTAAAGGTCAACGATACACATAACATTATATCTAGAAGTTCTGGAGCCAATAGATTGCCTAATTAAGGTAACGCTCTTCTTATTGTATGTTGTCCATATCAAACTTATATGGCAGATACAGAAATGATTCAAGAAAAGTTAGGCGAAGCGATAGGATTAGAGAAGGCAGCTCAGAAGGCAGTCGAAGAATTGGAGTCAAGAGGATTATTAAAGTCCGAACATATGAAAAAGTTAAACGAGATGAAACAACAAGCAGGGCGGCAGGAAGAACGTATGGAAAAACTTGTTGAAGAACTGACAGAATCAGAAGGCTTTGATGCAGAAGCTATCGAAAGTACTGGTGAAGAAACAGCAGAAAAAGCGTCCCAAATGATGGAAACCTATCTCGGTGAAGAACCCGATACTCAAGAAGCTTTAGAGTTCTTATGTTTAGCTGAGGGTGCAGAAGTTACACATTATGAAGTTCTTACGGCAATCGCTAAAGATGTAAAGAACAAAAAATTTGGTGCGACTGTGAGAGACATCTTGAAGGAAGAACAAACCCACCTATCCCTCTGCACTAAGTTAGCTAAAAGCAATGCTAGCTCGGAGTGAGCTCCGATTCCCATTTCACTTTACCTGCTTTTCGTATTAGAAATCGAATGTGTTCCAAATTATCAATATTATCGAAATGTGGATCGCTTAACTCTACAGTATTGTAAAAATTTAGAAGGAATTTTTCGCCTTCAATTTTGCATTCTATAAAATACAATAAATGCTTAACAGCAACTTCAGGATAACGATCAATGATACGCAGAATTTGTCGCATTAGCCTAATCTTATTTCTTAAAGAATTATTGAAAGTTGGAGCATGATCGGGAAAGATCTGTCTTTGTTGATCCTGTATTTCTTCAAGTAGACATCGGATTACGTCTTTTTTCTGATCAGTGAGTGTCAGCATTTGACGAACGCCTCTTTGAAGTGTACCTTAACCTAGCATTATAGCACAAGCATTTGGTACTTGAGGACATGAAAAAGCATTGACACGTAGAACAGTAACGTACTCCATTACTATACTGTCCATGGTTAAATCCTGTACTTTTACAAAGGTCCGTACATCTCAAGGATTGAGCTTACATTTGATTTTCAGTTATAACTGTCAGCTCATAGTAGGGAGAGGGAGAGGCTAAGGCTAGTCTTAGAAATTTACTTTCTGTCTCTGTTACTTTCATTCTAAGTATTGCCGGCTACCGTTGGCGGCTACCGTCAGTTTATTTCGGATACGCGGTAGTTAAGTAAATAAACTCTGGCGAATCGACGTGCAATGGGAATTGGTAGCAGCGACTCGCCAGAGCGTGTTCTTGCCGACTCGGTGGGTTCACAAAGAGCCGGC
>Ga0065715_10001824_pt1 | contig 12031 bp, 6 predicted proteins | sample MisBulReplicate1_FD_59102 | JGI IMG/M metagenome (GOLD analysis project Ga0065715, IMG submission 59102) | Miscanthus rhizosphere microbial communities from Kellogg Biological Station, MSU, sample Bulk Soil Replicate 1 : eDNA_1 v2 (version 2) | ecosystem: Host-associated > Plants > Roots >...
AGTCCACGGTGGTCGCGACAGGTCGCGACCGACCAAAGCGGTGACAGGTCACCGCACTCCAAAATATGCAGAAGTTAGCTGAGCTTTGCGTGCGCCGTCCGGTCTTCGCGACCGTGATCATTCTTCTGCTTACGGTCGTCGGCGGTTTTTCCTTCTTCTCTCTCGGTGTCGATCGTTTCCCGAAGATTGATATTCCGACGGTTTCGGTGACGACTACCAACACCGGCGCCGCACCGCAGGAAATCGAAACCGAAATCACAGACATCATCGAAGGTGCCGTGAACACAGTGCCCGGCATCGACGAGATGCGTTCCTCATCGGCACAGGGACGTTCAAGCATCACTATCAATTTCAACCTGGAAAAGGACCCCGATCTCGCTACTCAGGAGGTACGTGACAAAGTCAGCACGATAATTAATCGCCTGCCGCAGACCGCTGATCCGCCGATCGTTAGAAAGTCCGATCCCGACTCGCAACCGGTGCTCGTTTACTCGATTAGCGCGCCGCGATCTTCCATTGAACTGACCGAATTGGTAACGCATCAGATTCAGGAGCGTATCGAGTCTGCTGACGGTATCGGCGAAGTCGTGGTCTTTGGCGGACGTCAACGCGAAATCAAAGTCTATCTGGATCCAAACCGGCTGCGAGCCTACAACCTATCCGTCACTGACGTTTCAAACGCCTTGCGTGCACAGAACCTGGAGCTACCGGGCGGCCGCCTTGATGAGGGGGCAAAAACTGTAACGCTGCGGACGCTCTCGCGGGTGACGAAGGTCGAACAGTTCAACGACATAGTGATAGCGACTAAGAACCGCTATCCGGTAAAGGTAAGCGACATCGGACGGGTTGAAGACAGTGGCGTCGATCCCACGTCAGCGGCGTCGCTCGATGGCGTGCCCTCAGTTTCGCTCGGCATTCGTAAGCAATCAGGCGTAAACACCATCGCCGTAATCAACGCGGTGAAACAGCGCATGGCCGAGATTCAGCCGCTTTTGCCACCGGATATCAAGATTGTAATCACCCGCGACCAGTCAGAGTTTATCGAGACCAGTTTGCACTCTATCGAAGAGCACCTGATCGTTGGCGGGCTGCTTGCCGCCCTCATCGTGTTTCTATTTCTTTGGAACTTCAGGTCGACAATCATCGCTGCGCTCGCAATCCCGACGTCAATTATCTCCGCCTTCGCATTGATCGCCGCGCTCGGCTACTCGCTAAATCAGATGACCATGCTGGCGCTGACGTTGATGGTTGGCATTGTCATTGATGACGCGATCGTCGTACTGGAAAACATCTATCGCTACGTGGAAGAAAAGGGCATGCACCCTTTTCAGGCTGCCATAGAAGGCACTAGAGAGATCGGACTGGCGGTCATGGCCACGACGTTTTCCCTCCTGGCCGTCTTCATCCCGGTCGGGTTCATGTCGGGGATCGTCGGACGCTTCATGTCGTCTTTTGGTTTGACGTCAGCCGCCGCGATCGCCGTGAGTCTCGTCGTCTCATTTACGCTTACTCCGATGTTGTCGGCTCGCTGGATCAAGCAACCAAAAGAAGCTGATACTCCCGAATCTCCGCCTGATGAGGCTGGTGCCAGGGGAAATGAACCAGTCCAGAATCGCCATCCTGGTCACAACGAAGATAGCAAGCACGTCTCGTCTTCAAAGGGCGGCCGTTTTTATCGACCGATCGATCGCTCTTACATGTGGATGCTGCGTTGGTCGATGGCGCACCGCTGGATTATCGGCATCGTTTGCGCAGTCGCCGTTCTCTCCATCTGGCCACTATTCAAGCTGGTTGGTTACAACTTTTTGCCTGATGAAGACGAGTCGGCTTACCAGGTTTCCTTGCGCGCACCCCAGGGCACCAGTCTGCCGGCTACGCAGTCGATCCTCGAGCGCATTGCGCGAGATGTCCGCGAACAGATTCCCGGTGTCGAGAATACGCTCATCAATGCCGGCGGCGGAGGTGGCGGTGGTGGTGGATCGCCAAACAGCGGCAGCGTTCAGGTCAGGCTGAAGCCGACTGCGGATCGCAAATTCTCGCAAACNGAACTCATTCAGCAAACTCGCGACATGATTCGCAAGCGGAAGTATCCNAAGGATTACGTGATTACTGCTTCGGGCGGTTCGTCNATTGGCGCCAGTCTCGGCGGCGGGCGCGGCGGCTCGTCAATCGCCTATTTCATCGCCGGGCCCGATATTCAAAAGCTCGATCAGTATTCAGCCAAGCTGGTCGAGCGCATCAAGCAGGATCAAAACTTTCGCGATGCCGATCGTTCGCTTCAGCTTACCAGCCCGGAAGTACGCATTGTTATCGATCGCCAACGTGCTGCTGATCTTGGCGTCGAGGCTGGCGACGTGGCGCAGGCCTTGAGCACGCTCGCGGCGGGACAGCAAGTAACAACTTTCAGCGAAGGCTCGGATCAATACGACGTGGTCGTAAGAGCGGCAGAAGAGTTTCGGCGAACGCGCGACAGTTTGAAAAGTTTCACCGTGGCCTCGTCACTTGGGGGTACTGTCGAACTTGAAAAACTCGTCCGACTTGAAGCCGGCGACAGCCCTGCATCAATCGATCGCTTGAATCGTCAACGGGCCGTGACCATCTCAGCAAGTCTCGCGCCTAACGGGTCTGAAGCCGATGCGCTGGTCGCGGTACAGCGTTACGTCAACGAGTTGAATCTGGAGCCTGGTTATCAAACCGGAGTCACGGGCCAATCGAAGGAACTCCAGCGCGCGAACCGTTCGTTCATGCTGGCATTCCTGCTTTCGTTCGTTTTCATGTATCTGATTCTGGCGGCGCAATTCGAATCCTTCATTCATCCGGTCACGATCCTGTTGACGCTGCCGCTGGCGATACCATTCGCCCTACTCTCGACACTGATAGCCGGCCAGCGTCTTAATATTTTTTCCGCGCTCGGCATCCTATTGCTCTTCGGTATCGTGAAGAAGAACGCAATCCTGCAGATATCACACACGCAGGACTTGCGCGATAACGGCCTGAACCGTTACGACGCGATTCTCCAGGCCAACCGCGATCGCCTGCGCCCAATTCTGATGACCACCATCGCTTTAGTCGCAGGGATGATCCCGCTCATCCTCGGCAGAGGTGCAGGTGCGGCGACTAATCGGTCGATCGGCGTGCTGGTGGTGGGTGGGCAAACTCTCTGCTTGCTACTGACGCTGTTGGCTGTCCCCGTTTTCTATTCGCTCTTTGAAGACGCGAAGGATTCTCGCGTGTGGGGTTATATCAGCAGGCGCTCAACTCGCGTTAAGGGATGGGTTCGTCGTCGTATGGCGTCAACCTCCACCGCAATCAGTGGAGTCTTTCCCCGCAGAACTAAAGCAACGGAGCCGGTCTCCAATGAAAGTACAAAGGATTAAGTTATGCCGACTGAATTTCAACTTATCGTTTCTGCCGGGCGGCGTGCGAAGTGGGCAAAGATGGTTGAGAACACTTGTTCTACCTTAGCGCTATTGCTCGCCATTTTTGCAAGCGTACTCTTCACCAATGTCAGCGTCGCGCGGGCGCAAACTCCGACGCCACGTACAAGTGCCAGCCCTCTTCCGCCAAACGCCGCAGGTTCCGTGATAAGTCCAACCAACGAGACACAACAAAGTACGCAGCCACAAACCGGGCCGCAGCAGCAGCAACAACAGACTACGCCAAACACACAGGGGCCGCGTCCACCGACGCCGCAAACGCCGGGACAGACAACGTCAACCACGGGATCACCACAGACTGCGACACCGGCTGGAACTGCCGGACCGCAGCAAAACGTGCCCGGCGCTCCAGCCGCCAATCAACCCGGAACACAACAAACACCGGGACAAAACATCGGCATCGCGCCCGGCGTTGCTCCGGCCGAACTACCCGATGAACCTCCGCCGATTGCGCCTAACTACGAAGCGCCGCTGCGACCATTGCCATCCGCAGAGCGCGTCGGCGTTAACGTGAGCGACCAGGTGACTTTGACTCTTAACGATGCGATTCGCATGGCGCTCAAGGACAGCAATGACATCGATCAGTCACGCATTGACGTTCAGATCGCCGAATACAATCTAAAGGCAGCGCAAGGCGTCTACGATCCTTTACTGTCATCGGAGAATTATTATGAGCGTTCCACAACGCCGACCAGTTCTTCGCTCGGAGGCGCCGGAGCGAGCGGCGCTGTCACTCAGGTGGATGAAACAGGCTCAGCTCGCCTGGGCGGCTTCTCGCCGTTCGCAGGCGGGTCTTACCAGTTAGACTTTTCTTCTACCCGACTGACTACTACCAACCAGAACGTGAGACTAAATCCCCAGTTTCCTCTGGCGGCCACATTGACTTACACCCAGCCGCTGCTTCGTGGACTTCGCTTCGACATCAACCGGCGCAACATCGAAATTGCGAAGAAAAATCTTTCGCTGACTGACGCGCAGTTTCGCCAGCGCGCGATTGACGTTATTGCGCAGGTTGAACAGGCCTACTGGGACCTGGCTTTTTCGCTCCGGAATCTTCAGGTGCAGATTGACGCGGTGAAGCAGGCCCGACTACAGGTTGAAAGCAATCAGAGGATGGTTGAAAAAGGTGTGCTGGCGCCAATTGACATCGTTGCTGCTTCGACGCAAGTGACAACCTTCGAACAAAACGTCTATACGGCACAGGAGGCCGTGACGCAGGCTGAGAATACGTTAAAGACTTTGATTCTTCCCAATCGCGAACAGACCCTTTGGACACGCGCGATCACTCCGGTTACTCCCGTTAGCCTTGAAGCTCCGCGCGTGCCTATTGAGACAGCGGTCAAAGCTGCACTCGACAATCGGCCCGAGCTGACACAGCTACGAACAACCGCCGACATTAATCGACTCAACGTTCGTTATCTCCGCGATCAAACAAAACCACAAGTCGATCTCGTGGGAACCTATACGACCGCAGGCCTGGCCGGTACTTTTGTGCAGCCGAGTTCCAGCGGTACCAGTACTTCCGTGCTGACCCAACGCGTTAACGATCTCTCGGTGCTGGCAGGATTGCCGCCGCTGCCCGCTACAACCGGCACCACGACCATCGCCCCAAATCTGATTGGAGGCTACGGTCAGTCTCTGCGAAACCTGCTTGATCAAAAGTATCCAACTCTCCGCGTTGGGGTTCGCATTTCGCTCCCACTAAGAAATCGCACCGCCGAAGCGAATCTCGGCGGCGCGCTCGCGTTGAGCAATCGCATTACTGATCAATTCAAGCAGACTGAACAAGTCATCGAAGCGGAAGTTCGGAATTCGCTGCAGGCAATGCGTTCTGCGGAAGCGCGACTCGCAGCTGCGGCAGCCTCTCGCTCCTCCGCTGAACTACAATTTCAAAGCGAACAGCGTCAGTTTCGCGCCGGCACGAGTACTGTGTTTCTAGTGCTGCAACGTCAGACTGATTTATTGGCCGCTCGTGGACGCGAACTGCAGGCACAGACGGACCTCAATAAGGCGATCTCGCAACTACAGCGTGCGACTGGAAACACGTTGACCGCTAATCACATATCCGTGCGAACTGATACCCCGTTGCGCGAACTCGAACAACGACCGCAGCCGGCAGATGTTGTGACATCGACGAAGATGCCGTCTCGGTCCGCGACTTCGTTTACGAAATCAGAAGAGTGATGCTGTTCGAAAGCGCCAAAGGCGCGAAATGATTGCAGCAACTTCATTACGCGCCTTCAGCGCTTCAACTATCAATTTTCGAAATCCTGGGGCGTTGCCCCAGGCTGTAACATTTCGCGCCGTTGGCGCTCTAAACAATTGTTCGCGGAATGTTGAGCCAAGTATGTCGGTGAAATTTAAGAAGATAATCTTTTCGATTGCTTCCCTGGCGCTTCTGTTCACTCCCACCTGTCAGTCGGCCAGGCCCGGCGATAACCAGACCGGAATCGTCGTCGTAAACTCTCCAGCGGCCGGGCGCGTCACACGTATCGTTGCCGCCGAGGGCGTTCACGTCGAACAGGGGACGCCGGTAGTCGAAATCTCAGTGCAGTCCGAAGCGAATGCATCGGCTAGTCCGGTGAGGGACGGTTCTGAGGCGAAAGCCGTTAGCAGTTACCAGTCCGCAGACGCGGCGATTGAAGTTGCGCGCGCGGACGTTGTTCGCCATGAAGCTGAAGTAACCAGACTGACGCCCCTGGTTGACTCAGGCGCGGCTTCACAGGGTGAGCTTGATGGTGAGCGCGCTCTCTACGAACAAGCCCAGAGGCGCCTGACACAGGCACAGGAAGCCAAAAGAAACGCCGAGAGCGCCCTGCTAGCGGCGCGTCAGCCGAACCAGTCTCAGGTCAACGTGCCCACGCCGCGTGAGCACATCGTCTCGGCAGTGAGCAGCTCACCTGGCAAGGTAGCCGTTATCAGCGTTCGAGTGGGTGACCTGGTGAAAGTGGGGGACCCGCTGGCAACGATACGCACTGATGACTGACTTGGAACAAAATCAGGACTCAGGACTCAGGAGTCAGAAGTCAGAAGTCAGAAGTCAGAAGTCAGAAGTGGTTACCATCCTNANTCCTGACTCCTGAGTCCTGAGTCCTGCTATTGACTTTCGCGAAGGACAGGAATATTGTCCCGCCGTTCTCATGAACGGCTGAGTTCTTCACGAGCCTGCGCCAGTTTGCACTCTCGCCGAATAACCGGACGTGAGACGTTCGCTTTTTAGAAAAACGAGTTCCTCGCGCACCGTTCCTTCCACTTGCGTACACGACTAAGGAGAAAAGATGCCTAAAATTATCATCGTATTAGCCTGGGCCTGGATCATCATCGTAGGCGGGCTAATGATCACCCCCGGTGGAATAAGCTGCATTCGCTGCGGCCCTTCCCTCAACCTCGTTCTCGCGATTGTTTCGATAGTGCTCGGTGTCGCCGGTCTGGTAGGGACACTCAGAGCCCCGGCCGCTACGCATTAAGACCAGCAGCAAAAGTTGAACAAAACACGAAGGGCCACTTTCCGAAGTGGCCCTTTCGTTATAAGAGGATTGTTGGAGCCGCCACGTTAATTTCGCTCTGATCTATTCTATTTTGGTAGCGCAATACGTGAAACCGGCCCTCTTACTCCCCGACGAGTCGTCCATCACTACCTCTGTTCTTACGCTACTTGATAGATCTCAATGGTCCCCTCGCGTCCCTTGATATGGACGTCACCAATCGGCCTGGCCCTGGGAGCGATCTCGCCGAGGGTTTGCCAAACTCTGTCCGAGATCAAGAGTTGCGAACCGAATGTCTTATTGAGTTGCTCAATGCGCGAGGCGAGGTTCACCACATCGCCAATGACCGCGTACTCCTTTCGCACCGAGGAACCGATGCTTCCGGTCACAGCCTCGCCGGCGTGCAAACCGATGCCAACCGTCGTCGGCAGGACGTTTTCGCGCGCGACTTCTTCGTCGACGCGAACAAGTATTTCCCTGGCTGCGGCGACGGCGTTGCTGCAATCATTTCCGTCTGAAAGAGGCGCGCCGAAAACCGCCATGAATCCATCGCCAAGAAACTTGTTAATCACCCCGTTATGACGATTCACAATCTCAATCACGAATTCGAATAGCGACTCGAGATAGGCAACCACTTCTTCCGGAGTTCGCTTTTCCGCGAACGTCGTAAAATTTCTGATGTCCAGAAACATCACACAGACGCTGCGCCGCTCGCTTCGGAGATCCGGCTTTAACGTCATGAGTTTGTCCATGACGACAGGCGAGACATATTCACCAAAGGTTCGGCTTATCCGATTTCGCTCCTCCAGCGCTCCGAAGGACTTCAGAATCCTCTTCTTGATTTGCAGCGTTACCAGACCGGTCACCACTCCGGTGGCAAACAGGAGAAAGCCTTTGAATAAGTGGTGTGGAACTCCGGAAAGGATCGGCTCGACGGCGGCATTGGATCCCTGGCTGATGAAATAAAGTGCCAGCACCGAGTATTCAATTCCGGCCACTGCGCCGGTAAACACACACAACTTGAGATTTAGTCGCAGCGCTGAGAGCACGATGAAAATCGGATAAATGAAAGCGGCCGGGGTGAAGAGAGTGTAGATAGGCCCGAGAAACAGCGAACCCACAATCATTCCTGCTGTGGGGATACTGGTTTCGATGAAGGCGCTCAAATACTGGAGGGGGTCCAACACCCTCGTTTGTTTTTTGAGCAGCCGAATGATGGCGGCGAGCTCTATCGACAAACACAGAACACTGGAACCGACCACCACCCCCACGCTGATCAGAAAGCCATGGAAGTTCCCATGAAACGCACGGTCAAATTGTTCGTATGAAAAGACCGCAAGAATCAGCACTACCAGCAGCGCGCTGACTATCACGCCAATCAGGGTGATGACGCGCAAGCGGTCGCTTCTCAAGACCTCCAGCTGGAATTCCCGGTCGAACGCGCCCGATATCTTTTGGTGATTTCTTAATCGACGAACCTTCATGCTCCCTCCGGTCTCAAATAAACGAACTTGAATCCCTGCATATGCTGTACGAACTGAGGCTCGAATTGGAGGAGCGCGTACGGCGTATCTTTCAGGACAATGGAATCCGTGCGCGGATCAAAGTATCGCAAGCGGTCGGCATCGTTCTTCGCAAAGCTTTGCGCGGCGCGATTGTTTGGCACCAGTCGCGTCACTGGATTCACGATCTGCAGGCCGAGCCAGGGTTGTTGATTGACGCGTCGCGCCTGACGCAATCCCATGCGCCCCAGCAAAGAAAAGCTTGCCCGTAACGAGGCCTTCCCGGGTTTGTTGAATTTGCCTTCGCAGATGAGCGAGCCGGTAGCAGGGTCGGTTATACGAAACTTGAACTGCTCGTCGTCATACTCAATCTCGCTTGAAGATAGTCGCGCGTTGAGGTTGAGTAATTCACGATTGTAGGCAACGGCGAGCGGGGTGGTATTCCAAAGTCCGTGACACATCATCTGAATATCTGGTCGCGTAGTCATGATGTTCAGTAAGTTAAGGGGATGACTTGAAAGGTCGTCGATCTTTGTTTGTGATACAAAGATCGAAAACTGCAATTCATGATGTGGGCCGAGGCTGGCGTCGAGAAAATTGCAAATCCACACTCCCAGCAGCGCCCGCCCCTCAGTCGTTTGCACCGCCTGCATCTGATCGTCGCGAAGCAAACGCTGAACTGCACTCAGATTTGCCACGCTGCCAACAAATGCGCCGTAACCGTCATAGACGTGATACGGCGTCGGCGCCGCACCCAGCGACAACATCGCGCCGCCATTGAGTGGATACTTCTGAAAAAGTTGATGTTCCCGCGGATTCATTGTCGACACCGTTCTCAGTTCCAAAAGGTCAGTTACTCCTGCCCGGATTAGCCAAAGCCGTTTCCGTCGAGGAAATTTTCTGCGCGGCTTGCGCCGATTCGGTCTTCTCCCATTTCACGAGTTTCAAGTCGAGCACGAAGATGGAATAAATCACGGGCACCAGGAGGAGCGTGATGAACGTAGCAACGCTCAAGCCGCCAATCTGGGCGTAACACATTGGCTGCCAGAGTGGGCCGCCGTGCGAAGCGAGTGGAAAAAGGGCGATGACCGTGGCCCCGACCGTAATCAGCACCGGCCGCAGGCGCATGATTCCGGCGTCGAGCAACGCTTCCACCAGGGGCTCGCCTTCGGCATGCTTTTCTTCTATGAAATCAAACAGCACGATGATATGGCTGACGATCACTCCCACCAGGCTGACGATTCCCAAAAAGGCCATGAAGCCGAAGGGCGCGCCCATAATCCACAACGCAGCGAGTGCGCCGACCATTCCGAAGGGCACTGCGGCAAACACGATGAACGGCTTGATTGCGTTTTTAAACTGGAACACCAGCGCCAGAAAAATCGCGATTACCGAGATGGTGAGCACAATGACCAGATCTTTAAAGCCTTTCACCTGATCTTCTTCTTCGCCGCCGATCTCCATGCGGTAGCCGGTAGACAACTGCTTTTCAAGCTCCTGCAATTTTGGTCGCGCTGCCTTCATCACTTCCGAAGCAAGCCGGCCTTCAGCGGGCATGGCCGCAACCGTGATGGTGCGAAACTGATTGCGGGCCCGCATCTTTTCCGTCTGCATCCCGTATTCAGTTGTCGCCACCTGGCTCAGGTGAATCTTCTGTTTTCCCTGCGACGAGTAAACGTAGAGATTCTTGAGGTCGCCAAGCTGCGCGCGTTCTTCCATTTTGAGCCGGGCCACAACCGGAATTTGTTTGTCGCCTTCACGCAACAACGTCACCTGATGCCCGGAAGTCGCCGTCAGGGAAGCCATAGCTACGTCCTGGTTGGTCAGTCCTGCGATGTTTGCGCGATCGGGATCTGTTCGGAGATGAACGGCAAAACTTTCGTCGCCCCAATCGTCGCGCACGCGTTCCGCGATTGAAGTTTCAACCAGGATGGCTTTCGCGCGCTCGGCATAAGCGCGCAGCTGCTGTGGGTCTTCACCCGAAAGCCGGATTGAGACCGGCAGCCCCACCGCCTTGCCTGATTCCAGTTGGCGCACATCAATGCGCGCGCCTGGGACTCGCTCTGACAGCGCCGTTTGCAGCAGACTGACGAGGTGCGAGGTGTCGTGCTTATCTTTGACCTGGATGATGATCTGGGCATAGTTCAACTGCTGTAACTCAGGTGATACTGAAAACCAGAATCGTGGCCCGCCACCGCCGACGAAGGTTGTCAGCGACTGCAACACGTCGCCTGACTTTGAGTGTTCTTTGCTGTATTCGTTGGCAACTTCACGAATAACCTCTTCAGCTTTGGCGGCTGCCTGGTTCGTCGCAGAGAGTGGCGCATCTTCAGGCAACCAAACGTCGACATAAGAAAGGTAAGAAAGATCTTTGGGAAAGAATTGGGTCTTCAGTTGAGTGAAGAGTCCGCCACCCAGGGCCAGGAAAACCAGCGCTCCGGCCATCACTTTCCAACGATGGTCGATAGCCCAGGTTCCGACCCGGTAATACTTGGCCGCAAATCCTTTTTGTCGTCGCTCCGCAATGGGCTTCTCGGCTTTGGGTCTGAGCAGGTAGTAACTCAACAGCGGAATGAAAGTCATCGAAACCAGGCGCGAAGCAATCAGCGAGCAAGTCAACACGATCGGCAAGCTGTAGAGAAACTCTCCGGTGTTTCCTTTGATCATTAAAAACGGCAGATAGGCGACGATGTTGGTAATGGTCGCATAGAGAATTGCCGTGGCCAGTTTGGTTGGTCCAAGCCACGCCGCGACTATGGGCTTGTGTCCCAGCGCCAGATCTCGTTTTATGGCATCGCCGGCGACTACTGGATCGTCGACCAGCAAACCAAGGGCGATGATTAACGTGGCGATCGAAACCTGTTGCAGATCGATGCCCAGCGCGTACACCATGCCAAAGGTCATCGCCAGCGTGATTGGAATTGAGAGGGCCATCAGCAAAGCCGAACGCCACTCCCAGAAACCTATCAAGGCGACGATTACTACCAGAATGATGGCTTCGTAGAGACTCTTCATGAAGAGATCGATATTCTCTTCGACCTGAAGCGGCTGATCGGAGGTCCGTGCGAAAACCAGATCAGCGGGTAGTTGCTGTTTCAAGTTGCCAAGAGCTACGTCAACCGCTTTGCCAAAATCGTCGATCTGTTCGCCGGAACGCATCTGAACTGAAAGAGTAACGGCCCGGCTGCGGTGCCAATTTCCCTGCGGGTCTCGCCAGTTGAAGTAGTTCAGGTAGCGCGCCGGGTTGTCGTATCCGCGTACGATGTCGACCAGGTCACGCGCGTAAACAGAGGATCCGGAATTAGTGGGAATCAGAACGTCACCAATTTCGCGTTCGCTCTTGAATTCTCCAGTCGGGTCCAGACTTACATTCTTTCCTTCAACGTTAACCTGACCGCCTGGCGTGGAGATATTGCGGCCGCTCAACGCATTCTCGAGACTCTTGGGCTGGATACCGTAAGCCGCCAGGCGTTCCTGCGAATAGAGCAGGTAAACTTTCTCATCCAGAACTCCGGAGCGACTCGCTTTTGAAACCACTGGAACTGTTTTCAGTGTCTTCTCAATCAAATCGGTGAGGTCATCCATCTGGCGATAGCTGTACTTATCG
>Ga0065715_10001222_pt1 | contig 12023 bp, 9 predicted proteins | sample MisBulReplicate1_FD_59102 | JGI IMG/M metagenome (GOLD analysis project Ga0065715, IMG submission 59102) | Miscanthus rhizosphere microbial communities from Kellogg Biological Station, MSU, sample Bulk Soil Replicate 1 : eDNA_1 v2 (version 2) | ecosystem: Host-associated > Plants > Roots >...
GCGCAGCTCGTTGGCGAGCTGCCGCACGTTGCCCGGCCAGGGGTGGAGCAGCAGGTACTCCATCGTCTCGACCGAGGCCGTGAAGTGTCCTCCTTGAACTGCGGACCGAGGCGCGTCAGGTAGTAGTCGAAGATCTGCGGATCTTCTCCCGACATTCGCTCAGGGGCGGCAGGCGCAGACGGATGACATTCAGCCAGTAGCGATTGTGGCTACGGACTCGGCCAAACCTGCAAGGCAGAAGCTCTGTTTGGATGCACTGCTTCGTTGCTGTCGGGCGCGTTCATCTTTCCAAACAAACTCACAGCCGTGTCTAGAAGCTGCGGGAGTGTTCGCCCATGCCTCGGAGCAACCACAATCGCAGAAGAAAGGCCATTCAACGCGGGTTCAGTGTTTGCAAAAGCCAGCAAGCGCCCTTGAACCACCGCCGCAGCCGCTGAGCTGGCGTCAGCGAGCAGGCAGACGAGCGTCGACGACCCGCACACGAAGACCATATCGCCACCACGAAGATTGGCGACCGCTGAGGAAGCGAGGGCGCCGAGTACGTGCGCGTCGGCATTAGTGTCGGTGTGTTGCATCTGAAGGACGACGAGCGACAGCGGTTGGGTCTCACCGTTCTGCAGACGTTGACGAATGTATTTGTCCAGGTGACCTGCACCCGGATAGCCGGGGAGCACTTGGTCTGACAATGCAGCGAAGGCGCGCGATCGGCGAACCAGAGTCGCTACGTGAGGTGCGATCCCCTCGAGCACTTGTCTGTGGTACGCCGAGAATGCCTGCTCGGAAGTGGCGTAGACGGTAAAGACTCCAACCAGTGCGTCCCTGAAGGTGAGAGGCACGCTAAGAGTGCTGTTGAGGTTTGCCGCTGCATCCTTGGACACGTCCGCAAGGTCAAGCGCAGGAATGGAGTTGATCACGGGACGACGATTGGCGGCTACCCAACCTGACAGGCCTTCGCCGAGGCGACGTCGGGTTCCGCGAAGCGCCGCAAGGCCGGGTCCGTGTACGGACTGGCAGATGATAGTGTCTGAGGTCTGCTCGTACGCGAACACGGCGCATGCCGCCACGGGAAGGACCTGGGAAAGTCGGTAGACGACCAAATCCGCGCCGTCATCCCAAGGTCGGTCGCCGAAGTCGCACAGGACCTGGTACAGGTGGAACAGAGCCAGGCCTCCATTTGTCGGCATTTCGGAAACCAGGCCGCCTGCTGGCTCCTCGGCCCGCCGCTCATGGTCCCCCTTGGCACGTGCAACGATGTCGGACTCACCCAGGCCAATCAACTGACGGTGGATGCGGACAAAAGTGTCCACGACCAGGGGGTCATACATCGTCCCTCGACGCTCTGCGAGAATCGCCAAGGCGGCCTCCGTGCTCAACGCAGGGCGGTATGGCCGATCCGAAGTCAATGCGTCGAAACAATCGACGACCGATAAGATTCGGGCGCCTATTGGGATTGCGGTGCCAGCAATCCCCGTCGGGTATCCTGAGCCGTCCCAATTCTCGTGGTGATGCCTGACGATCGGCACAACTGGGTAGGGGAATTCGATTGATGACAAGATGTCCGCGCCAATACTCGCGTGCATCTTCATCTTTTCGAACTCGGCCGGCGTGAGCTTTCCTGGCTTGTTCAAAATGTGTTCGGGGATGGCTAGCTTCCCCATGTCGTGGAGAAGTGCCGACGCCTCGATTGCGCGGAGCGTCAGATCCTCGCGAACGCCGAGCGCTTGAGCGAGACCGACCGTGTAGGTCTGGACGCGTCGGATGTGACCGTGTGTCACTTGGTCTTTTGCGTCAATCGCAAGGGCCAGTGTCTCAATTGTAGAAATATAGAGCGAGTTGACCTTCTTGAGGTGCTGGTTCGTGTCCTTGACACGATCCATCGGAATCTTGAAGGTGAAGTACAAAACCAGCAACAGGGGAACAATGATCCCGATGTACTGCCAGCCGATGTCGCGCGTGTATGCCAAGAGGAGGACGGAGAGGGAGGCGCCGCCGAAATAGTTTAGCGACAGCCACAAGAAATCAGTACGCCAGATGTCGAAGGCCCGACGCCGCGTCTCAAACGACACAGCAAATGCGATTAGCCAGCTGTTTACGATGAAGTGCGAGAGGGTCAAGCAAAGCAACGGGAGCAAGTGTAAAAAGTCTAACGCGGCCACCTTCGTGGCCCGTGACTCGAAATACAGCGGATTGATACCGAAAACGGAGCGATAGATGCCCGCAGCGAACCAGATCGAGATCGCTGGAGCCGCCATGTTGAACGCGACTCGGTAGAATTCTCTTCGTCGTTTTGCAAGCCAGATCGAAATGATGAAACCGTCTAGCGCAACAATCGTTGCACCTGCCGACGCACCGAACAAAAGAACTGAGGTGAAGACGAACGTCTCGGAGATCGAGATGGTTGCGGGAACGGAAGGCAGCCTCACCGTCGCCGAGCCGCTGAGCAAAGTCAGCGCGGCGAGCATGAAGAATGGCAGGACTCGCATTCGGTCTGCTACGTCAATAGCGGACACCGCTATGACGGAGAGGCCTGCCACGATTACGAGCGCAACGTACGTCGCGCCCTGACGGGGGAGGAACGAGTCGCGTGTCATGTGCCAGGGTTAAGCCTTAAGAATAAGGCACCACCCGGCACGGTTATCGGCTTTCTAGGACCAGACGATTATGGGCTTCATCGTTGCCTCCAGTTGCTGTCCTACGTGTCGCACGGTGCAATACTGGGTAAATGTGTGAAGTGCTATCAGTTACCCCACACCAAGGAGTTGCCCCAGACTAGGGAGTTGCCCCAGACCAAGGAATTGCCCCACACCAGCGCGTTGCCCCAGACGAGGCTGTTGTTCCCCCACACGAGTGCGTTGCCAGAGACGAGGGCGTCCGTGTTTCCCCACACCAAGGAGTTGCCCCAGACGAGGGAGTTGCCCCACACCAGCGCGTTGCCCCAGACGAGGCTGTTGCCCCACACCAGGGCGTTACCCCAGACCAGGCTGTTGCCCCACACCAGGGAGTTTCCCCAAACGAGCGCATTGGAGTTGCCCCAGACCAAGCTGTTGCCCCACACCAGGGCGTTACCCCAGACCAGGCTGTTGCCCCACACCAGCGCGTTGCCCCACACCAGACTGTTGCCCCAGACGAGTGAGTTGCCCCACACCAAGCTGGATCCAGAAACCACCCCGCTGGCTTGAACCGGCTCGCCGGCGATCGTCGTCGTGACGCCGCCAGCGCCCGGGCCGTTCTTCCCCAGCTGCACCGCCGCGGCTGCGTTCACCTCGCCCGCGCCCGCGCCAATCAGCCCGGCGTCCGGCAGAAACGTCGACGACATCTGCAGCGCAATCCGCACCTGCAGCGGGTTCAGCTGCGGGTTGGCCTCGAGTACCAGCGCCGCCGCGCCCGTCACCACGCCCGTCGCCATGCTCGTCCCGCTCAGGTAGAACAGGCCCCTGTTCCCGTTACCGTCCACCAGGTGATCCGGATACTTCTGCGCGAAGGTGGACCCCGGCACATACAGCGACACGATCTTCCGGCCCGGCGCCGCGATGTCCGGCTTCACCAGCCGGTCGAACAGCGTCGGCCCGCGCGAGCTGTAGTCCGACACCACATCGTCGGACCGGTTCACCGTGCCCTGGCTGTCGAGCGAGCCCACGGTCAGCGCGTACGGCGAGTTGCCAGGCGACGTGATCCCGCCGATCACCGCCGCGCCGTCCTGCGTCCTGCCGTAGTTGCCCGCCGAGGCGACGACGACGAGACCCGCACGATACGCGCGCTCCACGGCCTGATCGAGCGGATCGTCCAGGAAGGACTCGAACACCGGCCGGCCCAGCGACAGGTTGATCACCCGCAGCCCGAAGCGGCCCTTGTTGGCAATCGCGAAGTCGATGGCGTTGATGACGTCGCTCGTCCTGCCCGAGCCGTCACCGCCGAGCACCTTCAGGCTGACGATCGCGACGCCCGGCGCGACGCCGCGGAAGTCCCCGTCGCTGCCCCCGATGATGCCGGCCACGTGGGTTCCGTGCCCCAGCTCGTCGAGACCCTTGCCCTGGCCGTCCGTGAAATCGAAGCTGGCGACGAGGCGGCCCTGCAGCGCCTTGTGGTTGAAGACGCCCGAATCGATGAGCGCCACGCCCACGCCGCGGCCCGTGATCGAGCCCAGGCCCGCGAGCGTGCCCGCCACGACCTGGTCGGCGCCGATGGCCGGATCCGTCACGGCCATCATCGAGCGGACCATCGTGTCGCCGGAGAGATGATCGACCGCGGCGTCGTTCGACATCGCGTCGAGCGAGGCGCCGCTGACCGACAGGACCGCGCCCGTGGCGAGCCACTTCTTGATGGTCGCGCCGTGACGCGCCGCCACCGCGGTGACGGTCGCCTGATCCGCCTGGAGGATGACGTCGCGCGCCTCACCGCGCTGCGCCTGAAGCGCGTCGGCGAGGTCGCGTGACAGCCGCGCCCTGGGCGCCGCCTCCACCACCACCGCCGAAAGGCCGATCACCAGGGCTGCCACCGTGCCAGCAGCCAGGACCTGGGAGCGCCGCTCCGTCATTGTCTGCCTCCGATTTCCGTCACGAGCGAACGAAGGGTGACCGCGTTCGTTCGGGAGAGCGAATCCACCAGCACCCGCTGGCTGCCGCCGAGCGTCCGGATCGTCGTCAGCCGCCCGTCGCGGATGCGGTTGTAAACCGTGCGACGGGAAACGCCGAGAAGCTCTGCAGCCAGGTCGATCGACACGCTGCGGCCGATCGTCTGCGCGGCTGCTGCTCGGGGCTGAGGGTCTGACATCCGGAATCTCCCGCCGATATATATGGCAGGGGTGGTGCCACAGATGAGGAGGCGGCAGGAGGGACGCGCTTAACTGGCTGATGACAGGCGGGTTAGCGACACAGCGTGCAGCCTCTGCCACCGTGTCGACTATATCGATCGATAGGCTAGTACATTGACCTGCGCTCGAAGACTGTGCAGCCGCTGCACACTGAATGGCGGCGAAGTGTGAAAAAACTCAGCCGTAGTTGCACATTTCGACCGGCCAACCCATTGGCCGGTTGGCCAAGATCATGACCACCACTTCGCGTCGTGTACGCACCCTCGTACTGCTCGTCCTCGCGATTGTTGTCGTGTTTTACTACGTTTGGCATCGGCGGGCGCCCTCCCCACCGTCTCAAAGCAGAACTCAGCCGGGCGGCGCGATCACCTCGACGGTACGCGGCGAGCCCGTGACCTTCAATCGCTACGTGAACCAGGGATTTCCGACGCATCTCATCAGCCTGCTGACACAGGCCCGGCTGGTNCGGATCAACCGGATGACGGATCAGGTCGAGCCATGGCTCGCCTCGAGCTGGACAACCAGCGCCGACGGGCTCACCGTTGCCCTCGCCCTGCGGTCTGGCGTCACGTGGTCCGACGGCACGCCCTTCACGGCCGACGACGTGGTGTTCTCGTTCGGGGTGGCGGGCGACGGCGGTGCCGGCAGCGTGATGACCGACCTCGTCACCGTGGGCGCCCGGCCCATCGGTGTCCGCGCCGATGGCCCGGCGCGCGTCGTCCTGACCCTGGCGCAGCCGTATGCGCCGGGCGTCCGGCTGCTGGACGCGCTGCCGATCTACCCGAAGCACGCGCTCGAATCGGCCTGGAGGACAGGCAAGTTCGCGGAGGCCTGGGGCCTGAAGACACCGCCCGCGGAGATCCCCTGTCTCGGTCCGTTCGTGCTTGGCTCCTACACGCCGGGCCAGCGTGTCGTCCTGGATCGCAACCCGCGCTACTGGCGCCGAGATACGAGCGGCGTAGCGCTGCCGTACGTCGATCGCCTCACGCTGGAGATTGTGCCCGACCGGAACGCCGAAGCGCTGCGGCTGGTATCGGGGCAAGTCGACCTGCTGCAGGACCAGATTCGCGCGGACGACTACCGCGAGGTGAAGCAGGCGGCCGACGCCGGGCGGGTGCGGCTCACCAACGCCGGGCCCAGTCACGATCGCTACATGCTCTGGTTCAACCTGGGCTCACGCGACGCATCGCGCCGTTTCCTGTTGCAGGACGACTTCCGGCAGGCGGTCTCGCTCGCGGTTCAGCGGCAGGGATTCGCCGATGCGGTGTACCTCGGCGCGGCGGATCCGTCGCCGTTTCCGGTTCCGCCGGCCAACAGGGACTGGCAGCCCACGGGGGTTGCGGCACCGGCCTACGATCCGGCTCGCGCCTCGGCGCTGCTGGACGGCCTGGGCCTGCTCGATCGCAATAACGACGGCCTCCGTGAGGACGCAAACGGCCATCCCGCCCGGTTCAGCGTGCTGGTGCAGGTGGGACTGACCGAGGCACAGAAGGGCATGGAGTTCCTGCGCGACCAGCTCGCGCACGTCGGCATCGGGCTCGACGTCGTGCCGATGGATTTCGGCTCGGTGATGCAGCGGTGGCAGCAAGGCGATTACGACGCCATCTACCATCACCTCGTGCCGACCGACACGGATCCGGCGTCGAACCTGGACTGGTGGCTGAGCCGCGGGAGCATGCACATGTGGCACCCGGCGCAGAAGTCCGCAGCCACCCCGTGGGAAGCGGAGATCGACGCCATCATGGCCAGGCAGGCCGCCACGCTCGACGCGGACGAGCGCCGGCGTCAGTTCACCGAGGTGCAGAAGATTTTCCTGGCGCACAACCCGGTGATCTACTTCGTCGCGCCGCACGTGCTGGTGGCGACCTCCACGCGCGTGGCGCCCGTCACGCCGGCGGTCACGCCGCCGCAGGTGTTGTGGGCGGCCGACGAGATTCGCCTCGCCCCGTAGCGCATCCGCGACCTCAAAGAGTCGAACTCCGACGTTCAGCTGCACGGCGCCGCGACAAGGCTCGCCGGGGCACTTCCGTTGAATGCGCTGACCTCTACCGCGCCGTCGCTTCAGCCACTCCGACGTACTTGTCCGCGCCACCGTAGTAGAAGAGCCATCGGCCGCCGTGAAGGACCATGCCTTCCACGAAGACGACGTTCGGGACCTGTCCGACCTTCTCCCAGTCTGCTTCCGGGGCGAAGACCGGCGTCTCCGTGCGCGACAGCACGCGGCGCGGATCCGTGCGATCGAAGCGGGCCACCCCTGTCCGGTAGACCAGCGCATCGTCGGCGCCGTTGTAGATCAGGGTGATGGCCTCAGCGGTCACGATGGGTGGAGGGCCGGGCTCGACCACCCGCGAGTCGAACCGTCCCGGCCGCCGCGGCAGCACGGGGACGTCGAGCGCGTCGGTCCAGTGCACCAGGTCCGGCGAGTAGGCGAGGCCCATCTGGTCCGTCTTGTCGGCGGCGGTCCCGAGGAAGTACATCCAGTACTTGCCATCGATCTTCTCCGGCACGATTGCGCCGGCCTTGGTCCACCCAACATTCCACCGGCCCCGGTAGGCGGGCAGGATCACACCCTTCCGATCCCAGTGCACGAGGTCCGTCGATGTGGCCAGACAAAGCTGCGCGTCGGTCTTGTTGTAGCCGGTGTAGGTGAGATAGTACGTATCGTCGATCTTCACCAGGCGTGGATCTTCGAGGCCACCGCCCCTCTCGTACTCGGTCTCCGGCGACAGGATGGGCTCGGGCCGGCGGATGAAGCGGACGCCATCGGCGCTGGTGGCGTAGCCCAGGCGGGACGTGCCGTTGCTGTCCTGCGCGCGATAGAGCATGACGATCTGCCCGTCGTGCCTGATGACGGACGGGTTGAAGGTTCCGGCAGATTCCCATCCATCCCCCTGCGGCGCGATCACGGGGCGATTCGACGCCCTGTGCCAGGCCCCGAAGGGCACGGGGTCCCGCTGACCCGAGACGAGCAGCGCGACCAACAGCAGCAGTGAAACCCGCACGTCAACCTCCCGCATCAGCGCCACTCCATCACGGCGCCCAAGAAATCCACCGTGGCGCGCTGGCGATCGATCGCCACCATCCATCCCATCGACGCGGCGCCTGATGCGCGGCTACGGCTTGATCGTCTGCTCGCGGCCGTCCTCGTTCTTCAACGTCAGAGCACTGGCGGTGCCTTTTGCTTCGAGGATCACGTAAGTGTTCCTGGTGCCCGACGGCCCGGCAAGGCTCACACCGGCGGCTTCCTCCGAGGTGCTGATCTTGACGGACGGGCGGCCGCGCTCAGTAATCAGGCGGAGCAGCACGGTCTCGGGGTACCGGTCGCCGTGCGCCGAGGTGCTTGCCGGCAGCACTGAGAGACTGGCCCGGACTTGCCCCTGGGCATCCACTATCTCCAGCGCGCGACCACGCAGCACCTGCGGAATATCTGCGGCGAGGGCCGGCCGTGTCTGCGCGAGCGCGAACACCACCAACGCGAGGTTCACCAGGGTGAGGACGACGAGCAGGCGTTGAGTCTTCATCTCCGCTCCTTTGTTACTCCACCATTCCCCCCATCGTAGACCGGCCCGCGTGACGGCGACTGACCGTCCAACAGCGGTCGGCCCGGGCTATCATCCGCGCGAGGCCATGCCCGCGCGCCTGCTTCGCCGTCTCGCCGCCACGCTCCTGCTCGTCGTCGGCGTGTCCTCCGCCGCCTTCCTCGTCACGCACCTCGCGCCCGGCGACGTGGTGCAGACGACGATGGGATTCAGCGCCAGCCAGGCGACGATCGCAAGGGCGCAGCATCGCATCGGCCTGGATCGACCGCTCCTCGTGCAATGGGGCGCATGGCTGGCCGGCGTGGCGCGGCTCGACCTGGGCACTTCGGCGCTCTACCAGCGCCCCGTGGGGCCGCTCGTCGCCGAGCGCGCGCTGAACACGGCGCTGCTGGCCACGGTCGCATTCCTCGTGGCGCTCATGCTCGGCATACCGCCCGCCTTCATCACGGCTACACGCCCGCGGTCGCTGGCCGCTCACCTCATCCGCGTCGCCTCGCTCGTCCTCCTGTCGCTGCCGCCGTTTGTCGGATCGCTCGCGCTGGTGCTGGTCGCCGCGCGAACGGGCTGGTTCCCGGCGGGCGGCATGACGTCGGCAGAAGACGTCACGGGCGTCGCCCTGCTCGCGGACGTGCTGTGGCACCTGCCGCTGCCCGTGGCCGCGCTCGCGCTCCCGCTGGCCGCGACCTTCGAGCGACTGCAGGCGCAAGCATTGACGGAAGCCCTCGATCAGCCGGCGATTCTCGCCGCCCGCGCGCGCGGCATTCCAGAGCCGACGATCGTGCGAAGGCACGCGTGGCGGCTCGCGCTGAAGCCGGTGGCGGCGGTGGCGGGCCTGGTCTTCGGCGCGCTGCTCAGCGGATCGTTCGTCGTCGAGATGGTGACCGCGTGGCCGGGGCTGGGCCGGCTGACGTATGACGCGCTGCTGCATCGCGATCTCGAGCTGGTTGCCGGATGCGCAGCCGCCGGCGCGCTGGTGCTCTCGGTCGGGCTACTGCTCGCCGACATGGCGATCGCGTGGAGCGATCCCCGAGTGCGCGTGCATGTCGCCAGCGAGGTGCGCGCGTGAGCGCGCGGCGCGGCGCGGCCGGCCTGCTGGCGCTGCTGATGCTGCTCGCCATCGCGGCGCCGTTCGTCTCGCCGCAGGATCCTTCGGAGCGTTTTCCCGATCTTCCCGACGCGCCGCCGACGCCGCTGCGGCTGTTCACCGCCGGCGGCCAGTGGTGCGGCCTCTGCTTCCATCCGCAGCGGCTCGTGAGCAGGCTCGAGCGACGGTTCGAGATAGACACCACCGCGCCGGTGCCCGTGCATCTGTTCTCGCGCGGCCGGCTGATTGCCGACTCTGGAGATCCCGGGACGCCGCTGCTCCTCGCGGGCACGGACGCGTCCGGGCGCGACGTGTTCGCACGGCTGATCTTCGGCGCCCGCGCGTCGCTGGGCGTCGCCATCATCGCCGTGCTCGGCGCCGTGGCACTGGGACTGACGATTGGCGGCCTCGCCGGAGCACGGGGCGGCTGGGTCGACACGTGGCTGATGCGCCTGGCCGACGCCATCGCCGTGCTTCCGGCGATCTACGTCGTTGTCACGCTGCGCGCGGCGCTGCCCCTGGTGCTTCCGGTGGCGACCGTCTTCGCGCTCATCACGCTGCTGCTCGCCGTCGTCGGCGCGCCATGGATTGCACGGGGAGTCCGCGCAATCGTCTCCGTCGAGCGCACGCTGGGCCACGTCGAAGCGGCCCGCGCCCTCGGCGCCTCGTCGACTCGAATCCTCCTGCAGCACCTGCTGCCGGCGACGAGAGGATTCATCATGCGACAGGCGGCGCTGCTGCTGCCCGCATTCGTGCTCGCCGAGGCCACGCTCTCGTTCGTCGGCCTGGGCCTTCCCGACACCGTGCCGAGCTGGGGTACCTCACTCCAGGAAGCCGCCAACGTCAGCGCGATCGCGGCGTTCCCGTGGCTGCTTGCGCCGGCGGGGGCCGTGTTCCTCGTGACGCTGCTGGTCAACGTCGCGCTCGGCGAGCACGACGCGGACCGAGTGCTATAGTCCGGCATTCGATGGGATTCATCGGGCTTTTCTACCCGTGGAGCCTCGTGCTCCAGGCGCTGGCCATTCTCCATTTCGTCCGCCGGCGACCCGACAACTTCTGGCTCTGGATCATCCTGGTCGGCGGAGGCATCGGCGCGCTGGTCTACATCGTGGCCGAGGTCGTGCCCGACATCGGACTGCTGCGTGGATCCCTCCACGTCTTCTCGCGCCGCCGACGCATCCGAATGCTCGAAGCCATGATCCTCGACAATCCCGCGGTGGGAAACCTCGAGGAGCTGGCCGATCTGTATCTGGAGGAAGGCGAGTTCTCCAGGGCCCGGGAGCTGTACAACAAGGTGATCTCGCCCCGGACGGACTCGCTCGATCCGTACTACCGGCGGGGTATCGCCGCGCTGGAACTGGGCGATGCCGGTGCCGCGGTGGTCGATCTGCAGCGGGTCGTCACGAAGGACCCGAAGTACGACTTCCACCGCGCCGTCGGCTTGCTGGCACAGGCGTACGCCCGCAACAACCAGCCCGCCGAAGCCGACGCGGCCTTCAAGCGCGCGACAGACGCCTCGACCCTGTCGGAGACCTACTGCAACTACGCGTCGTTCCTTGCCGGAGCGGGCAGAAGCGAAGAGGCTCGCGCCTGGGCGGAGCGCATCCTGGCGAAGAAAGCCACGATGCCGAACTACCTGCGCCGGCGTGAGCGACCCTGGTTCCGGAAGGCGAAGGCCGTCCTGAACTCGCTGCCACAAAAGTAAAGTTGCCAGGCGCAGAATCACAGGGTCACACACCACCCCCTCGCTGGTTTGACACCCGCGGATGGGGCCGGTACAGTCGCTTCGATGCCTTCCGATCGCGTCCTCCGCGGCATCTTCGCGCCGGTCACGACGCCATTCCGCGGCGACACCGTGGACCTCGACGCCTTTGCCGGCAACCTGCGCCACTACGCTACGACGCCGCTTGCCGGCGCGGTCGTGCTCGGCAGCAACGGCGAGGCGCCGCTGCTCGACGATGACGAGTCGGACCGGTTGATCGAGAGGGCGCGCGTCGTGTGGCCCGAGCGGAAGTGGCTCATCGCCGGCACGGGCCGCGAGTCCACGAAGGCCACCATCGCCGCCACGCGGCGGGCTGCCGAGCGAGGGGCCGATGCCGTGATGGTCCGGACACCGTCCTTCTACAAGCGCAGCATGACCGGCGAGGCCTTCGGCGACTTCTATCGTGCGGTGGCGGACGCATCACCGGTGCCGGTCATCCTGTACAACGTCACGATTTTCACGGGCGTGAACCTTGCGACCGAGGTTGCCGCGTCGCTCTCGTCGCATCCGAACATCATCGGCATCAAGGACAGCGGTGGCGATGTGACGGTGATTGCAGACCTGGTGGCTGGCTGCCGTCCCGGCTTCGGCGTGCTCGCCGGATCCACCAGCGCGCTGTACGCGTCGCTCGTGGTCGGCGCATCCGGCGCGACGATCGGGCCGGCCGACGTGGCTCCGGACATCTGCGCAGGCCTGCAGGCCGCGGTGGACGCCGGGCGTCACGACCAGGCGCGTGTGCTGCAGGCGCGGCTGATGCCGATCGCGAAGCTCGTGGGACCGATGTACAGCATCCCCGGCCTGAAGGTTGCGGTGGATGCGAGCGGCCTG
>Ga0065715_10089242_pt1 | contig 12003 bp, 7 predicted proteins | sample MisBulReplicate1_FD_59102 | JGI IMG/M metagenome (GOLD analysis project Ga0065715, IMG submission 59102) | Miscanthus rhizosphere microbial communities from Kellogg Biological Station, MSU, sample Bulk Soil Replicate 1 : eDNA_1 v2 (version 2) | ecosystem: Host-associated > Plants > Roots >...
AGACCGTCGGCAGTAATAAAAAACGGGATGACCTGAAGGCGGAGTTAGGCGTGAAGTTCGATATCAGCATAGGGAAAGACTTTGCCGGCGATTTTGTAACTGCACCACAGATTGGAACTCTCGAGCTATGTCAACCCAAGTAGAGAAGAAAACCGCTTTCGTTAAGTTCGAGGACTACCATCAGCCGACGCTGGCCGACGGCGATTACGCGATCACTGTCACTCAGAAGGTGAAGATCGACGATTCCGAGGTTGCTACGTTCACTGCTTCGAGGCATTTCACTGTGGCCGGCGAACGCTTCGAGCTGAAGCCGACGGACATCGAAACAGTCTTCCCGCCCGACGGCAACCTTGGTGACCATTCAAATGTTTTACCCCACATCGTTTTGAATCGCAGTACTCTTCCCTGGGAGCGAACAGTCAAGGGCGAACAGGCCAAGGGGATTCCCTGGCTGGCGCTCCTGGTTTTCGACGAAGATGAACAACCGGAACCGAAGAAAATAACGGCCGGTGACCTGGTCGGTAAGCGACCGCCAGGCGCGCCGAAATTCCCGAACATAGAATTAGAGAGTTCTCAACAGCTCGAGGATCCGGTCACAGTCATCGACGTACCGTACAAATTGTTGTCGCAAATCATGCCGACAGCCGAAGAGTTGAAGCTGTTGACCCACGTGCGTTTCGGAACCGATGTTGACAACAAGCCGACCGGAGAAGAGTGGGCAATCATTATTGCGAACCGTCTCCCGCAGAAGGGCAAAACCAGCACAGCCCATCTGGTTTCCGTGGAACAGCGTTTTAAGCAAGTCGACGGCGAGCCTCAGAAGTACGAATTCGACTATCAGGGCGCGACGGAGCACAGCCTTGTTAGATTAGTGAGTCTCAAGAGCTGGAGCTTCACTTGCGAAACGCATGACAAGAGCTTCACGGAACTGCTCCGCGGGCTGAACAGTAAACCTTCCACGTTGAAACTGCCGGACGGCGCAGTAACGGCGCAGAAGTTTTTCGCCGAAGGTTATGTCGCCGTCCCGCACTATTTCCGCGGCGGAGATCAAAATCTCTCCTGGTTCCGTGGTCCATTGATTCCCGGCAAGAACGTCTCATCGCAAAACGAGTCTCCGCAAGGTGAATCCGGGGCCAACACTTTACGAGGATTAGATCTACCCGCGCGAACGTCGGATGCCTTGGTCCGTTACGACACCGAGTTTGCGATGTTCGATGTTTCTTACGCGGCTGCATGGGAGTTGGGCCGGCTGCTGGCCTTGCAGGACAAGGATTTTTCGACCAGCCTCTATCAGTGGAAACGCCAGCAAGCACAGAAAGTAGCGCGCGACAGACAGCGACTGCTTTATTCCGAACTGCCATACCAGAGCGCGACGGAGTTGCTTGTTCCGGAGGATATCTCGACCTGGTTTAAGAGTCTGCGGAGATTGGAAGGTGTACCTTTCAACTATCTCGTTCCCGACGAGCGAATGCTACCGCCTGAATCGATTCGTTTTTTCCGCGTAGACGCCTCCTGGATTCATTGTCTGGCGGACGGAGCGTTCAGCATCGGTCGAGTCGCGACTTCGGATCACAACGCGGACAAGTCGCTCGGGCAGGGGAGTCCGGCGGTTGGCTTTGCGCCGTTGCTGACTGGAATATTGCTGCGCTCGGAAGTCGTTTCCGGTTGGCCCGGACTAGTCGTCGACGGTTTTTCTGATAAAGACGGGAAGGACGATCATCGTCTTATCAACTGGCGAATGGATCGTCTTGCGCCGGGAGTGTTGCTGTGTCTCTTCGCGGGCGCGCACGAGGTAGCGCGAGTTGATATGTACCAGAAGCCGGAGACGTTACACTTCGGCTTTAGCACGGATAAGCCGGAGCTGGGTTTATATAAGAAATTGCGTAACCGGGATGGCGTAATCCAGGACAGAACCGCGGATCTCCGTAATCACTGGCGCTCGGCTCAACAACGAACGATCAAGATTGTCGATTTTGGGAAAACGCTCTCTTCTCCCTTAACCTCCGCAGATTTCGGCCTACAGATGGTCGAAAGCGAAAACAAGGTGATCTTCCGCGCTGTCTAAAATAGAGTTCGAGCTGCCGGTTTCGAAGAACTCGGCAGCTCGCAGTCTTGACTCTCAATCAGCAACAACTCAATGGACCATCATGTCGCCGTTGTGTCCGGTGTCGAACGACCGCGTCTTCTCGACGGAGTGTCCGCGTTCGCCGGGTTTCAGCACGACCTTGACGCAGTTGTCCTGCTTGTTCTTGAAGATGTCGTACGCGTAGGGCGCGTCGTCGAGACTCATCTTATGTGTCACCACGAAGCTCGGATCGATCGTGCCGTTTTCGATCAACTCTAACAGCGGCCGCATGTAACGCTGCACATGCGCCTGGCCCGTTCTGATCGTCAACCCGCGATTCATCACCGAACCCATCGGAAACTTATCGATAAACCCGCCGTACACTCCGATCACCGAAACGGTGCCGCCGTTGCGACAGCACATAATCGCTTCTCGTAACGCATGCGGCCGATCAGTTTCCAGCATCATCGCTTGCTTCAAACGGTCGTAAGCGAAAACCAGACCAGGTGCGTGTGCTTCCATGCCGACGTCGTCGATACAAGCATCGGGTCCGCGACCGCCCGTCATGTCCATCAACGCCTCGTACACGTTGGTCTGCGTGTAATCGATTGTTTCGGCGCCACCCTCCCGGGCCATCTGCAAGCGCTCGGGAACCCGATCGATCGCAATAACTCGCTCCGCGCCTAACAAGAACGCGCTGCGAATTGAAAACTGTCCGACGGGACCACAGCCCCAAATGGCAATCGTGTCGCCGGGCGAGATATTGCACATCTCGGCGCCCATGTATCCGGTCGGAAAAATGTCAGACAGGAAGAGCACTTGCTCGTCCGTCAAGTGACTCGGAACTTTGATTGGTCCAACGTCGGCAAACGGCACGCGCGCGTATTCCGCCTGACCGCCGGCGTACCCGCCGGTCAGATGCGAGTAGCCAAAAATTCCCGCCGCTGCATGGCCAAACATTTTCTCGCCCATCCAAGCGTTCGGATTGGAGTTCTCACACAGCGAGAACAACTGCTGCGTGCAGAAGAAACATCTGCCGCAAGCGATCGGGAAGGGAACCACGACGCGATCGCCGACCGCCAGGTTCGTCACTTCGCGACCGACCTCGACCACCTCTCCCATAAACTCATGACCGAGAATGTCGCCTGTGACCATCGTCGGGATGAAGCTGTTGTACAAATGCAGATCAGAGCCGCAGATCGCCGTCGACGAAATTTTTACAATCGCGTCACGCTGGTTGAGGATCTGAGGATCCGGAACGTCTTCTACTGAAACCGTGGTTTTACCCATCCAGCAATTTGCTCTCATTCTCGAATCCTCCTTTCCTGGTCCAGAGGTTGAGCTGGACGCTGATCGAAATATCCGGCGCCGAAAACCGTGGCGTCTGACACCACGACTTCGCCGACTTCCATCACCTGTTTGAAGCGACGCATGTCGTCTTCAAGTTGCTGGTTTGGTTCTTCGCCGAACAGTTTGGCGACGGCCGCGCCGGCCACGCCTCCCGGCGGGTTGTACTGAATGTTGACTTTGATGATCGTGCCGCGTCGGCCCGGGGCCGGTTCAAAGCGCACGGCGCCCGCGTTATCGACATCGGAATTTTCGAGAGAGCGCCAGGTGATCACGCGGCCGGGATCGTCGGCGACGATCATCGCGTCCCATTCGACTGTCGTGCCCGCCGGGCCTTTCGCAACCCAATGCGAACGTCCTTCCGATAGGTCGTCAACGGAGACGAGATGCTCCATGAATCTGGGAAGATTGCGGAAGTCGCGCCAGAAACTGTAAACCTCATCGGGGTTGCGATTCACAATGCATGATGCGTTTGCATGAACGCCTGTCTTGCCGCCGCTTAACTGCCTCGCGGCAATGACGTCGAGCGCCGTTACGGCGAGCACGTTCGCAGTCGCAAACGTGATGCGTCCTCGTTTTGCGTCGGGCGAAGTGCAGGCTACGCCGAGGCTGGTGAGATCCAGCGCGTCACCCGCCACGCGAGACCAAAGCGCTCCCGCCGGGTTCTTCTGAGCGAAGATGCCGATGCCGGAAGCAATCTCGCGCAGTCCGAACAAACGGATCACGCCCGTGCGATCTTCTGAAACGCCTGAGATCCTCGCGATGAACTTAGGTGCGAGCAGTTCGGTCGTGCCGAGTGCCAGACTGAACCAACCTAAACCCTTTGCTAATCGTTTTGCATTGGTTGAAGGAAGTCCGGGTTCGAAGCGTTGTGAGGTGTAATTCGTTTCGTTTGAAAGTGAAGTGTCTTGGTTGTTTTGCTGTTGGCGGAATGTCTGCGCGGTTCCGCCGCTTTGCTGTCTTGCGACCATTGATAACCCCCCTTGTGCGTTGTTCTTGATTTATGGAAAGGGTAGTCGAAGAGCATGTGTTAAACGTGTCTGTGTTATTGCAAAGTCGTGATGTTAGGGCGAGAAAAGTTCTTGACATTTAATTTTCCGGGATTAGGATGCGCACGTGCGCAACCTCAATCTTGCGGTTTTCATTCTAATCGTCCTTACCCTCGCAGGTTTGAACTCGTGCGACAGCGAAACGGCGAGGGATTCTTTTGAACGCGTGAAGAGCGACAAGAGGATTAGGGTCGGCTACATCTCGTATTCGGAGATCACGTCGCGGGACAATCAGACCGGTGAGTTAAAAGGGTTTCTCGTCGACGTCCTGTATGAGACTCTGAAGGAGCTCGAGATTCCCAAAGAGAATGTTGAGTTTGTAGAAACTGACTGGCAGAACTTCGGACTCGGTCTTGAAACTCGCAAGTACGATCTGAGCATCGCCGGCACCTTCAACACTCCGGTGAGAGCAAAAGTCGTCGAATTCTCGAGACCGATATTCTACCTGGGAAACGGTGCGGTGGTTCGCAGCGACGACGACCGTTTTCACAGTATCCAGGACTTCGATCGATCAGACATCACGATCGCAGTGGTCCAGGGTGAGCAGGGTTATGAGTACGCCAAAATTCACCTGAAGAAGGCAAATCTGGTTTCGTTCTCAGGCGCCGATCTATCGATCGCTCCCTTGCAGGTCAAACTTGGAAAGGCGGATGCAGCTCTCTCCGATCAATACGTTCTATGGAAGTACGTGGCTAGCAATCGTGAAGTAAAGGATGCGCTCAAAGAGAATCCGTACGACGTCTTGCCAATCTGCTGGTCCGTCAGAAAGAACCAAAACGACGCCGCTTTACTTTCTTATGTAAATGCTCAGCTCGACAAACTCGAGCACTCCGGTAAGCTGGAAGAAATCATGGCTCGCTACCCCATGATTCCTTTTGTTAGAAACAAACAATAGGGCTGTTGCTTTACCTCGCACCAACTTAGTTTAGAGCGCCAACTCGGTTACGGTTTGAGTTGGCCCACTCCAACCTGATAACCGGGTCAATCCCGCCATAAAGCCTCGCACACTTTATGACGGACAGGACATCGCGATGAGCCTTCCCGTTCTCGCTATTCTCTTACTCGAGCTGGATGTCCATATCCTTGTGAACGGCGTCCTGCTTGTAGTGGAACTAACTGTTATAGGCTTAACGGTCTTCCATCTCTTGTCGCAACGTAAGAAGCGCAGAAGAGACGCGACCTCGGAAAAGCCGTACGAACCGAGCTTTGCGCTAATCATTTTCACCTTGTTTTCACTGGCTGTTGTCGCCCTGGCGATTATGGTGCAGTTCAATCCGCGCCCGCTCGAGACCATCAAAACTTACTCATCGCTGATTTGGACCGGAATCGTTCTGACGTTTCTCGTTTCGTTGTTGTCGATCGTGTTTGGAACGATCGGAGGCGTGCTGCTCGCGTTACTGATTGCGAAACGAAAAACAACTGCCTTGTCGATGGTCGTTGATTCGCCGACATTGTCGTTCATTTATGTTCTGCTTGGCATCCCGGCCCTGGTCCTGCTTTATCTCACTTACTACAGCGGCGTCCATTCGATTTTCTGGTCGGCGGTAATCGCCCTGAGTATTAACCTGCTGCCGTTCGTGGCCAAGATCATCACCGGCAGCATTCGCGAGATTCATCAGGAGCAGTTGAACTCGGCGATTGCGTTTGGTTACTCGCCCTGGCAAGTCACCCGTTACTTCAAGCTGGGTTTTGTAATCCGACACTCGTTTCAACCGCTACTGGTCCAGTATTACACCACCATCAAGCTGTCGTCGTTTGCCGGACTGATTGGATTGACAGAGATTTATCACGCATCCCAGGAGATCATTAAAGAAACGCAGGATCCAACTACGTCCTACTTCGTGCTCGCCAGCGCCTACGTCATCATCGTTACTCCGTTCGCGATTCTTGCCGATTATTTCGAAAGAAAATGGAAACAGGCGGTGAGTTGAAATGACAATAGAGGTGCAGGCGCTTTCTAAAAGATTTCCAGCCAAGCCCCCCAAGCCGGTGCTCCACGGCATTAGCGCAAAGTTCCCGACCGGACAGGTGTCGGTGATCGTCGGCAATAATGGCAGCGGCAAATCGACCCTGCTGAATTGTGTTCTGGGCTTACTGCCTTTCGAAGAGGGAACCATCAAGGTCGACAACGACGGCGTGCAGTACGATATACAGCCGGAGACTTTGAACGCGATCCCGATCCAGGTCAGACAAAAGATCGGATACATTTTTCAGCATAAAGCGCTGTGGCAGCACCTCACGGTGCTCGATAATCTGATCCATCCACTTTCCAAGATTCGCAAGAAAACGGCGTCCGAAGCACTGGATAAAGCGAAAGAGTACTTCGACCTTCTAGAGTTAAAGGCCGAGCACTTCAACAAGTATCCAAATGAGCTTTCCGGCGGAGAGCAGCGCAAGGTTGCAATCGCCCGCACGCTGGCAATGGAGCCCGAGTTGCTCTTCATCGATGAGCTCGAAGCCAACCTGGACCACTCGGCACTCAAGCTGACTTTGCGCATCCTGGAAAAGCAGTTCGTAGACCAGAAGAAAACGATCGTGATCGTTTCTCATAACCTCGAAATGCTCGAGCCTTTCGTGCCGTTCGTTTCCATTCTTCACCAGGGACAGATCATCGAGACCGGCATGGGCATCGGCGAACTCTTGTCGAAGGAGTGCTCCTCGGCAGAGATGTCCAAAGCGATCAGAGACTCCGTTGATAATTCGACGAGCAAGTGGTTTGTAGTGAGCCGCGGCCTCGAGACGGCCGTAAAGATTTCGGAAATGAACCTCGCCGAGCCGGACTTGAGCAAGCTCCTGATTGACATCGGCCGGACGATTGCCCGGCTTATTCGGAGCTACGATCCCACCGGCGAACACCTTCTATTGATCTCCACCAAGATCGCGATCGACCATTCCTCCTCCGACGTAAGAATACGGTGCACCGAGAAAACCGAAGGTTTTATTCTCGATGGCCAGGAGGTACCGAAGCTCTCGACCCTGGTAAACGTAACCGGCTATCAGGACGGACGAAATGTCTATGGACTTGCTGCTGACTACGTCCAGCAATTAGTGGGGGACCAGCCGATAACGTTGAAGAAAAAAGACCATTTCCAACAACATTACAGTCTAATAGACAGATTTTTTGAGAAGAATGGAGAAGGTCTTTTTTATCAATTTACCACGCGCCATCCGGTGATTACCGGAGCTTATCGCATCGCGATTCCCATCGACGAACGGCGGCGAGACGAAAAAAACTCGTATTACGAATTCTCAACCACCACCCAGAATGTTTACCTGATTGGTTGCAGCGTCGACGGCGAAGTTAAGGGCGTGATCAGCATCGACACTAATTCGCCGCTGCCGTGGTCCGACTTCATGGTCCAACAACTGGTGCTGCTCGGAAACATGGTGGCGATTGCTATCAAGAACCATGACCGTGCGTTCACGTCTCCCGAGTCGAACGGAAATCCCGCGCCGCCTGACAGCGGGACTGAGGACCGTCCGAAAGGGCCAGCCTAAAGACGAATCGTAAAACCAAATAGTGCCTTAGAAACTCACCCGCGACTCACCCCTGGCCACAACCTCACAAGGCCGTATAATCGACCGGCAACCAGACCACGAAGGAAACTGAATGCCGCACCCCTTTCCGTTGCTCCAGGATCTACTGACGCTACTCGTCGTGTCAGTGCCGATTGCTTTTCTCTTCCACCGGCTGCGACTCCCAACCATCGTCGGTTTCATGATCACCGGCGTGCTGATTGGTCCATACGGACTCCGGCTCATCAAGAACGTTGAAGGCATCGAGTTGATGGCGGAGATCGGAGTGGCGCTGCTGCTGTTTACGATCGGCCTCGAGTTTTCACTTCGGCGCCTGCTCGAAATGAAACGTTTGGTGCTGCTGGGCGGAACGCTCCAGGTCGTGCTCTCGATCCTGGCGGTCACAGTCATCGTCTACCTGCTGCACCGTCCCTTAACACAGGCGATCTTCTTCGGTTTTCTGTTTGCTTTGTCGAGCACCGCTATCGTGCTCAAGACTTACATCGATCGCGCGGAGGTCGACGCGCCACACGGACGCGCGGCAGTGGGGATCCTGCTGTTTCAGGATCTGAGCATCGTGCCGATGATGCTGATGATTCCGATACTGAGCGGCCGTAACGCGAGTTCGACCACGCAGATCGTCGTCACGTTTGTGACCGCCGTCGTAGCAATCGCGGCGATCTACCTGGCGACGCGCAGGTTCATTCCTTACATGCTGCATCACATCGTCCGCTTGCGCAGTCCGGAGGTCTTTATCAGTTCCGTCGTGCTGATTTGTCTGGGAACATCGTTTCTCACTGCGCAGGCCGGACTCTCGCTCGCTCTCGGCGCGTTCATTGCCGGCATGGTGCTCTCCGAATCGGAGTACAACCATCAAATCATCGCGGACATTCTGCCGTTCCGCGACGTCTTCAATAGTCTGTTTTTTATTTCGATCGGAATGCTGTTGTCGGTTGCGGCGCTGACTTCAAACATCGTCGTCGTGATTATCCTGGTGGCCTGCCTCATCACTATCAAAGCCCTGATCGCAGTCGCCGTAGTTCGCCTGCTTGGTTACTCGTTGCGCATTGCGACGATGACGGCGATCGGACTTTCGCAGATTGGCGAGTTCTCGTTCATCCTGGCGAAAACGGGTGTTCCGGAAGGACTACTTCCCGACCTCGACTATCAACGTTTTCTTGCGGCCTCGATCATTTCGATGATCGCCACGCCGTTTCTGATCAAGGCAGCGCCGAGAATCGGGTACGCGGTGCAGTCGTTGTTTGGAGCGACTGCGCTCGAGCCGAATGTGCAGAGCTACCAGCCTGAGGAACATGAGCTGAACGATCACGTGATAATCGTCGGCTACGGTTTCAACGGCCGCAACCTGGCGAAGGTATTGCGCCGGACGAACGTTCCGTATCTCGTGCTGGAATTAAATGCCGACGCGGTGCGGAGTGCGCGCTCTGAAGGCGAACGCGTGATTTATGGCGACGCAACGCGCCGCGAAGTGCTGCATTCCGTTGGCATCGACAATTCGCGCGTGCTCGTGCTGGCGATTTCCGATCCTGCGGCCACCCGTCACACCGTGTCGCTCGGACGCGAGATGAATCCCGAGATACACATCATCGTGCGCACTCGTTACATGTCGGAGATCACTGACCTGCGCGAACTCGGCGCCGACGAGATCATCCCGGAAGAATTTGAAACGAGCATCGAGATCTTCTCGCGTGTGTTGACGGAGCTCGGCCTGCCGCGTCACATCATTCAACGCCAGGTTGCGGCAATCAGGAGCGAAGGCTACGAGATATTGCGCCTGCCGACGTTGCCGATGGTTGAGCTGGTGGATATCGCGGAGGCACTCGGTTCAGCGGCCACCGAGACGTTCATTATTCCCCCATTTTCGCCCGCGGCGGGCAAGACGATTGGTGAATTGAAACTCCGAACAAATACGGGTGTCTCCGTTATTGCCGCCATTCACGCCGGCGTCACCGAGATTAATCCGGGTCCGGAAACGCGCATCGACGTCGACGACGTGATCGTTTTGCTCGGAACGCCGGACAAGATTCATCAGGCCATCGAGCAGTATCTTGCCGAGCCGGGCGCCAGGTAAAACATCTTTCCTTCTTTAAGGTAGCGGACGATTGACAAGAATGCGCGAAGGGCTTCTAATGTTTTTTCTCCCGATACCCCCCTTAGATTAAAACCGCCGTGGTCTGGTTTTCCCACGTGAAACCCGAACATGAGTTCCACGCCCACACAACAATCGGAAGATTCCTCCGCACCACCTGAGCTGAACTTTCTCAGCGGCGGCGGCGAAATGGGCGCGCGCATGCGTGCGTTCGACTGGTCCACCAGTCCGGTTGGCCCGGCTGCCGATTGGCCGCAGAGTCTGAAGACGGCGGTTTCGATTTGCATCGGTTCGCGCTATCCGATCGTCATCTGGTGGGGCAATCCCGAGTACACGATGTTCTACAACGACGGGTACATCCCCGTTCTCGGAGTGACAAAGCATCCGGGCTGGTTGGGACGATCCGGGAAAGAGTGTTGGAAGGAAATTTGGTCCACCGTTGGTCCGATGCTGGAAGGCGTGTTTGAGACTGGCGTCGCGACGTGGTCTGAAGATCTATTGCTGGTAATGGACCGGAACATTCCTCGCGAAGAAAACTACTTCACGTTTTCTTACAGTCCCATTCGCGACGATGCGGGCAAGGTGCCGGGCATTTTTTGCGCCTGTTACGAGAGCACGGAACAAGTTATCCGCGGCCGACGCCTGCAAACGCTTCGCGATCTCGGCCGCACCGTGATCGACGTGAAGTCCGCTGAAGAAGCGTGTGAAGCAGCTGCCAGAACGCTCGCGGTAAATCCGCACGACGTTCCGTTCGCATTGCTTTATCTGCTCGACGACGGCGCGCAAAACGCGCCTCTCATTGCCACGACCGGATTCAAAGAAACCAGCAAAACGATTCCCGAACAAGTGGCCTTGAATGAGTCGGCGGCGTGGCCATTCCTCGAAGTCTTCAAGACGGGCACCGGGGAAATCGTTACCGATCTTATTCCGCGCTTTGGAGCGTTACCCGGTGGTCCATGGCCTGACTCGCCGGAAGCTGCGTACGTGTTGCCGATTGCGGCCCCGGGAAAGATCAAGCCAACCGGATTTCTGGTCGCCGGACTCAGTCCGCGACGGGTTGTCGACGCCGACTATCGGAGCTTCTTCGATCTGATTGCCGGGCACGTCGGCACGGCAATCGCCAACGCTCGCGCTTACCAGGAAGAACGCAAACGAGCTGAAGCACTCGCGGAGATCGATCGCGCGAAGACGGCGTTCTTTTCAAACGTGAGTCACGAGTTTCGCACACCGTTGACCTTGATGCTTGGACCCCTGGAAGAGGCGTTGACTGAGACGCGGCTGCTACCCGACGTCCGCGAACGTCTCGACGTGGCCCATCGCAACAGTATCCGGCTGCTCAAGTTGGTCAACACGTTGCTCGACTTCTCGCGCATCGAGGCCGGGCGCATCGAAGCGGTTTACGAACGTGTCGACCTGTGTGCGTTGACGAGAGAACTGGCGAGTGTGTTTCGTTCAACAATCGAGAAGGCCGGACTCAGTTTTACAGTTGATTGCGATCCGCTCAGCACGCCGGTGTACGTCGACCGCGAGATGTGGGAGAAGATCGTTTTCAATCTGGTTTCCAACGCTTTCAAATTCACCTTCGAAGGCGAGATTACGGTCTCACTCAAAGAAGAAGGAGATCGCGTTGAGCTGTCCGTGAGCGATACCGGCACTGGAATCCCTGAAGACGAAGTGCAGCACCTGTTTGAACGTTTTCACCGCGTGAAAGGCGCGCGTGGTCGTAGTTACGAGGGATCGGGGATCGGGCTCGCGCTGGTCCAGGAGCTGGTGAAACTGCACCAGGGCAGTGTGAGGGTGGTGAGCGAGGTTGAACGCGGCAGCACCTTCACCGTCAGCATTCCGATGGGGTCGGACCATCTTCCTGCGGATCGTCTCGGCGCTGCAAAAACGCTCGTATCCACAAACTTGCGTGG
>Ga0065715_10000633_pt1 | contig 11999 bp, 12 predicted proteins | sample MisBulReplicate1_FD_59102 | JGI IMG/M metagenome (GOLD analysis project Ga0065715, IMG submission 59102) | Miscanthus rhizosphere microbial communities from Kellogg Biological Station, MSU, sample Bulk Soil Replicate 1 : eDNA_1 v2 (version 2) | ecosystem: Host-associated > Plants > Roots >...
GTTAGCTACGGCAGACTTGGGAGTTGCGATAGGGTCTGGAACAGATGTCGCAAAGGAGACAGGTGGTATCATACTGATCAAGGATGATGTTCGAGATGTCGTTACAGCGCTTGAGCTAGGAAAGAGGACTGTTGCCAAAATAAAACAGAATCTTTTCTGGGCCTTTGCATACAATACAGGCCTAATACCAATCGCTGGCGGAGCCTTAGTCCCGTTCCTAGGAGTAGGAATATTTGGATGGCTTCCAATGCTGGCGGCAGTTGCAATGGCTATGAGCTCTGTAACTGTAGTAGGCAATTCTATATTGCTTGGAAGATATAAACCTAGGTTACTGCCCAGAGGAGCGAAACTGGAAAAGGATCAAACTCATTTTGCTACTCGGACAAACTTATAGTCAGATTTGGCTAATCTATTTTTTATCTCTTCAATGCTTATTAATGTTGGATCAAACTCAACGATAACGCTATCTGTCATGTAATCTATTCTGATAGCCTTAACTGCTTTTTCACCCTTGAGCTGATTCTCGATAATTGGCTTGCAACTTATGCAGTACATTCCCACAATTTTGAACGAAGCCATTTCTGTTGTCAAAATACTTTTCAAATCGTACAAAGTTGACGTATTTTTGTGTTTGGTCAGTAATTATTTATTCTTGCTGTTTCGGAGAGATATTTGAATGGTTAAGATGCAATTCTCTTATTATCAAGTTGTTCACTTTAGGTCTTAGCAAGGGGGGGTCGATTAATACTTCAATTATTTACTCTTTCTTCTTGACACAGGACATTACTTTAGTAACTCCAGGTGCCGCCGCAGCAGAGACTTTGTCAGTTAAATTAGACTAATATCCTGAGTTTTCATATGAACCCAATGGTCATTGCACAGATATTAATAAGAACAAGTTCTCTGTTCTGGAATCGGAGGAAGTTTTGCGTACTGGTACGAACCAAGGACTGATTCGAAATTATAATTTATCTCCTCACATTAATTTAATTTTATATAGTGCTGNCCCGTAACACAGCTATAGAATGCGGCGGAATCCCATTTTNACTGCTGATATTCTTCAAGCAATTTCAGATAAAGATTCATTAGAAATATTTAGNTTTATAGCGAATAAGAAAGCGAAAAGGATTGATACTAACACTCTTCAGAAATTGAATGGGCTCTCTAANAAGCAATATTATTTGAGGATGAGGAATTTGACAAGATGTGGANTTGTTAAAAGAACATTAGGATTATATCAATTAACGTCGTTCGGTAAAGTCATCTATTCAAGCAAGTTGAAAATAGACGCTGCTATCAAAAGTTACTGGGCTTTAAAAGCTGTGGATTCATTTGTGGCAGCCCGTGAAATGAATTCAAGAGTTCGCAAACAATTAATAGATTCTGTAATAAGGGATGACATAATTAAGAATATTTTGTTGAGTGAAAATTAGTCACTCATTATCGTAATAATATTCTGGTTGAACTATATGAGAATAAAACTATCCGTATTGCTACCAGCGGTTATGAAGGCTCTTGGGTTGGTTGTGGACTGGAACAAGGAAATCTAGAGTAAATGGCTAAATAATATGTTGTAAATAACCGAGAGTATGCGCTTTGGTTTACAGCATCCTAATTTCAATTTTGATTACAAAGATAATAATACTTCTCAAATCTTCGATAATTTAAAAAATCTTGCTGTGTTAGCTGAAAAGAATGGTTTCGATTCATTCTGGGTCATGGATCATTTCCACCAACTCCAAATGTTGGGTCCACCTGGAGACCCAATGCTTGAAGGATGGACTACAATATCAGCTCTCGCTGGAGTAACCACTAAAATAAAGCTAGGAACACTTGTTACTGGTATTATATACCGACACCCTTCCATCTTAGCCAAGATGGGTGCCACGCTAGACGTTCTAAGCAAAGGAAGATTGTTCATGGGAATAGGGGCTGGGTGGAATGAGCAAGAATCTCTGGCCTACGGTATAGCTAGTTCTTTCCCTCCTAATCCAGAGAGGTTAGACCGTCTAGAAGAAGCGATACAGATTATACGAAATATGTGGACTACCGAACCTACTGCTACCTTCATTGGTAAATATTATCAAATCAAAAATGCATACTGTAATCCTAAGCCAATACAACGACCCTCACCACCTATAATGGTTGGTGGAGGCGGAGAGAAAANAACGCTCGAGATAGTGGCAAAGTATGCTNATGCTTGTAATCTANTTGGGTCTCTNGAAACGGTAAAGAGAAAACTAGAAGTTTTGAAACAACATTGTAAGAACGTGGGCAGAGATTTCGAATCTATTTTGAAAACTAAACTTGGTAGTGTTTTAATTGATGACACCGAAGAATCGGCTAAGCGAAGGGTTGGCCAGGTTTTTAAAGGATGGCCTGAAGAACAAATTAGAGAATACGTCATTTACGGAACTACAGATAGCGTAATAAAACAAATTGAGATGTTCGAGGAAGTGGGAATTCAATATTTGATAGTAAATTTAGATTTCACTCGGGAGTTTGAAGAATTAGAACAATTCGCCAAGAATGTTGTCAATGAGATTAATTCGCGTTAGTACCCTTTACCCTAATCTTCCGTTTCTGTAATCCTCAATGGCTTGAACAATCTCTTGTTGAGTATTCATTACAAAAGGACCATATCTTGCTATTGGTTCTCTCAAAGGGACTCCCCCAATTAGCAATAATTCNAATGGTTCTTTAGAGGCACTAGTAGATTGGATATANACNTCCTTTCCGTCATTATCAAATACTACCAAGTTTCCTCTTTCAACTATTTTGTTATTTCTCTGTCCAAATAACCCTTCTCCTCGAAAAACATAAGCAAATGCGTTATATTCCTTTGGAACAGGTTGTGCAATTCTAGCATCAGGTTTTAGCTTGAAATGTAAATACATAATGGGAGTGATTGTGTTTATTACTGCCTTTGCGCCTAATGATTCACCTGCTATAATTTTAACGGTAATCTTCCTATCTTTTGTAGTTACCGTTGGAATTTTTGAGCTAGGTATGTCTTGATATCTTGGTTCCATCATCTTATTACTTTTAGGAAGATTAACCCATAACTGAAATCCGTGTAAACGTCCTCCATTTCTACTAAATTCTTTTTCAGGCATCTCTGAATGAATAACTCCAGAGCCGGCAGTCATCCATTGTATATCTCCAGCACTAATCGTACCAGCATGACCATGGGAATCTTCATGTTCAAATTTTCCTTCTATTAGGTACGTTACTGTTTCAAAGCCTCTATGGGGGTGATTAGGAAATCCTTTTTGACCTCCAGGCCTTATGTCCATTGGTCCCATTTCATCTAATAACAAGAATGGGTCTATTTCTGAGACGTAATTATTTGGAAAAGATCTATTCAATCTTACGCCTTCGCCATCTTGAGTCGATTCACTCCTAATTACATGTAAGACCGAACGCGTTGACGTGTTATACATATAATCATTACTTACTTTTTTTTGTTCCGGATATTCTATTATTTCTTCACGGGTTATTTTTGTCATACTACATTATGCACCCAATCCTATTTAAAATCAGTAGTAATTTAATACTAGGTAAGTATTTAAAATCTTACTTGGGTAGCAATAAAACCTTTTGCCTTTCTCACAAATAGTAGATTATTAGCACTCACGAAATCACATTTTAGAGATGACTGTCAACGAATGCAATCGTGGCTCAATCGTCAGTCAATATTCTTGCTAAATTAGTGTATGAAATTTTCCGTACTTATAAGAGGAGTGAAATATGGCCTATTCTCGTTTGACTCTTTCATAGATACATTTTCATGTCCTATTCTGGCTATTTATGAAACTAATTCCATTGAATTGCCAAATTCCTTTGAATTTCCGAAAACTTTTCTGCAAGGATGACTATTATAAAGATTCATTATTCACTGAACACCTACGAGATAGAGTAGTATAAAAGTGGGAGTCTTAAATAGACCACATGTCAAATGTCGCGAATATTAGTCAGGAAAAGAAGGAAGTAATTAGGAACCTCTACCTTTCTGGAATTGGCGAAGAATTTATTGCAATGCAGCTTGACTTGGAAATTCCTGTCGTAATTCAAGTCTTGAAAGAACTAGGAGAGTACAAGTCTTGAAAGCAAGTCAATATTGATTTCGCCTATTCAATTATCTGTAATATCTAAAATCACTACTACTAAATCAAGTAGTATCAAATAATTTATGCTAAATATTGCTTATTACAACATTGACTTATCGACTAAAGAGTTCAGAAGATCTCTGCAGAAGTGAGTGAGACTTAAATAAAGTGCAATCCATATGATATTAGTTAAAATGAATTCATCTAGGAAATATGTGATTGGGACGATTATATCTGCAATTTTGATAGCTGGGATTTTGACATTCCCGCTAGCCTTTGATCATCAATCAGCTGATGCAAGGAAGGTCAAAGTAAAAGCTGGTAAGAGCAAGATAAAGAGTAAGATTCAAGCAATAGTGGGCGCTGCCGGTAAAAATGGAAAGGATGGAATTAGCTCCGATGGCAACCCTGGAAGTGGTACTAACGGTAACCCCGGCAGCAGTACGAACGGCAGTCCGGGTACTGGTGGGAGCAAAGGTATCATTATTGCTCTGCCTGGAGCTAATGGTGTTAGTGATGCTACTGGATCTGGAGGAGCTGGAGGAGCTGGAGGAGCTGGAGGAGCTGCAGGTATAGGCTGTGTTGGTGCTAGTTGTGATGCAGGAGCTGGAGGAGCTGGAGGAGCTGGAGGAAGTAATTTAGGCCTAGCGGGAAATGCAAACGGTGGCTCAGCTTGTGAATCTAATGCCGGCGGGACGTCCCCTGCGTGTGAAACTGGAAACGGCGGAAGCGCCAATGGAGGACTGGCCGGCCCTGGAGGAGCTGGTGGTATAGGACTTGGTGGTGCTGGTGGACAAGGCGGACAAGCAACTGGCGGCAGCGGAGGAGCTGGTGGCTAGACAAAGCAAATTTGATACTTGAAATAATAATCTAATTAAAGAAAAAAGGGTAAAGCTAAGGCTCTTCATAACAAATACATTTATTTTCTTTCAATCAATGTCATAAAAAGAAAATATGAACTAGATGAGAATAATAGTTCGTTCTTTAGACTAGCTATGATCTTGAGATTCTTCGTTGCCAGTAATGGAAACGCGAAAATAATTCTATGGGTGTCTGTGTCAATACGAGCAGGCAAATCCATAAGTATGACCCAATCTATCAAAGAAGCAAATTGTAAAGGCAAGAAGAAGAGGACTGCTAATTTTCTATTTAAATGGATTAGATAAGAATTGGTGAATCTCTCTCTTCATTGGCTCTCCAGAGACGGAAAGCTGCTATTAACTGCAAGAATTTTACGAACATTCGCATACGGATTTTTAAGTGTAGTTATAGCGATATATCTTCGAATTATAGGATTTAGTGATATTGAAGTAGGAATTCTTTTAGGATGCACGCTCATAAATAGCGTAATATTTACTCTTTTTGCAAGCTTCTATGCAGATAGAATCGGCCGAAGAAAAATCCTTATTATATATGCCTTATTGATGTCACTTTCTGGCATAATATTCACAATTTCAGATAGTTATTTTCTCTTAATATTGGCAGCATTTATTGGTACAATAAACGTTACGGGATCAGAGACTGGAGCTTTTCTTTCTATAGAACAAGCAATATTGCCCCAAACAATAAAAGATACTAAGAAGAGAAACACAATCTTTGCCCTATATAATTTAGTTGGGATGTTTGCCATGTCGGCTGGAATTCTACTCGCCGGAATCCCATCCATCTTACAACAAGGACAATATGGGTTTAACGCAGCAGAATCAATTAGACCACTATTTGCTCTCTACGGTAGTATTGGAATTGTCCTCATGATCATTTACTTGACACTATCAGGAGACATTGAAGTTAGACAGAAAGGCCCACAAAAATCAATCCTTAAGACCTTATCACCACAGTCACGTAAGATTGTCGGCAAACTCTCCGCTCTTTTTTCAATTGATTCATTTGCAGGAGGCTTTGTAATTCAAAGCGTCGTAGCATTGTGGTTTTTTACTAGGTTCAATGTGAACTTGTTGGACCTTTCCTACATCTTTTCGATTGCGGGAATTCTTACAGGTCTTTCGTACATAGGAGCTGCGAAAATTGCAGATAGAATAGGACTGATAAACACGATGGTTTTCACTCACATTCCATCCAATTTGCTGCTTATTTTAGTTGGATTTGCACCTAACATAGAACTTGCTATTGCCTTTTACTTAATCAGAATGACTTTGTCTCAGATGGATGTTCCTACCAGGCAATCATACATCGTTTCCGTTGTATCAGAAGAGGAAAGAACAGCAGCTGCTGGACTGACAAATATATCTAGAAATGTTTCGCAAGCTGTTTCTCCATCTTTAACTGGTTATATTCTTCAATCCTCATTGTCGTTGGCCTCCCCATTTGTCTTTGGCGGTATAATAAAAATTGTTTATGACATGATTTTATATCTTAATTTCAGAAATTTAAAGGCAGACCATGAACGGTAAAGGATTTGCTAACTATTGTATTTGTTCCACTCTATAATTTTTTACCACAGAATAGCAACAGGCCCTCGACAGAATCAAAATTTGGGTGGCCTTGGCTTGGGGAACGAATATCAAAGTAGTGGAATAACGGAGTTACTTCATAATATGACCTATAGGAGACCTAGAGAGATATAGTATTCCCCGGCTTAAGAGTTCGACCTAAAAGTATTATACTGCTTGATACTTGTATGTTCTACATATGCATTCAGTCTTGAAATCTTGTTCTATCGAAGGGCCATTCTTAGCCTTCCATTTTTTAGACAAACTACCGCATTCACGTCGGGTTGAGAAAATAAGCTATCAAGCCAATAGACTCGAGCAACATTTCTCTTAGCTTAGATACTTGGTTAGAAATGACAGGGTCTTCTCCCACGCATCTTGAGTCTCTTTAGGAGCATAATTGGCGCCTGATGGATTAGCAAAAGCGTGTCCGACACCCTTGTAAATATAAATTTCATTTGGAATTTTCAGTTCATTCAAAGTGGATTTGAATTGATTCACCTTTTCTACAGGAATGGCTCTATCTTGATCTCCAAAGACTCCAAGGACAGGCCACTTTATCTTTGACAAATTTGAATTATCCGTAATCAAAGGTGTCCCGTAGTATACTATGGTTGCAGCCAACGGATGATCCTTGCTGTTTAACGCCAATTGCAGTGATTGTCCACCACCAAAACACCAACCCATTGATACAATTTTGGAGGGGTTAACATTGGGTAAGGAGCTAACATACTTTACTGCTGATTGAAGATTATTTATCGCGATTTCTGGATTACTCCTAACTGCCTGTGTCAGTCTTCTTGAATCATTTTGTTCAGTTGCAATTTCACCCTTGAATAAATCTACTGCGAGAACAACGTAGCCATGTTTTGCTAGCAGGTTCGCCATATTCTTAATGTGTTCGTTTAATCCTTTATTCTCATGAATCATTATGACTGCAGGAAGTTTACTTCTGTTGGAAGACTGGTTTTCTTGTGATGAGGCGGGGTAGACCAAATACCCTCTGGCATTGTCAAAGTAATTTACCGTGTTATTGCGTAATTCGACTTGAGAAGCATTGCCTGCAAGATTACTTAGAACAGTAACATTTCTGGTGGTAGAACTACTTGAATTAGTTGATTGCTGGCCTTGAACCAAGTTTGTAAAGCTGGGAAGTGAGATCATGGAACCTAGAATTAAAAATATAACCAGTGACAAACAACTTTTACTCATATTCATGTTCGATGGGAGGAAGATTATTTATCCTATACGGAACAAAGTTACCAGTACTATAATATTCCAAATATGGCAAAAGAGAAAGTTCCTGAATGGTTAAGATAGAACCGATCTTTTAGTAATGTCTTCAACATACACGAAATCCATCAAACTAGTGTAAATAATCAATTTGCTGATGCTTACTAAATCGGCCTTGTGCTGTATGGTAGTTAATTGAACATAGCACTCATATTCTATCAGGAAGAATTGATTAATTCCCTAGAGAGAATTTGTCAACTACTTTTTCCTCATTATTTATAAACCAACCATCAATGTGTCTAGAAGTTGCATTGGCTATCTGCAAATCTAGTATAGTTATTCCATTTTCTCCTGTAATACATAGTGCAGGTACTCCGTTTTGATCAGTCTTGGAATCACATGGATACATCTTTGAACCCTCATCATGAGTTCCAGTACCATAAATTCCATAAAGAAGGTTAGAAATAATTTCCTTTTGATAATTGTGATTATGAGCTTGGAGAACCACACTTACATTATTGGCTTTGAACATTGGGTTGTAGCAATTGAACTGTCCATTGTCTGGATGCGTACTCTTTACTGTAACAAAAGGTTGGTGAACCATGGCAAATTTGTACTCTGCTCGTGATTGTTCGACATTACTTTTAACTATCAGATATTGAGGGCTGGAGCAATCAAATTTAGTGTTAGCATCAATATTGAATACTGAGAGATTACCCTGGGCAAAATCATGTTTTCCAAAAGTCCTGTTCGTTCCGAGCCATGAATTTACATTGCTACCAGAATCATGATTACCAACTACGATATCAGAATTATTTTTATTGAATCCATGTTTTGATAGATCCGCTAGCACCGCACTACCATCAGTATACTCAAAATCGCCAGCTAACAATAAAGTTTGAACATGATATTTGTTCATTAAATCTAGTTGTCTGGTTAGCCCAGGATTAGAATCCACATCACCAAATACGGCTACTCTATACGTCATTGAAGTATTGACTGCCAGAGGCGGGACGGCATTCTGGGCTAATGCAAACCCAGTATAAGTNATCAGAAATAATGAGNTCAGGACTACAANTATAAAATAAAATGGAAAATAGTTAGTCGTAAATTTGTCAAAAGATTTTTTCAAAACAATCACCCGATTTGCAATATCTGAATCCATATCCATATCACTTTTTCAAAGGGTAAATTAAACAATGTGGTACAAGTCTTTAAATGACATACAACCATAGCACCTTTAAGCTACCCGGTTATATCACTGCCTCAATAACCCTTGAATGTTAGACGTCAGTTGAAAATCGCTTTGGAGATAGTCGAATAGTATGTTCACTAAAATTATATGACTTCGTTCAAAAAAATTATTGACAACGTATAGATGCTTGTACCACATTGTTTATCTACTCTTTATAAATTAAAATTGTCACCTAAATTGAAATTTGATATCCTATACATTATGCCCTTATTGCTCACAGTTGTAGTACTATTAACATTTGGCAATTTTAATGCAAGTTCCTTAGCTCAGTCAAATTCAACTCTCAGTATTGATAATGTTACTGGCAGCATTACACCTTTAGCAAACACGACCTCTAATCAGGGCGAGTTAAACACAAATACTACGTCTTCATCGCCAGACTCTATACCAACCGCACAATCGGTATTTGATACGGGCACAATGAAATTACCTTCTTCAGTAAAAGGTGCTATCATATTTATTCCAGACGAAGCTCACCATCCTCCAGCAGACGATAAGACAATAAGTCCAAAAAATCCTAATTACCTTCCTAATACTCTCGAAATTCCAGACGGCACAGAAGTAGCATTTGTTCATGATGATCCACAGCACATACATGTAGGAATAATCAAAGACAAGGCTGGGAATGAGTTATGGACTACTATTCCAGTGAAAGCCCCTGATGGTTCGGATACAAAGATACTAAGTGCTTCTGGATCACCTTATAGCATTACTGACAAACAATATACCCCTCCGATGCAAGGAAAAATTATAATTACTCCTGAAAAATCAACCGGTACTCTTACAGTGGGTGGATTCTTCTGTCCAACTAATCAATTACCTGACTGCAAGTCTCAATTCACTAAAGCTGGATTCCAGATTCTGTCCGAGCACAGTTTCGTGACTAAGTCTGTTCAAAAAGATATTAGCGGAGACAATACACTTTTGATCTATTCCACTACACTTCCAGTAAAAGATGCCCTGCCTCTTCTAGGGCCGATAATTAAATCATTGCCCTACAAGTAGAAATGTACTACCAGAACAGCGGCATCATTTTATTGCATAATTTGTGGGTAGGCTTCGCGCTCATAGACGTTACCGCTTAGGGTAAATTTAGTAATGGTAAAAGTAACTACACTTGCATTATTTGCTTCATTTTTTTTATTGCTGATAATACCACTTTTAATATTTCCGTCTTATTCACAGACTAATGTAAATAATACTAATCCTCTAGATCAAGGTAACGTTTCTATAACTGAAGATAGATCCCCATCCTTGGACAATACTTCCCGCATATCTTTCGTTTTCAAATTTAAGTGGGGCTCATTCGGGACAGGAAATGATCAATTTCGACGTCCACACGACGTGGCTTTCGATTCAAAGGGATTCGTTTACGTAACTGATAGAGACAATAACAATGTGCAAAAATTTACGCACAATGGTACATTTGTCAAGGCTTGGGGATCGACCGGGTCGGCCGACGGCCAATTTAAGATTCCGTACAGCTTAGGAATAGACCCTCAAGATAATATTTACGTTGTAGATAGAGAAAATCACCGAATACAAGAATTTGATAGTGACGGCAAGTTTATAGCAAAATGGGGTAACGGTAGGGGAAGCGCAGACAACCAATTCAAGCGACCAGAAGACATTACTTTTACCCCCAATGCGATTTTTGTAACAGATACTGGAAATAACAGAGTATTGAAGTTCGACAAAAATTTTACTCTTGTAACTAAATGGGGCACTAAAGGCACTGGCGATGGTCAATTTGTCCATCCACATGCAATCGATGTTAATTCGAATGGAAATGTGTACGTTGGAGAATTGGACAGACCGGGGGTTCAAGTCTTTGATAGCAATGGAAAATTTCTCAGAAAGTGGGGTTCGGCAGGAACGGGAGATGGACAATTTTCTATTCCTCAAGAACATATAGCAATAGACAAAAATGATCATATCTACATCGTTGACGGTGCTTCAAATCCGAGAGTGCAAGTTTTCGATACCAATGGTACTTTTATTACGAAAGTAGGAACCTTGGGATCTGGAGACGGCCAGATGAAAAAACCAGAACATGTCTCAATCGATCCTGATGGTAATTTATATGTAGTTGACAGAGGTAATGCGAGGATGCAGGTTTTCTCACTCATTAATGGCACGGCGACTTCGTCTCAGTAGATTAGCTGATAACAAACTATTTCAGTTGATCCTTAACTTATAGTCAAAAGTTGGCGGGGAATAACACTGAATAACCACAAAGTAATTTGTAATAGATTACCATCTTTAAAGCTGAACAGAATCAATAACCGGTCAATAAACCCTTTTTACAAGTTTCCTTTCAGGGTACTCAATTGATATGAATGTTATTGACCAGGTGGAAATTATCATTATTGGTGCCACAATTGGTTTATCCATTTTACTTTCCATATTGTCAGCCTCTGCATACAAGAGAACTAAACTTAAAAAGATGATTTATGCGACTATCGCTTACTCTCTGTTTGCGATTTTTTCTATTAACCAATTTTACGAAGAGTATGCATTGGAGGGAGGCAATGGTGCTCATCCTAACCTTATATCTGACATTGCTCTTCATGCAGTACCATTAGCGATTCTGGTATTGTTCTTCGTAGGAATTGTGAAAAAGGAGAATTATAATCACTAATAGGCAATATTATATGGATTAACAATTCACTATTATTCTCATTTTTGGTTTAAGAAAATAACTTATTTATTGGTACGATCCTCTAAATGCTAACCCTAGATTAGGCAAAGGGGACAAGAGGAAAGCAATTTCAAATTCATATAACTGTCCCACAATGATTATATCAAAATCCTTTCTGAATTCCACTGAAGCTCGCAGTTGGAGGTTAGTTTGCATAATGCTCAGGGAATAACTAGTCAAAGTCTCATATTAATGACTATTATTATGTCGTCAGGACTGGCTTCAGTTTTGCTTACCAGTCCTATTTTAGC
>Ga0065715_10089243_pt1 | contig 11983 bp, 4 predicted proteins | sample MisBulReplicate1_FD_59102 | JGI IMG/M metagenome (GOLD analysis project Ga0065715, IMG submission 59102) | Miscanthus rhizosphere microbial communities from Kellogg Biological Station, MSU, sample Bulk Soil Replicate 1 : eDNA_1 v2 (version 2) | ecosystem: Host-associated > Plants > Roots >...
CAACCTGTTCGGCTGATTTCAACTGAAGAGAATGCGCAGGCTGATGCGCTAGTCAGGGTCCAAACCAAGTAGCTGAAATAATCTACAAAAACAAACCCAAGCCGGAGATCAGTACCGGCCTCTTCTCCATTACACCCTTCACCACACAGGAACTATCCCATGCGCGTTACCTTGAACCAGGATGAGCTGTTCGGTGCCATCACCGAGCACCTGCGCGACAAGCTCAACCTCAGCGACACCGCTTCCATCGAGATCAGCTTCACTGCCGGCCGCAGCCCGAAGGGCTACACTGCCGACGTGGACATCACCTACCCAGCTTCGGAACTGGCCCAGAAGTGCACCGCCAAGCCGCACGAAGGTGACACCACCGAAGCCAGTCAGGATGATTCCAAGGTTTCGGTGGCGACGAACGTCCCGGATGCAACAGCCGGTGGTGCCGTCTCTCCGAACTTGTTCGACATCTGATCCAACAGCGTTAGAAACTCCGTAGGTGGAGTCTGAATCCCCCGGTGCTAGTACGAGGCCGGGGGTTTCTTTTAGTGCTACCGGCTGCACCCTGTCGCCACGACATAGCAGGCCAGAATCCCGTGAGCCGTCGCGTGAGGAAACTGGTTGGGCTCCCCGAGCTTTCAGGGTGCAGCCTGTAGCACTCAACAACGAGATCATCCATGAGCAACCAAGCAACTGCTGTCATCGTTCTTGACAGCGTCAGTGCAGCAGGCAAACGCCTGACCACGTTCCAGCTGCGCTACTGGCGTCCGATCCATTCGGAACTGATGACGCATCGCGTCTTCTCTCGCAATGCTGGCTCCAGTCGAGCCAGGCCCAGCAAGGCAATCATCGAGCAGGTTCGTGACAACCCGTGGGGACCGATCCACTGGGGTGCCAACCAACCCGGTATGCAGGCTCACCAGGAACTGGCTGGCCTCGATCTATACGATGCCAAGAATGTCTGGGGCTCGGCTGCACGAGAAGCAGCAGCTTGTGCTGAAACGATGGTCAAGATCGGTGCCCACAAGCAGATCGTCAACCGGTTGCTCGAACCGTTCACCTACATCGATGTGTTGGTCACCGCCACCGATTACGCCAACTGGTTCATGCTCCGCGATCACGCGGATGCTCAGCCGGAAATCCGTGAACTGGCGCAGCTGATGAAGGCTCAGTACGACGCCAGTGTTCCCGACCTCATCTGCGATGGTCAGTGGCATCTGCCATACATCACCCCTGATGACTGGGATGAAGCCACCCGCTACTGCCAAGCTGGTCGCATCACCCGCGACATGCCTTCCTACGCGGAGAAGCTGGATATCCTTCGCAAGATTAGCGTGGCTCGTTGTGCCCGAGTGTCTTACAAAGCATTCGATGGCACCGTGGCTCCCATCGAAAAAGACCTGGCGTTGTTCGAGCAACTGCTCGTGAGCCAACCGCTGCATGCCAGTCCTGCCGAACACCAGGCTACACCTGATGTAAGTCTCGGTATGCGGATTCGACCCGGTTCAGCGACATTCGACAATCCGTTTGGTGATGAGGAGTTGGTGTGGAAGATGCCGTACCTCCATGGCAACTTCACAGGCTGGAAGCAGTATCGTAAGATGCTGCCCAACGAGTTCCTCGCAGGATAAGCCGCGTCCTCTCCCCCCTTTTGGGGATGCGGCAATACGGGGCACCCTAACGTCAGGGGTACAAGCCACGGAGATGAAAGGCCTCTCCGATCATCGTTTCACCGTAGCGCGAACCGTGGTCTGCAACGAGCAGATACAGATAACACGGGATAGGCGGTGACTCGATCTTCTTCTGCGGGATAGCTCAGTTGGTAGAGCAAGCGGTCGATAACCGCTAGGTCGTTGGTTCAAATCCAACTCTCGCAACCAGTTCGTGATTCGTCATTGCTTAACGGCCAAAGCAGCAACCTGAAGTAGTCGCTGTATAAATTCAGGCTCTGAGACTCCGGTTCGACTCCGGAACGAATCACGATTCATTTCACCCAACAGAGAACACACGATGAGCCCAACCATAATCTGGCTGCAGATGTACGCCGTGTCCCGCCAAGTTGGTGACGACCATGTCACAGCGATCAGGCAGGCCAACGAAGCAGTCGAAGTCTGCAAGGGCTTCGCGAGCTAAGTTTGGAAGAAGCCCGCCTGGGCGTAACCAGGTAGCAGGAAGGCCCCCGTAATGGGGGCCTTCTCGTTTCACAACCAAGGATTCGTCATGGCAGTCCGCATCTACCACCACCTCGGCAAGAATCAGTTGCGCGACTGGCTACACGTCGAGATCGAGGAGGATGAGGACGGCACCAAGCATGTCACCTTCGTTTCACGCTGGCATGTCAGCAAACGCTTTCCGATCAGTTGGAGTTATGGCAAGGACTTCACTGACGAAGAAATCCTGCGAGACGGTAATCTCGCAGGAAAGTGCACAGAGATGTTCGGCCCTGACTGGTGGGTCGGCAGCATCCGCATTTAGAACATCTGGTTCCAGAGGATGGTCTCGTGCGCCGAGAACAACGGATCGATGCCGGTGGAGTATGAGAAGTTCACATTCCACGGCAGCGTATCCATCAGCGTTGCCAGTCCCAACAATCCACCCACCTGGGAACCAATCAGGAAGGCGGCTGGATTCTTCCTTGCCCGACGGAATGCCATCTTCATGATCCGCAGCTTGTAGTTGTAGAACCACAGCAGACCCATGTCCTCACCGTAGGTGCGCCAGCGTCCCGGCAGACGAGCGTAGTTGACGAACTCGTCGTTGATCTCCTTCAGAGCCACCTGGTGCAACGCCTCGGCCATCGTCAGCTTCTTGGTCGTGTCGTTGGCGTACAGGTCGAAGGCTTCCTTCTTGGCCGCCTTGTCCTGCGTGGTGAGCCATTCGTACATCGTCGCCTTGGCCACGAAGTCGCCATACTGCACCATGCGATCCAGGCCCTTGTAGAGACTGGTCTCCTTGCTCACGGCCAGGTTGTTGACCAGGGTGCCTACCGCTGGCGGGAGCTTGCCCAGCTGCTTCTCGGCCCAGTCCGTGAAGTCACCGACCATCGAGAATTCCTCGGTCTCACTGAGGCCCTCGGCAATGGTCGGCATCTCACCGGCCTCGATCAGGTTGTAGATCGAGAGCTTCCGCATCTCGTTCTTCAGGAACGCTTGCTCGGTATCGATCCGGGCCTTGGCCTTGGGATCGCTGGTCGCCAGCCCTTCCGCCGTCAGACGGGCGATCCGCTGCTGGTAACCCAGGTAGGACACCAGTTCCTTGTGCTTCTGCGACTGTACCCGCAGGTTCCACACCGGATTACCAGTGATCATGAACAGCTGAATCTGGTTGGACGCCAGATTGTTCAGGGCCACCACCAAAGACTTCACGATGATCGTGTCTTTGGCGCTGCTCACCAAGGCTTGCCAGCCTTCTTCGGCCGTCAACAGGTATTTGTAGGCGTTCTTACCCAACACTTGGCGAGACAATGCTGCAATGTTGGCGTTGGTGGCTTTCTCATACCGGTTGTCGCCGGTGAAGAAGTTGCTTACCCCAGCTTTGTGGTAGCCGATGGCATCATTCAGCTGGTCACGACGTACCCAGATCGGTGGGTTCTTCGAGCCGTCGGCGAAAGCGTTCTCCAGCTGCACCTTGGTGTGGTACGGCAGGGTCTCCCAGACGTTGAGGATCACCTTGTCGAACTTGGCGTTCGGATCCTTCAGGTCGTACGGCTGGCGGATGTTGACGAACTCGCCCTCCCGCTTGTCCTTCTGGCCCTGGTCCCAGGTCTGGCGCAACAGATCAGCCGCTGCCTGGTTCTGGCCGTGGGCCACCCGTTCCTCATGGAGTCGGCCCAGCCAGATGCCAGCAGCGTCTGAGATGCGTCCCACGGTCTTCGTATGGCGTTCCACCATGGCCGGGTCCAACGACCGTTGGAAACCCACCACGTCGCCTGCAGCGTCATACAGTGCGGTGTACGGCAGGTCCTCGCCATTGAGGATCCGGCTTTTGATTTCACCCACTGCCTTCAGATGGGTGATGGTGGTCTGGATCGAGGGATCGGTCGGCATACCACTGTGGAAGTGGATGCCATTCATGTGGAAGTCCACCGCATGGATCGCACCACCCGAGAGGGTCGGGGTCTTGGCGATGGTGCTTGCCATGTACACCAGGTTCGGGTCGTCCTTGAACGAGCCCACCTCCACCCAGCCCATCCGCTCGGCCTTCTTCACTTCACTGCGCTGGAACAGCTTCAGCTTCTTGCGGCCGTCAGCCTCCACCGGGATCCAGCCTTTCTGGAAATTGAGGGTGGCGGTGTCCTTGCCGGCACGCTGGGTATCGAACTGCTGGAACGAATGGATCAGGGCCGTGGTCTTCCAGAAGCCTTCGGTGTTGTCCCGGAACAGGGCCTGCACCGACCGGCGCTGGATGCTGGTCAGGTGCGATAGGGCCTGCAGCGTACTCAGATTCTCCAGGGCAACCATCTCGGCACTGGTCAGGGCATCCCCACCACCATGTACCCCGAGGCCCGCGATAGCCCGCGTGTTGCGATACAGCGCCTGGTTGCCCCGGTTGGCCATGTGGTCGCCGAGGTGCTTGGCGTACTTGATCATCAGCATTCGCTTCGAGCGGTTACCACCGTTCATCAGCGTCATCTGGGCATCGAGCAGGGCCTGGTTCGGATTGGTGAGGATCTCGTCCAAGCGATCCTTCATGTCCTGGCTCAGGCTATACAACGCCATCTTGCCAACGACCGTATGCAACAGGGCGTCCTGTTCCGGCGTCAGGTCGGTGAACCAGTTCTTGACGGTGACCGGCACCTGCTCACGGAAAGTCTGGCGGATCGCACTGATCATGCGGGCTGCGATGCCCTTCAGCTGGATCAGCTTGAAGTTGTCACCCACCGTGCCGACCATTTCCTGGACCGTCTCGCGGGCCGGAATGTACCCCTCCAACTGGTTGGTCAGGCTCAGCACCATGTTGCCCAACATGTCGGCATAGCCGGTGTTGGTAATGCCAGCCACGGCGACCAGACCAGAACTGATCCAGTCCTTGTTACCCTTGAGTTTGAAACGGGCTTCAGCAGTCTTGCCTGCCTTCTCGCCAATCAGATGCACACCTTCAGAGAGCTTGTCGGTGAAGCGCCGGTAGGTACCCGGCTTCGACTCCTGACGCTTGATCGAAGCCATCAGCGACTTGCGCATCCGCAGGGCTGCGACCTCCAGTGCGTCACTCAGCGTGGCATCCCGGCCCAGTGCCAGACCGGTATCCATCTTGTCGTAGAACATCTTGGCCATCGTATCGAGCCAGTTATTGAGGGTGGACTTGTTAACCGCCTGCTGCGGCAACACCACGCTATCCAGCCGCTCGGAAAACTCCGGGTTCACCAGTGACATCGCGAGGATGTCAGCGGCCCGGTCATGCTTGCTCGCGGTGTTCTCGAAGAAGAACTCGAAGCGAGCCTGAGCCAGGTCGATGTCAGCCTGATCGTTCGGATCATTGTTGCTGCGCCAGAGCTCCGGACCAGCATCGCGGGCAGCATCGACCACGCGAGCCAGCAAGGCATTCTCCGTGGCCTTGAACTGCAAGCCAGCGGCGAACATCGCCTGGATGTATTCCGCTGCCGATTGCTGATCGTTGGTCATCGACGGAAACAGGTTCGTATCTGCCAGCTCCTGCATGCGGGTGCGGGCTTCATTCTTGGCCCGGATCGATTGGGTGATCGTGGCCGACCGCTGTTCGAGGCGAGTCAATACGTCACTGAAGCTGCGAGCCAGCGCCGGATTGATGCTGTTGAGGGCCTGATCCACCGAGACCGGGTACACCACGTTCTCAGCCTGCTCCGTCAGCGAACTGAAGTTGCTGAACATCTGCGCCAGCATTGAGTCGGACTGGGTACCGTTCGGGAATCCGAACAGTGCCTTCACCGCATTGAACACGGCTTCCACCAACTGGCCGATCACCGACTTGGTGTTGCCCAGCGTCCGCTGCAGGTGGTAGTTGGTCAGACCGTAGGCGAGGAACTCCTGCATCGCCGAGTTCGGGTCGAGCTCAGCCATGACTGCCTGCACATGCTCAACCATCGCTTGCTGCTGCGGCGACAACGTCGAGGCATCCATTGCCATGAACTGTTCCTGCAATGCCAGTAGATTCTTCATGGCGGTGCGTTGTTGCGCCGTCAGCACATTCGGCTGAGAGAAGTAGGTGGCAGTGAGGGACTTGGTGGTGGCATGCAGCAACTCATGCACCATCGTTTCAGCGTTGATCGCCCGCAGGTACACCGTGTTGCTGATCGAGACACCATCCGCAGCGGGGTCCATCTCGCGACGTTCGTTCTGCTGGTAGAAGTCAGCCAGGGCCTGCCGATCCGAGGACAGGTAGATCACGAGGTTGTCGTTGACCAACGGCGACAGCACCTTCCACAGCCCACTGAGAACGGGGTTCTCGAAGGTATGTCCCTGCAGCAACGACTTCATGTCGGCAGCCGACAGCTTGCGGATGCCGTTCTCGACGTGGCCCAACTCATCCGTCGCCAGATCCAGCAAGGGATCCGTGACCGTGGTACCGAGTGTGGTCGAGTTGAGCGGCATACCGGCTTGCCAGTACGGATTGTCGTGGCCTGCCATGTGGCTGACCGAGTGATCCCGCGAGTTGATGTCCTTCATCACGCTGGTCTGTTGCACTTGCTGCACGACCAGATTGCTCTCTGCCTCTTCCAGTGTGTCCAGCAAGGTCACACCTTCGCTGACTTCCTGAGCTTCAGCCCAGGCACGGAAACCTTCGTCCTGCATCTTCAGGCTGTCGAGCACGGCACCGATGTAATCGTGTTCCCAGTTCTGTTTCACTTCCTTGTTGATCGCTTCGCCGACCATGTCGATGTCCGTCGGATCGATGTAGATGCCGTCGAACATGTTGAGGAAGTTGCCTTCGGCATTATTGAAGAAGCCGGTCATCATCGAGCCGTCGCCGGACGCCATGATCGACAGGGCAGCGAACGCGACACCCGGATCTTCCATCGAGGCCTCGGACACCTGCAGGTTCTGCCGGTCGAACAAGGCACCTTGAACACGACGGACGTTCTGCATCGGCACACCGGTACGGGTGGTCGAAGCGGACGGCAAGCCACCAGTGTTCCGCAGCATCGGATGCGGGATGATTGATTCCCAAACCTGTGCAATCAGGGCCTGCTCGTCCTTCTTGGACAGTGCCTGGTTTTCGTGCAAACGACCGGCAGCCACTTCTTCTGCCTGCTTCTCAGCGTAGGCCTTCTGTAGCACATGCTGGGCGTAGTTGATGTGGCTGTTCACCAGCGTGACTGCATCCATCATGCGGGCACGCTGATAACCAATGGTTTCCAGTGTGGCACTTGCCAGACCCGAACCACCGTACATCGTCAGGTTGTGCACCAGTCCCTTGAACTGAGCACGGTTGAGGGGATTGCCCTCCCATTTCAGGCCGGCGAATTCATTCGGATTTTCGATCAGGAAGAATTGCTTCTTGGTCTTGCTGTACACCAGCTTGTTGCTGAACAGTGTATCCACTGCTGCCCAATCACCATCGGTCATTTCACCCGCATCGATGCGAATGCTCAGGGCATCCATCATTGTGTTGGCCAGGTCATTGACGATGGACAGCGATCCTTGCAAGTAGCCTGCTGCCTGCGTCGGCTTCTTGGTGAAGCTACGCTTGTGCTTGGCCGTCAACTCTTCGAGGTTGGACTCACTCAACTTCGTGATGTCCATCAGATGCAGGATTGCCTGCATCATTCGCTTGGTCTTCTGTTTCTGGTGTTCCGGCACGGAACCCAGAATCTTCTGGGCCTGATCACCGTTAAATTCCGAAGCCTTGTTCGCGATGATCTCGTACAGGTCCTTGGATCCCTCGAAACGATCCTTGAGCTCGTTGAGCTTGTCCTGCACGGCGATCTTGGATTCACCGAACCACAGACCACCCAATCCCAACCAGTGCTCCATCGAGGTGGCGCTGCCTTTCAGACCCAGCAGCATCATCAGATTGATCGGGCCGTCGGTCAGGCCATCGATCTCGTACGACAGCGACGACGTGAAGGGCTTGCCCTTCTGGTATTCAGCCATGTGTACCAGGGCCGACAAAGCATGCGGCGTGATCTCGATACCGGAGTTCTCGAACGCAGCTAGGTCGTCTTCAAGCTGAGACATGTCACCACTGCCAAAACGAGCAGCTGCTGCCAAAGCAGCCTGTACTTCCGGCTTCTGCAACATGCCTTCGAGCTCAGCCAACGAGGTGTTGACCGGCTGCTTGTCCATCTTGACGCCGAGACCTTGAGCCACCGCCATCATGAAGCCACGATTGTCCTGCGACGGATCGATTGTCCGCTGCACCGTGGAGAACAATTCACGGTAGGCCTTGCTCGACTGCGGCGAGGTACCTTTGGCCATGGCACGACCATTCACCACCATCTCGTACTCGAAGTACGATGGCACCGAAGTCGGGTCGGTCTGTTCTTCCTGCTGGTTCGCATGTGCGATCACGGAACGGATGTGAGCACCAATGGTCCGGAGGTCACCCTTCAACGTCTTGTTGGCACCGTCCTGTGCGATCTCTGCCAGCGATACCGGCTTGATCTCCACACCATCCGTCATCGGCAACGGCTTGTAGCCGAACAGACGCTCGATGCTTTCGTTGGGCATTGCTGCCCACAGCTTCGACAACAACGGCGACAGCTTGTGTTCTGTCTGGCTCATCTTCAGCAGTGCTTTACGCTGCTGCTTGCCGACCTTCTGACGCGAACCTCGATACATCGGGTTCACCTTCTCCGGCTTGGTACCAACGATGCCGGCAGCCGTGCTGGCGCGTTCCGGGAAGAAGCCTTCCATTGCACGGGCAGCTGCATGCAACAAGTCCGGATCAGTACCAACCTTGACCCACTGCACCAGGGGGCCTTCCAGTGTCGCCACCTGCTGCACCTGCAGATCGCCGTTCTCACCCATCAGGGTGCTCAGCGTATCCATCGCCAGTGCCAGCATGGTGCCTTCGGTGTACTCCAGCGACACCGAGTTGTCCGGAGCCAGTTCCAGATTGGCCTGCAGCTTCTGCGCCACCTGGAACACCTGTTCGGCCAGGGGTACCCAGCCTTCCTGCAGCATCGGCAGGATCGCGTCACCGTAGGTAGCGAGGAACGCAGCCTGCTTGTCAGCACTCCACGACACCGGATACACCATGTCGAGCAGCTGCTGCACACCAGTCCAAGCCATCACGTCGGCGATGGCTGTGTTGTAGGCGATCTTCGCTTCGTCCCAGACAGTGGCGTACAAGCTATGGGCATTTGCTTCCTGCCAGAAGTTCTGGCCTTTCAGCATTGCCAAACGCTTGGTCTTCGGGAACTTGGCAGCAATGCCGTTCTGCAATCGGCTCACCAGCCGATCCTTGAACCCGAACACCTTCTGTCCCACTTCGGCATCTTCACCCACCAAACCCTGAGCCGAGAGGAGATCGTCCACCGACTGCGGCAGCTTGCTCATCAAGCCGGGACGCTCACTGGTGGTGAAGCTCTGTGACAGGTGGTTCTTGGCATCGTTCTGTTCGGCCACCGACGCACCCTCGGCCACCGGGTAGCTCGGTTGCAGATCGGTGAAGTGGTTCTTGCTCGGTTCTGCAGCTGGTGCTGGATCCACCGGCTGCTCGACGACAGGCTCTTCGATCTCGATATCCACAGGCGCAGCGACAGGCTCCGCCTCGATGGGAGCCACTTCCTCCACAGGCTTGTCCACAGCCTTCGGGGCTGCCTGCATCCGACGAACCTGCTCACGAACCAGGTTGTTGTAACGGGTGTCCTGCTCCACTGCCCTGCCGGTGTCGTTGTTCCGACGACGGCGAATGCTGGCAGTGAGGGCATCAACTTCCTGAGCCAGGGACTCATCGGACAGGGATGCCAGATCGGATTCTTCCTGCACTGTTGCCGGGGCCGCCGACAGGCCCGTCTTGGGAGCTTCAGCAGCCTTCTTGGGTTCGGTCGGTGCCTTCGGTGCAGGTGCGGTGACCTCGGCCACAGGCGTCACTACAGGCGCAGCTGCCTTCACCCGGGTGAGGCCGGTACGCTTCTGCATGACCTCCACCATCTTGGCCACGGTCTGTGCGTCTTTCTGCACAGCCTTGACCACGGCCAACGATTCCTCGTTGCCCTGATGGATCCGAAACGGGGTGTTGGTCAGCTTGCCGGTCTTTTTGTCCCAGGTCCGGGTATCCGGGACATCGATGAACTTCTCACCGGAGGTGTTCATGTCCTCCAAGGCCTGCTGGAAACGACCACTGCGGTCGGTGAGGTAATCCGAGAACGATGCCACCTTGTTGAAGTAAGACTGAGCGTGAGCTGGCTCGTTCTGATCCAGTGCACTGGTCACGTTGCTGAGCATCTGGGACAGCGACTTCAGACCAGCAGCACCCGGGAATCCGGTTTGCATGATCGAACGCGATACTTCGCTGGAGTCCGGGCTTGTGCCGACCTTGAGCTCGGCTTCAGCTGCCAACAGTTCCTGGGCCAGCAGCAACGAATCACGTTGCGCCTTAGGTAGGGTCTTGGCTTCCAGTGCCGTCTCGATGACCTTGTCGGTCATCTTCAGCGGACTACGAGCTGCGAGGTGTGCGACCACTGCGCCGAAGGCTTCGGGATTCTCTTTGAGGTCGTTGAGTTCCGATTCGATGTCAGCCATCGGGAAGTCATTGACCCACTGATCCAGCTTCTCGTTGTTGATGATCGAGTCGAGCTGGGTCAGTGCGATCTTGGCGTTTTCACGCTTTTCTGGTGACAGGCTTTCATCTGCCGCATCTTGGGCAGCACCATCCCGCAGGCTCTGGATGTTGTTGGCTGCAGCCAGTACCGAGCCCAGCACATGGAAGGCATCGACCGTATCCGGGTTGCCCTGCAGATATTCCATGCCGGTGGCGAACAGGCTCACCTGGTTCCGGGTGTCGATTTCAGCCGGCAACACCACGTTCTCGACCGGCGTATCAACAGTCTGTTCCGCACCCGTCGCATCCAAGGTTGGTTGCTGGACACCGGCATCCATGGCCGCCATGGCTGCTGGGGTCGTGATGTTGGCAACAATGTTGTCGGCGGTGACCACCGCTGAGGCCATGTCGGCACGACGTTCTTTGGCTGCTGCCTTGCTGCCGACGTAGCTGAAGGCTTGGCCTGCCAGCGACAGTGGGGTAGCAACGGCATCGACTGCGGAGCGGGGGTTGGTGATGGCCGTCGAACCCATGCCGACGATGAAGCCCTGACCCGCTGCGCCACCCACACCCTGATCCAGGGCGACCAAGTCGTCGCCTTTGAGCACCTGGTTGCCGGTGTAGTTGCTGGCGAACTGGCTCGTACCGGACTCGATGGTTTCCTGGACGCCTTCCTGCAGGGCCTTGATGATGTTGTCGCCAGTCCGGGCAAGGACACTGTCGCCGGCTGCATGGAAGGGACTGAGCTCGAACTTGCTGGCCAACGTACCGGTGACCGCCGACGTGGCACCCGCGATCTTGAAGGTGTCCCACGCTGCATGGAGAGCAGCTTGTTCCCTGGCAGCTTCTTCGCCGGGACCGAAGGTATCGGTGCTGGCCATCACGCGGGCATAGGCGTTTGAGGCTGCGTCGGCACCTTCGATGGTGCCCTGCATGCCACCGACCAGCCCCATCTGAACCAGCTTCTCGGCAGACTCGACGGACATGTTCCGAGCCAGCTGGGCAATCAATGGGTTGGCCAGTTTGGTGCTGGTGGTGAGTCCCTTGGCTGCGCCACCGGTCAACAGGTACGGAAGCTGTGCAACACCGTCCGTCACGATCTGGGACGGATCATCGAGGTAACTGGTGGCAGCTTCACCGAAGCCTGCCATCAGGCGATCAAGCAGGCCGGCATCCTGGCCCGTCGCTGCCTGGGATTCAGCGTTGGCTTGTTCGAGGGCACGCTCTTGGCGGTACTGGGAAACGCGGTCGAAGGCAGCCGACTTCTCGGATTGCAAGCTGTTCCAGTATTGACTGGTGTCGTTCATGC